>Ga0070735_10002493_pt1 | contig 16639 bp, 19 predicted proteins | sample Coa_R1_FD_66443 | JGI IMG/M metagenome (GOLD analysis project Ga0070735, IMG submission 66443) | Surface soil microbial communities from Centralia Pennsylvania, which are recovering from an underground coalmine fire - Coalmine... | ecosystem: Environmental > Terrestrial > Soil > Unclassified ... | reverse complement strand
ACCGCCTGGCCGATCCAGAACGCCAGCGCCGCCCAGCCGAGCATGGCGGCCGCGGCGAGCACGAGCAGCTCGGTGACGAGATAAAGCAGCATGCGGTTGCCAACGCTCCACACCGGGCGCCCGCGGCGCAATAGCCGTTTGCGCTCGAATGCCCAGGCCTCGCGCGCCTGACCGAGCGTCGAGCGGACCACGAATGCATAGGCCGTCTCGCCTTTGCGTGCTGACGCCGGATCCTCGAACGTCGCCGCGCGGACGTGGTGTCCATGAACGTGAGCGATCCGGAAGTGCATGTAGCCAATGCAGGCGAAGAAGGTCAGCCCGAGCGCCCGCTCGGCGGCGCGTTGGCTGTGCACCATCTCGTGCGCCGCGACGATGCCGAAGATGCCCGAAGTCAGGCCGACGGAGGCGGTCAGACCGATCGGTGCGAGCAGGCCGACGCCCGGTTGCATCACCGCCGCCGCCGCCCAGATGGTCAGGCCGATCTGTGCGGCGAGATAGGTCCAGAGCAGGGCCCGGTACGCGGGCCCGCCCGCCTGGCCCTCGACGCGCTCGTCGAACCCCAGCGCGACGTCGAACCCGGTCAGCGCCAATGGCAGCGCCGCCAGCGTCAGGAACGCCCAGCCGCCGCCCAGCCAGAACCCGAGGGGTGCCGTCGCCAGGAACAGGAAGGGCAGGCCAAAACGGATCGCTCTCATGGTCGTCAGTCGCCAGGTCGATGCGCGCCGATTTTGGCGCAAGCCGCCCCGGCCTGCTAGCGTGACCGCGATGAGCCTCTTCGCCGCGCGCTGGTCGATCGATGTTTGGCCGATGCGAGCGATCGTCAGCCTCTATCTGCTGACGACGGGTGTGCTCGTCGCCGGGGCGATCTGGCTGGTCGGCGCGACCGTGCAGCAGGCGGCGGCCGTGAGCGGCATCGTCGCGGTCAAGGTGTTCGGCCTGACCTTGCCTGTCCGCCAGGGCGGGACCGCGGCGTTTCAGGTCATTGCCGCGGGGGTCGCCATCGTCTTCCTCGCCGCGACGCTTCTGATGTGGACGGGTCTGGCTATTCGCCGGGCTGTGGCCGCTCTGGCGGCGCTTCTCGCCGGCGCGGCCTGGTGGGCGCTGGTCTGTGCGGTGGTCACCCAGCCGGTGCGGCCGGCGCTGGCGCCCTCCGCGGTCCTCGCCGGCCTGACGGCCGTCGTCACCTTAGGCGTCGTCGCCGCGACCTTGCGCCGCGCCCCCGCCGACCGGCCAGTTGTCGATCAGGCGCGTGCGGCCGAGGCGGACGGCGGCGAAGACCCGCGCGGCGGCGGCGACGGGGCCCGGACCTAGCCGCTTGAGGTCGTCCGCACCGCGGGCTTCAAAATAGTCGATGGCGTCGAAGCCTGCGTCGATCAGCGCATCGCGCGCCCGACCCTCGACCGCTTCGACGCGGCCGCCGTCGGTGAGGTCATCGGCCGCCTCGGACAGCACGCGGTTCAGCCGCCCGGCGAGCGGCCGCTCGTTCGCCGACAGGTAGGCGTTGCGCGATGAGAGCGCGAGACCGTCGGGCTCGCGGATGGTCGGCGCGCCGACGATCTCCACCGGCAGGTCCAGGTCGCGCGCCAGGCGCCGGATGACCAGCAGCTGCTGGTAGTCCTTCTCGCCGAAGACGGCGAAGTCGGGCGCGCACTGGGTCAAGAGCTTGGTCACCACCGTCGCCACGCCGCCGAAGTGATGCGGGCGAGCGACCCCGTCCATGCATTCGGTCAGGCCGGCGACGGCCACGCGCGTGGAAAAGCCCGGCGGGTAGATGGCCTCGACGCCGGGGGCGTAGAGCAGATCGCAGCGCTCGGCGGCGAGCAGGCCAGCGTCGCGCGCCTCGTCGCGAGGGTAGGCGTCGAAGTCCTCCGCCGGCGCGAACTGGGTCGGGTTGACGAAGATGCTCGCCACCACGCGGGTCGCGCGCGTGCGAGCGAGGCGGACGAGGCTGAGGTGCCCGTCGTGCAGCGCACCCATGGTCGGGACAAGCGCGACGCGCTCGCCGGCGGCGCGCCAGGCTGCGACCTCGCGACGCAGGTCGGAAACGGTCCGGACGATCGGGAGCGGGCTCATACCGCAGCGCAATAGCGAATGCCGCGTCGCAAGACGACCCCGAAGCGTTGACGCCCCGACGGCCGGCGCCAGACCCGGCGGTGGCGGGAGGCGTCGGCTTGTTCGTTCTGATCCTGGTCGGCGCGTTCGCGGTTTGGCTCGTCTGGCCCCGTCGCCCGTCGCTGAAGCCCGCGCCGGAGGCCATGAGCGTTGCGGAAGCGCGCTCGGTGCTTGGCGTCGACGCGGGCGCGGACGCCGCTCAGATCCGCGCGGCCTACACGCGGCTGATGCGCAACGCCCATCCGGACTTCGGCGGCGCGAGCGAGGCGGCGGCGCGGCTCAACGCCGCACGCGACCGTCTTCGGGCGGGCTAGGATCAGCCGTCCGGGTTGACGATGGCGCAGGTCTGGTGGTGGGCGCGGAGCGCGGCGCAGGCGCGTTTGGCCGCTTCCTCGCTGAGCCCGGAGAAGCGGGCGCGGTAGTAGCCGTGCCGCGCAGCCTCGACGCTGGTGTCGGCGTCGCCGAGCTTGGCGTAGCGGTGGCCGAGCGAGCTCAGCTCTTCGCGGGCGTCGCCGCGGCTGCGATAAGCGCCGATCTGCACCGCCCAGGTCTCGTGACCGCGGCTCTTGGCCTGCCGCTCGGCTCGCGCGCGCTCGGCGCGGGTCATGCCGCGGTCGGCGTCGCGGGTGGGCGGGCCGCCGCGGTCGGCGGCTGGCGCATAGACGTGTTCCGGGCGGTCTTCCGCGATCAGGCGACGGGTGGGCGAGGGGTCGCTGAGCACGATGTGCACGCCGGCCTGGTCGCCGGAGCCTTCTTCCGCGGGCGGACGAACGACGTCGCCCACAGGCGCCGGCTCATGCAGATTCTGCGCGACGGTCGTCGTTTCGCCCAGCGCGCGGCGATTGAGGACTTCGAACCCGGCGTCGAGCAGGTCGGCCACGTGCGCATCGCGCGCCGCGGTGGACGAGCCGCCCAGCACCACCACGATCAGGCGGCGGTTGTTGCGGATGGCCGAGGCCGCGAGGTTGAAGCCCGATGCGCCGATGTAGCCGGTCTTCAGCCCGTCAACGCCCGGCGTGCGCCCCAGCATGCCGTTGTGATTGTTCATGTAGTGGCCGTGGTAGGTGAAGCTGCGCTCGGAAAACAGCCGGTAGTACTGCGGATAGTCGCGCATGAGCGCGCGGCTGAGGATGGCGATGTCGCGCGCGGTCGACAGCTGGCGCGGATCGGGCAGGCCGGACGCGTTGTCGTAGTTGGTGTTGCTCATGCCGAGTTGACGCGCCTTCAGCGTCATCATCGCGGCGAAGCGCGATTCGCTGCCGCCGATCTTCTCGGCCATGGCGACGGCCATGTCGTTTGCGGAGTGCACCGCGATCGACTGCATGGCGTCGTCGACGGTGATCTCTTCGCCGGGACGAAGACCGAGCTTGCTGGGGGCCATCGAGGCCGCGTGCGGGGAGACGACGATGACGTCGTTCATGTGAAGACGCCCCGACGAGAGCGCCTCGAACGTCAGGTAGAGCGTCATCAGCTTGCTGATCGAAGCCGGGTAGCGAAGGCTGTCGGCGTTGCGCTGGTAGAGCACCTCGCCGGTCGACGCGTCGACGACGATGGCGGCGTACCTCGGCGCTTCGGTGAAGGAGAAGAACGGCGCCTGCGCCTGCGCCACGTTGGTGGCGCCGAGAGTGGCGAGGCCGGCGAAAGCAAAGGCGATGGCCACGAAAACGCGGCGGGCGGTCTGGTACATCGGGGCGCTCGTCGGTTGATACGTTACCGGCGGACCCAGCTCCGCCAACGCGTGCGTGCTAACATGGCCGCCATCTCCTTTCGTCAAAGTAAACAACTAGTGAGCGCAGATGCCGCACCGATTCGGGCGGCCCTGTCTCGCGGGACGAACATGCTGCGGCGCACAAACGAGCTTGGCATTTTTGTGCACTGCACAATTTTTCTTGACCGCTGGGGCTGTCGGTGGCACAAGCCCATCCCGCGAACCCTCCCCCAACCCCTTCCCCCCGCGCTGGAGATTCCCCGAAAATGGCCACGAGCGCCGAAACCCTCAAGTCGACCGCCGACACCTACGCCGCCGCCGGCGGCCAGGCGTTCAAGGACGCGGTCGAGAAGTCCCTGACCGCTCTGAACGAGATCAACGCCCAGTCCAAGTCGAACCTCGAGGCGGTCGTCGCCTCGGTCACCGCCGCCGGCAAGGGCGCCGAGTCGCTCGGCGCGCAAGCGGTCGCGTATTCGAAGAAGTCCCTGGACGAGCACATGGCCGCGGCCCGCTCGCTCTCCGCCGCCAAGAGCGTGCAGGAAGCGTTCGAACTGCAGACCACCTGGGCGAAGACCGCGATCGAGGGCTACCTCGCCGAGGTCAATCGCGCGTCGGAAACCTTCGCCGCTTCGATGAAGGAAACGCTGACCCCGATCAACGCCCGCGTCACCGCCGCGATCGAGACCTTCCAAGCCGCCCGCTGATTCGGCTCTCTACCTTTGACGACAGTCGAGCCCGGGCGGAGCCTCCGCCCGGGCTCGTTCATTTAGGGATCATCCTTGGCGGCGTATCGTTTCTGGGTGTGGACGAACTGGAGATTCCGCGTCACGCGACAGCATGGACCCTTCCATATGGCGTGCGTTTCCATATCTATTCGGCCCTGGATGGGTCGAGATGCGCTTGGGAGAGCGTTTGATGGCCGAGCGACAGCAAGGTGATCAGAAAACGGATGTCGGCGTCGCGGTGGTCACCCAGACCAAGCCGAAGACGCAGAAGCCGTCGCTCTATCGCGTTCTGCTGCTCAACGACGACTACACGCCGATGGAGTTCGTGACCTACGTGCTCGAGCGGTTTTTCAACAAGTCCCGGGAAGACGCGATCAGAATCATGCTCCATGTGCATCAGCACGGAGTGGGGGTATGTGGCGTCTTCACCTTCGACGTAGCCGAAACCAAAGTCGCGCAGGTGATCGACACCGCACGCCGCAATTCACATCCCCTTCAGTGCACCATGGAAAAGGATTGAGAGGCCCCATTGCCCTCGTTTTCGCGCAACCTTGAGGAAACTCTGCATCGGGCGATGACTTTCGCCAACGAGCGGAAGCACGAGTACGCCACGCCCGAGCACCTGCTGCTGGCCCTGATCGACGATCAGGACGCCGCCGCGGTGATGAACGCCTGCGACGTCGACATGGGCGCGCTCAAGAAGAGCCTGGTGAACTACCTCGACACCGAGCTCACCTCGATCGTCGTCGACGACGGCGAGGACGCCAAGCCGACCGGCGGCTTCCAGCGCGTGATCCAGCGCGCGGTGATCCACGTCCAGTCGAGCGGGCAAGAGGACGTCACCGGCGCGAATGTGCTCGTGGCCATCTTCTCCGAGCGCGAAAGCCACGCCGCTTATTTCCTGCAGGAGCAGGAGATGAGCCGCTACGACGCGGTGAACTTCATCTCACACGGCATCGCCAAGAAGGCGGGCGCGTCAGAACCGCGGCCGGTCAAGGGCGCAGACGACGACGACAAGCCGGCTGTGAAGACGGGCGGCGAAGCGCTGGAAGCCTACTGCGTCAACCTGAACGAGAAGGCCAAGGCCGGCAAAGTCGATCCGCTGATCGGGCGGGTCAACGAGGTCGAGCGCTGCATCCAAATCCTCTGCAGGCGGACGAAAAATAATCCGCTGCTGGTCGGCGACCCCGGCGTCGGCAAGACCGCCATCGCCGAGGGCCTGGCGCGCAAGATCGTCAACAAGGACGTGCCGGACGTGCTCGCCGGCGCGACCATCTTCGCCCTCGACATGGGGGCGCTGCTGGCCGGCACCCGCTACCGCGGCGACTTCGAGGAGCGGGTCAAGCAGGTGATCAAGGAGTTGGAGAACCATCCCAACGCCATCCTGTTCATCGACGAGATCCACACCGTCATCGGCGCCGGCGCGACCAGCGGCGGGGCGATGGACGCCTCGAACCTGCTGAAGCCGGCGCTGGCGTCGGGCACGCTGCGCTGCATGGGCTCGACCACCTACAAGGAGTTCCGCCAGCACTTCGAGAAGGACAGGGCGCTCGTCCGTCGCTTCCAGAAGATCGACGTGAACGAGCCGACGATCGAGGACACCCTCAAGATCCTCAAGGGCCTGAAGACCTACTACGAGGAGTTCCACAAGCTCCGCTACACGGCCGAGGCGCTGAAGGCGGCGGTCGATCTGTCCGCGCGCTACATCACCGACCGCAAGCTGCCGGACAAGGCGATCGACATCATCGACGAGGCGGGCGCCTCCCAGATGCTGCTGCCGGAATCGCGGCGGAAGAAAACCATCGGCCTGAAGGAGGTCGAAGCGGTCGTCGCCAAGATCGCCCGCATCCCGCCGAAGTCGGTGTCGAAGTCCGACACCGAGGCGCTGAAGCAGCTCGAGACCGACCTGCGCGGCGCGGTGTTCGGCCAGGAAGAGGCGATCCACCAGCTGTCCGCCGCCATGAAAATGGCGCGCGCCGGCCTGCGCGATCCGCAAAAGCCGATCGGCTGCTACCTGTTCTCCGGTCCGACCGGCACGGGCAAGACCGAGACGGCCCGCCAGCTGGCCGCGACGCTGGGCATCGAGCTGCTCCGCTTCGACATGAGCGAGTACATGGAGCGGCACACGGTCAGCCGCTTGATCGGCGCGCCCCCGGGTTACGTCGGCCACGACCAGGGCGGCCTCCTGACCGACGCCGTCGACCAGCACCCGCACGCGGTCGTCCTGCTCGACGAGATCGAGAAGGCGCACCAGGACGTCTACAACATCCTGTTGCAGGTGATGGACCACGGCGCGCTGACCGACGCGGTCGGCAAGAAGGTCGACTTCAGGAACATCATCCTGATCATGACCACCAACGCCGGCGCCTCCGAGGCGCAGCGCAACTCCATCGGTTTCGGCCGCGGACGTGCGGAAGGCCAGGACGAGGAGGCGATCAAGCGCATCTTCTCGCCCGAGTTCCGCAACCGCCTCGATGCGACGGTGGCGTTCAAGTCGCTGACGCCGGAGATCATCCGCCTGGTGGTGCACAAGTTCGTCAAGCAGCTCGAGGTTCAGCTCGCCGACCGGCACGTGACCGTCGATCTCGACGACGACGCGGCCGACTGGCTGGCCAAGAACGGCTTCGACGAACTCTATGGCGCGCGGCCGCTGGCGCGGGTGATCCAGGAGAACATCAAGAAGCCGCTCGCCGACGAGATCCTGTTCGGCAGGCTGGCCCGCGGCGGCCACGTGATGGTGACGTTGAAGGACGGCAAGCTGGCCTTCGACTTCGATGTCCCGGGCGGTGGGGCGGACGAAGACGCCTCAGGCGCGCGCCAGCCGGAGCTGGCCGGCTAGTCAGCCGCTGCCGACCGCTTGCCTTGCGCGGCGGCGCTGCCTAACAAGCGCGCCCCCGCCGAGGCTTGCGTCATGACCGACTATTTCGCGCTCAACCGCGCTCATTGGGACGAGGTGACGCCGCATCACCTGGCCGCGCCCTTCTACCGCGCTCAGGCCTTCCGTGACGGCGAGGTGGTGCTGGACGAGGTCGCCCGCGAGAGCGTCGGCGATGTCGCCGGCAAGCGCCTCTTGCACCTGCAGTGCCACATCGGCCTCGACACCCTGTCGTTGGCGCGGATGGGCGCCGACGTCACCGGCCTCGACTTCTCGCCGGCGGCGCTTGAGGCCGCGCGCACGCTGTCGGCGGAGACGGACGTGCCCGGCCGCTTTATCCAGGCCAACGTGCTCGAGCCCCCGGCCGACCTAACGGGCTTCGACATCGTCTTCGCCAGCTGGGGCGTGCACTGCTGGATCCCCGACATGGCCGCCTGGATGCGGACCGCCGCCGCCGCGCTCGAGCCCGGCGGGCGCCTCGTCTTCCTCGACGACCACCCCGTCCGCGCCATGCTCTCGGGCGAAGAGCCGTCGCCGTACGCGGTGCGCTATCCCTACGACTCGCCCGAGGCGCTGATCTTCGAGGACATCGGCGACTACACCGACCGCGACCTCAAGATGGCGGCCAACCGCACTGCGGAGTGGGCGCACGGGCTGGGGACGCTGGTCAACGCCGCCATCGACGCCGGCCTCGTCGTCCGCCGCCTGGACGAACTGGACCGTGTGCCCTGGCGGGCGTTGCCGCAGCTGGAAGAGGCCGGCGCCGGCTTCTGGCGCCTACCTGCCGACGCGCCGGCGTTCCCGCTCGGCTTCCGCCTTCTCGCCGATAAGCCCTAGCGGCGCAGCGGGAAACTCAGCTCCATCGTCTCGCCGAACGGCGTCGCCTTCCAGCGGCCCTCGAGCTGCCGCATGCGTTCGCGGATGGCGAGCACGAACGCCGGCGTCAGCCAGCGCGGCGTCCGCTCGTCGAACAGCTGCAGGTATTCGCTGACGCTCGCGACGAAGGCTTCCGCGTTAAGGTCGGCCGCGGCCAGCGCGCCGGTGAGGCCGCCGACGATGCGCTCGGTGATGGCCACCTCGCCGCCGAGCGCCGCGCCGCCGCCGACGCTGAGCTCGGCATAGCCGCCGACCTTGGCCAGAAGGCCGTAGAAAGAGCCCTGCAGGCCCGCCTCCGTCTCCACCGTATAGTGGAGGAGGTCGTGGGTGAGCAGGCTGCGGGTCTCCATCTCGATCGCCTCGCCGGTCCCGTCCGGGCGCTCATATTCGAACCGGTGCCGGTCCGGCCCGGTGCGCGTGAAGCGCAGGGTGAGGATCGGCTCACTCATGCGGTCAGCCAAGAGCGTTGACGGGTCGGCGCGGCGCGGCTTTGGTTCGCGGGCGTGACGGGCGTGTGGGGGCGGGGTCGGCGTTGGTTCAATTCAACTACCTCTCGATCCTGATCTCGCTGATCATTGGCATCGCCATGGCCCAAGTGCTGACCGGCCTCAGCCGCCTCGTGCAGGCGCGGACGCGCGTGGTGTTCTATTGGCCGTCGGTCGTCTGGGCGGGGCTCTTCCTCGTCATCCTGATCGAGACCTGGTGGTCGATGTTCCGCCTGCGCCAGGACCAGACGTGGAATTTCTTCGCCTTCCTCATTATCGTGGCGCATCCGGTCGGCCTCTTCCTCATCTGCTCGCTGGTGCTGCCGGATCCGGGCGAGTTCAGCGGCGATAGGGCGGCCGATCTCCGCGCCAACTATTTCGACCACCGCCACTGGTTCTACGCCCTCATCATCGTCGTGTCGGTGACGCGCCTGGCGCGGCCGTTCGTCGCCGCCGATACGCCCCTCACCGCGCTCGATTTCGCGGTCCAGGGATTGATTATCCTGGCCTCGGGCCTCGCCATCCTGACCAGCCGCGAACTCATCCACCGGGCGCTGCCCGTCCTCGCCTGCGTCCTGATGGCGGCCTACTACGCGGTGGTCTACATCCGCCTCGCCTAGTCGATCATCGCGGCGATCTCTTTCGCCAGGGCGCGCAGCTGGTCCATGTCGGCCATGGCGCCCTGGGCGTGCGGCCGCAGCAGCATGCCCTCCGAGCGGGGGATGATGTGAAAGTGCAGGTGGAAGACGCTCTGGCCGGCCGGCGCGCCATTCAGCTGCGCGACCATCAGGCCGGCGGGTTTGAGCGCAGCGCGCACGGCCCTTGCGACCCGCTGAACGCCGAGGATGAGGTCGCTCAGCACGTCCGGCTCGACGTCGAGCAGGTTGCGGGCGCGGCTCTCCTTGGAGATCACCAGCACATGCCCGCGCGCTTGCGGGAAGACGTCCATGAACGCCAGCACCTGGTCGTCCTCGAACACCTTTGCCGCCGGCGCCTCGCCGCGCAGGATCTTGGCGAAGATGTTGCCGTCGTCGTAGGCGCCATCGAGGCTCATGGTCTTCCGCCGGGTTGCTGCCTGGGACTAACGTCGTAGCAAGAACGCCGAGGGGCCGAAACCATGCCCGCGCCGAACCTGACGCCGCGCCAGCAGAAGTACTTCGAGTCGATGCGCGCCAGCCTGGAGCGCGATACGGGGCGGTCGCTGGCCGAATGGGTCGCGATCGCAAGAAGGTGCCCCGAGACGGGGCATCGCGCGCGGCTGAAGTGGCTGAGGGACAATCACGGCCTGCTGCAGAACCACGGCAGCCACGTGCTTAGCGAGGCGTTCGGTTCGACCATGTCGTGGATGGAGCCGGAAAAGCTGCTGGCCGCCCTGTGGACCGATCCCGCCTCGCGCTCCATCTTCGAGGCGATCGACGTGGCCGCGCGCAAGCCGAACGCGGTCATCCAGACCGCGCGCAAGGGCTACACGGCGTGGTCGCGCGAGGTCCAGTTCGCCGCCGCCCGCCCGGTCAGGGGCGGCAAGGTGATGCTCGGCCTGGCCGTCGCCCCCGACGCCAGCGCCCGCCTCGAGGCGCCGCGGAGCGAGTCCTGGTCAGAACGCCTGAAGGCGCGGACGCTGCTCGCCGCATCTGGCGATGTCGACGCCGAGATCGAGACGCTGCTGCGGCGAGCGTGGGACGGCGCTGGCTAGGACGACGCCCGGAAGGGCGAATAGGTCTCCTCCAGCCACTCCATTTCGCCTTCCACCGCCTCGCGCTCCTGCTCCAGGTAGCGGGCGACGGGGCCGCGAAGGGCCGAGTCGGCGATCCAGTGGGCGGAGTAAACGGGGGAGGGGAGGTAGCCGCGGGAGATCTTGTGCTGGCCCTGCGCGCCGGCCTCGACGCGCGCCAGGCCCATCTCGATCGCCCGCTCGATCGCCTGGTAGTAGCAAAGCTCGAAGTGCAGGAAGGGCACATCGACCAGGCACCCCCAGTTGCGGCCATAGAGGCAGTCGCCGCCGATCAGGTTGAGCGCGCCGGCGATCCAGCGGCCGTTCTTGCGCGCCATGATCAACAGCACCCGCTCGCCCATTCGCTCGCCGAGCAGGGAAAAGAAGCGGCGTGTCAGGTACGGCCGCCCCCACTTTCGGCCGCCGGTGTCCATGTAGAAGGCGAAGAACGCGTCCCAATGCTCTTCGGCGAGGTCGCCGCCGGTGAGGCCGACGATCTCCACCCCGGCCTGCGCTTCGCGCCGCTCCCGGCGTATGGTTTTGCGTCGGCCCGACGAGAGCGCGCCGAGGAAGTCCTCGAAGGTCCGGTAGCCAGCGTTCCGCCAATGGTACTGCTGGTTCTGCCTCTGCAGCATTCCCTGCTCGCCCATGAACCGCCAGTCGGCCTCTGTGGGGAAGGTCACGTGCAGCGACGACGCGCCGTAGCGCTCGCAGACGGTGAGCGCGCCACCGAGCAGGATCGAGCGCGCCTCGCCGGCATCGACGTTCTCGCGCACGATCAGCCGCGGGCCCGTCACCGGAGAAAACGGCGAGGCGCACTGGAGCTTGGGATAGTAGCGGCCGCCGGCGCGCTCATAGGCGTCGGCCCAGGCGCCGTCGAAGATGTATTCGCCCTGGCTGTGGGATTTCAGATAGAGCGGCATGACGGCGCAGACCCGGCCCTCCGCGTCGTCGACGCTGATGTGCCGTGGCCCCCAACCGGTGCGCTCGACGGCGCAGCTGGCCTCTTCGAGACAGTCGAGGAAGTCGTAGGAAACGAAAGGGTTGGCCTGATATTCGGCCGCGGCCGTGCAGCCGTCCCAAGCCTCGCGGCCGATTTCCCGGATGCGGCCGTGAACCTTGACCGCCGGCTTGACGCCTATCACGCGGCGTAGCCCTCGAAGATCAGGTTGTCGCAGTGATCGCGCACGCGCGCCCATTCCTCGGGCGAGCGCACGGTCCAGGCCACGACCGGCATCCCGTCGGTGCGGTATTCGTCGGCGCGGGCGCTCGGCAGCATGTCCATGCCCAGCGCCAGGAAGTGCGGCTTGGCGATAGCGACGTGCTCGAGGCGGGCGTAGGCGCGGCGCTGTTCGTACGCCATCTTGCGCGAGCCGTCGTCGGAATAGCTGAAGGAATCCAATCCTCTGAGGATGTCCGGATGGCGCTGAGCGAACCAGGCGTGGGAGTAGGGGTTGAAGCCGATCACGGCGATCGGGCCGTTGTGATCGATGAGGATCTCATGCACCCGCCGCTCCAGGGGCCCGACCTCGCCGGCCCCTATCTTCAGTTCGATGTGGACCATGGCGCGGTGGCCGACTTCGGTGAGCACCTCGAGCAGGGTGGGGATCGGCTCGTCGGTGCCGGCCAGGCGCAGCTGGCGCAGGTCAGCGGCGGAATGCTCGGTCAGCACACCCTCGGCGCCGGTCATGCGGGCGAGCTTGGTGTCATGGAAGACGAAGGCCTCGCCATCCGACGAAAGTTGGACGTCGAGCTCGATCCCGTAGCCGTGCGCGCAGGCGGCCTGGAACGCGGCCAGTGAGTTCTCCGGCGCGCCGTCCGGCGACCAGAGGCCGCGGTGGGCGATCGGCGGGTCGAACAGCCGCTCCCACGCCTCTCCGAAGCGGGCCTTGGGCGACAGGGCGTCATCGGCGAGCGTCATCGAACCTCCACGACCGCGTCGACCTCGACGGCAAAGTTCAGCGGCAGGCGATAGACGCCGACCGCCGAGCGGGCGTGCCGTCCGGCGTCGCCGAAAGCTTCCACCATCAGGTCAGAACATCCGTTCAGAACTTGCGGAATTTCAAAGAATGTCTCGGCCGCCTGCACGAAGCCGCCCAGCTTGACCACCCGCACCACGCGGTCGAGGTCGCCGCCGGTGGCCGCCTTCATCTGCGCCAGCAGGTTCAGCCCGCAGAGCCGGGCTGCGCGGCGCGCCGTCTCGGCGTCCACGTCGGCGCCGACAATGCCCTTGACGCCCCCGGCGGCGTCCACGGACACTTGGCCGGCGATGTGCACCAGATCGCCGGTGCGCACGAACGGCACATAGTTGGCCACCGGCGCGACGGGCGCCGGCAGGGTCACGCCAGCCGCTTCGAGACGTCGCTCGACGTCGGACATTAACGATCCCTCCAGGCCTTTGGTCATAGCGCCTGGGCGGCGGGCGCGTCACCCCTCATGCGTCTCGGATTTGAGCGTGCGGCCCGTGACGACGGCCTCGGGCCCGAAGCGGGCGCGCAGCGCATCGACGGTCGCTTCCTTGCGCCGGGCGCGTCGCTCGTCGTCGGCGAACATGTCGAGCCCACTGGCCGCGTCGACCAGATCGGAGAGGCCGGCGCCGATCAGCCGGTAGGCGTCGCCGCGCATCTCGGCCGCGAGCAGCGCGCGCGTGAGCTGAAAGAGGGCCCCGCCCGACTGGGTCGGCACCGCCAGGGTGCGGCGGCGGGTCAGCGTGCGGAAGTCCTTGGTCTTCAGCTTCAGCGTCGCGACGCGCCCGGCGACGCCGCCCGCGCGCGCCTGGCGCCCGACCCGCTCGCACAGCGGCCAGAGGCGGTCTTCCAGGTCGCCGAGATCCGTGAGGTCGTCGAAGAAGGTCGTCTCGGCGCTGATCGACTTGCGCTCCTGGTCGGGATCGACGGCGCGGCCGTCGCGCCCCTGCGCCAGCTCGGAAAGGCGAAGGCCATAGGCGCCCCACCGGCGCGTCAGCGCTTGCGGGTCCGCGCGCGCGAGGTCGCCCACGGTGGAAAAGCCGGCGCCGACAAGCGCCTTGGCGAACGCCGGCCCGACGCCCGGGAGGATGGAGACGGGCCGCGGGGCCAGGAACGCGCGCGCCTCGTCCGCCGCGATCACCGAAAAGCCGCGCGGCTTGTCGAGGTCGGAGGCGATCTTGGCCAGGAACTTGTTGGCGGCCAGGCCGATCGAGACGGTGATGCCGACGTCGCGCTCGATGTCGGCCTGCAGCCTGATCAGCACCTCGGCCGCCGAGCCGCCGTGCAGGCGCTCGGAACCCGCCAGGTCGAGCCACGCCTCGTCCAGCGAGAGCGGCTGGACGAGCGGCGTGAGCGCCTCGAGCTTGGCCATGATCCGTTGGCTCTCGGCGCGGTACTTGGAGAACGCCGGCGGAATGATCACCGCGTCGGGGCAGAGCCTGCGGGCCTGGAACATCGGCATGGCCGAACGCACGCCGGAGAGGCGGGCGATGTAACAACATGTGGTGACGACGCCCCGCTTGCCGCCGCCGACGATCACCGGCTGGTCGCGCAGCTCCGGCCGGTCGCGCTTTTCCACCGAAGCGTAGAAGGCGTCGCAGTCCATGTGGGCAATGGTCAGCCGCTTGAGTTCCGGGTGCGTGGCGAGGCGGGGCGAGCGGCACCGCGGGCACCGGGTGGGCGCGTCCTCTGCGCTCCAGAAGCAGTCGCGGCAGATCGCGCTCACGGCAACGGCCAGAGCCAGGCCGCGCCGCGAACGCCGGAGGAATCGCCGTGCACGGCCTTGCGCACCGGCGTTTCGCAGACGTCGGAGAAGACGCGCCCGCCGATCAGCGGCGGAACGCGGGCGTAGAGTTCGTCGACGTTCGACATGCCGCCGCCCAGCACGATCACGTCGGGGTCGACCATGTTGACCACCACCGCCAGCGCGCGCGCCAGCCGGTCGGAATAGCGGTCGAGGGCCGCCGTCGCGATTGCATCGCCGCCGCGGGCGCGGTCGACGACGGCGATGGCGTCGACCGCCTCGCCCCCGCGGGCGCGATGGTCGATCTCGAGGCCCGTCCCCGAGATGTAGAGCTCGAGGCAGCCGGGCTGCCCGCACCAGCAGGTCAGCGGCGGCCGCTCGTCGTCGCGCGGCCAGGGCAGGGGATTGTGCCCCCACTCGCCCGCCACGCCGTTGAAGCCCTGCAGCAGCCTTCCATGCGCGACCAGGCCTGCGCCGCAGCCAGAGCCGAGGATGGCGGCGAACACCACGCCTGCACCCGCCCCCGCGCCGTCCGTGGCTTCGGAAAGCGCCAGGCAGTTGGCGTCGTTGGCCAGCCGCACCGGGCGCTCCAGCGTCCGCTCCAGATCCTCGCGGAACGGGCGGCCGTTCAGATAGACGCTGTTGGCGTTGCGGATCAGGCCCGAGCGCGGTGAAACCGAACCCGGCGCGCCGACGCCGACGCTGCCCTTCGCCCCAGATTGCCGTTCGGCCTCGGCGACCAGGTCGCGCACCGCCTCCTGCGCGGTGTCGTAGCCGCCCGGGTTGGGCTTGCGCACGCGCGCCTGGAAGCGGCCATCCGCGTCCAGCGCCGCGGCCTCGATCTTGGTGCGCCCGAAGTCGACGCCGATACGGATCATGCGCCGAACCCCAGCGTCCGGGCGATGGCCGGCGCCAACGTCGGCCAGTCGTCGAAGCGCGGGTGACGTTCGGGGGCTGCGGGCGCGAGCGCGCGCAGGGCGGGGTCGCCGATCATCTGGAACCGGTGCACCGCTGGCGCCGTCGTCGCCACCGACTCCAGGTTCGGCAAGAGATCGTCGATGAAGGCGACAGGCGCCCGCGTGTGGGCCGCCAGCACAGCCACAGCGGCGCCCTTCAGACCTTCGTTGATAAACAGCGGGTAGGGAAGGCGGTGCGTCTCCATCCAGCGCGTGCGCGGCTCGCGCGCATGGTCCGGCGCGTTGGTCAGAGCGACGACCGTCGCGCCCTTGGCCAGCGCCGCCAGCCCCTCGCTCGCCCCGGGGATCAGGTCCATCTCGTCGCAGGCGAATCGGAAGAAGTCGTCGAAGAGGCCGCGGCCGGTCTCCAGATCCAGGTGCTCGCTCGCCCCCGGCGCATAGATGTTCTGAAAGAGCGCGAACCGCTCCAGCCGCAGTTCGTAGCCTCGGCTTTTGATGTAGCGGCCAAAGCCTTGAAAGAAGAGGCCCAACACTTCATCGACGTCGCAGATGACGAGCGGGCGCGCCGGGTCGATGCGCACCGTCTTCGGATCGGTGATCGAGTCCAAGGCCGCCTTTCGAGTCAACGCGCGCTTAAGGATATGATGCGCGTAGTGGAACCATAACCGCGCGCATGAGCCTAGACGCGAACAGCCGCGCCCAACCTGAGTCTCGAATGCCGAAGAAGGTCCTGATCGTCGAGGATAACGAGCTGAATATGAAGCTCTTTCACGATCTTCTTGACGCGCAGGGCTACGAAACCCTGGAGACGCGGGACGGTCTGCAGGCGCTCGCGCTCGCCCGCCAGCACAAGCCCGACCTGATTCTCATGGACATCCAGCTGCCGGAGATCTCCGGTCTGGAAGTCACCAAGTGGGTGAAGGAAGACGACGAACTCGCCCACATCCCCGTCGTGGCGGTGACCGCGTTTGCGATGAAGGGCGACGAGGAGCGGATCCGCGAGGGCGGCTGCGAGGCCTACATCTCCAAGCCGATCTCGGTCGCGCACTTCCTCGACACGATCAAACGCTTCATCGGATAGCGAGCCCATGACCGCGCGCATCCTGGTGGTCGACGACATCGAGGCCAACGTCCGCCTGCTCGAGGCCAAGCTCAGCGCCGAATACTACGACGTGCTGAGCGCCAACGACGGCCCGACCGCGCTCGCCGTCGCCGCGGCCGAGCAGCCGGACATCGTGCTCCTCGACGTGATGATGCCCGGCATGGACGGGTTCGAGGTCTGCCGGCGGCTGAAGGAAGACCCGCTCACGCGCCACATCCCGGTCGTGCTGGTGACCGCGCTCGACGGCCGCTCGGACCGCATCGCGGGGCTGGATGCCGGCGCCGACGAGTTCCTCAACAAGCCCATCGACGACGTCATGCTGTTCAGCCGCGTGCGCAGTCTGACGCGGCTCAAGACGGTGATCGACGAGCTTCGCCAGCGCGAGGCCTCAGGCCGGCGCATGGGCGTGATCGCGGG
>Ga0070735_10002492_pt1 | contig 16643 bp, 9 predicted proteins | sample Coa_R1_FD_66443 | JGI IMG/M metagenome (GOLD analysis project Ga0070735, IMG submission 66443) | Surface soil microbial communities from Centralia Pennsylvania, which are recovering from an underground coalmine fire - Coalmine... | ecosystem: Environmental > Terrestrial > Soil > Unclassified ... | reverse complement strand
CGAAGACTGTTCGTTCACGTGCGTCTGCTCGTACGCGCTCACCAGATCCCAATACATATTCTCAATCTGGGTGACCGTTGCAATCACCTGGTCCTTGAACGCGATGTCTGAGATCTTCTTGTTGTTTCTGGCGATTCGCAAATAGCGCAAGTTGGGGCCGAAACCGAATCCGGCAAGCAGTTCCTGCTGGATCGAGAACCGGTACGCCGCGGTCAACGTTGGCGACAGCGTGAAGAAAGGGCTGTTCGTCGTCTGGCGCGAATTGTTAAACGAGAAGCCTATGCTTGTCCCGGTTGCAAACGCCTGCGAGTAGTTAATGCTGAATTGTCCCGTGTTCAGTTGCAATGACGGAACTCCGTACACCGCCTGGTTGACCACCGGGGAAGTCTGGTGCTCATCGCCGATACTCGCCGTGATGAATGGATCGTAGGAAGACACTGCCGTTCCAGCGCCCAGCGTGGACTGCACGAGCCCCGAAGCTCCGGCGCCAGCGCCGCCAGCACCGCTGGTTGTACCGCCAGCACCGGCGCCAGGAGCGCCCGTACCAAAGCCGCCGACGCCACCGCCGGGAGTTCCCTGTACCACTCCAGTATTAACTCCGCGAAAGAATCCGCCTGCTTTCGTTCGCAAAATGTCGGTATCAGCAATCGGCAGGTTGTAGCGCGCAATCGCCAAGTCCAGATTGTTTTCCAGCGCAAGATCGATTGCGTCTCTCAGCGAAAGATAAAGTTTGCCATCGTGGATCAAACGTTCGATGCGAGGAGAATTTGCCAAGTCAGGCTGCGGCACATAGTCCGGTGCATACGCGTTGAAAGGGTTGTGTGATTTCGGCATCGCGAATTGGAAAGCAGTCACACTCTGCAGCGGCGCGGTTTGCGCGGTGCTGGGTGCAGGAGCAGTTGCGTTCTGCGCCGGTGACATGCCGATAAACATTCCGCAGACGCTCAGCAAAAGGATTTCGCGTTTCATAGACTCGGAGCCCGGAACCTTCACGATGCTTGAACCTCCGTCGTCTGGCTCGCGCCTGGATTGGCCGTATCGCTCACGATCCATCCATCGCGCAATTGAATCGTGCGGTTGCCGTAAGCAGCATTCACCTCCGAATGGGTCACCTGCACGATCGTCGTCCCTTGCTGGTTTAGCTCGCGGAAAAGTTCCATGATCTCCTTGGCTTGGCCCGAATGCAGATTGCCGGTCGGCTCGTCAGCCAGTAAGAGCACCGGCTTGTGAATGACGGCACGAGCAATGCCGACGAGTTGCTGTTGTCCTCCGGAAAGCTGGCTCGGGTAGAGCTTCTTCTTCGCCACAATCTGAAATCGATCAAGCGTGTCGGCCACAAGACTCTGTCGCTGCTGGCGTGGAATATCTTTATATGAAAGCGGAAGGTCGATATTCTCTTCGACCGTCAGATCATCGAGCAGGTGATAACTCTGAAAGACCATGCCGACGTTCCGTTTCGCGAGTTCGCTCCGCTGCTTGCGCTTCAGTTGATGTACTGCCTCTTCGCGAAACCAGTACTCGCCTTCCCACTGGTCGTCGAGAAGGGCAAGCACATTGAGAAGCGACGACTTTCCCGCTCCCGACGGCCCCATGACGGTGATGAACTCTCCCTCATGGATGTCGAGCGTGGCGCGGCGCAAAACCCACGTCTGTCCCGCGCCGCTCTTATAACTGCGATCGATGTTTTTGAGTTGAATCATTTCACTCCCTAAGTCTCAATGGATTCTCATTCATACCGCAGCGCTATCATTGGATCGACTTTGGCCGCCTTGTTCGCGGGCACGTAGCATGCAAGCACAGCGGCCACGAACAAAGTGAATGCGACCGCGCTGAACGCCGCCACGTCAATCGTACCCACTCCATAAAGCAATCCGCGCATAGCCCTACCGACGAAGCAGGCACCCACGAGACCGATCCCAAGACCAATTGCCGCCAGGACAACTCCCTCCTTCAGAATCAACCGGAGCACATGATCCTGGCTCGCACCCAAAGCCATGCGCAATCCGATTTCATGCGTCCGCTGCGCTACGGCAAAAGCCATCACGCCGTAGATGCCGACTGCGGCCAATATCAACGCTATGGTCGCAAAGGTCGCATACAGCGACGTCGTGAACCGTTCTCCCACTAGCGACTGGCTCAAAATCTGATCCATGGTCCTGACCTGGGCCAAAGCCAAGTCAGGATCGACCGTGTGTACCACGGCCGCTATACTCTTGGTCATTTCACCAGGATCCCCAGTCGTTCGCACCGCCATCGATGCCTGTGGCCATGGACTCTGGGCGAACGGAACATCGATCTCAGGAAAGCCTTCGTTTCGAATCCCACCGTTGTGAATATTTCGAAACACACCGACGATCTGCCACTCTAATGGAGGCCCAAGCTTCGTCACGCCGGGAATCAATTGCTCCACGAGGATCCGCTGGGTCAATGGGTCGACTCCAGCGAAGTACCGGTTCACGAAGGTCTCGTTCACAATCGCCACCCGAACGCTCGTTGCGGTGTCCTGATCGGTAAATGGCCGGCCCTTCGCCATCTGGATTCCGAAAGTCTGAAAGAATCCGGGGGTAACCATCTGGAAACCGGCCCCAGGTCGCGCCGACGGATCCGCAACAGGCTTGCCCACAATCGTGAACGGCATTCCAAAGTTCGTGCCTTGCAATGGCATGCCAGTTGCCGCTTCGGCGCGGATCACTCCGGGCAGTGACTCAATCCTCTCCACCAGTTGCCGGTAGTACGTGACAATCTGCTCGGGTTGCGTCAGGCGTTTCTCCGGTACAGCAAGGTTGAACGTGAGGATATGGTCGGTACGGAAGCCGGGATCCACCCGTGCCAGATTCCAGAAACTGTGAATGGCAAGGCCCGCACCGGCCAGCAACGTTAACGCCAGTGCAAACTCTCCAACAACGAGAGAACGGCGCAGGCGATGCCTTCCCGCACCCGTCCCCGAACGTCCTCCTTCTTTCAGCGTTTCGTTCGGATCAACCCGCGATGCTTGCCACGCAGGAGCACAACCGAACAGAATGCCTGCAAGCGTGGTCGCGAGCAGAGTAAATATGAGTACCTGCACATTCAGACCCACATCCGCTTCCGAGGGCAGAGTGTAGGGAGGCATCTTCGCCATCATGATCCGGAGCATCACCGAGCCCAGCCCAACTCCCAGCACGCCGCCGAGCACCGCCAGAACCAGACTCTCAGTCAGGAATTGGCTGAACACATGCCAGCGCGTTGCTCCCAACGAAGTGCGCACCGCTACTTCTTTCAACCGTGTCATCCCCTTGGCCAGTACCAGGTTCGCCACGTTCCCGCATGCAATCAAAAGAACGAATCCCACCGCCCCCATCAACAACCAGAGAATCCGCCGTGCCTCAACCGGAAAGAAGTCGTTGTGCAGTTGCTCCACACTGGCGCCCCAGCCTTGATTACTTTTGGGATGGTCCTGAGCGATACGGTTGGTAACGACCTCCATGTCGGCCTGCGCCTGGGACAGAGTCACGCCCGGCTTCATGCGCCCCATCACCAGCAGCCAGTGAAAGTCATGGTTGATCTGTTCGGGCTTGAATGCCAGTGGAACCACGAACTGATCCTGGAGCCGGTCAGCCTGCCCCGCAGCCAATACTCCTACCACCGTGTAGGGTTCGTTGTTCATCCGGATCGGTTTGCCAATGATGTTGTGATCGGCGCCCAGGTGTTCCCAAAGCTTGTGCATGAGGACAACCTCGTGCTCCTTGCCCGGCACGCCCTCCTCCGGCAGAAAATCGCGTCCGAGAAAAAACTGGTTTCCGGTCATGGTCAGAAATCCTGGCGTCTCCGCACTACCCCCGATCTGTTCTGGTGGTCCCGCTGTTGCGAAGTTAAAGCTGGCGCCGCTCCACGCGTTAATGTCCTGAAACGTCTTGTTCTGTTGCTTCCAGTCTAGAAAATCGCCCGCCGCCACGACATTTCTGCCGCCCTGCACCTTCGACCACACCATCACCAACTGGTCGGGCTGTGGATACGGCATGGGCGCCAGCAGCACCGCATAGATCACGCTGAAGATCGCCGTGTTTGCGCCGATCCCTAACGCAAGAGTGATCACTGCCACGGCAGTGAAACCGGGATTCTTTCGCAGTAAGCGGAGACTATGGCGAACGTTCTGTCGTAGTGTTTTCATAAGCGCCTCATTCATACCGCAGAGCTGCTGCAGGATCGAACTTCGTAGCGCGGCGCGCCGGTACATAGCCTGCGACCAGCGCGACGATGGTGAGTAGAACGGCCACTCCCACGAACGTGATCGGATCAGTCGCGCCAACTCCATAGAGCAAGCTCGCCATGAGCCGCGTAAGGCCCAGGGCTGCGGCCAGTCCAGCCACAACGCCCGCGCCCGCAAGCTTTCCGCCCCGCCCCAGAATCAAATACAAAATGTCTCCTCGTTGAGCTCCCAGTGCCATACGGATGCCGATCTCCTGCGCTCGCTGTCCAACCACGCACGAGGTCACGCCATAAATTCCGACGCTCGCCAGCAGCAGTGCCAGCGCAGCGAAGACGGCAAGCAGGATCATCGAAAAACGTCTCGAAGCGAGGGAATCAGAAATAAGCGAGTCCATCGTCTGAGCGCCATAGATTACCTGCTGGTTGCTCATCTGTGCGCTAACGCGTCGAATGGAATCGAGTAAGTCCGCCGACCTTCCATCGAAACGTATCAGGACAGTCGAACCCGATGGCGCCATCGCAACGAATGCGTCCGGCATCTGCATGCACGGGATATAGAGTCCGGATCGCAGCGACTGCTGATCGTCGGTGTCCAGCCCCCACTGCTTCACGTGGCCGACAACGCCGACAATCTCCGCCAAGCGGTCGAAGCGGTTGATGTTGAGACGCTTGCCGATCGGATCCTGGTTCGGGAAGTATTTCTGCGCAAAGACGTCGTCAATGACGACAACGAGTGGTGCACGCTCATTATCTTGCGCCGCAAAGAATCGTCCGCGCAGCAGCGGAATTCCCATCGTCTTCAGATAACCGGGCTCCACGATGTAGTCGATGGCCCAGTTCATATCGTTTTCGTTCGCCGGCTTCGCCTGGCCCTCGAGCAAGAAAAGTTGCTCGTCGTCGCCGCTGATTGGAATGGCTCCCCACGCCTGCGAAATTCCGTGGATCCCCGGGATAGACGCGATCCTTTCGTCAAACTCACGGAACGCGACACGAATCGCATCCGGACCCGCGTTCATCATCGAGGGCGGCAGCGAGACACCGAACATCAGGACATTGTGTGGATTAAACCCAGGGTCGACGCTCCACAGCCGCACCAGACTGCGTACCGTCAGGCCCGCGCCGATGAGCAGCACAACAGCGAGCGCCATTTCCCCGACCACGAACACATCCTGTGCGCGATGGCGGGTCCCGCTTCCTCCTCGTCCACCCTGCTTCAAGGTTTCGTGGAGGTCGGGCTGCGATGTCTTCAACGCTGGTGTCAGGCCAAACACAATGCCAGCGAGCAACGAGATGCCTGCGGTGAAGAGCAGGACATGCATGTCGAGACCAATTTGCTCCGCACGAGGCAGAGCAGCCGGCAGCACTCCGAGCGCTGCGCGCGTTCCCCATGAGGCCAGAAGCAGGCCGAGCCCGCCACCCGCCACTGCAAGCAGAATGCTTTCGGTGAGCAACTGTCGGACGACGCGCGCTCGAGTGGCTCCCAGTGCTGCGCGCACAGCGAACTCGCGCGTCCGTCCGGTGGACCGGGCCAGCAGGAGATTCGCAACATTTGCGCAGGCGATGAGCAGGACAAATCCAACCGCGGCCAGAAGCACCCACAGGAACCGCCCTACGTGGCCAATCATCTGCTGCTTCAACGGCACGACTTTCGCAGTGATCCCTTTGTCGGACTCGGGAAATGCCGCTGCAAGATTGGCGCTGAGTCCAGCCATGTCGGCCCGCGCTTGCTCGATCGTAACGCCGGGTCGAAGCCTGCCAACGCCGTGGATTCCCAGGCCCGCGCCGCGTTGATGGAGCAGAGGATTACTCCACTGTCCAATCGGCGCATACACGTCGCTCTCACGAAAGCCAGGGATCGACAGGTGGAGATTCGCCGGAATAACACCGACCACTGTGTAGTCCCTGCCGTCGAGTGTGATGTTCTTTCCCAGCACATCCGGAGTCCCACTGAACTTGCGCTGCCACAAGCCTTCGCTGATCAGCGCCACCGGACCCGCACCGGTGCGTTCTTCTTCCTCGGCAAACGTGCGCCCAATTTTGGGCTTCACGCCAAGCACCGGGAAAAAATCCGAGGAGATGAACTCGCTGGTCACCTGTTCTGCGTCCCCGATTCCGGTCAGGCTGTACGTGTAACTCCGCGCTACCGCCATCGAAGAGAAGGTGTGATTGTCCTTCTGCCAATCCTGAAAATTCGGATACGAGAGGGAGCCTCCTTCGAAGTTCGGCTTGTTCTCGTGCAGCGTTACCAACTGATCCGCTTGAGGAAACGGCAGAGGGCTCAGCAGGACGCCATTGATTACCGAGAACAGCGCCGTGTTCGCTCCGATGCCCAGTGCCAGAGTGAGCACCGCGATCGCCGTGAAGTTAGGGTTCTTCACCAGCATGCGAAAGCCGTAGCGCACGTCCTGTAGCAGAGTTTCCATATCGCGGCCCTCTAAAACCTATTCGTAGCGCAACGCGACCATCGGATCGACCTCGGCGGCCCGGCGTGCCGGAACATAATTCGCCAGCAACGCCACGCCTGCCAGGCACAGGGATACCAGGACGAAAGTGAGAGGATCAGTCGCGCTGACCCCGAAAAGCATGCCCGTGATGAGGCGCGTCAATGCGAGGGCCGCCATGATCCCGAGCAAGAGCCCAGCGCCAACGAGGCCCATACCACTTCCCACCATCAGCATCAGGACATCTCTGCGCTGCGCCCCGAGCGCCATGCGGATTCCGATCTCATGTTTGCGCTGCGACACCGAATACGACATCACTCCATAGAGCCCAATTGCCGCCAGCAGCACGGCCATGCCCGCAAAAATGACGAGCAACAACATCGTGAATTTTCGTCGCAGGACCGAACTGGCAACCACGTCCTCCATGGTGCGGACATTCGCCAGTGGCACATTCTTATCGATACTCCACACCGCGTTCTGTACCGACCCGGTCAGCGTGGTCGGATCTGACAGCGTGGTTCGCACGACGACAAATGACGACGGCCAATGCTCCTGTCCAAACGGAACCTGAATCTCGGGACGAGGAGAGGATTCGAGGCCAACATGCCGCACACTGCCGACTACGCCGACAATCTGAAGACGATCCGCTGTTGGTCCGAAGTCCGCAATAGATTTCCCGATCACATCTTGCCCCGGAAAGAAATCCTGCACAAAGGCCTCGTTCACGATCGCCGCGTGGGAGGACGCCGCGCTATCACTCTCCGTGAAGGTTCTGCCTTCCAGCAGAGGAATTCTCATCGCCCGAAAGTAGTCGGGCGTGCTAACTCGAATGTCCGCTTCGTAATCTTTGCGCGCGCTCCCGGGAACTGTGAACGACCGTGAACTGTTGCCACTGGCCAAAGGCAGGCGGCTCACCGCGCCAACAGATTGCACCCCCGGCAGCGTGCGCAAACGCTCGACTACCTGGTGGTAAAAGGCATCCTGCTGTTCCGGCGTCGAAGTCGAAGACAACCCTACGTTGAATACCAGCAAGTGCGTCGCATCGAAGCCGGGGTTAACTCCGAGAAGGCGGGAAAAGCTCTTCACCATCAGTCCGGTCCCGATCAGCAAAACCAGAGAAAGCCCAACTTCCGCAACGATGAGCGCAGAACGCGTATACCCCTTCCCGCCCGTGCTCCCGCGCTCCCCTTCCTTCAGCGTTTCGTTCAGGTTCGTAGCCGACGACTGCAGCGCAGGGACAAATCCAAACACGATTCCAGTAAGCACCGACAGCGCAAGACTGAATCCCAAAACTTCTTTATTGATCCCGACCTGACCGAAGTGGCGAATCTCCGCCGGACTCAACGCCAGCAACACCGGAACCGCCCAGGACGCGAGCAGTATCCCCAGCAGCCCTCCCATCAGGGCCAGCAGAATGCTTTCCGTCAGTAACTGGCGCACGATACGAAGGCGTCCAGCGCCCATCGCTGCGCGAATAGAAATCTCCCGCGTTCGGCTCGTCGCGCGCGCCAACAGCAGATTGGCGACGTTGGCGCAGCCAATCAGGAGCACGAAAGCGACGGCCGCCAGTAGCACCAGCAACATCGGCCGGACGTCGCCAACCATGTAATCCTGCATAGGCACGAAGCCGACTCCGGTGTTGTCGTTGGAGTCGGGATATTGTTTCTCCAATCGCGCGCCCAAGGCACTCAATTCCGCCCGCGCGTGTTTCAAGCTGACTCCAGGTTTAAGCCTGCCCCAGGCATCGAGATAATTTCGATCCCGCATCTGTCGTGGATCGGCTGTCGGTGCGAGTGGATGCGACGGCACTCCCCATGGCGAAGGCAGCCACAGCTCTCCGTAATCGTCAGGCAAGAAAGATGGTGGCATCACTCCGACAACTTCGTAAGGGTGTCCGTCCACTTCAATCTTGCGGCCAACTACAGACCGATCCGCCCCGTACCGGCGCGTCCAAAGACCGTAGCTCAGCACGACCACATGATCGCTGCCTGCTTTATCATCCGACGGCAGCAACACTCGTCCCAGCATCGGAGCCACACCGAATAACTGAAAGAAACTGGCGGTCGTCATGGTCATCCGAACCCGTTCAGGACGATCGCCACCCGACAGGTTTCCCGGCCAACCGCGTCCCGCCGCCATCACCGAGAAAACATCATTTTGCGCGGCCACGTCCAGGTAATTGGCAGGGGAAAAATTGCCCGTGATCTCACCGGTTCTCCGGTTTGTTTGCGAGACGTAGACAATCTGATCGGATTGCGGATAAGGCAACGGATGGAGCAGAACGGAATCGACCACGCTGAAGATTGCCGTTGTGCTCGCGATTCCCAAGGCGAGTGCAATCACCGCAACCGCGGTGAAGCCCGGGCTTTTCCGAAGCATTCGAAAGCCGTAGCTGGCGTCCTGCAGCATGGTGCTCATGTAAGGTCCTTATTCGTAGCGCAAGGCCACCATTGGATCGACCTTCGAAGCCCGGCGCGCAGGAATGTAGGCTGCCAGTATGGCCACTGAGGCGAGCGTCAACGTCAACAGAGAGATCGTTATCACGTCGAACTGAACGACGCCGAAGAGAGCGCTCGATACCGCGCGGGTTAACAAAACCGCGAGCACCAACCCTATGCTTAGTCCGATCGTGGCGGTTTTCAATGCTCCGCCCACCACGAGTCTCAGAACGTCCAAACGGCGGGCTCCGAGTGCGACTCGGACTCCGATTTCATGCGTCCTCTGAGTAACGGAGTACGCCGTGACCGCGAAGATTCCCGCGGCTGCCAGCAAAAGGGCGCAAGCCGCGAAGACCAGCATCAGGTGTGAAGAGAGTTCAATTCCGCTGAGCCCATCTGAAATCACCTGGTCAAGGCTTCGAACGTCATAAGGGGGTTGGTCCGGGTCCAGTCCCAGTATTTCCCTATTAACAAGTCCTGCAAGCGTCAGTGGATCGCCCTTCGTCCGCACAACGAATGCGGAAGCGGACTCGGGTTGTTGCGCAAATGGCAAATATGCTGTCGGCGACGGATCGCGATCCATAGCATTCGGCTTCACATCGCCCACAACCCCTATTACCGTCCGGAAAGGCTGTCGCGCTTCCGGTCGTCCCATCTGAATATGCTTCCCTAAAGGATTCTGGTCGGGCCAGCTTTGCCGTGCCATCGATTCACTGATGACCGCTACCGGAGGCGCGCTCGGTCCGTCCTGATCCGAAAGCAAGCGGCCTTGTCGCAAAGGGACACGTAACGCAGAAAAGAATTCCGGAGTAACGACTTGCGAAATGGCGGAGCGCATGTCGCCGGAAGTCGTAGGCTGAGCACCTTCGGCCGTGAATTCCGTCCAGTTCCAGGTCCATCCGGAAGGCAGGCTGGTCACACACGCCGCAGATTCGACGCCTGGCAATGCTTGAATCCTTCGCAAGACCTGTTCGTAATAACCGCGGATCTGATCCTTGTCGTGGTACTTCGCCTCCGCTAAGACTCCATGAAATGTCAGCAAGTGGCTCCGATCGAATCCCATATCGTGAGTTGCGAGCGCACGGAATCCTTTCACCATCAAACCAGCGCCCACGAGCAGGACCAGGGAGAGCGCGATTTCACACGTAACCAAGAGAGTACGAAAACGTTGCCGGCCGGCCGTCGCGGTGCCGCCGCGCGCGCCTTCCTTCAAAGTTTCATTCACATTCGGCCGTGAAAAATGCCACACGGGCGCAAGGCCCGCGACGACGCCGGTCACGAGGGCCACCAGCAAAGTGAACAGGAAGACTCGCCCGTCGATCTGCAAATGCTTGAGTCCCGCAATGTGCTCAAGAATGGCCGGGGGAATGTTGCGGCGCATAAGATTGTTTCCCCACGCCGACAAAAGCAGAGCACACGCGCTGCCAAGAAGCGCCAGCAAAAGGCTTTCGACTATCAACTGACGTCCCACTTGCCAGTGGCTCGCACCAAGGGCAGAACGTAAAGCGATCTCCTTCTGGCGTCCCGAACCACGCGCCAATTGAAGATTCGCGACATTGGCACTCGCGAGCAGGAGAACAAAAACGGACGCCCCCACCAACAGCAGAATGAATTGCCGCGAATCGTCGGTGAGATCCTCTACGGTACTTCTGACGTTAATGCCGTGCCCGGCGTTGCTGTTGGGATACTCGCGGCCCAAGTTCGCGGCAATCGCGCTCAAGTTCGCCTGAGCCTGCGATATGGACACGCCCTTCTTTAGCCGTCCGAAAACCGTCAACGAGTGGCTCTCTCGGTCGTCCCGAGCACTACCGGTGAGGTCGAGCGGGGTCCAGATTTTGGATCCAGTCGGAAAATCAAAGTCTTCCGACGCAATTCCGATTACCGTAAATTTCCGGCCGTTCAGAAGGAGAGACTTGCCGACAAGCGCCGGGTCAGAACCCAGATGTTGCCGCCAGAATCCGTAGCCGACCACCACCACGGGCGAAACCCCGCTGCGAAAGTCAGCAGCGCCAATATAGCGGCCGGATTGTGTCGGTAATCCGAGCAGTGAGAAGAAATCAGCGGTAACCTGCGACCCTTCGACATGCTCGGCTAAATTCCCACCGGTCAAGTTGGCATCCCACCCGCGAACCGCTGCCAGTTGGTCGAACTCTGAGCTCTGTTCGCTCCAGTCGCGGAAATTCGCAGGAGCCGGACTCATGTGCGTGTCATCCTGCTTGGGCAGAGTTTCCCAGACCGTGACAAGGCGATCGAGGTCGGGGAAGGGGAACGGCCGGAGCAGCATTGCATTGACCGTACTGAACGTGATCGTGTTCGCGCCAATTCCCAGCGCCAAGGTAATCACCGCCACTGCGGTAAAGCCGGGATTCTTGCGCAGTTGACGCGACGCATAGCGTAGATCATCAATCAGTCCCTTCATGCGTGCACGTCCGCCATCAACTTCTTGAGCTCTTCTTCCGCCACCACTTTGCCGTCGAACAAGTGCACTTCCCGCTGCGCGTGCTTGGCAAAACGCGGATCGTGCGTCACCATGCAGATCGTCGCGCCCTCACGGTGCAAGTTCTGCAGCAGTTCCATCACAGCCTCGCCGTTGCGCGAATCCAAATTTCCCGTAGGCTCGTCAGCCAGCAGAATCGACGGCTTACCACCCAATGCTCGCGCCACTGCCACTCTCTGCTGCTGACCTCCGGAAAGTTGCGAAGGATAATGCCGAATCCGGTGCGCCATGCCCACGCGCTCCAGCGCTTCCATCACTCGCTTCTTGCGTTCAGGCGCAGGCATCCGCTGACGATAAGTGAGCGGCAACTCCACGTTTTCGTAGACCGTCAGGTCGCCGATTAAGTTGAAACTTTGGAAGATGAACCCGATCTCCTGATTGCGAATCCGCGAGCGCTCGGCAAAATCGAGGTTCTCCACCGTCTTGCCATTCAGCGAATACTTCCCGTCGGTGGGCGTGTCGAGCAAACCGATAATCGAGAGCAACGTGGACTTGCCACATCCCGACGGCCCCGACATCGCCAGGTACTCGCCTTTATTAATGGAGAGGTGCACGCCCGAGAGCGCGTGCGTTTCAATCTCATCGGTGTAGAAGACTTTCGTCAGATCCTGAATCTGAATCAGCGGCTGCCCTGCTTCTGTCATAGTTCCTTGCCTCGATATTTTTCCGCTCCGGCGTCACTCCAGCCGGATGCGGTCAGTTTTGTCCCACCGCGACATATCGGACAGAATCACCGTGTCGCCCTCGTGAAGCCCCTCGAAAATCTGAATCGAGTTCACCGATTCCTTCCCGACTTTCACCGGGACGCGTATGGCTTCCTTCGCGTCGGGATCCAGCTTGAACAGGCTGATCGTGCTGTTCTCCTGTCCAAACGCCGGACGCCCCACATAGAGAACGTTGTCCAGACGCTCCAGATCGATCGTCCCGTCGACGCTGAGGTCAGGCCGGGCTCCCTTCGGAAGTTCGCCTGTTAGTTTGACGTCGACGGTCACCGTTCCGTTTTGTACCGCCGGATCAACGCGCATCACGGTGCCGTTGACCGTTCCGTTGTGGGTGTCGATCAACGCCGGCTCGCCATACTGCACGTCGCGCGCCTGTGTTTCAGCGATCTTCAATTCCGCCATCAGATGGTCGGGCTGAACCACCTTCGCCAGCATGGCTCCCGGTTGCAGGTGTTGGCCAACCTGCAAAGGCAAATCCACCAGCACTCCGTCGATCCCCGCGCGAACCTTCAACGCGTCGAGTTGCTTCTGCTTGAGTTCCGCCAGGGCGCGCATCTGGTCGACCTTGGCCTGCTGCTCCGCAAGTTGCGACTCAATCGCTTTCTGGCCAATGGCGAGTCTCTGCATTTCCAGATCATTCCTGGTTGTTAGTTCATCAGACTTACCTTTTGAAGCTTTGTAAGCGAGACCTGAAATTACGCCAAGATCGTAGAGCGCCTTATCCGTGTCCGCTTGAAGTTGCGCTTGCCGATAGTCCGCAGTGACAGTAGCCGCGCCTGCCTTCTGGTTCATCAGATCGCTGTCGAGCTTCACTTTCAGACTTTGATATTCCGCTTCTGCGGCCCTCTGCTGCAGTTGTGCGTCAAGCGCAGCCTGCTCAACCTGTGGATTGCTAAGTTCGACGAGGATCGTGTCGGTCTTCACCTGAGTGCCGGGCAGCATCAGGATGCGCACCACTGTAGCTTCCGTCTCGGCGGGAATCTGACGCACGGCCTCTTGCACGGGGACGAGCGACCCAGGTCCGCGCACTTGCCGGACCATCGGCCCACGCTTCACCGTGTCGGTCCATACGGTTCCGCGTTCGACCGACGGAGCCGCCGGCTTCAGACGCGAAACTCCAACCGCCATGGCCGCGACCACTCCGACGCCGACCACTGACATAACAATTTGGCGCCGACGCTTTTGAACCTTGAACTCTGGGCGGGCAATATCCATCGCGCTTGGGAAGTGGCAACTCGTGCGCCATTGCGCTGGATATGCAAGTCACTGAAATCAAATAAGATTGGGCCGCCATTCGGCCTATCGAGAAGAGGAACTTGTCCGGATCGGGATTCGACTGTCCACGACCGGACAGTCCCATCTCTCGATGCGATACCGATCACCGCGCGCCCACGAAGGTGAGTACCACGAACAGTGCGTCTCGAGACATAACATCTCGCGATCTCGGCTAAGTCGAGCCGGGGCACTGTCAATTGGATGAGGAATGGACGATTGTCAGCCACTGAGACTTTACAAGGATTTCTTTCGTGAGGCACGGAGAAGCCACTTCACCAAATCAATGCAGAAAAAAAATCAATCTGCCTCAAACGAAAAGAAGCACATGAGGGGTTGTGAGCTTCATGCTACGGTGACGTTCTGAGAAGCTCGATTCGCTCGCGGAGATTCAGCCGCGCGGGCGATCGGAGGTCGAAGATGAGATCTTGTCCAAATTCGAAGTGCGCGGTCTTCGGCCGCATCGTCTACACGCTGGCGACCCGCTGCCCGTTGTGCAAATGGGATCTGAAGAACACTCCGTCCGCCAGCGAGGCAGCACCGCAAAAGCCACACGCGCATCCCGCCTAGATGCACTTACCCATCTTCAGCTAAACCTTAGTTCTTACGGAACCTGAACTTCTACAGGCGCCGAATAGGTGCTCTCTTGCCCGCTGGAATTCACGGCCGTTGCAGCATAGTAATAAGTCGTCCCCGCTTTAACGGTCGTATCAGTGAAGGATGTATTCGCATCCAGGTTGGCGTTGATCTTGGTATACGAACCAGGCGCGGCGCCGCGATACACGTTATAACCCTCCACCTGGGAAGTACTAGGGCTCCAGGCAAGGCTCACTTGCGGCGCAGTCCCCGTGCCTGCCACCTGCTCCGAGGCTTGAGAATCGCTCGCGTTACTTGAGAATGAAAGCTTGCCTGACGCATTTCCCGCCGCCGTCGGCGTGAAGGCGACGTTGACCTGCAGACTCTGCCCCGCCGCGATCGTCACCGGGAAAGTGGCTCCCGGCAAAGTAAACTGGCCGCTGCTGCTGGCCGCCGAGGATATGGTCACACTTGTTCCCACCGCACTCAGCACCGCGGTTTGCATGCCGGTCTCTCCGAGCATCACACTTCCAAAACTCAGCTTGGCGGGAGTAATCGTCAGCGACCCGCTCGTTGCGCTAGAGCCAGTCCCCGTCAGCGGTATCGCCATCGCTGGCCCCGAAATAAATATTCTGCCGCCAATCTCACCCGCAATCTTCGGAGAAAAACTCACGCTTAACGTGACGCTCTGTCCGGCACCCAACTTCACCGGCAACGACGGACCACTAACCGCAAATCCCAAGCCCGCCGCCTGCAATCCCGACACCGTCTCCGTCCACGAGTGAGGGTTAGTGACTTTGACGGATCGCGTCGCCTGGGTTCCGACTGCGACTTGGCCAAACGAAACACTGGAAGGCGCCGCGGTCAGCGGCTCAGTGTGGACGCCCACGCCTCCGACCACGAGATCAAGGCTCGGATTCGATGCCGTGCTCGTGAACGTGACTTTTCCACCGATCCATCCCGCTGCGTTCGGAGAGAAGACCACATTCAGGGCGACGCTCTGCCCCGCAGCCAGGCTCATGGGAAGGCTCAAACCGGGCAGGCTGAACTGTGAGCCACTCTCGCTGATCGCTGAAACCTTCACGCTGGTGGATCCAGTATTGATCAGTCGGACGACCTGTGTTTCCGACCCGCTCAAATCGACCGAGCCGAATCTCAGGTTCGCTGGCGAGCAGACCAATTGCGGCGTGGCTGCTCGCGCGCCCAACGGCAGCATGAGCACAACCGCGATCAAAGTGGTGAAGAAAAAGGGACGAAGAGAGGAATGCGAAGTGTTCGACTGGGGGAGTCGCATGACAGGCAGTTTGAGGGCTTTCCCGGTTTAGGAAAAGATGCCGATGGTGCATGCACGGCACGGCCAGACGGACGATCGCCAAAACGAGAGATAGACCAACTAAGTGCGCAAAAACAAACGACCTCGGCGTGAAAGCCGAGGTCGAAATCGCAAGCCAAGTTGCAAGAAGTTGCAACGTCCCCTTCCACTTCGGGCTACGGTGGCGGGATCTGGAGGTTCGACACGATATTCGAGTAGCCGCTTTCCTCGTTACTCGAATCCACCGCAGTCGCGGCGTAACAGTACGAGGTGCCATCCACGACAACGCTGTCCGTGTACAGCGTGCCGGTATTCAACACCGAGTTAATCTTCGAGAAGGATCCGCAGGACGAGTTCACATACACTGCGCGATAGATGTTGTAACCGGAAATGCTCGACGACGTGCTCGCGGTCCACGACAAGTTGACCGTATGAGTTGGTGCCGGCGTACCTGTTCCAGTCAGCGCCTCCGTAGTCGTAGAGGGCTGGGCATTACTCGTGAAGGTGAGTGTTGCATTCGCCGCTCCAGTCGTGAGTGGACTGAACGTGACTGTGAACGACACACTGTTGCCCGCCGGGATCGTCACCGGTAACGACAACCCGCCCACGCTGAACACAGAATTGTCCGAACTCGCGGCCGTCACCGTGACGCTCGCACCGCTGGCGGTCAAACTTCCCGACGCCGTCCCGCTCGTTCCAACAACCACACTACCCAAAGCAAGGGTGGTTGGATTAACGGTAAGCTGCCCCACCGCCGTAACGCCCGTTCCCGACAATGGAATCGTCAGCGTCGGATTCGACCCATTCGAGGTGATTGTGACATTGCCGCTTACTGCTCCTGCCGAAGCCGGAGTGAACGACACGTTAAAGGTTGCGCTCTGGCCCGACGTCAGCGTCACTGGAGCCGCAATCCCGCTTACGCTGAAGCCGGACCCGCTGACTCCAACCTGCGAAATCGTGACACTCAATCCGCCATTGTTGGTGACAGTCTCAGATAACGTCTGCTTGTTCGATACCTGCACGTTACCAAAGCTAAGGCTCGTCGGATTCGATCCGAGCGTCCCCGCCGTCACGCCGGTGCCCGACAACGGAATCGTCAACGTCGGATTCGACGCGTTCGAGGTAATCGTAACGTTCCCGCTTACCGCTCCTGCTGACGGAGGCGTGAACGAAACGCTGAAAGTTGCACTCTGCCCC
>Ga0070735_10002491_pt1 | contig 16659 bp, 13 predicted proteins | sample Coa_R1_FD_66443 | JGI IMG/M metagenome (GOLD analysis project Ga0070735, IMG submission 66443) | Surface soil microbial communities from Centralia Pennsylvania, which are recovering from an underground coalmine fire - Coalmine... | ecosystem: Environmental > Terrestrial > Soil > Unclassified ... | reverse complement strand
CCGCCTTCGCCGCCCACACGGGCAAAGAGGACGAGTGCGTTCGGCTGATCGCCGACGCGATCGCTCGGTTCGGACGGGTCGACATTCTCGTCAACAACGCGGGAACGAACCCCTACTTCGGGCCGATGATCGCCGCAGAGAACAGCGCCTGGGACAAGACGTTCGAGGTCAACCTGAAGGGGTACTTCTGGTGTGCCCGCGAGGTCGCGCGGCATTGCGTCGCGCGCGAGGCTCCCGGATCGATCATCAGCGTGGCGAGCATCGCCGGATTGGTCGGCTCGCCCATGCAGGGCGTGTACTCGATGACGAAGGCGGCGGTGATCTCTCTCACGAAGACGCTCGCCGTCGAGCTCGGTCCCTCTCGGATCCGGGTCAACGCCATCGCCCCCGGCTTCGTCGACACGCGCCTGGCAAGCGCCATCCTGAAGAACGACGATTTGCTGAAGCGCGTCATCGCGCAAACGCCACTCGCTCGATACGGTGTTCCGGACGAGATAGCGGGCGGCGCGTTGTACCTTGCGAGCGATGCGGCCAGTTTCCTGACCGGCCACACGCTCGTGATCGACGGAGGGCTGACGATCGGTTAGGCCGCGAGCGGGCTCGGTCGGGCCCGGGCGGGGAGCAGGAATGGAGGCTGGTCAGACCATCGCGGGCAAGTACCGCCTGAACCGCTTGCTCGGAACGGGCGGGATGGCGTCCGTCTGGTCTGCGACCAACGTCTTCACCGAGCGCGAGTTCGCGATGAAGTTCATGCTCCCTCAGGTGGCGCGGACGCCCGAGGCGGCGCGGCGCTTTCTGCTCGAAGCCAAGGTCAGCGCGCGGATCAACCATCCGAACATCATCGAGGTCATCGACGTCGGCCAGGCAGAGGACGGCTCCCTCTTTCTCGTGATGGAGCTCCTGACGGGCCACTCGCTCGACGTGGTTGTCCGCCGGCAGAAGCCGCCCATGCCCGTGAAGGAGTTCATCCTCTTCATGCGCGACGTCGCCCAGGCGCTGGCGGCGGCGCACCGGAGCGGGGTCGTCCACCGGGACCTCAAGCCGACGAACATCTTCCTGCACAATGACCGCGATGGCCGGATGGTGCCGAAGATCCTCGACTTTGGCGTGAGCAAGATCCTCGAGGAAGAGAACAACACCGCGTTGACCGTCGTCGGGACGGTGCTCGGGTCGCCGCTCTACATGAGTCCCGAGCAGGCCATGGGGGCCGAGGGGATCGACGGGCGAACGGACGTCTTCGCCTTCGGCGCCATCTTGTTCGAGGCGCTCTCGGGGCAGCGCGCGTACGACGCGCCCAACTTCAACGCGCTCATCGTGACGATCGCGACGACGCAGCCCCGGCCGATCGACGAGGCGGCCCCTCACCTGCCCGCGCCGCTGCGGTCGCTCATTCGAGATTGCCTGGTCACCGACAAGACCAAGCGGCTCGAGTCCTTCGATCGCATCGTCGATCGGCTGGACGAGATGCTCCCCGATCTACTGGGCGGCGACCTTCTCCTCCCGCTCACCCACAGGGGGGATCCGGAGGCGTCCGACGCGATGGCGACCAGCGTTCGCCGAAGCGATCGCCCGCCCCCGGACGCCGGGTCGCAGGCGGCCCTCGCGCGGGCCGCCGAGGCGAGCCGACCCGCGAGCGTCTATCCGCCCCCGGACGACGGCGGCACCTCGAGCGCCCTCGCCGAACCGACGGTGATCACGCCGCCGGTGCAGAACCTCTTGAACCTCTCGCAGCGCGCGCGCCTCGCCTTCCGCAGGCTCAGCCCGACGACCGCGGTGGTGGCCGCCGGCCTGGCGGGCGTCGCCGTGGTGGGCCTGGCCATCGGCATCGCCGCCGCCTTCACCAAGACGGATCAGGCCGGGTCCCATGCGGCCATCGAGGGCTCGGTCGTGTCCGCCACGTCGGGCGCCACGGCGCTGGTTCCCAAGATCACGCCGACCGCGACGCCGGCGCCGCCTTCTCGTCCGGAGCCGTCGGGAGGCGTCCCGCTCATCTCGGTCGACTCGCTCCCGGTGGCGGCGATGCGTCCGACCGCGGCGCCCTCGAAGGGGAGCGGCCGTCTGTCGGTGGTCGCCAGCCCCGGGTGGTGCTCGGTGTCGGTCGACGGCGTGGGCAAGGGAGTCACCCCCGTGCAGTTCTTCGATCTCTCGGTGGGCTCCCATCGCCTCGACTGCGTGGCGCCGAGCGGCAAGGCGAAGACGGCGAGCGTGAACGTCGCCGACGGCGCGTCCGCACACTATCGGTTCGCGCTGGACGAGTGACCCGGGACCTCCCAAGCTAGCGGGCGATGACCGCGGCGGGCGCAAAGGTGCAGATCGCCGCCATCGGCGCGATCACAGCGGCATGCGCTCTGGGCTGCGCGCGCGCGCCATCTCCCCTCGTGCCCGGGTGGGGCGGGGCCATCGGCACGCCCAATCGCGGGGTGCTGGCGGGCGGAGCGGAGTTGCCGCGCGACGCTCCCGGATTCCGGTGGCTCCGCGCCAACGACCGGCACTGGGCGCTACCGCGCTTCGTCGACGCGATCGAGCGCGCGTCCGCGGAGGTCGCTCGGGAGAGACCCGGACCGCCGCTGCTCGTCGGTGACCTGTCGACGCGATCCGGGGGCGGACCGCTGTCCCCCCACTTTTCGCACCGTTCGGGGGTCGACGCCGACCTTCTCTACTACGTGACAACGGTGGACGGGGCCCCGGTCCAGAGTCCCGGGTTCGTCCACGTCGGCGCGGACGGCCTCGCCTGGGACGACGCGCACCACCGATGGCTGCGGCTGGACGTCGAGCGCGAGTGGCTCCTCGTGAGGGCTCTCTTGCTCGACCCGTACGCGCGCGTCGAGTGGCTCTTCGTCAGCGATGTGGTCCACGCCATGCTCCTCGAGTGGGCCGTCGCTCGTGGAGAGGGGGTCGAAGTCCTGGCACGCGCGCGCGCAGTCATGCTCCAGCCCAAGCCCGGCGGGGTTCACGACGACCACATCCACGCGCGAACCGCTTGCTCGCCCGAAGAGAGGTCCGACGGGTGCGTGGGGATCGGTCCACGGCGTCCTTGGATGACGTACGACGCCGCCGCCCCGGACGACGACATCGCGAGCCTCGCGCTTGCCCTCGCCAACCCGGTGGACGCGTCCGAGCGCCCCGAACGCACGCCGTGAGCCTGCTCGTTCGCTGCGACGCGATCGAGCTGCCGGACCACGTCGCCCGCGGGTCCGCGCAGCTCGGCTACCTCGATCCCCCGTTCGGAATCGGGGCGCGTTTCGGGGCTCGCCCGAGGTCGGGAGGCGAACGTGCCCGCGGACGCATTGCGTACGAGGACCGGTGGACGTCGATGGTCGCCTACCTCGGCTGGCTCGAGCCCCGTCTCGCCGCCGTCCGCGAATGCCTCGCGGCGGATGGGACGATGTGGCTGCACCTCGACCACCGCGCCGTCCACGAAGCCAAGACGGCGTGCGATCGCGTGTTCGGCCCCAGGGCCTTCCTGGGCGAAGTCATCTGGCTCACCGGCAACGGAGCGCGTGGTGTCCGCAAGGGTCCGGGCATCACCCATCAGACGCTGCTGATCTTCGCCGCCGGGCGCCGCTTCATCTGGAATGCTCGCGACCCCCAGCTGCGCGAACCCTTCGCCCCGACGAGCCTCGCGATGCACTTCACCCGGTCGGACCGCTCCGGGCGCCTCTACCGTGAACGGACGATCGGCGGCAAGACGTACCGCTACTACGCCGACGAGGGGCGCGCGATCGGCAGCGTGTGGACCGATTGCCCTTCCATGGCCGCCAACACCCCCCTGCTCGAAGAGGCGACCGGCTATCCGACACAAAAGCCGCTCAAGTTGATCGATCGGATCGTGCGCGCCTCCTCCCACGCCGGTGGCCTGGTCTTGGATCCCTTCTGCGGCTCCGGGACGACGCTCGTCGCGGCGGCGCGGACGGGGCGTACGTTCGTCGGTTGCGACGTCGGCGCCCTCGCGATCGAGACGGCCTCGCGGCGCCTCCGGCGCGAAGGCGTGGCCTTCGACCTGCGGCTACAATCGGCGTGATGTCGGCGACGGACGACCCGGCCCTCTACCCGCTCTTCCTCAAGCTCCGGGGGCGCGACGTGCTCGTCGTCGGCGCGGGCCCGGTGGCCGAGCGCAAGATCACGGTCTTGCTCGAATGCGGAGCCGCCGTGCGCGTCGTCGCCCCGCGCGCGACCGACCGGATCCGGGAGTGGTCGGGGAGCGGAGCGGTCGTGTGGCTCGGTCGACGGTTCGAGGACCCCGACGCGGACGGCGCGTGGCTCGTCGTGGCCGCGACCGGGGACCCGACGGTCGAAGCGACGGTCGCCGAGGCCGCGGAGAGGCGTCGTGCGTTCGTCATCGCCGTGGACGACCCGCTCCACGCGAGCGCGTACTCGGGGTCGGTGGTCCGGCGGCCCCCCTTCACGCTGGCCATCTCTTCCTCGGGGGCGACCCCTGCCCTCACCCGGCTGGTCCGCGAGATCGTCGAGCAGGTTCTCCCGGGCGAAGACTGGGTCGAGCACGCGAAAGCGCTCCGAGCCAGGTGGTTGGCCTCGCGGACGCCGCCGGAGCAGCGATTTGGAGAGCTCGTGCGCGAGCTCAAACTGCGGGACAAAGCGGGATCCTGACCACTCGCGCGGTCCGATGTCTCGCTTCGCTCGAGCGTGCGGACTCGTGCGGTGGCCTTAGTCCGCTCGAACGGACGAGCCGAGCGGGAGCTCGACGACGAACGTGGACCCGGCGCCGACCCGGCTGTCCACCGTGATCGTTCCGCCGAGCGCGGCCGTCACGTGCTGCACGATCCATAGCCCCAGCCCGAAGCCGCCCACGCTCTTGGACGTCGCTCGCTCGAATCGCCCGAAGATGCGCGCGAGATCGGCCTCCGCGATCCCGCCGCCGCGATCGCGAACCACGATCCGCGCGCGCGCGCCGGCCTGCTCGATCATCACCTCCACGGGCTTGTCGTCGCCGTATTTGATGGCGTTCGACACGAGGTTGGTCAGGATCTGATCCACGCGCAGACGGTCCCAGCGCCCGACGATGGGCTCGCCCCTCGACGCGATCGACACGAGGGCTCGCTCGCGCTCTTGCAGCCGGTCGACGACCTCCCGCGCGAGGGCCGCCAGGTCCACGGACTCGACGCTCAGGCGCAGCTGCCCCGCCGCCAGACGCGAGACGTCGAGCAGATCGTCCACGAGCCGACCGAGCCTGCGCACGAGCCGCTCGACCGCCTCCGCATCGCGCACGAGCGCGTCCGTCCCCGTGGCGCCGGCGCGCGCGGCCCTTCCGACCATCTGGGACCGCAGCAGAAGCGACGTGAGCGGCGTCCGCAGCTCGTGCGCGGCCAGCGAGACGATCGAATCGCGCAGGCCGAGGGCCCGCCGCCTCTCGGCGGCGATGGAACCGAGGATGAGCGTCGTCGAGACGGCCACCACCATGAACGCCTGGACCTGCAGGAGGGCGTCCGACAGCCTCGCGCCGGTGAAGGGACCCCGACCGCCGACGGCGCCCACGACCGCAGCGCCGGAGACGGCCACGCCCGCGACGGCCGCGCCGCGCGGACCGAACCGGAGCGCCGCCCAGATGAGGAAGGGAAAGATCGCGTACGCGTGCGCGAAGAAGGCCGGACGATCGGGTCGATCCCACCAGAAGACGAGCGCGCTCGAGCCGACGAACACCGCCGCGAGCGCGGTCAGCTCGATCCCACGTCGGCTGCGATCCACCGACGGCGCCTCCGGCCCGGTCTCGCTCGGGGACAGGAAGACGAGCAGGATCGGCGCGAAGACGAGGTCCCCGACCAGATCGCCCACCCACCACGCGCGCCACGTCTCCCCCAGCGCCGCTTGCTCGACGACACCGCCGAGACGAAGGCTGGCGACCCCGAGGGTCGCGCTGACGCAGGTGCTGGCGACGGCCGCCAGGCTGATGAGCGCCAGGACGTCTCGGACCCGCTCGAGCGAAGGACGGAAGCGCGCGACGCGCCGGAGCGCCCAGGCTCCGAGCACCGCCTCCGCCGTGTTGCCGACGGCGATGCCCACGGCGACGGCCACCGGAGCGCCCGTCCACAGGTTCGCCGCGAACGCTCCGAGGGCCACCCCCGGCCAGACGCCGTACCCGCGCAGGAGGACCGCCGCGAGCGCGATCCCCGTCGCCGGCCAGACGAGCGTGGCGAAGCCGCCGACCGCGTCGAGCGCGAGGCCCATCTTGGCCACGAGCGCGTAGACGACGGCGAGGACGACGCTGTCGGCGACGGCGCGAGACGAGATGCGAAGCGACACCGTCCGCATGGTACCGACGCGACGCCGTCCGGCTACAGCGTGAGCTTAGGGCTTCAGGCTTCGGGCTTCAGGCGGGCCAAGGGCAAGGCCGGCTCTTGGACGGGCGGGCTCTCGACACGGCGGGCGACCACGTCCCCCACGACCAAGAGAGCCGGCGCTTCGACCCCGCCGTCTCGTGTCCGCTGGGCGATGTCGGCGATCGTGCCCACGATCGTCCTCTCTTGCGGGAGCGTGGCGCGCGCGACCACGGCCGCCGGGGTGGCGGGAGATCGCCCGGCGGCGACCAGGACGGCGCACGTCTCCTCGACGCGGCTCAGCCCCATGTAAAAAACGAGGGTCCCCTCGCGCGTGATGTTCGCCGTCAGGTGGGGGTCCCCCTGCGCGGCGTGCGCGGTCAGGAGGGTCACGCTGGCCGCGCACTCGCGGTGGGTCAGTGGGAATCCCGCCCGCGCGGCCGCCCCCAGGGCCGCCGAAATCCCCGGGACGACCTCGAACGGGATGCGCGCGGCGGCCAGCTCTTCGGCCTCCTCGCCGCCGCGGCCGAAGACGAACGGGTCCCCGCCCTTGAGGCGGACGACGTCCCGCCCCTCGAGGGCACGCTCGAGCACCAGGGGATGAATGCGGGCCTCGTGATGACGGCACCCGCTCGCGCGACGCCCCACCGCGACGAGCTCTGCGGCGGACGGTGCGATGCGAAGGATCTCGGCGGAGACCAGCTCGTCGTAAGCGACCACGTCGGCTCGTGCGAGCAGCTCATGAGCCCGCACCGTGAGGAGGCCGGGGTCTCCCGGCCCCGCGCCGACCAGCCAGACCTTCCCCCGACGAATGACGCGGACCCCTTCGACCCCGGAGCTCATACCGCCTCCTGACGACCCTCCGGCATCTTAGCGTCCCGCCCCGCACAGGCCAGCGCCGGTCAAATGCCGCGCCCCAGCTGGCGCCGCGGATCGCCGTGGCTCCGTCCACCGGGGACGACCCACGCGTCGTCGGCCTCTTCCCGGGCGACCTTCTCTACCTCGCTCGCGATCCTCCGGCCGATCGCGGTCGAAAGGACGGCGACGCGAGAATCGTTCGCCGCCCGCGGCCGCGGAAGGTCGACCACCTCGTCGTGCAAGATTCGCCCGGGGCGGGTCCCCATGAGAACGACGCGATCGGCCAGGCGGACCGCCTCGCGAACGTTGTGGGTGACGAAGATGATGCTCTTGCGAGTCGCGCTCCAAATGCGCTCGAGCTCCCCCTGGAGAATCTCGCGCGTCTGGGCGTCGAGCGCCGCAAACGGCTCGTCCATCAGCAGGACGGCTGGATCGGTCGCGAGCGCGCGGGCAATCGCCCCCCGCTGCCGCATGCCGCCCGACAGCTCGTGTGGGTACCGGTCGCGAAAGCGCCAAAGGTGAACGAGACGCAAGAGCTCCTCGCTCCGCGACGCGCGCAGGGCGGCGTCGAGCCCCTGCAGCTTGAGCGGGAACTCGATGTTGTGCTGGAGCGTGAGCCACGGAAAGAGCGCCGCGTCCTGGAAGACCACCGCCCGGTCGGGCCCCGGGCCCACGATGTCGCGTTCGTCCTTGCGCACGCGGCCCGACGTCGGCCGCGCAAAGCCGGCGACGAGGTTCAGAAGGGTCGACTTGCCGCTCCCCGAAGGCCCGAGCAAGCACACGAACTCCCCCGCCGACACCCGAAGGGACGCGTTGCGCAGGATCTCGACGACGACCTCGTCGCGGGCAACGACCCGCAAGGACACGTCTTCGAGGGCGATGCTGGCGCCGGAACGCTGAGGCGGGGGAACCGAGTTCGGCCGTACCTCCGACGTCACGGCGCTCGTCTGACCCCACGCCTTCGCGAATGCGAACACTTGGTCGTTATAACGAACGGACGAGGACCCGTCAAACCTCGCCCGCCCCGTGGCGACCGTCCTCGGAGCGTCATCGCTCGTAGACGATCAGGTTGTGATAGCGGGCGTCGGAACCGCCTGGATTTTCGTACGTATGGGGCCGGTCCGCGGCGAACGCGACCGAGTCCCCCGCCCCGAGGTCGAACGTCTCCGTCCCCACGTGCATTTTCAAGAGCCCGCTGAGGACGACGAGGACCTCGTGCGTGCCGGGCGCGTGCGCCTCCGAGGCGTGCGTGGCCCGCGCGGCGAGGCGCAGCTCGTAGAGCTCGAGGAGAGGGGACGCGCCGGCCGGCGTGAGGGGCCGGCTCTCGAACTTCCCATCGGAAGAACGAAGCACCTGGGCGTCACCGCGCCGGAGCACGACGGCCCCCGATCGAGGAGCGCCAATGAGCTCGGCGAAGGGAACGCCGAGGCCCACCGCGATCTTCCAGAGGACGCCGACCGTGGGGTTGCTCTTGGACGTTTCGATTTGCGAGAGCGCCGCGCGGCTCACCCCAGACGACCGGGCGAGGTCGTCGAGCGAGAGCCCGCGGGCTTTTCTCCGCTGCCGCAGGTTCTCCGCCACGCGCCGCCCGAGCTCCGCGGCGCCGACGTCGTCCCCCGGTCCTGCGAGGGGCCTAATGGCCTTGCGCGCAACCACTTCATCCTCCATTATAACGAACGAACAATTCGGAGAGCAAACAATCGCGCGCCACGCTGGCGCGGGCACCCGCGCCGGCGTTACGAAGGGGCCCCCACGGCGCTGGAGACGCACCATGACAAGGCAAGTATTCCTGCCCAAGTTCTCGGACACGCGGGACATCGACGAGTTCGTCGAGAAGCTCGCCTCCTTCGAGCGCGGCGAGATAAACGCCGAGCAGTTTCGCTCGTTTCGCCTCCTCCGCGGCGTCTACGGGCAGCGGCAGTCGGACGTGCAGATGTTCCGCATCAAGATCCCCTTCGGCCTGCTCGGGCCGGAGCAGCTGGTCGCCGTCGCCGAGGTAGCGGACAAGTACTCGCGCGGGTTCGGCCACGTGACCACGCGGCAGAACATCCAGCTGCACTTCCTCAAGCTGTCGGATTGCGAGGCCGTCATGCAGCGCCTGGGGGAGGCCGGCCTCACCACGCGCGAGGCGTGCGGCAACTCGGTTCGCAACGTGACGGCGTGCGAGCTCGCCGAGGTTTGCCGCGACGCCGCCTTCGACGTGACGCCGTACGCGGAGGCGATCGTGCGTCTCTTCCTCCGCGGCCCCCTCTCGGCGAGCTTGCCGCGCAAGTTCAAGATCGCCTTCAGCGGGTGCGGGACGGACTGCGCCTTCGGCGCCATCCACGACATCGGGTTCGTCGCGCAGGTTCGTGACGGCCAGCGCGGCTTCAAGGTCTATGCGGCGGGCGGCCTCTCCACCACGCCTCAGGCCGCGATCACGCTGCACGACTTCGTCCCAGCCGCCGAGATCGGGCGCGTGGGCGAAGCGCTCATCCGCCTATTTCACGCGCTGGGCAATCGCGACAACAAGAGCCGAGCGCGCATGAAGTACGTCCTGCGCAAGCTGGGGGAGGAGCAGTTCAAGGCCAAATACGCCCAGTACCGGGCCGAGGTGGACGCGGAGGCCGCCGCTGAATTGACCCTTCCCCCGGCGCGCAACAACGAGCCGGCGCCGCCCGTCACCGACGGAGCTCCCGCGCAGCCCCCCGGGTACCTGGCGTGGCGGTCCACCTCGGTGGTCGATCAGCGTCAGGACGGCTACGCGGCCGTCTACGTGCGTCTCTTCCTCGGGGACATCACGAGCGCGCAGCTGCGAGCGCTGGCTCAGATCCTCCCCCGCTACGGCGACGGAACGGTGCGCCTCACGATCGACCAGAACCTGCTCATCCCCTGGGTCGACCGGCGGTCGCTGCCGTCGCTCTACGTGGCTCTGCGCGAGATCGACCTCGCGAAGACCGACGTGCACACGGCCCGTGACGTGCTCTCTTGCCCGGGAGCCGAGTCCTGCAACCTCGCCGTCACCTCCTCGCGCAACGTCGCGCAGGCCATCTCGGAGCGGCTCGAGCTGCCGGACGTCAACGGCTCGGCGGCCATCGCGGACACGAGCATCAAGATCAGCGGCTGCCCGAACTCCTGCGGGCAGCATCACGTCGCGGACATCGGGTGGCACGGCGCGGTTAAGAACGTCAACGGCGTCGCCTACCCGATGTATCAGCTTCACCTGGGGGGCGGGGTGGACGCGAGCGGCGCCCGATTCGGCCGGCAAGTCGTCAAGGTGGTCGCCCGCCGATTGCCGGACGCCGTCGCGATGCTCCTGAAGCTCTTCGACGCCGAGCACGGCGAGGGGGAGACGCCGTCGGAGTTCTTCCGCCGCGTCGACCCGAAGCGCGTGGTCGCCGTGCTGGGGGACTTGGCCACGGCCGCACCCAAATCGGGCGAGGAAGTCGACGTCGGCGAAGAGGGCGGCTTCCAGGTGGCCATCGGCGCCGGCGAGTGCGCAGCGTAGTCCGCACGCTCGAGCGAAGCGAGAGTTCGGACTACAGTACCGAGTCGTAGTCTGCACGCTCGAGCGAAGCGAGAGTTCGGACTACAGCACCGAGTCATAGTCCGCACGCTCGACGTCTCAACCTGCCGCGCGCCTGGTCTTGGACGCGATGCGCGCGAGGAGCTCTTCGCGGGTGACGCCGAGGCGGGCCGCCGTCCGGTGGGCCAGGGACGTACGGGCGACGCCCGGGACGAACCGGTACGTGGAGCGCTCGGCGTCGTCCAGCTCCACTTGCAAAAACTCGAGGTTCGAGCTGACCCGCTCCTTCTCGAGCCGCGCCGCGAACTGAAGCAGGTGGGTCGTCACGAAGGCGCGAACGCCGAGCTCGGGCAAGAGCGACAGGACGAGGCGCGCGATCTCTTCGCCCTCGGAAGGATTGGTCCCCGAGCACAGCTCGTCGAGGACCACGAGCGCACCCGGACCGAGCTCCTCGAAGAGCCGCCGAATGCGCAGTAGCTCCATTCCGAGGTGCCCTTCGGGTTGATCGGCGCGGGCCTCCTCGAAGAGCGACGCGAAGAGCCCCGAGGCCCGGGGGATCAGCCCCGAGCGCGCCGGCGCGAAGAGGCCGGCCTCGGCGAGCACCTGCGTGATCGCCACCGCCTGCAAGAGCCGCGTCTTGCCGCCCGAGTTCGGACCCGTCACGATGACGAGGGCCTGCGGCCCGACGTGCAAGTCGCAGGGGGTCGGGGCGTCCGCGGCCGCGAGGAGCAGCGGGTTGAAGAGGCCGTCGAGTCGCAGGGGCCCTCGCGCCTCCGAGAGCTCCGGGAGCTCCACGGCGAGGCCCTTCTCCCTCGCGCGGTCGCGAAGGCCGAGCGCGCCCAGGTACACCTCCGCATCGCCGAGCAGCTGAAAGAGAACGGCCACTTCGTCCTCGATGCCGCTGAACACTTCGGAGAGGAGCCGCTCGGCGACCTCGCCGCTCGTGGTGCGGTACCCGCGAAACATGAGAACGAATCGGACGACGAGCCGGCGCCACAGAGAAGCGTAGAACGGGTTCCCCCGGTTCTCGCGGACCGCGACGATCTCCATCGCGCGCACCTCGCCGTCCGCGCCGACCCGGACCCGCAGATCGAGCGACGCGAGGTTCTCGTCGTGGTCGAGGAGCCCGACCAGCCGCTTGTACGGCTCGCCCGCCACCACCGCGGCGCCGAACTGACGAAGGCGGGAGAGGCCCGACCGAGCTCCCTCGAACGAGGCGGCGAGCAGCTCGAAGACCTCGCGGGCGGCGCGCAGGATCTCCATTCGGCGCACGCGCGGGGCAGGCTGACGGGCCGCGCAGAGCAGGGCGCGCAGCCGATCGATGCCGACGTAGACGCGCTCGAGCGCGGCGCGCATCGTCGCGTTCGCGGCGAGCTCGGTCAGGACGGCGCGCCTCGCCTCGACGTCCCGCCGGTCGAGGGGCGGCTCGGTCAGGACGCGCGTCAGGTACCGGATCGAGGGCGTGAAGGCCTTGCCGGCCACCCGAACGGTCAGGCACTTTTCGACGATCGCGTCGAGATAGAGGTCTCGCGCGAAGGCGTCCCGGTTCCAGGACGTCGTCGGCAGCGACGCCGACGCGACGAGATCGTCGAAGGCGATCACCGAACCGCCCGCGGCAAAGGCGAAGACCAGCGCTTGACGAAACGAACCGAGCTCGATGCGCACGCGCGCGTCGGCGGACAAGAGATCGGGGATCGGTCCAAGCATGAGCGGCGGGGTCCCTGCTTCCAGTGTGTCGTCCGAACTCTCGCTTCGCTCGAGCTTGCGGACCCGGGAGAGTCTACACGCGCGCGGCGCGCTGGATTGGCCTGGCGGCCTGGCGTGAGCGCCGGACCCTGCTACTCAAGCGCGAATGGCGGGCGCGACTTTCCGGGCCCTGCGGCACCGGAACTTTCGCCTCTTCTTCGGCGGGCAGCTGGTGTCGCTCGTCGGGACGTGGATGCAAAACGTCGCCCTGTCGTGGCTCGTCTACAAGATGACGAGGTCCCCCCTTCTTCTTGGACTGGTGGGCTTCGCGGGGCAAGCTCCCATCTTCTTTCTCGCCACCGTCGGGGGCGCCGTGGCCGATCGCCGCCAGCGGCGCGAGCTCCTCGTCCTGACGCAAACGGTGTCGATGTTGCTCGCGTTCGCCCTCGCGGGCCTCGAGCTCGGCGGAGTGGCACGGGTCTGGGAGATCTTCGTCCTCGCCGCGGCCCTCGGCTCGGTGAACGCGTTCGACATCCCGACCCGGCAGTCCTTCGTCGTCGAGATGGTGGGCCGGGAGGATTTGGGCAACGCGATTGCGCTCAACTCGATCATGTTCAACGCCGCGCGCACGCTCGGACCGGCCGTAGCCGGCGTGGTCGTGGCGGCCATCGGCGAGGGGTGGTGCTTCTTCGCGAACGGCCTGAGCTTCGTCGCGGTGATCGTCAGCTTGCTCATGATCCGCGTCGCCCGGCGCCCCATCGCGGCCCCGCCCGCCCAGGCCTTGGCCCACGCCGCGGAGGGGTTTCGCTTCGTCTGGAACACGCGCGCGGTGCGGTCCGTCTTGCTCCTCCTGGCGACGACGAGTCTCGTCGGCATGCCGTACACGGTCCTCATGCCCATCTTCGCCGACCGGGTGCTTCACTCCGGCGCGCGCGCCCTCGGCCTGCTCATGGGCGCGTCCGGGGTCGGCGCTCTCCTCGGGGGGCTCGCCCTCGCGTCACGCCTGGCCATCGCCGGGATTCGCCGTTGGATTGCGGTAGCGGCCGCGGTGTTCGGCGCTGCGCTCGTGCTGTTCTCCCGGTCGCATTGGCTGGGGTCGTCGCTCGTGCTCCTCGTGCCCGTGGGCGCCGGGATGATGGTGCAAATGGCGGCGTCCAACACCGTCGTCCAGACGATGACGCCGGATCCCCTGCGCGGCCGCGTCATGGCCGTCTACGCGATGACGTTCATGGGCATGGCGCCCCTCGGCGCGCTCGTCGCCGGAGCGGCTGCGGCCTCCTTCGGGGCGCCCGCCACGGTGGCGTCGGGCGGCGTCATCGCCCTCGTCGCCGCCGCGATCTTCGCGACGCGAGCAGCGGGGCCTTGAGAAAGCCTGCGAACGGCGCGAGGCCCCCTACTTCTTGGTGTGGCACTCGAGACATCCGAAGCCCTTCTGGGTCTTCGGGTCGTACGGATCCTCGCCGACGAGCTGCGCCATCGTCGGCAGGACCTGCTTGCCCATGAACTCCGCGACCGCCTTCTTCTTGCCCTCGTGCATCTTCTTGATGCCGGCCGGGGTCAAGTCGAGCTTCGGGAGCTCGGGATTCGGCATCTTGAAGCTGCCGTCCTTCGCGCCGCTGCCGTGGCAAAGGACGCATTTTGGCTCGGCGTACGTCTTCGCGTCGAAGTCGTGGAACAGCGCCCCCATCTTGGGCAGCACCGTCGACTTCATGTAAGCGAGCTTCTGGTCGTGCGACCACTTGTCCCAATCGCCGGGGCCGGGCGGTCCGGAGGGCGCGGTCGCCGAGGCGGCCGGCGCCGCGCTGGCCGCGGGAGCCTCCGTCGGGGCCGGAGCGGCGCTCGCGACGGGCGCCTCGGTCGGGGCCGGTGCGGCGGACGGGGCGGGGTTGGCTGGTTGGGTGGGCTCGGCCTGGCCGCCTCCGCAGGCGGCGACGACGAGGGCACCCAGCATGACGCAGACGGCGAACCGGTGGTCCATCGCCGGCATGGATGCACCACGATGCGGGTGCGTTGCAAGGGCCGGCGAAGAAAAAAGAAGCGCGGCGGGCTCTTCGTTTTGGCGCTGGACAGCCGTCTAAGCCCGTTCGACCCCGACGACCCCTTTCACACGCTGCAGGGCCTTCATGACGGACTTGAGCTGCTGCAGGTCCTGGCAAACGAACGAGAAGAGATTGATCGCCCGCCCGTCGTCGCTCGCGCGACAGTTCGCTTCACTGATGTTGATCCCCAGCGCCATGAACGTCTGACCGACGTTCGCCAAGATCCCCGGCAGGTTCGCGGTCACGACGCGAAGCTGCACGCTGCGGTTGATGCGCGCGCCGCTGTCCCACGTGATCTCCACGCGTCGCTCCGGATCCGTGTCGAAGGCCTTGGGGCATCCCCGCCGATGAATCGTGACCCCGCGCCCGCGCGTGATGAACCCGAGGATGTCGTCGCCGGGAAGTGGGTTGCAGCACTTGGCGTAGCGAACCAGGACGTCGTCGATCCCGTTGATGCGGATCCCGCCTTCGTCGCGCTTGATGACCTTGCGCACCAAGCCGGCGAGCCGCCCCTCGCGCAGCGACGCCGGCGGGCGACTGTCGGCGCCGTTCTCGTCGGGGGGCGCGAGGAGCTTGATGATCTCCTCGGGGTCGATCTTGCCGTACCCGATGCCGACGTAGAGCTCCTCGAGGTTCTGCACCTTGACCGCGTCGAACACGCGCCGGAGCTCGGCGTCGCTCTTCAGGAGCTTGCTCGCGCTGATCCCGGCGTCGTGCAGGCCCCGTTCGAGGAGCTCCTCGCCCAGCCGCTTGCTCTTGTCGCGCTGGTCCTGCCTCAGGTGATTGCGGATCTTGGAGCGGGCCCGCGTGGTGCCGACGAAGTCGAGCCAGTCCTTGTTCGGATGCTGGTGCTGGCTCGTCAGGACCTCGATGATGTCCCCGTTGCGCAGCTTGTAGCGCAAGGGCTCCATCTTGCCGTTCACCCGCGCGCCCGTGACGTGGTCGCCGAGCTGCGTGTGGATCTGATACGCGAAGTCGACCGGCGTCGCGCCCCGCGGGAAGACTCGAACGTCGCCCTTCGGCGTGAAGACGTAGACCTCGTCCTGGAACAGATCGACCTTGACGGTCTCGAGGAACTCGGCCGGATCTTTCAGCTCCTTCTGCCACTCGAGCAGCTGCCGCAACCACGAGAAGCGCTGCGCGTCCTGGTCTGCGATGCCGCCCCCGCGCTCCTTGTACTTCCAGTGGGCCGCGATCCCGCGCTCCGCGACGCGGTGCATCTCGTGGGTCCGGATCTGGATCTCGATCCTCTCGTGTCCCGGGCCCATGACCGTCGTGTGGAGCGACTGGTACATATTGGGTTTGGGGAGCGCGATGTAGTCCTTGAAGCGCCCCGGCACGGGGGTCCACTGCGAATGGATGACGCCCAGCGCGGCGTAGCAGTCGCCCACGCTCTCGACGAGGACGCGGAACGCGATGAGGTCGTTGATCCCCTCGAGCCCCGCGTCGAGCGCCTTCATCTTGCGATACACGCTGTAGAGGTGCTTCGCTCGACCGGTCACCTCGGCCGCGAAGCCCTGCTCGGCGAGGCGGCTCGAGAGCGTCCGGCATACGTCGGCGATGTACTTGTCGCGTTCCTTGCGGGTCTTCGTGAGCCTCGCCACGAGGTCCGCGAACACGTCGGGCTCGAGATACCGAAAGCTCAGATCCTCGAGCTCGCTCTTGAACGACTGGATTCCGAGCCGGTTCGCGAGGGGCGCGTAGATCTCCAGCGTCTCGCGGGCGATACGCTCCTGCGACTCGCGCGTCATGTGCTCGAGCGTGCGCATGTTGTCGAGCCGGTCGCAAAGCTTGATCAAAAGGACGCGGATGTCCCGCGCCATCGCGACGACCATCTTGCGGAAGTTCTCCGCCTGGCGATCCTCCTTCGACGTGAAGTTGATCTTCGAGAGCTTGGTGACGCCGTCGACGAGCTCGGCGACTTCACCGCCGAACTCCTTGTTCAGCTCATCCGTCGTCGCGAGCGTGTCCTCGACGACGTCGTGGAGCAGGCCGGCGCAGACGCTCGCGGCGTCGAGCCGCAGGTCCGCGATGATCGCCGCGACGCTGACGGGATGCACGATGTACGGCTGGCCCGACTTCCGTCGTTGCCCGGCGTGCATCCGGTGGCTGTAGTCGTAAGCTCTCTTGATCAGGTCGGAGTCGACCGTGGGCTGGTACGTCCTGACGCGTTCGATAAGCTGTTCGACCTGGAGCATCCGGCGGGATCGCGCCACCGCGTGCGCGATCGGGCAAAAAAACGTAACACTCGGGCGACGTTCCGGCAAACACACGTAAGTCCCCCGCCCATGACTCTCCC
>Ga0070735_10002490_pt1 | contig 16659 bp, 15 predicted proteins | sample Coa_R1_FD_66443 | JGI IMG/M metagenome (GOLD analysis project Ga0070735, IMG submission 66443) | Surface soil microbial communities from Centralia Pennsylvania, which are recovering from an underground coalmine fire - Coalmine... | ecosystem: Environmental > Terrestrial > Soil > Unclassified ... | reverse complement strand
GAAGATGGCGATGTCGGTCGTTCCGCCGCCGATGTCGGCTACCGCGACGCCGCTATCCTTCTCCCACGGGCTGAGCACGGCCTCACTGGACGCCAGCGGCTGCAGGATGAGGTCGTCGATCTCAAGCCCGGCCCGATTGACGCAACGCACCAGGTTGTGAATGGCGGTAGTGCCGCCGGTGACGATGTGCATTTCTGCCTCGAGACGCCTGCCTGCCATGCCCACCGGGTCGCGAACCCCGTCCATGCCGTCCAGGGTGTAGCCCCGCGGCAGCACGTGGATGATCTCGCGATCGTTACTGATCGCCTGAACCCGCGCCACTTCCATGGCGCGTTCCACATCCAGCGACGTGATCTCGGCAGCATTGGGCGATACCGCGACGACGCCGCGCCGGTTGGTGCCCGAGATGTGCGCCCCGGTCACGCCCACGTATGCCGACTCGATCGCGTAGCCGGAAAGCCGCTCGCATTTCTGCACAGAGCGCTGGATGGCGCGCGCCGCCTGGTCGATGTCGACCACCACGCCGCGCTTCATTCCCTCCGAACGAGCGGTGCCGACGCCGACGATGTTGATTTGCCGGTCCTGATCGACTTCGGCGACGAGCGTGCAGATCTTGGTCGTCCCGATGTCGAGAGCGACGATTATCTGGCTTCTATGCATGGCGGCCGGCTGGCTCGGTTCTTGAAAGTGGCTACAGTATACTGCACGGTCCGGAGGCGATCACCCGGCTGCCAGGGCGACCGACGAGAGGCGAAGGCGCCGCGATCGGCCAGTTTGTGTCCGCCGATCCGACGACCCGGGAGGCCGCGGCGGGCAAGAGGAGTCAGCCCGTGGCGCCGTCCACTGCCCGGGCGACGAGCGCTCAATGGGCCGGCGTGGCGAATTGCCTGGGCATGCTGACGCAGGCGCCAACGCTGCGCTGGCAGTAGTAGGGTTGGCCGCGTCGCAGGTCGACAAAGAGGAGCTGCTGACCCTGGTCCGCGATCTTCTTGAGCGCGGCGGAGAGCGTTGCCACACGCGCTCCCAGATTCTGCGGCGTGCCGGTGCCGATCAGTGCGTGCCAGCCAGAGCGGCCGGTGAGAACGAGCCCGTACTGCCGGTACAACTGAGCAGGCAGGATCGCGCCATCCGGGTCTCCCGGCAGCACCGTGTCAGCGTATCGGACCGCCTGCATCATTCCGAAATCCGGAGGAGAAGGAGAGTCGACGGCGACGATGAGCGGAAGCGCGGAGGGAGCAGGGGAGGTTCCGATAATGCGTCCGGTCTGGTCGAGGACGTAGACCGTCTTGCCGTTCTGCCAGAGAGCGTATCCCTGCCGGAGGTGGGCATAGACCGTGACGGTGTTTGGGAAGGACACGTCGACCCTGGTGACCTCGACTGTCGGGAGCCGGCTTACCCGCCACACGATCTGATCGCTGCGAACGCTGAAGACGTTCTGCCCCAGTACGCCCGCTGCCTGCTCGACCCGGTACTGTGGCACGCCGGCGCCCACGACCGCGATCCGCTCAACGCGGAATGCGCCGGTGAGGCAGGCGGTCAGCACACCGACCACCAGCAGCAAAATGGCAGATGAGAGGAGCGCCGGATGCGCCGCCGGTACAAGGGTGCGCGAGTGAGTAAGGTGGCGCGTGCTCATGCGGCCGGACTCAGAACGGACTGCAAGACCTCGTCCGGCCAGCGCCCGATGAATTGAACTTCCGGCTCGAGCCACACGCCGAAGCGTGCTTCAACCTCCGATTGAGCCAGGCGGATCAGCGAGATCACCTCACCCGCGGTAGCGTTGTCGACGTTCAGGATGAAGTTGGCGTGCAGCGGCGCGATCTGGGCGCCGCCAATCCGGTGCCCCTTCAGGCCGGCGCGGTCGATCAGCGCCCCTGCGTGCTCGCCTGCCGGATTCTTGAAGGTGGATCCCGCCGAGGCCTCCTTCACCGGCTGGGTACGTAGCCGGTGCTCGCGCAGCTCGGCCACCCGCCGCAGGGCCTCGACCGGATCGTCCGGCTGCAGGCGGAAGCGCGCTCCGGTAACGACGACCGTCGAATGCCTGGAGTACGGCGTCTTGAGCGCGCTCTGCCGGTAGTGGTACGCAAGGTCAATAGGCGTCAGCGAGTCCACGCTACCGTTGGGCTGGAGAATGTCGGCGGAGATCAGTGCCCCATTCACGTCGAGCCAGTGCGCGCCGGCGTTGTTGACGACACCCCCGCCGATTGTGCCTGGAATGGCGATACCCCACTCCATGCCGGTGTACCCTCGCCGGGCAGAATACTGCGCCGCCCGCGCAAAGAAGACGCCTGCTCCGCAGTACAGCTCGTGCGCCGATCCCGCGCCGGCCGAGGACTGCTCGATTCGAATGCCGCGGAGGCGGTTGAGGATGACCAGTCCCTCGATACCCTCATCCGCAACCAGGACGTTGTTCCCGCCGCCCAGCACGAGCCAGTGAAGTCCCCGCTTGCCGGCGATCTCGATGGCGGCCAGGAGCTGCCGTTCGTCCTCCGCGAGACAGAGGTAGTCGGCCGGCCCACCGATGCGCCAGCTGGTATGCCGGCTCATCGGCTCGCCTTCCACCGCCAGTTTCAAGCCGGCTTCGAGCAGCTCCGATGTGACGCCCGTGGCGCTCATGATCCGAGCTCCGCCAGGATGCGATCGCCGAGCTGGGTGACGTCCCCCGCGCCCATGGTGACCACCACGTCGCCGGGTCGCGCGTCACGGACCACCGACCGCACAGTCTCGTCGGGACCATCCGTGTAGGTGACTGCCGGGTGGCGCCGGCTCGTCATCTGGGCCACGTCGCGGCCCGAGATACCCAGAGTGTCGACCTCACGCGCCGCGTAGACGTCCATCACGTACACTGCGTCGGCTTCGCCGAAAGAGCGCGCGAAGTCGTCGAGGAATGCCCGCGTACGCGAATAGGTGTGAGGCTGGAACACCACGCGAACCGGGCGCCGATAGCGCTGCCTGATGGCCGACAGCGTGGTCGAGACCTCGTAGGGATGCACCGCGTAGTCGTCCACGACCAGCACCCCGGCCGATTCGCCCTTCCGCTCCATGCGCCGTTTCACACCGGAGAATGACGCGAGAGCGCTGGCGATGACGTCGACCTCAACGCCAAGCTCGGCGGCGGCGGCGGTCGCGGCCAGCGAGTTCAGGACGTTGTGGGTGCCGGCCAGGCGAAGTGTTTGCCGGTAGTCACCGGCTTCGTGTCGCACCCGGAAGGCGATACCGCTGCCCAGTGGAGAAATCTCCCCGGCGCGCCAGTCGCCCTCTGACAGGCCGTAGCCAATAGTGCGCGCCCGCGAAGCGGACGCTATGCCGGATAGATCGGGCTCATCGGCGCAGACGATCAACGCATCCCGTACCCCTGAGGCAAACTGCCGGTATGCGTCGCGCATGCGCTCGACCGTGCCGTAGAAGTCGAGGTGCTCGGGGTTGACGTTGGTGATCACGGCCACGTGGGGCCGCATCTGAAGAAACGACGCATCGTATTCGTCGGCTTCGGCCACCACCAGAGGACCGGCTCCGGCGCGGGCGTTACTGGCCAGATCGAGACTCACGCCACCGAGCAGAATTGTTGGATCGAGCCCGGCGCTCGCCAGTATCCAGCCGATCATTGCGCTGGTCGTCGTCTTGCCGTGCGTCCCTGCGACCGCGACGCCGTGACCTGCATTGACAATTGCCCCGAGTAGCTCGGCCCGCTTCACGATGCGAACGTTCCGACGAATCGCCTCCTGGACCTCCGGATTGTCGGGCGGCGCCGCCGACGTCACCACCACCAGATCCGCCCCGGCGACATTCGCCGCGGCGTGTCCCGCGGTGGCCGCGATACCCTCCCGGTTGAGCGTGTCGAACTGCTCTCCGCCCTTCTGGTCGGACCCGGAGACGAGGAAACCGCGCGCCACGAGGAATCGTGCCAGCGCGCTCATGCCGGCGCCCCCCACACCGACAAAGTGGATTCGATGATGCCCGTCCAGCAGCGGCGTCACGTCGCGAGCCGCTCCACCAGGGACACGATTCGGGCTGCCGCGTCCGGACGTCGGAGTCCCAGCGCGGCATCGCGCATGCGTTGCAGCCGCTCAGGCTCCTCGAGCAGCTCGTCGACCAGATCGGCGAGTCGCGTCGAAATGTTGTCGTCGTGCACCAGAATCGCTGCGCCCGCGTCGGCGAGATATTCGGCGTTCTCAAGCTGGTGTACACCGCGGGCCGGCAGCGGCACGAGAATAGCAGGAGTGCCGGTGGCCGGCAGCTCGCCCAGCACAGAGGCGCCGCTGCGGCACACGGCCAGATCGGCCGCGGCCAGGGCGTCGGCCATCTCGCTGTCGTGCAGGTACGGGAAGAGACGATAGCGCGAGCGCTGATCCGGAGTGAGTACTGCCGCGGCGGCTTCGGCCTCGGGCAGGCGCGCCTCACCGCTGACATGGATCACGTGACAGCGCGAGAGCAAACGCGAAAGATGCCGTTCCAGGGCCTGGTTGATGCTTCGCGATCCCTGGCTTCCGCCGAAGACGCAGAGCACTCGATCATCGGGGGCGAGGGAGAAGCGCCGCCGGGCATCGTCGCGCGTGGCCTGGTAGAACTCTCGTCGCACCGGATAACCCGTGGTAACGGTTTTCTCGCGCGGCAGATAGGTGAGCGCGCGGTCGGTACTCACCGCAATCCGGCGTGCCAGGGGGGCAAGAAACGCCACGGCCTTGCCGGGCACCACGTCGGGCAAAAAAAGCACGACCGGGACGCGGCATATCCACGACGCGAGCGCGACCGGTGCCGACACGTACCCGCCCGTCGCAATGGTCGCGTTGGGGCGCCAGCGACGGATCACCCGCAGTGACGCGAGTACCGCGCGCGCCATGCGGGCCGGACCGAGCGCGCTGGCAGGCGGAGACATCGGGACGAAGAAGCATGGGATGCCGGTACGGGGAACGAGCGTGCGCTCCAGACCGCGTGCGCTACCCATGTACACGACGGCGTCATCGTGCCCCGGAGCGAGGGATGCCGGCTTTGTACGTGGGAGCGCCGAGCCGGGGACGGCGGGTCGCGGCGGCAGGCTTTGGTCCGACTCTTGGCCGCTGTTTCCGGTCGGGAACCGGTCTCGGCTCAGCGACTGAATGATTGCGAGTGCGGGGTAGACGTGCCCCCCCGTCCCTCCGCCCGTGATGAGGAGCCTGCAGCGCAATGCCTTCCCCCGAAGTGTGCCTCGAGATATTGAGCAAGATTCCGACGGCGACCATACTGACAATCAGCGACGTTCCGCCGTAGCTGATGAAGGGGAGCGGCACCCCCGTGAACGGCACTGATGATGTTATCACGGCAAAATTGAGCATGGCCTGGAAGGTGATCCAGCTGGTGATACCCGCCGCCAGGAGCCGTGAGAAATTGTCGGGCGCGGTGAGCGTGATTCGAATCCCGCGATAGGCGACGAGCACGAAGAGCAGCAGTATGCAGACCGTGCCGATGATTCCCCATTCCTCGCCGATGATGGCCAGGATGCTGTCGGTGTGCGGGGCGGGCAGGACGTTCTTCTGCACACTGTTGCCCAATCCCTGGCCGAAGATTCCGCCCGAGCCGAGCGCCAGGAGCGCCTGGACGGTGTGGTAGCCAACGCCCGTCGGATCGTGCCAGGGGTTCATGAACGCGGTGAGCCGCCCGGTGCGGTAGCTGGAGCCGCGGGCCAACATGAGCCCCACGCCGGACGCGCCGAGCGTGATCGCCGCGATATGGGTCAGGCTGGCCCCGGCGATGAAGAGCACCGAAAACATGGTGAGGGTGACGACGATCGTGGTGCCGAGGTCCGGCTGGCGGACGATCAGGATCGCGACCAGGCCGACCATCATCGAGAACGGCACGACCGTGTGTTTGAAGTCGCGTACCATCTCGCCCTTCGAGGTGAGCCATGCCGCCATGTAGATCGCGAGGGCAAGTTTGATCAGCTCGCTCGGCTCGATTGTGATGCTGCCGAAGCCAAACCAGCGCTGCGCGCCGTGCGAGCTCTGTCCCACGTGGGGGGCCAGTACTGCGAAGAGCAGGAACAGCGAAACCGCGAAGATGGGGAGGGCGAAGCGCTGCAGGTGCCGGTAGTCGACGCGCACTGCGACCGCCATGGCGACGAAGCCCAGCCCGACCCAGACGAGCTCGCGCTGGAATACGTAGAGCGGCGAGCCGTAATAGATGTAGGCATCGGCGATGCTGGCGCTATACACCATGAGAACGCCGATGCACATCAGCGCCAGAAAGGCAAGGGTCAGCCAGGTATCGACTCCACCGGCCAGCTGCCTGGCGCGAGCGACGTTACGCTGCATGGAGCTCCTCGACCGTGTGGGCGAACGCGGATCCCCGCTCGGCGAAGTCGTTGAACATGTCGTAGCTGGTGCAGGCAGGGGAGAGCAGGACGACGTCGCCGGGACGCGCCTCGGCGCTCGCCGCTCGCACGGAGTCGGCAAGCGTGGCGCAGCGGTGGATGTGGTCCTCCTGCAGGGTTGCCCCCGCCGACCCGATGGCACCGCGTACCGCTTCCTCGATGCAGGGCGCTGCCTCTCCGATCAGGAACAGGGCGCGCACGCGCTCGGCCACGACAAGCGCGAACTCCTCCCAGGGAAGATTCTTGTCGCGGCCTCCGGCGATCAGGAGCACCGGCTGGTCGATGGCCCGGAGCGCGACAATCGCTCGAGTTGGAGAGGTCGCGATGGAGTCGTCGACGTACGTCACGCCGCGCCGCTGGCCCACCGTCTGGAGACGGTGCTCCGGCGGGCGGAAGGAGCGCACCGCCGAAGCGATGGTAGCCGGATCGACACCGAGCAGGTCGCAGACCGTCGTGGCTGCCAGGACGTTTTCGACGTTGTGGGCGCCGAGCAGCGGAATCTCGTTGACGGGCATGACGGGCTCAAACCTATCCCCTCGCCGCAGTGCAAGGACGCCCGCCTGCACGGCTGCACCGTCGCGTGCCGTATCGTCGCCGAACCACCGAACGCGGCCGGGACTGGTGGTGGCCATACCGGCCACCACTGAGTCGCCGGCATTGAGGACCGCCCAATCGTCCGGACCCTGGTGCTCGAGAATGTGGCGCTTGGCTGCGACGTACCGTTCCATCGTGCCGTGACGATCCAGGTGGTTTGGTGAGATGTTGGTGACCACGGCGATGTGGGGACTGCGCCGCAGAAGTTCGAGCTGGAAAGAGCTGAGCTCGAGGATGGCGAGACCGCCGGGCGCAAGGGACGCAAGCGCATCGAGCATAGGTGAGCCAATATTGCCGGCGACGGTGACATCGCGGCCGGCGGTTCGGAGCACATGTCCGATCAGGGAGGTCGTGGTCGTCTTTCCACTGCTGCCGGTCACGCCGACAATCGGCGCTGGGCAGCGTGCGAAGAACAACGTCGTCATGCTCTCTACAATCAGCCCGGCGCGTCGCGCCGCTTCGTAAACCGGGCTCGACTCCGGCACGCCGGGGCTGACGAAGAATCTATCGGCGCCGGTGACCAATTCAGGGTGGTGGCCGCCGACGACGATGTCGACGGGCAGGTCGCGGAGTCGCCGGATCCGTTCGGCAAGCCGGTCGCGGGACGCCGCGTCGGTCACGGTGATTTGCGCGCCGCGCTCGGCCAGAAAGCGGGCCAGTGACTCGCCTTCGCGTGCCAGACCGAGTATGAGAATGCGCTGTCCCGCGACGTCCATCGGTCCCCTAACTGAACGCCAGGGCCAGGCCGGCCACGCCTGCCAGCATGCTGACGATCCAGAAGCGCTGCGTGATCTGATTCTCGTGCCACCCGATCAGCTCCAGGTGGTGCTGTAATGGAGCCATGCGCAGCAGGCGGCGTCCATCGGTCAGCTTGAAGTAGGTGACCTGGAGCATGACGGAGACTGTGATGATGACGAAGACGAATCCGATGACCGGCAGGATGAGGAGCTGATTCAGGAGGAGTGCCACGGTGGCGAGGCAGGCGCCCAGCGCCAGCGAGCCTGTATCGCCCATGAACACGCGCGCCGGGTAGATGTTGAACCAGAGGAACGCGAGCAGGCCGCCCACCATCGTGAAGCAGAACTGCCCGGTGTACTGCTGGCCGGCCAGCAGCGCAATGGCGCCGAAGGCGGCGAAGCCGATCGCTCCCGCTCCGCCGGCGAGCCCGTCCAGGCCATCGGTCAGATTGACGGCATGCGCCGTCGCCACGATGGCGAACACCGCCAACGGCCAGTAGACGATGCCGAAGTCGACCATGCCGCGCGACGGCACCCAGACGTCATTGGGGTGTGACAGAAGCGTCGGCACGTGCAAGACCGCCACGATGATGATCGCGATCACGACCGTCCAGGCGAGCTTGAAGCGCGCCCGCAGGCCGGCCTTTCCCACCCGGAAGGTGCTGAGAAGATCGTCGATGGCCCCGAGCACACTGCAGCTAACGAGGGCGCCGAGGTTGAGGAGCTGTGAGTAGTGATTGATCAGGTTGTAGGTAACGGTCAGTAGCACCGTGGTCATGGTGAAGAGCGCGCCGCCCATGACCGGTGTGCCGGCCTTGACCTGGTGCGACTGCGGTCCCTCTCGCCGGATGATCGTGCCTGCCTTGATCCTGCGCAGGAACCGGATAATGTACGGAGCGGCAAACATCGTGATCGTAAAGCTGGCGACGCCGAAGACCATAGCCGGCAGAAGCACCTGATCGACCGCCAGCCGGTTGGGGCGTACCAGTGAAAGGTAGACGCTCAGCCCGGTCACTGCTCGACTCGCAAACGTTCCACGATCTCCTCCATCCGCATACCGCGCGATCCCTTGACAAGGACCGTCCACTCGGGCGCCGGCGAGCTTGCCGCCGTCGAACGAATTGTATGCGTGCCGGCGAGCGCCGGCGCAACGGGACTGCGTGCGACGATACTTTCGATTGCCGCCGCCGCGGCCTCATTGGACTCAGCATCGATGATGCGCCCGGCGGGAAGGCCCGCCTCGAGTGCCGCCTCACGGATCCACGCCGCGCGGACACCGCGCGTTACAAGCCAGTCCGCGGCAGCGGCCCGGGCGCCGACCAGGCGGTGCGCGGGCCCCTCTTCCGGCCCCAGCTCGAGCATGTCGCCCAGGACTGCGATCTTCGATCCCGACCCTGCTTGCAGGAGGTCGAGGGCCGCGACCATGGAGGCCGGCGCCGCGTTGTAGCTGTCGTCGATGATCAGCATGTTGGGCCGGTCGCGGATGAGGCGCTGGCGCGCCGCGATGCGGGCTTCCGACACCGACGCTTGCAGCTCGTCCCAGCTCATGCCGAGCTCGCGTCCGATGGCAATGGACGTGAGGAACGCATGAACCAGGTGGCGTCCGGCGACTGGAGCACGAAACGCCCGGCGCTCTCCGCCGGCTGCCAGGTCAAAACTGATGAAGTCGAGCCCTTCAGCACCGACGCGTTCGGCCCGGTAGTCTGATTCGGGTCCGAGGCCTACCAGGATCGAGCGGGCGATGCCGCTGGTCGCGGCCATGGCTCTCGCCCATGGATCGTCGCCGTTCAGCACGGCGAGGCCGGAGGCGGGCAGGGCGGCTACCAGCTCGCTCTTGGCGCGCGCGATCCGCTCGATACTGCCCAGGCGTTCGAGGTGTACCGGAGCAACCATCGTGACGACGCCGATACGAGGACGAGCCATGGCGGCGAGAGTGGCGATCTCGCCGGGTCCGTACATTCCCATCTCGAGCACGGCAAGCTCATGGCGCCGGTCGAGGTCGAGCAGGGTTAGGGGCAGACCGATCTCGGTGTTCAGGTTCCCGGCGTTCTTCAGCACGCGCCACCTGAAGCCGAGGACGGCGGCGATGACTTCCTTGGTGGTCGTCTTGCCGACACTCCCGGTGACCCCGATTACTTCCACATCGTGCCGATCGCGCCAGTGTCTGGCCAATCGTTGAAGGGCGCGGAGGGCGTCGGGCGCGCGGAAAAGGTAGCCGCGGGTGTCGACCGAGAGCGTTCCTGCTTCCGGCAGGTCCGATACGAGGCAGCCGCGCGCCGCGGCGCCGAACGCGGCGCCGACGAAGCGATGGCCGTCAGTGCGCTCTCCTCGTAAGGCCACGAACAGATCGCCCTCCTCGACGGTGCGCGAATCGACACACACGGAGCGAAACTCGCGCGAGAAGTCGGTTGGCGAAAGGTTGTTCGCGGTCAATGAGCCGTCGGGCTCGACCCGAAATGCCTCGGCGCCGGTGCCGGCGAGGACGGTAGCAACGTCAAGTTTCATTGGTACAGCGCGTGCGGAGAAGGCGGGATGTGATAGTAGTCGAACAGCTCTTTGAACAAATTGTGAAGAACCGGGGCCGCGGTTTGCGATCCCCATTGGGAAGATCTGGGTCGGTCGAGAATGACCAGAGCGGCGACGCGCGGGTGGTAGGCGGGAGCGTAGCCCACGATGCTCGCCACGGTGCTGCCGACTCCCGTCAGATAGCCGCCGCTCGGAGCTGCAATGTTGGCGGTACCGGTCTTGGCGGCGATGTTATAGCCGGGAACCAGCGCCTGGGATGCCTCTCCATTGATGGCGGAGTGGACCAGCATATCGGTCAGCGTCTGCGCTGCCTGGAGGGAGATGACGCGGCGTACCGGCACGGGCTGGGTCATATCTACCCGTCCCTGATAGCTAATCTGCTTGACAATCTGCGGCCTCATCAACTCTCCGCCATTGGCCACTGCACAGACCGCCGTGATCAGCTGCAACGGGGTCACGTCGATTCCCTGCCCGTAGGCATTGGTGAACTGGTTGACGATCGTCCAGCCGCGTTGGCCGGGGAGCAGGACCTGACCGGGTAGCTCGCCGGGGAGGCTTATGCCGGTTGGCTGACCAAAGCCGAATGCTTTCACATACCTGAAGAAGCGATTGCGTCCGAGCAGCTCAGAAACATGCGCCGCTCCCACGTTGGCAGAGTGCTGGAGCACCTGCGTCATCGTTTCCCAGCCGAAGGCGCCCCCCGTCCAGTTCTTCAGCGTGACGCCGCCGACAGAGAAGCTGCCGGTGTCATAAAAGGCCGACTGCGGCGTGATCACATGGGCGTCCAGCCCGGCTGCCATTGTAATGACCTTGAAGGTTGAACCAGGCTCGTACTGCGTCTGCACTGAAGGATTCAGAAACGTCGAGTACGCGTACCGACCATACGAATTGGGATCGAAGTCCGGGGCGCCGGCCATCGCCGAGATGTACCCCGTGCTCGGGTCCATGAGGATAATCTGGCCACCGACCGCCCCGGTCTTCTGGATGGCCAGCTGCAGCTCGTGCTCGGTGAGACTCTGCAGGCGACCGTCGATCGACAGCTCGATATCACCACCGCCCTGCGGCAAGGTGGGGAGCGAGGAGCTGAGGTGAATCACGTTCCCCGCGGTGTCCTTGAAGACGGACTTGATGCCGGCCCGGCCAGCAAGCAGGCTGTTGAAGTACGCTTCGATTCCTGCCTCTCCCTGGCTCGTTCCCTGCTTGACGTACCCAACGACCTGAGACGCGAGCTGTCCCCCCGGGTAGGCGCGCTGCAGCTGCGGGGTGAGAACGATTCCAGGGAGATGGAGCGCCCGAATCCGGGCGCTGGTCGCGGGTGACACTTCGCCGGCCAGCTGAGCGTAGCCGGGGAACTCGCTGAAGATGCCGTTGATCAGCTTGACCGGGAGACCCAGAATGGGAGCCAGCAGGTCGGCGGTGCCGGTTGGATCCTTCATCTCGCGCGGCACTGCGTAGACGGCGTCGCGGGTCACGTCCATCGCCAGCTCGTTGCCTTCCGCATCGGAGATGATTCCGCGCATCGCCGGAATCGTGACCAGGGACTGCTGCTGGAGACGGGCCATGGTAGAGAGATGGCCGTATTGCAGCACCTGCCAGTAGACGAGGCGGTCGACGAGCGCACCCGCGATAAGCACGATCACGAGCAGCAGGGCGAGGGGCCGGGCAGCACTGCCTGCGGCCGGCGTTACCCTGCCGGTAGCGGCCGCTTTCGCCCGGGGCATGGCCTTCGCCGAGGGCGAGAGCCGGGGGCGTGCGGCGCCCTGCGCGGTGGACCGAGTGACGCGAGAGTCGAACATCAGAGCGACGCTTCGATCGCCCTGACTGCCTGTTCCATCCAGGTCAGCGGCTGCGAGGCGCGCACTGCCCGAGCCTCGCCGAGTCCTGCGGCCGGCGCCGCGGCGAATCGAGGTATGACGGGATGCACCCAGACGCTGGCGGAACCGGCGGCATTGATCATATGCAGCTGCGTGGTGGCAATCTGGTCGATGCGGTTCGTGCCCTGGAGGGTGGCCAGCTGCGCTACGAGATTCTCATTGTCGATGGAGAGCTGGAGGTGTTGTTGCTCGAGATACGCGATGTTGAACTCCAGGACCGACACCCGGCTCGCCTGGGCGAGGTACAGCAATCCCGCAGTGGCGATGCACGCCATGACGATCATCATACGCGCCAGTACCGACGCCTCGAGCAGGGTGCCAAGACGTGCCCGTGTGGCGGCGATAGGGCGAAACGCTCGCCGCTTTTCGCGCGCTCGAGCCGCTGGCCGCGCGGCGACGTTCTCTCCAATCATTTCACTCCCCCGATTGATGTGATGCGATGGTGATGCGTTCGGCGACGCGCAGCTTGGCGCTGCGGGCACGAGGATTGGCCGCGATCTCGTCCGGGCCTGCGGTGAGCGGGCGCCTGGTGACTGGCCGCAGGGTAGGCTGCCGTCCGCAGACACAGGCCGGAAGGTTCGGCGGACATATGCAACCGCGCGCCTCCTGGGCGATGAACTGCTTGGCGATACGGTCCTCGAGCGAGTGGAAGCTTATGACGGCGAGCCGTCCACCGGCGGCAAGAAGGTCGACCGCCTGGGGAAGGGCTCGCCGCAGCCGTCCGAGCTCGTCGTTGACGGCGATCCGAAGCGCCTGAAACACGCGGGTAGCGGGGTGAATCCGCTCGCTGTGCGCGGCGCGCTTGGCGGCCGTGACGATGACGGCCAGCTGACCGGTCGTCTCGATCGGGGCGCGCTCGCGCTCGCGCACGACGCGCAGCGCAATTCGGCGGGCGAATCGCTCCTCGCCGTACTCCTGGAAGATGCGCTGCAGTTCTTCCACTGGGAGTCTGTTGACGAGGTCGGCCCCGGTCTGGCCGGCCGACGGCCCAAGCCGCATGTCGAGCGGCCCGTCGTGCTGGAAGCTGAAACCCCGCTCCGGCACGTCAAGCTGCGGCGAGCTCACACCGAGGTCAAAGAGGATTCCCTGGACCGATTCGAATCCGGTGTGGCGAGCGACCTCTCGCACGCTGTCGAAGTACGCCTCGGCGACGGTGAGGCGGTCCGCGAATCTGGCCAGCCGGTCGGATGCAGCGCGCAGGGCCGAAGGATCCGCATCCAGGCCAAGCAGCAAGCCATCGGGAGTCGACAATTCCAATACCTTCTCAGCATGTCCACCCGCACCCAGGGTGGCGTCGACGTAGCGTCCGCCTGATCTGGGTTGGAGCGCCTCGATTGTTGCGGTGAGAAGGACTGGGGTGTGGACGAAGTCCGGCGTCACCTTCCCGAGAGTGCGAGCATCTGAGCCAGCTGGGCCCCTTCGGCCTCGAACCGCCGCTGCCGCTCCAGCCAGGCCTGGCGATCCCAGACCTCGGCGCGGCTGTTGACGCCCACCACGACGACATCGGTGCTGAGGCCGGCATGCTGGCGCAAGAACGAGGGGATCGCCACGCGCCCCTGCCGATCGAGATCGCACGGCACGGCGCCCCCGAACATCGAGCGCGCGAGGTCTCGTACTTCGGTCCGCACGTGCGGCAGATCGTCAACGGCAAGAGCCAGCGCTTCCCACCTGGCAGCAGGATAGATGCACAGACAGTTGTCGAAGCCGCGTGTCAGGACGGCGCCACTCCCGAGGCCGGAGCGAAGCTCAGCGGGAACAGCGAGCCGCCCCTTCTCGTCGAGCGTCCGTTCGTATTGACCTAGAAGCATTGCCACTGCCTTTCGCCACCGGCTCCCACAGCTATCCGCGATCTCGCTCTACACTACATCGGGACGGGTCATGACCTCCATTCATACCCACTCTTCCCCACTACTTCCCACTCGCGCACATTATTCAGCATGCGGCGCCGAGATGCAAGGGCGAAATTCGGTGCAAATGGGTCGGAACAGTAGATTTCCGGGGAGGTGGGATCGGCAGCGGGGGCGACGCCTCGACTGGAAGGACGCGGAAGGGCAAGCCACGCAGACCCGAGATCCCGCAGCAGTCCCGCTCCCCCGGGACGAGGTGCCGGACAGTGGTCTGGTGAGTGCGGACGACAGGGGGATGCCGAACACACTCACCGCCACGAGCGCCTTGGCCGCGGGTCAGTATGGGCCACGGACGACCACGACATACGAGGTGGCAGCGAGCGGGCTCGCCGGAAGGGGGAGGTCGAACATGAGCGTGCCTAGAGCAACTGACGCTGCCCATCAGTGGAGCTCAGTCCGAGGCGTGCGACACAGGAGCGCATGTGGTGGGCCGAGAGGCTCGGCCGATTGGGTAGGCGGACGAGGACTGCGAAGAATTTGGCAGCATGGTGGGGAGCGTGGCCCGGCCTGAAGGCCTCTTCTACGACAAGGCGCACGGAGTTATGTGGGATGCGGCGTCGACAGGGTGGAGAGGCGATCGGATGAGGGTAGCCGAGAGGGTTCGGATGCTTGCATCCGGCCCCCTCATTTGCATGAGCTGGAACCTGTGTAGTCCCGCAGGCGATGCCGGTACCGGGCCATGGCCCGGCTCTCGGCCGTTAGCGAGCCAGGGCCGGCGCGCCGCCCGTAGCACCGACCGCTTCCGGTGCCGCACCCTCCTCGGCGCTGCTGTTCGCGTCGACGGGCACGGCCGGAATCCGCCGGTAGGAGAAGCTGACATCCTGGCAACCGGCACATGTGTACCAGCGCAGCATGAACTCGCTGCCCCGGCGTTGCACCCTCGACTCGCGGATTACCTCGAGCTCGTGGCAGCCGCAATGGCGGCATCCTCGCATCGCTCTGCCCCCAAATCCCTGCGACCCATCCTAGCACCTCGACTACGATGGAAGCAGCAGCCTGTCCAGGAGGGCACGTGTGAGAGATCTGATCTCGACGGAACGAATCCAGCGGAGGGTGGACGAGTTGGCGGAGGAGATCAACGAGGACTTTGCCGGCGTCGACCTGCTGCTCATGGTGATCGTTCTGCGCGGTGGCAGCTTTTTCGGTACCGATCTTGCCAAACGCCTCACCATGCCGGTTCGGCTGGACTATATCCGGGTGACGACCTATGCCGGGAAGGAGTCGACGGGCGTTGTCAGCCTGGTGAGCGACGTGCGGACTGATCTGCGCAAGATGCCCGTCCTGGTGGTGGACGATATCGTCGACACGGGCTTCACCATGGAATGGATTCTTCGTTACCTGGAGCTCAAGCACCCCGGTGTGGTACGGGTGGCGGCACTCCTCGACAAGCCGGCGCGGCGCGAATACGACATTCACATCGACTACGTCGGCTTTGTGGTGCCGAATGTATTCGTGGCGGGTTACGGGCTGGACGGGCTGAATGACACCATGGCCAACATCCCGCGTATCATCGCCGTGGAAGAAACGGACGAGGATGTGACGGTGCCGCCGCGGCGGGCACGGTTGCCGATCGTCGAGGCGGGCGTCTAGACCGCCTGCGCCTGAGTCTGCTCCAGCGCCGCCTTGCGCGCCTGCCAGCGCCAGCGGCCGTAGCAGACAACGCACATCTCACGTGCCTTGTGGAGCTTCACCTCGCCGCACGAGATGCACTGCCGCATACGTGGCTTACGGGGGTTCTGCTGCCGCAGCTCGCGAATCCGAGCCCGGCAGCGTTCCTGCGACGCCTTGTAGCGGTCAGGGTAGCGCTCGCGCCATCGTCGCGCCGACTTGGCGTTCTGCTCAAGCTTGCGGGCACGGTGCGCCAGATAGTACTGACGGTTGTACTCGCGCTGCTTGGCTTTGCGTTCTTCCTCAGTGAGGGCCATTGAATCACATCCCTTCCGGCACAACGTGAAATGTCATGCCTCCGTGCGTATAGAATACTATGAATAGGGTGCCTGTCAAGACGCAACATTGTCGTCATTTCAAGAAACGTCAAGGGGACCGACCGCTACGAGCAGCCGTGTCGAGCCCCGCGGGCGAAGCCGCGAGTACGTTGCCGGAATCGTCCTCGCCTCGGGACGGTCCACGCGGTTTGGCGGCGAGAACAAACTCCTGGCGGAACTGGACGGTCGCAGCGTGGTGCGCAGGACGGTGGATGCGTACCTGGCGGCTGCTCTGGCCCCGGTCATCGTGGTCGTTGGGTTTGAGGAGCGCCGTGTCGCCGCCTCCCTCGACGGCCGCGGCTGCCGGCTCGTGTCGAATCCGGATTTCGAGGATGGCCAGAGCCGGGCACTGGTCCGCGGCGTGGAGGCGCTTGACCCCTGGGCCGAGGCGGCGATCATCGGCGTGGGCGACCAACCGCTCCTCACCCCGGACATACTTCGGCGCCTGGTCGACGCATGGCACGAAACGGCGGCCCCGCTCGTCGGGCCGCGTTACGCCGGTCAGCGCGCAAACCCCGTTCTGTTCGATCGAACGCTGTTCGGCGAGCTCCTCGCGGTGACAGGTGACGTCGGAGGCAGACCGGTCGTCGCGCGGCACGAGCCGGAAGCCGTCTGGATCGATATCGACGATTCGGCCCCGGGGATGGATGTGGACACTCACGCCGATCTATCGCGGGCGGCAGGTCTTCT
>Ga0070735_10002489_pt1 | contig 16663 bp, 11 predicted proteins | sample Coa_R1_FD_66443 | JGI IMG/M metagenome (GOLD analysis project Ga0070735, IMG submission 66443) | Surface soil microbial communities from Centralia Pennsylvania, which are recovering from an underground coalmine fire - Coalmine... | ecosystem: Environmental > Terrestrial > Soil > Unclassified ... | reverse complement strand
CGCAGTCCGATCGGACCGAGAAACGCCTCCACTCCGCCGCCCGGATAAAACACTGCGTCCACGTTGTTGGCTCGCAGGTTATTCACGCTGCTGGTAAACGTTGAAAACGATGCAGGAGTGGGATCAAAACGAAAGTTCGCAAACCCACCCTTGAGGGTTACGAACAGACGGACCGGACCGGTGGTCTGGAACTTGGGACCGAACAGGCCGTGCAGAACGCGGATGTTCGAATTCTGCGAAGTGACCGTGCCGCCGGATGTATCGGTGAATCCTTCCGTGAACACGCGGTTGAAATCATAAGCCATCTCCGCTTCAATCTGGACGTGGGAGGCAATGTTGACTCCGGCGCGGCCGCCGAGTCCCACAAAATTGGTGCCCGTTTCGCCCAATCGGAAATAGTCGACGAATGCGCCAACTTCCGCGTGGTTTTGCGCGTGCGCCATCGGCGCGAAACCAAATCCTGCGACTAGAATTAAGAATGCAATGCGTTTCATTATTCTCTCCTCGTGTCCGTGGAAAACTCCAGTACGCCTGGAGGTCCTTCGCCGCGCGGCCCTTCTTCGTCAGACCTGCACAGCCAAATTCAATCTAGTCGGGCGCACAAAACCGAGCTATCCAGAGGTTCCTGTAACTCGCTGCGAACTTTTGTGTAGGCAATTGAACGGACGCAGATTGGCACGGCGGAACAATCCACTTGAATCTATTGGAGTCTTGTCTGAAGGAAGGGGGAGGCCATTTTCAATTACCCGGGGGCGGGCGATCCAATGGCCTCCTGGAGTGAGGGGCGTGCTCGGGGAATCAGCGAAGATCGAATTGAAATGTTTTATGAAATCACGATTCCTTTTCACGATTGCTTTTTGGATGAGGCACTTCAATACCCAGTGCCGTCGCCAGGTCGATTTGGTGTTCCTGCTCCTGGATCAGAATTTCGCGAATCTGTTCGGCCATCGCATATTCGTCGAGCGCATCGCATTGCTTGACGCGCTCGCGGTAGTTGCGAATCGTTTCCGTTTCATTTTCCAGATCGAAGCGCAGCATCTCTTTTGGCTTGTCGGAAGTGCGCACTTGCTTCGGGTGGATCTCCGGCATGCCGCCGAGGTAATCGACCTGCTTTGAAATAATCAGCGCATGGCTTAATTCTTCCTGGGCGTGTTTTTCCAGTTCCGCGGCGATGTTCATGTACTCCGCGCCCTTCAGCACTTGCGAATATACGACGTAAGAAATAATTGCTTGATATTCGCGCGCCAGGTCCTCATTCAGCAGTTCGATTAACCTTTCTCTGGTTATTGCGCCCTCGGCCTTCGTCGGTGCATCCGCTCGACTCATGACTCTCCTCTCGAAATTTAGTGCGAGGAGCGAAGCGCTCGAGCTATCGCGCGGCGCTTCGCTCCGCTGCCGCACAGGTCAGCGTTGTCCGGCTCGGTATGCCCGATCTTCTCCCACATCTTCCGACTTCAATGTCTTCAGGAATTCATCGGCCTGCTTTTCCGCCGCTTCCCTGGCGATGCCGTAGCGCTCCTGGATCCGTCCAACGAGCTGCTGGCGGCGCCCATCGATCACATCCAGATCGTCGTCCGTGAGCTTTCCCCACTTTTCCCTTGCCTGGCCCTTATACTGTTTCCACTTTCCTTCCATCTGATCCCAGTTCATGGCCTGCCTCCCTGGATATTTCCGTCCGATCGAACGCGCTCAAAACGATGGAATCCTTTTCATGGAATCCAGTTCAAACCGGACGGGATTCGGCGGCGCCGGATCTCTGCGCCATCCTCGGTTAGAAGACACCATTCGATTGACGAAGCGAATACCGTGTACCACTGACTCTCACGGGAAGATTCGCGTAGCGGAGGCGTCGTGGCGCGGTTGAGTTGACGACGGCGGCTCGCAGGTGCTGGATATCAGGCTGGATGCTACGGTCATGACCCGATTTCCATTTGAGTGTTGCGGACCTACGGTGGTGCAGCAGCCCGATCGCTAGCAGTCCTGCCGGCGTGTGCTTCCCCGCCCGGAAAGGCTCGAGATGCAGCAAAGCATGGTGAAAGACGCTTCACCATCTTCCGCGGCTAAAACCAAACCTTCGTACGCCGCGGAAATTTTGCGGAGGCTTGGCCCGGGCTTAATCACTGGAGCGGCCGACGACGATCCCAGCGGAATCGCCACGTACTCGCAGGTCGGGGCGCAATTCGGCTACGGGATGCTGTGGACCATGTTGTTTTCTTTTCCGATGATGACCGCCATCCAGGAAATAAGCGCGCGCATCGGCCGGGTGAGCGGCCTGGGCATCGCCGGAAACATTCGACGGCACTATCCCCGGCCGTTCTTGTACGGCATCGTGCTGCTTCTGCTGGTCGCCAACATTTTCAATATCGGCGCGGACATTGGAGCGATGGGCGCGGCCGCGGCGCTGGTCTGCCCCGGGCCCCTGGCGCTGTTCATTATTCTTGCAGGCGGCACCTGCCTCGGATTGCAGATCCTGATTCCTTACACCCGCTACGTGAAATATTTGAAATGGCTGACTCTCTCGCTTTTTGCATACGTGGTGACGTCGCTCATTCTTCACGAGCCGCGCTGGCCGGCCATTCGCTCCACTTTTCTGCCGAACATTTCCCTTCACGCCGGATACCTCACCGCGCTGATCGCCATTCTCGGCACCACCATCAGCCCGTACCTGTTCTTCTGGCAAGCTTCCGAAGAGGTTGAGGACGTTCGGCTGAATTCGAAGGAACAGCCTCTCAAGAATTCGCCGGAGCAAGCGCCCTCGCAGCTGCAAAGAATTCGCTTTGATACGCTGGTGGGAATGGCGTTTTCCAACGTCGTGGCGTTTTTCATTATTCTGACGGCGGCGTCCACACTGTACTCGCATGGCCTGCACGATATTCAGACCGCCGATCAGGCCGCCCGGGCACTCGCGCCTCTCGCCGGGCGATTTGCATTTTCTATTTTCGCGTTGGGAATTGTGGGTACCGGGCTGCTCGCGGTTCCGGTGCTGGCGGGCTCAGCGGCCTACGCCGTCAGCGAAGTTTTTCGCTGGCCCGCGAGCCTGCAGAAAAAGCCGGGGCGCGCCGTGAGATTCTACGCAACGATCGGCGGGGCCACGATTCTGGGCCTGCTTCTCAATTTTCTCCATCTGAATCCGATCAAGGCGCTGTTCTTGTCTGCCGTCGTGAATGGCGTGGTCGCGGGGCCGGTCATGGCCGTCATGATGCTCCTCGGACGAAATCCCAAAGTAATGGGTAAATTCATACTGCCAAGGGGATTGCGCATTGCGGGATGGGCGGCGACCGCGGTAATGGTGCTGGCGTCGATCGGAATGATGGTGACGATTAAGCGTTGATCAAGCGTTGATTGATCGTTCAAGCTCGGGTCGGCGCTTGTCTTGGCCTCTTCCGGCTACAGTGAAGTCCGCAAGGTAATACCCCGATATTCGTATGGTTGGTTTCCACCCGGAAGAGTACAACCGCACTGACACAGGAGTCACTGAACCTGACAAGCTCACTTCAAGTTCGGAGAATTGAATCGGAGGATTGAAAATGAAAACCGCGTCGATCGTGGGTATTCTGCTGATCGTTCTGGGAGTCATTGCTCTCGGATACCAGGGGATCTCCTATACCACGCAGAAGAAGATCGTGGACGTCGGCCCGATCCAGGCGACGAAGACTGAGCATAAGACGATTCCGCTTCCGCCAATTGTTGGCGGCATCGCGCTGGTCGGAGGAATTGCGCTGCTCTTCGCCGGCGGAAGGAATTCGTAGAAGCAAGCTTCGCGAAAATTAAAAACGCGCGCGAGCTGGCCCGGGATGCGACCCCATCCGCAGCTTGCGCGCGCAGCCATCTGCCTGCCGGGAAACCAATTCGCAAACCAAAGCGCTGAATCCTCCCCGGTTCGCGCACATTCATGCGCACACATTCATGCGCAATTGACCGACTCGAATATCGATTTTGTTCTGATTGCTAACCGGAAAGATTACGAAACACGCCAGGCGGCCGCGGATTCACGCGCGCCCGTCGGAACGCCGCGACTACGCCGCGCCACGCTCGCGAAAATCCAGCGCGGCCTCGCCGTCCTTCTTGATCATGCTGCGCGACCACGACGCGATCGCCGATTCCAGCATCCGATTGAAATCCGTCTGCTGGTAGGGATAGCAGAGCAGGTCCAGCGCCCCCAGATTCATGGCCGCCAGATAATCGCGATACTCCGGAGGGCAAGCCGGGCCGGACACGATGATCGCGGGAATATCCATTCGCTCGCGCCGCAGGTGCCGGATCACTTCGCGGTAGGTTCCATCCTGCAGCCAGAATCCGCACAGGCAAGCCACGATTCGCTCCCTGGCCACCAAGGTCTTCACATCTTTCACACCGCTGACCCAGATTGCATTTACGGTGGCATCTTCCAGCAATCCAGCCAGCGCCTCGCGAATTTCGGGTTCAACGGTAGCGATCAGAACGGTGGGACGGCCCGGAGCCGGATGGGCGCTGACGCCTGATTTCCGCGCAAAAGTGCCATCAACGCGTTCGGTTAAAACGACTCCTGGATTCATGAATTCCCCCGTAAAATGTCAGAAATGAGCCATTTAGGTCCGACGGCCTCATCAGCAGGACGCTGGGATGTTCCTGGCAGAATCGGCGCAAATACCGCACCTACATAATGCCTGATTGCGGAGCGGAAGGAAATACCATTAACGCTTTAGTTTTGAAAAGAGATCGCCTGTATGCCCAATACCCTCGTTCCGGTGGAAAGAATTGCGTGGCGGCGCCCAAGTCCAATTCTCGGTAAATCACCGCATAGAACTACAGGAATTCGTCGATTGTGCCTGCCCGGCGATGCCCGCATACTCCCCGTCGCCACGAAGACCTGGTGAGTGGCATCGCCGCGTCTTCAATCGCTGGAACGAAGTTTTCAAAGGGTTTCAAAGGCTTGAAATTTAGAGAGGCAAGATGAGCGAATCGCCGGAAACGTCTGGAAAGCGCGACTATAGCTGCGAACTCATTGGGCTGGCGGCGCTCTTCATCCTCAGCGCCCTGAGTCATTTCTGGTACATCGCAATTTTCGCCGGGCTCGGCATGGCGGCTTGGGCCTTCATTCGGTTGATCGGCGTGGCCAGCCAGATTATCCAAGCCTCAGCCGGCGAACGAATCCGCGCGCGCGAAACGAACAGCTAAGCAACTTCCTTCCAGGCTTCCAGGCATTTTTTAATTACTTTTTCCGGCCGACCGATCAGGTGTTTCCACTACGCAAAATACGCCGGAGCGTGGATTGTTCCAAACGGCGAATGGCCTCAGCATCGGTGACAAGTCCCGGAGATCTGGTTCGCAAATCATGGGACGCGGAGGCACGACATGCTGGGATGGACGATTACATTTCTGATCATCGCGTTGATTGCGGCCGCATTCGGGTTCGGTGGAATCGCAGTCGCCGCCGCAGGCATCGCCAAGATTCTGTTCTTTATTTTCCTGATTCTGTTTCTGGTCTCGCTCGTCGGAAGTCTCGTTCGTAGGGCGTGAAGATTCGTTCCGCTACAAGAGGGTTTCATGCACGCGGAACAATGGGGGGAAACTAAAAATGAAGATCTTGTTTCGAGTCTTGCTGGCATTGGCGGTGGTCTCCACCGCAGTGTCGGCGGCTGAAAAAGAGAAAGAAAAAATGGAAGACCGTCTGCAGAACTCGGGCAGCGTGATGGGTGAAATTCTGAATATTCCCGACAATATTCCGCAGGACCTGCTCGACAAGGCCAAGTGCGTGGTGGTTATTCCATCCGTGCTGAAGGCGGCCTTCATTGTCGGCGGCACCTACGGGCGCGGAGCGCTGGTTTGCCGGAGCGGAAATGCTTTCTCCGGCTCGTGGGGAGCTCCGGCGATGATGGTGCTCGAGGGCGGCAGCGTCGGCTTCCAAATCGGCGGAGAGGCAACCGACTTCGTTTTGCTGATCATGAACGATCACGGCGCCAACAGCCTGCTACACAGCAAAGTGAAGCTTGGCGGTGACGTCTCCGCAGCGGCTGGACCGGTGGGAAGGACGGCGGAGGCCAACACGGACGCATACTTGCGTTCCGAAATCCTCACCTACTCACGCGCTCGCGGCTTGTTCGCGGGCGTTTCTCTCGAGGGCGCATCGTTGCGGCCGGACGAGGAAGGCAACGACGCTCTTTACGGTCGCAGGATCAGCGCGTCGGAGATCGTACTCGGGCCGTCCCCGGCTACGCCGGCGGCGGGGCAACAGCTCGATGCCCTGCTGGAAAAAGCCTCGCCCACTTCGCGAGCTCATAATTAGTTTCTGCCAGGCGAGGGCCGATGCGCTGGCATCGGCCCTCTTTTTTTTTGCGCGCTGCCAGATCCCGAGAACTTTCCAGGCCAGTGTCAAACAATGCCGCCGGGATTTCCTCTCACACCTACCAGTTTTTACGCAGGCAAATACGTCCCTCCCTCGATTGAAGCCATTAGACGTAACTTCTAAAGTTGGGGCAGAGGCTCAGAACGTTTATACAGGAGGAGAAAATGCGACTCACCAAGACGATTCTATTTCTGGCGCTGTTCCAATTCATGCTGGGCGGTGCGCTGCTGAACGCCAAACAGGACGAATCATCCCATCGAGGGCCCCGCAACAGTGAGGCGTATTTGACTCGGGAAGTGCGGCACGAACTGGTCACCGTGCCGTGGTACTCCGTGTTTGACATTCTGAAATACCAGGTCAACGGAAACGATGTGACGCTGATGGGCGCGGTCACCAATCCCACGGTCAAGACCGATGCCGAAAATGCGGTGAAGCACATCGAAGGCGTCGAGAAGGTCAACGACCAGATCGAAGTGCTGCCGCCGTCGCCCTCCGACGATCAGATTCGCCGCGCGGAATACCGGGCCATTTATTCGCAAGGCACGCTTTCCCGATACGGCGTCGGATCGCTGCAATCGATTCACATTATCGTCAAAGGCGGCCACGTGACGCTGGAGGGAAATGTGGATACTGAAGCGGACAAAAATGCGGCCAATGTCTACGCCAATGGCGTCTCGGGCGTTTTCTCCGTCACCAACAATCTGATCGTCGGCTCCGGAAAATAGCGAGCCTTATTTCCCTGATCCGTTTGGCGACGAGGCCGGCGAATGCCGGCCTCTTTTTTTTTACGCTCAAAAAGATTTTGTCATTCTGAGCGAAGCGAAGAATCTCTCTTTGTTGTTGCCTCGACATAAATCGAAGAGAGATTCTTCGCTTCGCTCAGAATGACAAGGTATTGAGTGTTTTGTGCAGCCTGTGAATTCGCGCGCCGGCGCTCAGCCCAGCACTACGAGGAGGTGGTGCTCAACGCCGTCATCGGCGAGAGTAACGTTGGCGGGACCCGAAACTGTTTTCCCGTCAAATTCCACCCGCACAATTCCGCGACTTACTCCACGGGGATTCTCCACGCGAATGTTGTACCTGGCGGAATGGTAGCGGAAGTAGATTGAATAGTTGGGCCAGGCGCGCGGAATGCACGGATCGATGCTGAGCGTCGTCCCGCGGACGCGGAATCCCAAAACCCATTCCAACCCGGCGCGGTAAAACCAACCCGACGATCCGGTATACCACGTCCAGCCCCCGCGTCCGACGTGCGGCGCTTCGGCATACACGTCGCCGGCCAACACGTAGGGCTCGGCCTTGTAGCGCTGCACGCCCGCGCGCGAACCCGAACGGTTGATAGGATTGAGAATCCGGAGCAGTTCCCCCGCCTTGTCTCCGTCCCCGAGTGCCGCGAACGCCATCAGAGTCCACACCGCGGCATGCGTGTACTGCCCGCCATTCTCGCGAATTCCCGGAACGTAGCCCTTGATGTAGCCGGGATCCTGCGGCGTGTGATCGAAGGGCGGCGTCAGCAGCAGCACCAATCCATCCGAGGCGCGCACCAGTTGTTGGTTGACAGCCTCCATGGCGCGCGCCGCTCTTCCAATCTCCGCGCCGCCGCTGAACATTCCCCACGACTGCGCGATGGAGTCGATGCGGCATTCCGTGTTTGCAGCAGACCCCAGCGGCGTGCCGTCGTCGTAAAAGGCGCGGCGATACCAGCCTCCGTCCCAGCCCTCGCGCTCCAGCGCCGCTTTCAGAGCGCTCACTTGCAGGCGCCACGTCTCGGCTCTCCTCGATTCTCCGCGCGCATCCGCAAGCTTCGAAAACTCCCAGAGAACCGTATGCAGAAAAAAGCCCAGCCAAACGCTTTCGCCCTTGCCCTGCTGGCCGACGCGATTCATGCCGTCGTTCCAGTCACCGGTGCCCATCAGCGGAAGCCCGTGGCTGCCGACGGCGAGGCTGCAGTCCAGCGCGCGGGCGCAATGTTCGAACAGAGTGCCGGTCTCGGCGGAGCGGCTGGGCTGGAAGTACGATTCGCTCTGCCCCTCCGCCAGCACATCCCCATCGAGAAACGGAACCATCTCGTCCAGGATGGCGGTGTCGCCGGTGGCTTCCAGAAACTGGACCACCGTGTACGGCAGCCACACGCGATCGTCCGAGATGCGCGTTCGCACTCCGCGGCCGGACGGCGGGTGCCACCAGTGCTGCACATCTCCGGCGATAAATTGCCGCGAGGCCGCGCGCAAAATTTGTTCGCGCGCGACTTCACGGCGAGCGGTGAGCAGCGCGATCACGTCCTGAAGCTGGTCGCGGAATCCGTACGCGCCGCTCAATTGATAAAATCCGGCTCTCGCCCAGACGCGGCAGCACAGCGTCTGGTACAGCAGCCAGCGGTTGAGCAACAGATCGGTAGCGCGGTCCGGAGTGGTGACTTGCACAGCATCGAGGACGTCATCCCAACCGGTGGTCACTTCCAGCAGCACGCGATCCAGATCCTTGCTGCGATACTGGCGCAACAGTTCCCGGGCTTGTTCCTTATTCTCAGACTGGCCGAGGAAGAATACGATTTCAGCGGCACCGCCTACCCGCAATTCCACGGGCGCTTGTAGCGCGGCGCACGGATCGTGGCCCGCGCCAACCTTTCCTGAAAAGGTGTGCCCCAGATCCAGACCCGCGGGACGCTGATAAGTTCCGTTGCGGCCCACAAATTCGGCCCGGTCCCCGGTGAGAGCAGTTTGCTTCCCCGCCAGATCCGCAAACGAGACTCGTCCGCCAAACTCGCTGTTCATGGCGTTCCGTGCAAAGAGCGCCCCGGTATCCTGGTCCACTTCCGTGACCACGTAGAGCGCCGATGCCGTTCGGGAACTTCCGAGAACCCATTCGACATATGCCGTGACCGAAAGCCGCCGCGACCGGCCGGAATTGTTTTTCAGCGACAGCCGGCAAATCTTGATCGAGTCTCCCGGAGGAACGAACTCCAGCAGGTCCAGCGCGATTCCGTGGGATTCGTGCTGAAAGCGGCTGAACCCCTGGCCGTGGCGCGCGATGTACACGGCGGCTTCATCGCGGATCGGCAGCGCCGTGGGACACCAGATTTCGCCGGTCGCTTCGTCGCGAACATAAATCACTTCGCCGGATGGATCGGAGAGATGGTCGTTGGACCAGGGAGTGATCTGATTTTCGTGACTATTGATCGCCCAGGTGAAGCTGGAGCCGGACTCAGTGACCAGGAAACCAAAATTGGGATTGGCCACGACGTTGGCCCACGGCTCAGGGGTGCGCAATCCTTCTCCAAGAACCATCACGTACTCGCGCCCGTTCTTGTCAAATCCGCCGATGCCGTTGAAATATTCCAGATCCAATTCCGGCCGCGGGATTTCCGCGTTCTTGGGGACCCGCAATCGCCGCCGCACGGGCGCCGCCGCAGGTTCGCGGCTCAGCGATTGCGACCGTCCGATCTGCTCCGACAATGTGCCGCGGCGGCCGATGATCAGCAGCCGCGCGACGTTTTGAAGCTGCGCGCGGGTTTGCGGCGTGATCAGGTCTCCGCGCACCAGGAAAATGCGGCCGCGCGTATTTCCTGAGTCCGGCGATAGCCGCAACTGGCTGCCGTGCACCAGCGCCTCGAGCGATCCCTGGAAATCCTGGTTGTAGGATGGCGGCTTTTCGTTGACGATCACCAGATCGGCCGACAGTTGTTTCATTCTCCAGTATTCGTGCGCGCGCAACAACTGGCGGATCACGTCCACGTCTTCCTCGTTGTCGATCACCGCCAGAATGATGGGCAAATCGCCGGAAATCCCGAGGCTCCAAAGAGTGGAGATGTCGATATTCGTGCGCGCGAGCTGGTCGGAGGTCGGCCGCAGCGGAGGTTCGGGATAGATTACGGCGTTGGCCAGACGCTGAAAGAGCTGCGATTCATCGGGCCCGATTCCCAGGTGGTGGAGCTGCACCTGCGCGTGCGTCCAGGCCAGCGTCAGGGTGCGCTCAAAGGCGCGCGCGTCGCGGTAGCGATCGGCGAGGTCGAGGGCCTGCTCGCGGGTTTGCGCTGCGATCGTCGTGTACACCAGGTGCGCGGTGTTGCCGGGTTCGATGCGCACGGTTCGCCGCAGGCTCATTGAGGGATCCAGCACCGAACCTACAGTATTCGAAAGTTTCCTGCCGCCGGCGACCGACGCGGGATTCCGCAGCGTACGTCCGCGGCCCAGAAAACGCGAGCGATCGGTTTCATATTCCAACTCGCCCACGGTTTCCCCGTTGACGAACATGACGTGGGCGACCCACACCGAAGGGTCTTCGGGCGAGCGCTTGCGCCGCGTGGCCAGCAGAGCGCCGAGGTCGGGGATAAATTCCGTCTCGACAAACAAATTGGCAAAAGCGGGATGGGCCACGTCGGCGGCCTGCGCGATCAGCGAAAGCTCCGCATAGGAAGTGACCTGAATGTCGCGGGTGCGCGCTCCCAGATTGGTAATGGAGACGCGCCGGACTTCCGCGTCTTCCTCAGACGAAACCACCACCTCGAGCTTGGTGTTCAGCGAGCGGTCCCGCCGGAAAAATTCCACGTGATCCTCATAAAACTCGGCTTCGTAATGGTCGGGTTCGACGCCGGCGCACTGGTATCCGGCCGACCAGATGTTCTGGGACTGCTCATCCTGCACGAAGAAATAGGTGCCCCAGCAGTCGCGTGTGGCGTCTTCGCGCCAGCGCGTGATGGCAATGTCCCGCCAGCGGCTGTAGCCCGAACCGGCGGCGGTCATCATCACCGTGTAATTTCCGTTGGATAGCAATTGCGTTCGCGGCGTGGCATCGTCCGGCGAGGTAAACCGGCGCACTACTGGCGGAGTGAAGTCGCGTACCTTGGCGACCGCCGAAACTTCCTCCGCGCGGGGCCGCGCCACCAGCGTGTCACGCGGTGTGCGCTCCTGCAGCAGAAGCTCGGTGGCCTGCACAATCGGATCGGCGTGGAAGCGCGTGCGCATCACGCCGTCCTCCAGAACGTTGGCCAGCGACACCAGCGACATTCCCTGGTGGTGGGCCATGAACGCGTAGATGACGGCTACGTCCTTGCCCTCGGGCACTCGCGTTTTCGTGTAGTCGAGGGATTCGTAAAATCCATACCGGCCCTCGCCGCCAACCTTGGCGATCCGCTTGAAATTCGCCAGCGCTTCGGATGGAAAAATCATCGCCGCCAGCGCCGTCGAGTACGGCGAGATCACGATGTCTTCGCTGAGGCCGCGCTTCAGGCCCAGACCCGGAATTCCGAATCCCTGATATTGATACGTCAGGTTCAGATCGCGCGCGTTGAAGGCCGACTCCGAGACTCCCCACGGAGCGCCGCGTTCCTGCCCGTATTCAATCTGCCGGCGCACGATTTGCCGGTAAGTCTGGCTGAGCATGCTGCCTTCGGGAGATCGCATCACCAGCGCCGGCATCAGATACTCGAACATCGAACCCGACCAGGAAATCAGCGCGGAGCCGCGGCCCACCGGCGTCATGAAGCGGCCCAGCCGGAACCAATGCGAGGACGGCACGTCGCCCTTGGCCACCGCGATGAAACTGGTCAGCCGCGCTTCGGACGCCAGCAAATCGTAACAACTGAGGTCGAGAGTTGCGTCGGCCACGCGGAAACCGATCGAAAAAAGCTTCTTGGTGTGGTCGAACAGGAATTTGAAATCCATTCCGAAAAACATGGCATCGCTGGTCTGTGCAAGGCGCATGAGACGGTGCACGGTGGATTCTGAATCCGCTGAGCAGCGGGTGATGGCGTTATTCAGCCAGCCGACGCTGGACAGCAGCTCGCCGTTCTTGGAAGCGTCGCGCAGTAAGCGCTCGCGAATTACCGCCAACTCGTCCAACACGGGCTTAAAATGCTCCGCGGCGCCCTCCAGCGTCGGCATTCTCAATAGAATGGCCCGCAGATTTTTCCACTCCGGCAACTGCCCGGTGAAGCGAGCCAGCACTTCCGACATCTGCTTGGACTGCAGGCGGACCCAGGGATTCACCAATTCCATGTCGCGCGCGTGGCTTTCCACGCAGTTCCGTACCGCCGCCGACCACACGCGCAATTCCGAGTTTTGCGGATCGCCTTGCTCCTGCGCCAGCGCCAGCCCGATGTCATCGATGGTCTGCGCCTGCTCCCTCAATTCCACCAGCAAGGAGGCCCACTCCATGGCGTCGACAGGCGCAGCGTCGAGCAAAACTTCCAGCGCGTCCACGGCATTGCTGAGCTGCTTCTGGGTGACCGCATGGCTGCGCAGCGGTTCCGCGCCGGCGGCCAGTGATTCGCGCAGGAAAAAAATTGTATCCTTCAGAGCCGTCAGCAGCCGCCCGTCGACAACCTTGCTGTGAATCAGCTCACGGCAACTGTTTCCGAGGACAATCAGATCGCCCGCAAGGTTTCCGCTATCAACCGAAGAAATATATTTCGGGTCTAGCGGCTGCAAATTCGACGTGTTGTACCAGTTGTAGAGGTGGCCGCGGAACATCTCCATGCGGGTTAGCGTTCCCACCGTTCCTTCCAGATGCTCCACGGCATCCAGCGTGCCCAGCCAGCCGAAATCCCGCGCCGCGATCGTGGAAAGCAGATACAGGCCAATATTCGTGGGCGAGGTCCGATGCGCCAGAATCGGTTTCGGGTCTTCCTGAAAATTGTCCGGAGGAAGCCAGTTGTCCTCGGCGGTCACAAACGTTTCGAAAAAACGCCAGGTGCGGCGCGCGATCCGGCGCAGATCCGTCGCATCCGCGGGCGAGAGCGGTTCAATATCCGTGAGTCTCGGGGGCAGGCTGATCCGCAGCGCGAAGATCGGCGCGGTGATCCACAAGGCCACGAACGGCAGCGCCACCGGCAATGCATGCGGCCGGGCCTCAATGACCACGCCCAGCGCCACCACCGCCAGGACGAACCCGCCAATCATCTGGCGGAAGATTCCCAGAATTTCCAGATCCGCAGCGTGCTTGGCCTGTGCGGCGGTCACCCATTCCAAGAGATTTTTGCGGGTGATGAACATGCGCACCAGGGTCCGCACAATGGCGTCCGCCATGAGCCAGGCCTGGTACGCGAGACACGTAATCGTCAGGCCGATCTGTGACAGCCCGAGGAAAAGATCGCCCAGCACGGATCGAATATGGCTGCGTGTGGAAGTTCCCTTGCGAATCGGCCGAAGCCCCGCGAGAAACGGCATCAGCGGCGGGATGGAGATCATGGCCAGGGCAAATCCGGTCCAGACCAGCGGCGAAAGCCCTGGGATCAGCCAGCTCAGAAAAAATGTCAGGAATAACGCCGGCGTTGACAATGTGCGCCGCAGATTGTCCAGCATCTTCCAGCGGCTAATGAGGGGAATCGAGAAGTGGCTGCCCTTACCGCGCGATTTGCCTCCCTTTCCGAGCAGCCAGGGCAGGAGTTGCCAATCGCCGCGCGCCCACCGGTGCTGCCGCGACGCGGAGACGGTATAGTGCGAGGGAAATTCTTCGAACAGTTCGATGTCCGACGCCAGACCGGCTCGCGCGAAGATCCCCTCGAGCAAGTCGTGGCTGAGCAGCGTGTTTTCGTTGACCTTCCCGGTCAGAGCTTCCTCGAACGCGTCGACGTCGTAGATGCCTTTTCCCGTATAGGTGCCTTCGGCAAACAAATCCTGGTAGACATCGGAAACCGCGAATGCGTACGGATCCATGCCGCTCGGACCGGAAAAAATTCTCTGAAACAGCGAGCCGTCCCGATTGGCCGGCAGGGTCGCCGTGATTCTGGGCTGGATGATTCCGTATCCCTGGACCACGCGCCCTTCGCGGGCGCTGTAAATCGGCTGATTGAGGGGGTGGGCCATGGTTCCCACCATGCGGGCCACGGTACCTCGCGGAACGCGCGTGTCGGCATCGAGCGTCAGGACGTAACGAACGCCGGGGATCGGCTCCAGACTGCGGCCAGCGGCAGGAATAAATGTGGTGTCGGACCTCCCGCGCAGGAATCGGTTGAGCTCCTCCAGTTTCCCGCGCTTGCGCTCCCACCCCATCCATTTCCCTTGCGATTCATTCCACACGCGCTTGCGATGAAACAGGAAAAATCGCTCGCCGCCGCCCGGCGCCGGACCATGGCGCTGGTTGAGCCGGTCAACGCCCGCTGCCGCGGCGGCCAGCAGATCGTCGTCATCCGCCACGGTTTCCGAGGTCGAATCCATCCAGTCGGAAAGCAAAGCGAAACGGACGTCGCCATCAGGATTGGCCAGATAATGAATTTCCAGCCGGTCGACTTGCTCCTTGATGGCGTCCGGCCCCGTGAGCAGCGTGGGCATCACCACGATCGTGCGCAGCGATTCCGGCACGCCGTCCAGCAGTTCCAGTCGCGGTAGCGCGCGCGGCCCGAGTAGCGTCGTGACCGTGCGGTTCACCAGCGCAATTGCCAGGTCTGAGGCCGGAATGGCGCCTATCAGTCCGACCAGGATGAGGTAAATCGCCGCCACACCGCGATCCCATGAATAAACCAAAGGCAGCGCCAGAATCGCCGCGGTCAGCACCAGAATCGTTCCCAGATAGCCCCATGCGGCCGCCCGCACGTAAATGCGCAGGAATTTTTGTTTCCACGGCGCCTGATATCCCAGTTCGCGCTCAAATTCCGCGCGCCCTTTTGAGACCAAGTAATAGCCGGGATCATCCGCCGGGAGCATGCGTTCGGCGACCTGGCTCGCATGTTGCGCCTGGGCATGCTTGGCATGCTGCAACGCGCGCCTGGCGATTTCGATTTCGGAATGCTCGGAACCCCGGGAGAGTTCTTCAATGGCTTTGCGGTAATAATCCCGAGCGGAGAAATCCATTTCCTCAAAGCGGCTGCCTTCGCGCAGCACTTCATCGACGATGCTGATACTCTCGAAAAATTCGTGCCAATCGAACGCCGACATCAGACGCATGCTGGTGATCACGTTGCGCACGGTCACCGTCATCGCGGTTTGATCCTGATGCTCGGCGCGAACGATTTCATCGGACGTGGTTCCCTGGGCGTCGAGGCGCTTGTCAAGCCACAGGAGAATCGGGCCGACCTTGGGATCCATGTCGCGCAGCCGTTGCACCAGTTGCACGGCAAACGCCCGTTCCAACGGTTCATTTTCAAAACGGCGGAATACATCGGGCGTAACGGCCGGCAGGTCGCCGAGCCCCAGCAGGCTGTCGACCAGGCGGTCCGCCTCCTCGCGCGCCTTGCGGCTGCGCACGATGCTGTCGGCCAATTTGCGCAGGTTTTCCACCAGCACTACGCGCAGCGTGATGGCCAGCGCCCACAGCTCACCGATGGTGAGAGGCTGAACTTTCTGGTAGGCGTTGACGAAGCGCCGCAGCAGATCCGGCTCAAAGCGGCTGTCGGTGTGCGCGACAAAAGCCCACGCCACACCGAAAACGCGCGGGTAACCTTCAAGGTGCCCGGAAGCCAGCTTGGGCAGACGGCGGTAAAATCCGCGCGGCAAGTCGTCGCGGATTTCTCGAAGCTGCTCCTCAACAATATAAAAATTGTCGACCAGCCACTCGGCGGCCGGCGCGATGGCGCCGCCCTGCTGGATGGTGTTGGCGGTGGCGCGGTAATACTCCAGCAGGATCCGGCCATTCTCCAAAACGCGCGGAAGAAGCGGGCGTCCTTCTCCGATATCCTGAGTGGTAACCTGGGCGGCGGCGAGATTTTCGGCGTGTTGCTCGAGCCGCTCTGCGCTGAAAAGTTCGCCGCGGATCGGTCCTTCCGCCTCGGCGAACAAGCGCACAGATGGGATAGTCGTCGTCATCCGTTGGTTCGTGCGGCTTACATCTTACTCTATCTCGGGGAGACACACTTCGCTGAAAACGGTGGAAAAATCAGGCTTCATGAAGAAGCCCGGTCATTGCGGCCAGGTTCGTACTTATTGGTGGCGACCTCAGGCCTTGCGTTTGGCGCGCCGCTTGGCGGCCTTCGCCCGGGTCTTGCGCACCCGCGCCGGAGGGCTGGGCATGCTCGACACCGTGCCCGCTGCCATCCGCGTTTTGGCCGCCAGAGTTCCGAGCGTTGTTCCGATCGTTCGAGCCATATCCACCAGAACGCCTTCGTGAACTTTCGCAGGCTTCCGAACCGGCTTGGTCTTCATCGCGTTTCATTCTCCCTGGATCTCGCGTGATGGAGCGAGATCAATCGAGCGTGGTGCTGGGCCGTGCACATTCGATAGAACCGTTGCCAAGATTCGAGAGAGCCTAGGAAACCGCGGATTGCTCCGCGTCGCGATAGGCCTGCTCGGCGGCCTCCGCGGCGTCTTTCACGCGCTGGCGCGCCTCTTCCAGGCGTTGCTGTGCGCGGCGGGTAATGTTTTCGCCCTGGGCCAGCGCTCCATCGATGCCGTCCTTGACCGTGCT
>Ga0070735_10002488_pt1 | contig 16664 bp, 14 predicted proteins | sample Coa_R1_FD_66443 | JGI IMG/M metagenome (GOLD analysis project Ga0070735, IMG submission 66443) | Surface soil microbial communities from Centralia Pennsylvania, which are recovering from an underground coalmine fire - Coalmine... | ecosystem: Environmental > Terrestrial > Soil > Unclassified ... | reverse complement strand
CCTGCAACCCCATCCCCAAAATCAACCCAACCCAATCGGCGAGGGCACAACTTTGAAACCGGACATTTCACTTGCTACAAAAACCGGACATTTTAACTTGCTACCAACAGATGTGTCCCGCGAATCATAATCTGTCTCACATGAATCTATGAATAGAAGTTGCGGGCGTCGCGGGTAAAGTCTTTCTCTGCGTACTCTTGTTGTTCTCCGCGACCTCTGCGGTGAAAAGCTCTTTTATTGATGACCACACAACCGATTCTCGCTAAAGATCCCGTCTGCGGAATGACCGTCGACCCTGCTAAGGCCAAAGCCACAGTCGAACACGCGGGGCAGAAATATTACTTCTGCTGTAGCGGATGCGCAGCGAAATTCCAGTCGAATCCCGAACGATATCTGAAGCCCAAGCCTGGCCTTGTGACCATCGGGGCGCCCGCAACAGCAAAGCCGAAGCCGCAGGCGGCGCAAGTGCCGGCGGGTCACGTGTCTAAGCACCCCGCCACCGCATACGTTTGCCCAATGTGCCCGGAAGTTCGCGAATCCAAACCAGGCGCGTGCCCGAGTTGCGGAATGGCGCTCGAACCTGAATTTCCCGCGGCGTTGACCAAGACTGAATACACCTGCCCTATGCACCCGGAGATCATCCGCGATCAACAAGGGAGTTGCCCAATCTGCGGCATGGCGCTGGAACCGCGAACGGTCACCGCCACTGAAGAAGAGAATCCCGAACTACGCGATATGACTCGGCGCTTCTGGACCAGTGTGGCGCTGACTGCACCTTTGCTAGCAATTGCAATGGCTGACATGCTCCCCGGCACACCCATGCACCGCGTTTTCCCCGCAGGATGGCTACCATGGCTCGAACTCCTGTTCGCTACTCCCGTCGTCCTCTGGGGAGGATGGCCGTTTTTCCAACGCGGCTGGGCTTCCATCGTCAATCGCTCGACCAACATGTTCACACTGATCGCGATGGGAACCGGCGTCGCTTACTTCTATAGCCTGATCGCAACCCTCGCGCCTGGAATTTTCCCGGCATCTTTCCGCGAAATGAGCGGACGCCCGGCAGTTTACTTCGAAGCCGCTGCTGCGATCGTGACTCTGGTTCTGCTCGGCCAGGTACTTGAACTCCGCGCTCGCAGCCGCACTGGCGCTGCTATTCGAGCCTTACTCGATCTCGCCCCACGTACCGCGCGAGTAATCCGCAACGGAAATGAACGAGACATTCCGCTTGATCAGGTGGAAGTTGGTGACCAATTGCGAGTTCGTCCAGGCGAAAAAGTTCCAGTCGATGGAACCGTCCTCGAAGGCCGAAGCACCGTCGATGAATCCATGATCACCGGCGAATCGGCTCCCGTCGAGAAGAGCGAAGGCGCCCGCGTGATCGGAGCCACCGTGAACACATCCGGATCATTCATTATGCGCGCCGAGCGCGTAGGCGGAGAAACCATGCTGGCGCAGATCGTCAACATGGTTAGTCAGGCGCAACGCAGCCGCGCTCCCATTCAGCGCCTGGCCGACAAAGTCGCCGGCTGGTTTGTTCCCGCCGTTATCGTGTTATCTGTTCTCACATTTATTGCGTGGGCAGTATTTGGGCCGCAGCCGCGTCTAGCTCACGCCATCGTTAATGCCGTCGCCGTACTTATCATCGCTTGCCCTTGCGCTTTGGGACTAGCAACACCAATGGCCATCATGGTCGGCACCGGCCGCGGCGCTCACGAAAGTGTGCTAATCAAGAACGCCGAAGCGCTAGAAACCCTAGAGAAAGTCGACACTCTCGTGATCGATAAGACCGGCACCCTGACGGAGGGGAAGCCGCGAGTGACTTCTTTCTCTCAAAACGACGGCTTGGGCGAATTTGAAGTCCTCAGGCTTGCTGCAAGTGCGGAGCGCGCCAGTGAACATCCCTTGGCCGGCGCAATTCTGGCGGCGGCTAACGAGCGCGGTCTAAAGCTCTCCGAGGTTCAGGATTTCGAATCTCTGCCTGGTAAAGGCATAACCGGAACAGTAGATGGAAAGCAAGTCGCAGTCGGGACCCTGACTTTGATGCGAGAGCAGGGAATCACGCAGAACGTATTCGTGCACCTCGCCGGGGACACCACAGTTTTCATAGCTTCAGACCACAAATATGCTGGATATATTTCGGTTTCCGATCCACTGAAGCGATCAGCGCAGAGTGCGGTTCAGGATCTGAAACTGGGCGGTCTCCGCATCGTCATGCTGACCGGTGACAACCGGGCGATTGCAGAAAGGGTGTCACATCAACTAGGCATCGACGAATTCCACGCTGAAATCCTGCCCGGCGACAAAGCGAGAATCGTAAAGGACCTTCAACAACAAGGCCGTATTGTCGCAATGGCCGGAGATGGCATCAACGACGCACCAGCGCTTGCCCAAGCCGACGTCGGGATCGCAATGGGAACCGGAACGGATGTAGCCATCGAAAGCGCCGGGGTAACCCTGCTCAAAGGTGATCTCGCCGCCATTGCGCGTGCCCGAAAGCTCAGCCGCGCCACGATGAAGAACATTCGCCAGAACCTGTTCTTCGCCTTTATCTACAACTCAATCGGAGTCCCGATCGCGGGTGGAATCCTGTATCCATTCTTCGGAATCTTGCTAAGCCCAATCCTCGCCGCGGCAGCAATGAGTTTCAGTTCGGTGTCGGTAATTACGAACTCGTTGCGCTTGAGAAGTGCGAGGTTATAAAAGCTACGGAGTTCGCGCTCGTCTTGCTACTCCAGCACCCATACGGCTGAAGTCTGCAAGGTTCCATGTATAAATGGTTTCGCAATTCGATTTGAGCGCGCATTTGGCGATCAGTGCGTCATAAATGGTGCCGCCTATAATGCCCTCGCCGGCAGCCGCCGACAGAGTTGAGAAATAGTCTTCCTCAGTGAGATAGACGATTGTGAGACGAGAGCGGACATCGTCCAGAAACAGCAGCACTTGGTCCGTACCCATCCGCTGCTTGCCCGGTAACCGGGTCAGAGTCGCATACAATTCTGCCAAAGTGTGGGCGGCACATGCCGAAGTTGATTTTGCCGAACGACGATACACCGCGAGGCTTGCGGCATGATGGGGGTGCTGAGCCAGCACGGTCGCGACTAATACGGAGGTATCAAAAAAACTTCTCAATCGAAACGTCCGAGTGTTTTTCGACTTCTTCCGCTGCGGACCCTACGCAGCGTTTTCTGAACAGTCTGTTCGCTCAGAGCCTCGCCGGAATCGAATACCCAAACTCCACTCTCCTTTTTCATTTGTCCGCGACCCCTGGCAGGACGCAGCACAATCCTCTCCTCCGAAGATTCGATTTCCAGCGTGTCGCCTGGTGAGAGCTGTAATTCGTCACGGACTGGCTTCGGAAGAACGATCCTGCCCGCTTTGTCCAAAGTTAGTGTGGTATTCATTCACCCATATTACCATTATAAATGGCATAACAGCTGCCATCTAAAAACCCCAGGAAAATAACCCAATCCATTTCACCGGTAAATTTGCAGCCACAGCATTAGCAAGGCGCTCGTCCGCGGTTACAAACTCACTCTTGGTCGTTAAGGCGGGTGGCTGCCGAGTGGCTATTCTAAATTCCCCTGCTCCAGCACCACATTCTCCCGCACGATCAGCCGGTGCGCTGCCATCTCTTTCAACTTTGGCAACACCCGGCTTACATGCTCGTCGGTATCGACAAAAATTATGATCACCGGCAGTTTGCCACCCGCGTCTACCAGGTGACTGGTCTTTACCCTTTGGCGGCCCAGGAATCCCGCTACCGCATGCAGGACGCAGGCGGCAAATACATTCTCTTCGCGCAGATAGTTGAGGATCGCCAGATGCAGCGGTTTGCCCTGCCATCTGTCGGATTCATTCAGATAAATGGTGACCTGCACTGCCATAGGCACTGGCATTCTACAGCACCCGTGCGAGCGCCATTCCTGCGAGCGCAGCCGCCAGGCATAGCAAATTATTGGACACGAAATTGGCAGCCATCATCATCCATTGTCCCTGCTCGAAGTACGCCATGGTTTCGAACGCGAAGCTGGAAAATGTTGTGAATGCGCCGCAGAATCCCACCACAATCAGCAGTCGCCAGCGCGGGTCCAGCAGCACCCGCTGCGTGCTCCAGATCACGAAAAATCCGACAATAAAGCTGCCGACGACATTGATTAAAAGAGTGCCATAGGGGAAAACAGGGCTGATCAATTTCGCCGCCCAGCGGCTGACCAGCCAGCGAAGATTGGCGCCGAATATCGCGCCAATCGCAATAATGAGCATGTCGTTCAGGCTGCGCACAATAGATTTCTCCTACACAAAGGGTAGGAGTTATCAGCGCGCCGGAAGGCGGGCGGTTATGGCGAACTCCATCGCCGTAGTCTCTTTTTACCACACCTTGAGCACGTGACAACCGCGCACCCGTTACTTTTGGCTGGCCGGCATTCGGTCTTCGCGTACGATCGCATAAGTCTCCAGATCGAGCAGCTTCCCCGATTTCATCACCCCGTGTCGTACACTGCCCTCATGACGCATCCCGATCTTCTGCAGCACGCGCCCCGACCGACGATTGCCTTTGAAGTGGCTGGCGAAAATTCGTTCCAACTTTAATTTTTTAAATCCATAGGCGATCACGGCGCCCGCCGCTTCTGTCGCATAGCCGTTTCCCCAGAACGGAACCCCAATCCAATAACCTAATTCCGCCTGCGAGTGCTGCGTGTCGGGATGTAATCCGATGCCTCCACACAGCCGGCCTGTGCTCCGCAGGCGGATCGCAAGACGCAGTTCATTCTCTTTGGGAGTGGTCGCAAAAAATTCGCGCGCGTGCTTTTCTTCGTAAGGATGCGGAATGCGCAAAGTCGTCGCCGCTACCTCAGGCGCGCCGATGAGGGGAAGCAGTTCAGGAATGTCAGACTCAGAAAATTCGCGAAGCAGTAAACGGGGAGTTTCGATTTGGTGAGGCATGCTCTCATTGATTGACCAATTTTAAGGGTTTTATCGGCAACTACACCCGCGCTTCTGGCATGGCAACTTCGCCCTTCATCTTGTATGCATTAGCGATGTACTGGAGGACCATGCGTTGGGTATTGAAGAAGGATCCATTTAGCGCGATCGAGTTTCGCATAATTTCGGTATAGCGATTCGGCCGCCCGTAAAACATGGGCACGATTTCGCGCTCCAACTTGTCGTAAAGCGTGGCCACTTCAATCGAGGGATCTTCGGCCAGTTCACTGCTTCCGATCGCCCAGCCGGTGACGCCTTCAATGTGTCCTTCGGCCCACCAGCCGTCCACTACACTGAAACTTGGCACGCCATTCATCGCCGCTTTCATGCCGCTGGTACCGGACGCCTCCTGCGGGCGCATCGGCGTATTCAGCCATAGGTCGACACCTGAAGTGATCAGCCGGCCCCAGCGCATATCGTAATTTTCCACGTACACGGTGCGGATCACATCCGCCAGCGATGTCGCGCCGCCAACTACTCGCCGAATCAGATTTTTTCCGCCCTCATCATGAGGATGCGCTTTGCCTCCATAAACCAGTTGAATGGGCCCGACCTCGCGCGTAATCTTCCGCAGCCGTTCGGGATCCTGGAACAACAAATCCGCGCGCTTGTAAGTGCTGGCGCGGCGAGCGAAGCCCAGCGTCAGCAGCTTCGGATCAAGCTGAACTCCAAACACTCGTGCGATCTCTGCAAATAAGTCGGTCTTGGTTTCGGCATGGGCTTCCCGAATGGCCGGCAGCGGAATGCTGATGGCATATCGTAAATAGTTATTGTCGGTGCGCCATCCCGGAATGTAGGAATCAAATAGGCGGCTGAACGCCGGCGAAGTCCAGGTAGTAGCGTGAACCCCGTTGGTGATCGCGCTGATCTCATAGGCAGGAAACATGCCGCGAGAAACTTCTCCATGCCGCATCGCTACCCCGTTTACGTAGCCGGAAAAGCGCAGCGCCAGGTAAGTCATGTTCAGTGCTTCTCCCTCCCACGCCTCGGCTTCATCCAGTAACCCGAGCTGCTCGCGGCCTAATATCTGCGAAACCAGGCTGCGTGGAAACTGGTCGTGCCCAGCGGGGACCGGCGTATGGGTGGTGAAGATGCACATATTTCGCACGCCATCGATATCCAGCTGCTTCAATCTTCCTGCAAAACTCTGGTTAAGCCTGCGCGCTAATAGTCCCAGCGAGAGCAGCGCAGAATGTCCTTCGTTCATGTGAAAGGTTTCGATCTGGCCGGAGTAAACCTTCTGCAAAAGCTGGAAGCCACCGAGTCCAAGAACGATTTCCTGCGCCAGACGATAACGCTGGTCGCCGCCATAAAGGCAGTCGGTCAATGATCGATCGTATTCGCTATTTTCCGGCAAGTCTGTGTCCAGTAAATAAACCGGAACCACATCCCCGGAAATGCCGGTGATTGTGTACTTCCACGCCCGCACTGAAACCGGTCGACCTTCGATTTCGACCGTGGCGCGTGGTCCGACCGCCGCAAGCTGATCGCCCGGGTTCCAGTCTTGAGGTTGCTCAAACTGATTTCCTGCTGGATCGAGAATTTGCCGGAAATAACCCTTGCGATAACAAAGAGTGACGGCCACAACCGGCGTGCCCAGGTCGGCAGCTGAGCGAAGGGTGTCGCCGGCCAGAATGCCCAACCCTCCCGAATACGTCGGGATATCCGGCTCCAAAGCAATTTCCATCGAAAAATAGGCAATACGTGGGGAAAGCGTTTTCTTCATTGATCCTTTATCGGCTGAATGCGTGTTCTGTATGAACTGCGCTTATGAGGGCGTCTGGAGGTAAGTATAACGTCAACATACCTGTGAGTTCCAGAATCTAACTCAGCTCTCGCGCTCGATGAGGAAACGGGCTATGTTCTTGAGCGCTTCGTTTCCATGTCCAAGATTCTGCACGCTTTTATAGGCGTCTTCCAATAACGCCTGCGCTTTCTTGCGTGACTCTTCCAGCCCGAACAACGCGGGATAAGTCGCCTTTTCCGATGCGACGTCTTTGCCCGCAGTCTTTCCCAATTGCTCGGAAGTTTGAGTAACGTCAAGGATGTCGTCAACGATCTGGAATGCCAGCCCGATCGCCTTTCCAAATCGACGCAGGCTTTCGACTTGCTTGGCATCCGCGTCTGCATAAATCCCGCCCGTCACAACACTGGCGGTAATCAGCGCCGCCGTTTTTGAGCGGTGAATGTATTCCAGCGTCTCGGCATTCGGCCTGGTGCGCTCGGCCTCGAGATCAACCACCTGTCCCCCGATCATTCCATTCACCGTCCCGGTCCCACGCGCGATCTCTTCGATGATCCTCACCCGCGCATCAGCCGAGCATTGCAGCTGCGATAACACTTCATATGCCTGGGTCTGCAGAGCATCCCCGGCGAGAATCGCGATTGCCTCCCCATAAACTTTGTGGCAGGTGGGGCGACCACGACGTAAATCATCATTATCAAGTGCCGGAAGATCATCATGGATCAGTGAATACGTGTGCAGCATCTCGAGCGCCGCGCCCAGTTCTTCAATTCCTGCTGGCAAAGATCCGGCAACCGCGCGCCCCGCTTCCATGCATAGGATCGGCCGAATGCGTTTTCCCCCGGCAAAAACGCTGTGCCGCATTGCCCGATGAACCGAAGTCGGACGCGTGTTCGGCCCCGGCAGCAGGCGTTCAAGCGCCGCGTCCGTAAGTTTGCGTCCCTCTTCGAGAGTTGGCGTCAGCATGAAGGTGAGTATAACAATCCAGAATTATTGATCGACGCGCGACCTTCATGATGGGTTATCATGCACGACACAATTCCTATGACCTCCAAATCAAAGTCTTTTTGTTCGTGTAGAAACGGGCGTCCACGCCCGTCCTCCATTCTGTGCATCCTCACCGCTCTCTTGTTGGCAGCTCTCTCCGCTCAGGCCCAACAACCCAACTACGATTTCATCATCTCTGGCGCGCGCATTGTTGATGGCACCGGCGCTGCCTGGCATTACGGCGACATCGCAATCAAAGGCGACCGCATCGCTGCCATGGGTGATCTCGAGAAAGCGTCGGCGACTAAGCGCATCGATGCGCATGGCATGGTTGTTTCTCCCGGCTTCATTGACGTGCAGGGCCAGTCCGAGTTCAACATCCTCGTCGATGGCCGCGCTGCCAGCAAAATTACGCAAGGCGTTACGACCGAAATCACTGGTGAAGGAACGTCGATCGCTCCACTTAACGATCGGCTACTCGAAGATTTTCGTCCAGAAGCCGAGAAGTATCACGTTGACCTCGACTGGCGTTCACTCGACGAATATTTCAAACATTTTCAGCGCGCCCGCCCGGCGATCAATCTCGGCACATTCGTCGGCGCTGGCGGTCTACGCGAATATGTGATCGGAAAAGATAAACGTCCCGCCACTTCCGCTGAACTAAGGCAAATGCGACAGCTAGTGGCACAGGCGATGCAGCAGGGCGCTTTTGGAATCAGCACTGCCCTGCAATATGTTCCCGATGTCTTTGCGACCACCGACGAAATTGTCGAGCTGGCAAAAGTCGCGCGCAGCTATGGCGGGGTTTACTTCACCCATCAGCGCTCGGAGTCCGACGTTATTTTTCCGTCCCTCGATGAAGTGTTTACCATCGCACAGGACGCCCACATCTCTACTACCATCTGGCACCTCAAAACCGCGTACAACGAAAATTTCGGCAAAATGCCCGAGGTGCTCCGCCGAATCGAGGCCGCCCGCGATAAGGGAATTGATGTCGCCGCAAGCGTGTATCCCTACGAGCGCGCGTCAAACGATTTGATTGCATGTTTTCCTCCTTGGGTAGTTGAAGGCGGAACGGAAAAAATGCTGACACGCCTCAAAGATCCCGCGCAGCGCGCCCGCGCCCAAAAAGAAATGGATACCCCCAGCTCAACTTGGGAGAACCAGTGGCTCGGCTCTGGCGGCGGCAAAGGCGTAATGCTGGTCCACATCCTGAACCCGGAGCTGCATAAATATGAAGGCATGAATCTCGAAGAGATCGGCCGTCAGATGGGAAAAGATCCCAAAGACGCCGCCATGGACATTGCCATTGCGGATCGCGGAAAAAGTCAGGTAGTGATTTCAATCATGGACGAAGCCGACGTCCGTGCCGCCGTTTCGAATCCGCTGGTCACGTTCGGTTCAGACTCTGAAGAGCAAGCCGAAGATGGTCCGCTCAGCGCGACCAAAGCTCACCCCCGCGCATTCGGGACCATGACGCGGGTGCTCGCCAAATATGTTCGCAAAGAGCACGACCTCACTCTTGAGGACGCAGTGCGCAAGATGACTTCACTTGCCGCCAGCCGCGTCGGAATTACCGATCGCGGGATACTTCGTCCCGGCATGATGGCCGACATTACTGTCTTCGATCCAGCAACCGTTCAAGATGTCGCCACCTACAACGACCCATTGCGTTACTCAGTGGGCGTGAAATATGTTTTCGTCAATGGAAAACCTGTTTTGTCGGACGGCAAAATTACCGATGAGCGCCCGGGCCGCGCGCTCCGCGGCCCGGGATATAAGCTTAAGCATGTGCCCTAACCAATCAGTACTTTGCGGTTGTTCTTGAGTTGGCGACATCCTTTGAAGTGATGTCGAATGTGAGCATGAAGCCGTTACTGCCCTTGAACTCGAAAGCTTTGGGACCCTCGCGGTAAGCCTCGACCTCGCTTGGCATCATGATGAAGCCGTCATTGCGCGGAGTTCCCCAGTACTTCACGTTTTTGAGCACAACCGGGTCATCCGTCATTCCGTGGAAGCTCTTCAGTTTGACCTCTGCGGTCTTGCCTGCGTTCAAAGTCGCATGAGCTTGGTCTTTGTCGAATGTCCATGTGTCGATGTTGCCTTCGGCTACTTGGAACGATTTCCATTTAACCGGAAAAACGTGGGGAAGGATGTCCCCGAGAGCCTGCCGCTGTTCAGCAGTAACGGATCTATCGAAGGTGACGACCACCCAATCCATTTGTCCGGTGGAGAAATCGCCCCCAAGATCACCGCTTAACCATAACTTGACCCCAGTCAGGTCTGTGGCCCCATAATTTCCTTTATTGACCTTATAGGCGATGTTGAATCGGCAGTAGTGTTCCATCTTGCCGTGGTCGTGGTGTGACGCCGGATGCGAGTTAAAGTAACACATGCAGAAGTGAGGACAACTGCATGCCTCAATCCCGGTTGCGTTGATCGCCCACTCTGAAGGAGCGGTATGCCCGACAGAGATCCCCAGCAAAGCGATGGTCGTGATTACAATCAGTTGTCTCATATTTTTCTCCTGCGTGCTTGTCGGCGCTAATTACGGTCTCGGTTGATCTGCGGGAATTCCACCCAAGCCAAAGACCGTCTTGGGTGGGCCGCACATAACAACTTATGAAATCTGCGCTACTGCGCTTGCCCGGAAAACGCCGAGCAAGAAACGTTGGGGTGCCAGTTTACGAATGCACCGTTCGGGTTGTCCTTCCATGCCCAGACGTGGAGCGTGAAGAAGGCTGGGAGTCCGAAACGGTTGGGGGCTTCGAAATAATGGAAGAGCTGACCCATCATTTGCGGAGCAACTTGGTTTGGATTCTTTGGGTCCGCGAAAACCAGATAGTCAGCGCCAATTAGTTGCAACTTGCCATTGGGCAAAGGCTCGTAGATTACTATCTCTGGGCGAGTCGGATCGATCTCGCCGCTGGGGGTCCTAGGGGTGTGGGCCACGAAGTCCATGTTCACATAGTGAAGTCCCATGGCTCCGGCGTCAGGCCCACTGACGCAGCCAAATGCCAGGTGATAACCTTCAGACTCGGCGACCGCCACATCCTTGAAACGTTCGGTTGAGTCCCTGACAACTTGCAACAGTGCGCCCTGAGCAGCAGTAAGTTGCCGTGTATTGGCGGTATGTGCTTGTGTAGATTGTGCCCGACAGAGGCCAGGAGCCATGACCGCCAGAATCAATACCAAAATCGAAGAGTATTTTGAAATTTGTGTGACATTCATTTTCGGATCCTCAGGTCAGAAAGATTTGTTCAACCCACCACGTTCTCTTTTCTAAGCCGGCCGGAATGCGCTAAAATCACCGACATTCTGCTGGACTAATCGGAGCCACGTGCCGTGTTGCCAGCAAAGTTGCCTTGGTTGTGCCTGGAATGTATTTGAGGAGTTCTGAAGAACTTATTAAGATTTTCTTCCGACGGGGCACTTCCTTGAAAACAAAGCAAATTTACGAGTTCGGCGATTTTCGGCTTGATACCGATGAGAAAGTTTTGGTTCGCGGGGGACAACCTGTTCCTCTTCCGCCAAAGGACCTCGAAACACTCGTTGTGCTCGTCGAAAAAGCCGGGCACATCGTCGGAAAAGAGGAACTCCTGGAAAGAGTCTGGCCAGGAATTTTTATTGAAGAAAACAATCTTGCGAGGCGGATATTCAACCTGCGGCAGGTGCTGGGCGAGGATGCGGCCGGACGCAAGTACATCGAGACCGTCCCGAAGCGTGGCTATCGGTTTGTTGGCTTGGTGCAGGAACAAGACGAAGGCGCAGAGTCCGCGCCAATCCCTTCGGCATCCGATTCTCCGCCGTCTAGTGCGCGTCCCAACCATCGGAGAAGGATATGGCCGTGGGCGGTCGCAGCTGTTGTTGTCGTGGCAGGGGGCTTGCTCACACAACACTTCTGGCGGGTGAGGCACGCTTTTCCGCAGAGAGTTATGCTGGCGGTTCTTCCGTTTGAAAATTTGAGCGGCGATGCCAACGAGGATTACTTCTCCGACGGGCTCACAGAGGAAATGATTGCTCAGTTGGGCCAGGTACAGCCTTCGAGACTCGGTGTAATCGCGCGGACGTCGACCCTGCACTACAAACACACAAACGAGCCAATCGCACAAATTGCCCAGGAACTACGTGTCGGTTATGTGTTGGAGGGCAGCGTTCGCCGTAGCGGCGGGCGCGTGCGAATTACCGCTCAACTGATTCAGGCCGCGCAACAAACGCATGTGTGGGCCGACACCTATGAACGACCGGTCGATGATGTGTTGCGCATTCAAAGGGAAATCGCGCAGAGAATAACAGACTCACTGTCGATTGAACTGCTGCCTGCCGAAGCGCAATCGAACACGAAAGTTTTCAATCTGGAGAGCTACGACAAATATCTTCTTGGCCTGCATGAGCTCGGGCAGGGCACCCGGGAAAGCGTGATGAAAGCGATTCAGTATTTTCAAGACGGGATTGCAAAGAATCCGCAAGATGCACGCCTATACTCCGCGTTGTCCCAAGCTTACGATGCCGCAACCACGTACTACAGCTCACCGGCTGAAGTAATGCCCCTAGCCAAAGAAGCGGCACAACGCGCCGTGGAACTCGATCCCAATCTTGCCAGCGCTCACGTGCACCTCGGATATGTACATTTGTTCTACGATTGGGACTGGCCGGGGGCAGAGAAGGAATATCGCAAGGCGCTTGAGATCAATCCGAGTTCTCCGGAAGCGCAGCTTGGTTACGGCAATTACCTGGGCACCTTAGGGCGTTTTGATGAAGCGCTCTCCCGCGTACAACAGGCGTATCTTTACGATCCGCTTGCGGTCGAAAGTCGCAACGAAGCTCTTTGGATTTACTACTTCTCCGGGCGGATGCCCGAGACCATCGAACAGTGTCGAAAGACCATTGAGCTAGCGCCCGCGGCTGGTACTGCCTATATCGTTCTCACGATGGCTTACGCGCAAATGGGGAAACGCGCCGAAACGCTGCGAGCCGCCGAGGATGCCATTCGCGTTGCAGATTATCCCAGTGGCAACGCCACTACTGCGTCGGCGCTCGCGCAGGTGGGCGAAAAAATCAAAGCCAGGCAGGTCCTTGATCGAGCATTGGAAGAAGCGAAACGACAGTATGTCTGCCGCTTCATTGTTGCAGCGGCTTACACCGAGTTGGATGAAAACAAAAAGGCTCTTGAATCCTTGCAGCAAGCCTTCCTCCAGCGATCGACTTGAATACCATGGATCGGGGTGGATCCCCGACTCAATCCGCTGCGAACAGATCCCGGATTTCAGGAGCTTGTTCGCCGCATCGGAATCCCGCGCGGCTAACTCATCCTAGCGGGATTCGGCAATCTTAAGGGTCAAAACATCACGAGACTTGGCACCTGGGAACTCGATTACTCGATAGAAATGGCTGAGCCGTAGACCTTACCAATATTTCTTGAGCACGTTTAACACCCCGCTGTCGCTTCCATCCGGACGTACTACCCACAGCCCTCGGCAATTTCCGTCATCCGGCCGTGCTGGATTTCCTACCGGTGCGTCCACGGTTGCGGCTTGGCCATTGGGCTGCACGCATTCGTTATCATACAAATTCCAGAGAAACGCCCCGTATATACCGTACTGGCTGGCGGTGCTGAGGATCGCCTGGGAACGCCAACTGGTCCCTCCCACGAGCTGATTTTCGTATAGACCGTACTCGGAAACCAGAATTCTGCGTTTACCCATTCCCAACGGATCAGGCGCAAGCTTATCAATCGTCTGCAGCGCCTGATTGAAGGCCTTTTCCATAGATGGCGCATCATTACCAATCGCCGTCGAGTCATACGAAGAGTAAGTGACCATGTCCGCGCCGACCTGCGGCACTACAGCATTGATCACGCGCGTCAGACCCTGCTGTGCATAGTCGAGGACGCGGTTTACTTCCACCCCATTCAGCACTTGCACGCTGGAATCATTCGCCTCATTCCGCGCCTTGGTTACGCCTGCCTGTCGCGCCTTAAGCCATGCAATCATGTCCTGAACCGTGTTCGCAGGAATGCTCCCCACCATATTTCCCTGGCCGCCCATTCCGACCCAATCGCCTTCCCAGTTTTTAAGGATGAAAGTCTTTCCTGATCCCGAAAAACTCGAATAGAGATATTTCGCCAGTTGGTAAAACTCGTTTTCTTCCGCGCTCTGCCGCTGCGGCGATTGCGCCATCCCCGGCAAATAGTCTGCATTGGCGAATGTGTATGTGGTCAGGACAATTGTTTTGAACGGCAACTTGAATACCTGGTCGTAGGGGCCAGTCTGTGCCAACTGCGCAACACTGGTCGGGTTGGCGGCGGGCCAGTTTGCCGTAGACTTGTCAGGATACTGAGTTCTGAACCACGGCGTTAAGTAAATGAAAATGGAGTCGCTTCCCAGTTGGCTGATCTTCTGCGCCCCCTCGACTAAAAAATTGTTTGGCGTGAATCCATAATCTCCCGCGACGTGAGCGATTCCAGCGGTGAACTTCGACGAAGCAGAGACGCGCGCTGATCCTGAGCCGATGTGACCTCCGCCGCACCCGATTGCGATCGAAGCTGCTGAAATGATTGCGATTAGAAAAATTTTTCTCATTTTTACCTCCTGAGAAACTCAGGCGTGGGCGGACACACCACTGCCGAGGCAAGCACCCGCGGATTGAATCCTTAGGGGAAACCAGGTAGGAGGTCGTCCAGCACGACCTTAGATTGATACAAACTTAACTGTATGGTACCAGAAACTCTGGACAGGAAAGTTCATTTCTTGCGTGAGATGTACTGCCGAGTCGTATGAAGATAAGCAGGTTAGTAGAAGGCTGGAACAAAGCAATAGCCACAAGGTTCACGAAGGACTTCGTCATCGTAAGAGGCCTACAGGCGAAGCGTAAGAGGCCTACCGGAGAAGCACCGAAGGAAATGCTGATGCTGGAAGCGTGAAGAAGAAATTTTTCAGCGTTTGCGCATTATTATTTTTGCGCGATTGCGAATATTTCCTTCGTGAACCTTCGTGGTTGATGATTTTAAAAGGCACCCCTGAGGCGCCCTCAAGTCGTGAAAGTTGACTTTGCCTTATGCGACCATCTGCCGGGACAGTTGGTTATCGCGCATCGCCGACGAAAGAATCCCGCGCATGTCCGAAGACGGGCAGCAGTCATCTGCCCCCACGTTGAGGGTGCGCGTCCACATTTCTTCGTCCGCCACCCGGTGGGTGCAGATTACGCGAACCCCATCGAACTCCTTTTTCAATTTCTCCACATCGGCCAGGCTCGCTGACTCTAAATCCAGAACAATGGCCTCGGAACGGTACTTTGCTACAGCGCTGCGCAGTTCATCGACAGACTTGGCAACGTGCACTTGGTGAAAGGAATTTGAAAGTAACGCGGCAAGCGTTTGGGCGACGTTAGGGTCGCTTTGGAGCAGAACTATATTAGTGTGCTGCATGGGGAGGGCTCCTGTTGTTCTCGCGTTAACTGCGCTGACTACGGTTCAGCAGTCATGCTGCAGATCAGGGAAGTTTTGCCGCAACGCGCGTTCGAATCTGAGTTCAGCGTTCGAACGGCTCAGCCTGAATTTTTCCGTTTTGTTTGAGCAGTATTTCCACCTTGCCTTCCGCTTCTTCGAGTTCCTTGCGACATGAACCTGAAAGCTGCATTCCTTCTTCAAACAAGGTGAGTGACTTCTCCAGTGGCACCTCCCCTTGTTCCAACTCCTGGACAATTTTTTCCAGGCGCTGAATGCATTCCTCAAATTTCGGCAAGCTAGAGTTGCTCCTTACTTAGATTTTACACAGCGAAACAGTATTTCCTATAAGGCAAACACTGTAGCAATATCGTTTTGGGAACTAAGGTGGTTAACAGGGGTACTGCTGGATTTTCCAGCAGTACCTTAACAGGTGCGATGCTGGAGTCGCGGTTTAAAAGGAGCGACGGGCACCCACGCCCCGTCCACCACGAAAACAAGGCTATAGATAATTAAACATTACTGCCCGCTTTGGCCCCGGCAGTCCCCAATGCCTCAAGTACATCAACAGCAGCCGCATACTTTCCCTGAGGTGCGCTGATCTGTGCTCCCTGAACCATCTGTCGCACCGCAATCAGCATTTCGCGTGCAATTGCAATCCCTTCTTCTTTCGCCGCCTCCGGAGAGCTGGCGTGCGTCATCCGCTGCATAATGGTTTCCGGAACTGATACCCGCAGCTCGTTCTTCATGAACTCGGCATTGCGCGCGCTCACCAGCGGCCAAATGCCCGCGACCACCGGAATTTTAAAATGCTCGATTCGCCGAAGAAATTTTTCCAGTAGTGAAAGATCAAAGACGGGTTGGGTGACTGCATACTCAGCGCCGGCTTCAACCTTGTATTCGAAGCGCCGAATCTCTTCATCGATATTCGGTACACCCGGGTTCGCTCCAACTCCAATTACAAATTCGGTTCCCGCTCCCATTGGATTGCCGCCGATGTCCAGGCCGCGGTTCAGATTATGAACAATGTTGACCAGACCGATCGCGTCGACGTCGAACACTGCAGTTGCGTCGGGATAGCCGCCCATCTTCGGCGGATCGCCGGTTATGCAAATTAGATTCCGGATTCCAATCGCCGCCGCCCCTAAAAGATCAGACTGAATGCAAAGCACGTTCCGGTCGCGACAGGTGTAGTGCAGGATAGCCTCAATCCCCGCCTGCTGCTGCAACAGTAAAGACAGCGCCTGATTGCTCATCCGGGCCGACGCTCGCGGACTGTCAGGAATGTTGATCGCGTCCACGCCTACCGATTTCAGAAACTTCGCGCCTTCGAGTTCTTTATGAATGTTGGTTCCCTTGGGAGGAACTATTTCCACCATCGTAAGAAATTCACCGCGAGCAATTTTTGTCCCCAGCTGCGACCGCTGCTCGATCGGGATCGATGCCACCACGGGAGCTGTTTTCGCTTTTGCACTTGCACTTTCCGTCCGAGCCCGTGCTTGAGTG
>Ga0070735_10002487_pt1 | contig 16673 bp, 15 predicted proteins | sample Coa_R1_FD_66443 | JGI IMG/M metagenome (GOLD analysis project Ga0070735, IMG submission 66443) | Surface soil microbial communities from Centralia Pennsylvania, which are recovering from an underground coalmine fire - Coalmine... | ecosystem: Environmental > Terrestrial > Soil > Unclassified ... | reverse complement strand
CCGCCGATCCCTTCCATCAGATCGCCGTCCGAGCACATCGTGTACACGTTGAAATCAAAGACTTCGTAGCCTGGACGATTGAAATTCGCCGCCAGCCACTTGCTCGCTATCGCCATCCCCAGGCTGTTAGCCACGCCCTGACCCAGCGGTCCCGTTGTCGTCTCCACACCGGACGTGATGTGCGATTCCGGGTGTCCCGGTGTCCGGCTTCCCAGTTGCCGGAAGTGCTTGATCGCATCCATCGATACGGCCACTTCGTTCGTCACCCGCCCCTTGTCGTCCACCTGCCGTACTTCCGTCAGGTACAACATCGCGTAAAGCAGCATGGAGGCGTGCCCATTGGAGAGCACGAAACGGTCGCGGTTCAGCCATGTCGGATCAGCGGGATCGTAGCGAAGAAATTCCGTCCACAGGGAATAGGCCACTGGCGCCAAGCCCATCGGAGCTCCCGGATGCCCGGAGTTCGCCTGCTGTACGGCATCGATCGCAAGTGTTCGAATGGTATTAATGCTGAGAGTGTCTAACTGCTGTCCCGTCGCTAAAACCTGTTCACTGGCAACCATGCGATTCCGTTCCTCCAGCCGGCGGAGCGGTGCCGACCGGTCTTTCCTCGATTAGAGTTCCCTGGCAGAGAAAGGGTGCAATCAGCAGAAAGTGTACCAATTTCCGCGCAAGCGTGGATAAAGGTGAGGTGAAAACGGAGGAGCAGAGGTTGGCTTCTTACTTCAGCAATTGGATGTAATTGCTCTCGCTGTGCGACGCCTGCGTCGTTTCCTGCACAAACTTCAAGAACTGCCGCAGGTTTCCACGCTCTTCCTGGCTCATATTGTCGAAGCGAACGCGGATTTTGTTGGCTGGAGCGCTGCGCGTCACGACTCCGCTCAGCGCGAAACCCTTTACCCAGATCTTTCCATTCGGGACCCATAATCCGATTTCAACCTTCGCGCCAGAAGGCACCGGGGTGGCGGTCTCGACCAGGCATCCGCCCGCACTTGTATTTGAGAGATTGCCCCAGATCGGATTCGGTCCCTCGTCGACCCGCAGTTCGACGGCTACAAAGCACTTGATGCGAGGGTGCCGGCGGCGGTCGCTGCCCCAGTTGGGGCTGAAGAAATCGGGTTCGAACGGAGGCGTTGACGTGGTGGGTGAAGCGGAAGGTTCCGGCATCACCGGTGTTTGCACGGCCGCCCCACCTTTCCCAGGCTTGGCCGCCTCAGCCTTAATCTGGCGCATGGCACTCACCAGCGCCTGCTCGCGTTTGTCCGCGGGAGCCTCGCGGTAGGCTTGCAACAGCTTCCCCACCTGCCGGACAAGGTCCGGGTCAGACAGAATTCGGGTCCAATCAGTGCCGGTCGCCGTGCTCATGCAATACGCGTTCTTTCCTAGCGGAGGTTTGACCCTCGAACTCAGCTTGCGGCAAAGGTTACCCGAGTTCAAGATGACCTAAGTCATGCCTGAACGACGCCTGTGAATTTGGAGAGATAGAGGAGCCTATTGCGGTTCAAACGCTAGTTGGACAACTTCGGTGGTTTCGCTCTGGCCAGCTTCAAATTTCCACTTGCTGACAGCGTCTTGCGCGGACTCCACCAGCACCGGATTTCCTCCCAGCACCCGCGTGGATTTCACTGTCCCGTTCGGGCGCACAATAGCCTCAACCCTTACGGCCCCATGGATATGCATTTTCTTCGCAAGTTCCGGATAGACCGGCGTCACGCGGCTCGCAATTTTCCGGTCGGAAGCCGATGTGCCGCTCGCTGTCTGCGCGCTCGCCGTTAACGTCAGAACTACTAGTATGCCGGTAAGAATTAGAATGCTTCGCCGCATTTCAATTCAGCCCCTGGTTACTCTTGCTGTTACTGTTACTGGTTTAGGTTACTGGGACTTACGACAACGGGCAAAGTACGGAAGGTATTGACCCGCAGGTGCAGGCGCTTTTTACTCTGTGAAAATTGTTCCGAGCGTTCTCTCTAATTCTAGTTCCACCCTGAAATCTGGCTTTCCCGCTCCGAATCGTTGCATCGCCAAAGCCCGTAAACGAATCAAACGTGACGAGTTATGCTATAGGACGGTAAGACGCTCGGCCTTCCTGAATGAAAGAGGAGTCGAAAGTCCGAAAGATCAAGAATGCGATGCTCATTGAAATTCTCCGCCTTTGTATTCCTTAATGTCACATTAGCTTTGCTCATCAGTCCCGCTCTGCAGTCCCAAACGACTGCAGCACCCACGGTCACCCTTCCGGGCTCCCAAAGCCCTTTTCTCGGCAGTGCTCCCGAAGGAAAAGCTACCTCCGACGTTCTGCAAATTGATTTCAAGGACGCCATTGACCGCGGCCTGCGTAACAATCTCGGGCTTCTCCTGGCGGGCGACCAGGCTCTGGCGGCACGCGGTCAAAGATGGCAACAGCTGGCAGAACTGCTGCCGAGCGTCGGAATCCGCGCACAGGAGGCCGTTCAAACGGAAAGCCTTTCCGCCCTCGGCTTTCACGCGAACGTTTTCCCCTTTCCCGTGCCTCGCGTGATTGGGCCATTTAATTACTTCGATCTTCGCGCCAATCTATCGCAGAACATCTTCAATTTCAGAGCATTGGAGCGCGAGCGCGCTGCCACCGCGAGCCTCAAGGCCGCCCAGCTCTCCCTGAAAGATGCTCGCGAGCTGGTCGTGCTGGCAGTCGGCAACTCCTATCTCCAGGCCATCGCGGCCGCGGCACGGGTGGACACTTCCGAAGCTCAGGTCAAGAATGCTCAGGCACTCTATGACAAAGCTTCCGACCAGCATAAGGCCGGTCTCACACCGGCCATCGACGCTCTACGCGCGCAGGTCGAGTTGCAGACCCGCCAGCAGCAGCTCATTGTTGCCCGCAACGATCTCGCCAAGCTCACATTAACCGTGGGCCGCGTAATTGGACTCCCTCCGGGGCAGCAGTTTGTCCTTACCGAGAAAGCTCCCTATCAGGCCCTGACGCCGCTTCCGCTCGAGGCTTATCTTCAGCGGGCCTTCGCCGAGCGTGCCGACTACCAGGCTGCTTTGGCACAGCTCGCGAGCGCCGAACTTAGTCGTAAGGCGGCTACTGCGGGTCATTATCCAACCCTCGACATGAGCGCGAATTTCGGCGACATCGGGATCACGCCCGGCCAATCCAACGGTACCTGGATGGTTGTCGGCGGCATCAATATTCCGGTTTTTGCCGGCAACCGCGTCCACGCTGACGTCCTCGAAGCCGAAGCCCAACTGCGACAGGTTCGCTCTCAACTGGGCGATCTTCGTGGTCAAATCGATTACCAGGTCCGCACGGCTTTGCTCGACCTCAATGCCGCGGCGGAACAGGTCGAAGTTGCCCGCAGTTCCGTTGATCTGGCAGAACAGACATTAGCCCAATCCCAGGACCGTTTTACCGCAGGGGTCACCGATAATCTTGAAGTCGTCCAGGCCCAGGAAAGCGTTGCTGCAGCCCATGAGAGTTATATTCAAAGTCTTTATGCCCATAATCTCGCGAAAGTCGAATTAGCTTACGTCATCGGCGATGCCGAACGTGGTGTCAAGCAATATCTGAAAGGCCATTAATAACCATATGGAGCAAACGACGCAGACTCCGCCCGCGGATGCTGAAAAGCCGGAATCCGGCAACAAGCCGCTACCGGCTACAGAAAGGGACTTCCACACCCGCCCTTCACGCACCTCCACTCCCGGCTTCCGCATTGCCATCTTGATTGGACTCGTGGTGCTGCTGGTGGTGGGCTTCTTCGCCTACCGCTATTTCACCAGCTATGAATCCACTGACGATGCTCAGGTCGACGGCCATATCAATTCTGTCAGCGCCCGCATCAGCGGACACGTTATCAAGCTGAACATCCGCGATAACCAGGAAGTGAAAGCCGGCGACGTCTTGGTGGAAATCGATCCCACGGACTATCAGGTCGCGTACGACAAGGCCAAAGCCGACTTCGCCGATGCGCAGGCCGCTGCCGTGGCGGCTGGCGTTACCGTCCCCATCACTTCCGTGAATACCAGCAGTCAGGTGTCGGCGACCGAGGCGGACGTGAACAGCGCTCGCGCCGGAATTCAAGTCGCGCAACAGCAGTTTCAGGCCGCCAAAGCCCAGTTGCAGGAAGCTGAAGCCAATAACGTAAAGGCACAAAACGATCTCGGCCGTTACAAGCAACTCGTCGACAAACAGGAAATCTCGCAGCAACAGTACGACCAGGCAACCGCTTCTTCGAAAGCCAGTGCCGCTGCCGTCGAAGCGGCCCGCGCTACGGTGGACGCCGCAGAGCAGCAAGTCACGCAGGCTCGGGGTAAGCTCGTGCAAGCCGAGGCAAACTACCGCTATGCGAATACTGCTCCCCGCCAGATGCAGATCACGCGTGCCAAGGCGCAATCCGCCGTGGCCCAGGTACAACGGATGAAAGCGAACCTGGATCAGGCTGCGTTAAACCTGCAATACACCAAGATCGTTGCTCCCGTAAACGGAATTGTCAGCGACCGCACCGTCGAAGTCGGCCAGAACGTCGCTCCCGGTCAGGAATTGATGAAGGTCATTAATCTCGACGACATCTGGGTGACGGCGAACTTCAAAGAAACGCAACTGCGCGACATGAGAGCCGGTCAGCACGTGACCATCGAAGTCGATGCTAACGGACGCAAATATGACGGCACGGTCGATAGCGTTGCCGGCGCCAGTGGCGCCCGCTTTAGTCTTCTGCCGCCCGAGAACGCGACGGGCAATTATGTGAAGGTCGTGCAGCGCGTACCAGTGAAAATCGTTCTCAAGCCGGGGTCCAACAATGATCATCAGTTGCGTCCTGGTGAATCCGTCACGCCCAAGGTGTGGTTTCGCGAATGAGCGCTGCGGCCGCGACATTGGATCCCTCCGATGCCTGGCGACCTGCGGTCAATCCGTGGATCATCGCCTTAGCCGTCACTCTGGCGACGTTTATGGAAGTGCTCGATACTTCCATCGCCAACGTTGCCTTACCGCACATTGCCGGCGGTCTTTCCGCCGGCCAGGATGAAAGTACCTGGATTCTGACCTCTTACCTGGTCTCCAATGCTATCGTCCTTCCCCTCAGCGGCTGGCTTTCGTCGATCGTGGGCCGAAAGAATTTTTACATGGGCTGCGTGGCCCTGTTCACGATTAGTTCGTTCATGTGCGGACTGGCGCCGAATCTGGCAGTCCTCATCATTTGCCGTGTTCTGCAAGGCGCAGGTGGCGGCGGACTGCAGCCCAGCGAGCAGGCCATTCTCGCCGACACTTTCCCGCCCGCCAAACGTGGCATGGCATTCGCCGTCTACGGAATGGCTGTAGTCACCGCTCCGGCGATCGGGCCCACGCTCGGTGGATGGATCACCGACAACTTCACCTGGCGCTGGATCTTCTTTATCAATATCCCCGTCGGCATCCTCTCGATTCTGCTTACGTCACGGCTCATCCAGGACCCGCCATATTTCCGTCGCCGCAAACTTGCCGAAACCCACATCGATTTCATCGGCCTGGGATTCGTCGCCCTCGGCCTCGGCACCCTTCAGGTCGTTCTCGACAAAGGACAGCGCGATGACTGGTTTGACTCTCGTTTCATTGTCTGGATGTCGGTGACTGCCGTCGCCGCGTTGATCTTCGTCATCTTCTGGGAGTGGCGCAATAAAGATCCGATCATCGATCTTCACTTATTCCGCGACCGTACCTTCGGAATCTCGAATCTGCTCATGTTCATGCTGGGCTTCGCCTTGCTGGGCAGTACGCTCTTGCTGCCTCTGTTTTCGCAAACCCTGCTCGGCTACACGGCCCAGCGGGCCGGACTCGCGCTCATGCCCGGCGGATTCGCGATTATCCTTTTCCTGCCGCTCGTTGGTTTTCTGCTGTCGCGGTACACGCCGCGATGGCTCTTGCTATTCGGCCTGATCGTCCTGGCCTTCTCGCTTTTCCATATGACGGGATTCGATCTTGAGATGGATTTCCGTACGCTGGCGGAAGCGCGCGTGCTGCAGGCGATAGGCATGGCCTTCTTGTTTGTCCCTATCAATACGGCGGCATATGCATTCTTGCCGCGCGATAAGAACAATGCCGCTTCCGGCTTAATGAATCTTGCCCGCAACATGGGCGGCAGTGTCGGCATCTCCGTGGTCACGACCATGCTTGACCGGCGGACGCAAGTACACCTCACCGACATGGCCCGTAACTTGACCCCGACCAATCCCGCATTTCTTTCGATGCTGAGAGGCGCTGCCACGGCCATGCAGGCCCACGGAGCCAGCGCCGCCGGAGCAAACCAGCGGGCCTATGCCCTGATCCAAGGGACTGTACAGCGCCAGGCCACCATGCTTTCCTATATCGATTGTTTCTGGTTTCTCGGCGTGTCGATCCTGTTGATGATCCCTGCCGTGTTCCTGATCAAAAAAACGAAACCCGGCGGAGGAATAGCAGTACACTAGAAAACCATGTTTCGCATCGTAACCATCGAACGCGAGTTCGGCAGCGGTGCCGCCAAAATTGCTGTTCAGTTGGCCAGTCGTTTGGGTTGGAAGGTGTGGGACAAGCTTCTCACCGATGAGATCGCCCGCATCGCGAAAGTAGATCCCTCTGCAGTGAAGCGCTGCGATGAGCGCGTGGACAGCCGCTTGCACCGTCTCGCGAAAGTCTTCTGGCGCGGAAGTTACGAGCGCACCTCTCCACTGAGCACCCAGATGTTCGACACCGACCGCATGATGGCAATAATGCAGGACATCATGGATCACATCGGGCAGGAAGGGAACGCGGTGATCGTCGGGCGCGGTGCACCTTTTTTCCTGCGTGAGCATCCGGACGCATTCCACGTGTTTCTGTACGCGCCGCGCTCGGAGAAGATTCGGCGCACCATCGCCGAAGGATACAGCGAGCAGGAAGCCGAAGAGATGGTCAACACCATCGATCGCGAGCGCATCGCCTACGTCAAGCACTACTTCAACGCCGACTGGCCGACGCGCTCTCTCTATCACCTCATGCTCAACACGGCAGTAGGAAACGAGCCGGTGATCAAGACCATCCTAGAGACGATGAATCTGGTCTCCGGCAGCCCCAAAGCGACAGATTACGAACCTTCGCCAACCCCAGCTCCGTCGCGCTATTGATGGAAACCAACGCAGACCGCTAAGAACGTTTCCCTTCGTGAACCTTAGTGTCCTTAGTGGTGAAAGGTTTGGGACGGCCACGGCTTAGGCCCCAGAAGCTTATTGTGCACCTTGCGGCCGCACCGGACGCTGCGGCGCGGGGCAACAATCTTCCGCACAAACATCCTGCCTCGCACCGAGCGATCCCAAGGCGCGGCGTGCAGCTCCTTCCGTCCGCTCCAGAATCAACTCACGAATCATCGCCACAAACTTAGGATGTATCCCGACAGTTTTCGCTCGCGCCATCGGCAGATCGAGGGAGTCACAAAGCTGCTTCGCCTCGATGTCGAGATCGTAGAGCACTTCCATGTGGTCCGAGATAAAACTGATCGGCGCAATCACCACGGCGCTGGCGAGACGTTTTTCTTTCACCTCGCGCAAGTAATCAAGAATGTCGGGCTCGAGCCATGGCTGCCCCGGAGCGCCGCTGCGACTCTGATAGCCCAGCGCATCGTTCTTGATACCAACTGCCGCCGAGGCAAGCCGTCGTACTTCTTCAAGCTGCTTTACATAATCACTGGTGTTGGCCATCGACATCGGAATGCTGTGCGCCACATAGACAATTTGAACATGTGAGGGAACAGCCGCCCTCGGTCGTTCAGGCTCGTGTGGGGAGGACCGCCAGGCCGGCTCAGGCTCGCGTGGGGACGGGCGCCTCGCCCGTCCAGCCGAGCGAAGCGAGGCGTCCGGCAGCTCGCCGAGCGCATCTCGAATCCGATCTTCGGTCGCCTCGAGAAATCCCGGATGATTAAAGAAGACGCGAAGTTTGTCGACCTGCGGCGCGCCTTCTCCAATTTCGGCCTGCGCTCGTGCAATGTCTTCGCGATACTGGCGGCATCCCGAATACGAGCTGTAAACCGACGTGACGAATGCCAGCGCCCGCTTGATTCCGTCGTTCTTCATTTGCCGCAGCGTATCCACCAGCATCGGATGCCAGTTGCGATTTCCCCAATAGACCGGCAGCTTCGGCCCATGCCGCGCGAGTTCGTCTTTGATCGCCGCGATCAGATCGCGGGTCTGCTGATTGATCGGGCTTTTTCCGTCGAAGTGGTAATAGTGCTCGGCGACAGCCAGCATGCGCTCGCGCGGGACGTTGCGTCCGCGCAGCACGTTTTCGAGGAACGGAATCACATCCTCGTGCTTCTCCGGCCCACCAAAAGAAACCACCAGAATTGCGTCGTAGTTCATAGGTTAGCTGCGAGTCGCGAGCTCTGAGCCGCGAGAGAGCCATGCACGCACCTCACTGCTGGACTCGAAGGTTGAGGATACCGCATCTGCCGCACCGAACGATGCCAGCCATATCGAATCCGAACGTCGCAGATGAGTATTTGCGCTTTCGCGAGAGTGAATTGTCATCGTGAGCGGAGCAGGCGTGAAACGAAGTGAAGCGCCTGTGGAGTCGAAGGATCCCTATGACCTCCAGTTCCGGTGGCCCACTCAAGCCCGGTGTTGGCTTGAGTGGGGAGCGACCGCAGCGCCTTGTTCACCTCGCAAGGCGTCGCGCCTGAAACAGCGCAGTCAGATGCAGGATTAAAAATGTTGGCACTAAGAATGTAGGAATCAGCACCAACGGAAGTTGTGCCATGGGAGCGGTGGTCACAGTTCCGTAAAGACTGGGAGCGAGCAGCGGTCCAAGCGCTCCAATACTCACCGCCACGGTCAGATCCAAAATGCCCAAGAGATTCCACGCGATGAACTTTCTGCTCGAGGCGTAGCCAGGCTGGCGCAGCAGGGCCGCCAACACAAACGGAGCGGTTACACCAATCGCCATGTCCCCGAGCCCCGCTGGCCAAGCGAAGATTCCGGGCAAGACTTTGTAGGTGTATAGAGTCAGAAATCCAAAGCCCGCCCATCGCCACGCCTGAATGCCGGCAATCAGGCGAAGGTCCGCCGAGAGAACAAACTCGCGAATGGATGGAACCGTCCGATACCCGATGAGGAACAAGCTGAGTGGAGCGACGAGGCCGATCAGCAAGCCAAGTGGCGGCGCACCGGGGGCGGCCTCGAAGGCTCCACGCGCGCCGAGAACTAGCACGAGCGCCAACCATACCAAAAAGAAGGTGGCGATGGCAGCGCCTGTGCCGGAAACGGCTGAGAGTTTGGGTTGATAGAGGCGGGTTGCGATCGTATTTTCCATGGACTTCTCTCCTTTATCCATAGGATTGTACGCATAATCCTATGGTCGCAAAAAAATTACAACTGGGCCAATAATTGATCTCGCACTGTATCGAGAATTCTCTGCTTATCCCCAGGGTCGGTCATGGCGCGCGCAAGAGCGACCGCACCTGCCATTGCCGACATCGTCACGATGAAGTTTTTCCGTTTCTCCGCGGCGTCCTTGCCGGGAGCAAAGGGCATGATCGCGTCCCGGTGCTCTTTCAACATTCCCTCAATTCGCTTTTTGACGGAGGGTTTAGTGCGCGAGATTTCTGGAGCAAGCGCAGGAATGGGGCAGCCGACTTCCGGATGTTCGCAATGCTCGATCGACAGGTACTTCGTGATCATCTGCTTCCAGACCTCTGCAGCGGGAACCTGCTTCGCCGAGCTCAGCATGCGTTCCCGAACGTCTCGCAGACTCTCCGCGACCGCTTCGGTGACCAGATCGTCCTTCGTGCGGAAATGCTTATAAAATCCGCCGACCGTAAGACCGGAGGCATGCATGACGCGAGCCACTCCCGGCCCGCTTAACCCCCGGGCGCGGAATTGCCTGGAAGCGCTCTTCACGATTCGCTCGTGCGTTCTGGATTTGTGATCAGGGCTGTAGCGCATAACTTATAAGATTATATTCGTAATCCCAAGGATTCACAAATTTCATCGGAGGGGGCGGCCCCTCCTTTCAGTTTTCTTGCGCTGTTTGAGATGATGGGTGCCCCATTTCTGGCCGCTTTTGCCAGAAGTGGGGATTTTGACTTTGTGCAGCGGCGAGATTTCAATATCCCCCTCCCTCCCCGGATCTCTGGAAACATCGAGTTAGCGGAAAAACTCGAAATAATCCATGGGGCTCAAGCAGTTGCGGGCAAAATCTTCAAAACATTGGGTTTCGGGCTTCTGGTTCTTGTCTCCCGAAAAGCTTTCACCACAGAGGCACAGAGGCACGAGAACGAATTCTCCCTGTTTCCCTCTGTAGCTCCGTGTCTCAGTGGTAAAGACATTTCTGACCAAAGCTCAGTTCTCATGATCCTGGCGTCACCTAATGTCGTTATGCAATCCTGAAAAGCTTTCACCACAGAGGCACAGAGGCACGGAGAACCAATTCTTCCTGTTTCCCTTTGTAGCTCCGTGTCTCAGTGGTGAAGACATTTCTGACCAATGCTCAGTTCTCAGGATCCTGGTAGACCCAGTGGCGTCGTCTGATGTCGTTATGCAATCCCGAAGAGCTTTCACCACAGAGGCACAGAGGCACGGAGAACGAATTCTTCTTGTTTCCCTCTGTAGCTCCGTGTCTCAGTGGTGAAGACATTTCTGACCAAAGCTCAGTTCTCAGGATCCTGGTAGACCCAGTGGCGTCGTCTGATGTCGTTATGCAATCCCGAAAAGCTTTCACCACAGAGGCACAGAGGCACGGAGATCAAATTCTCCCTGTTTCCCTCTGTAGCTCCGTGTCTCAGAGGTGAAGACATTTCTGACCAAAGCTCAGTTCTCAGGATTCTGGTAGACCCAGTGGCGTCACTAATGTCGTTATGCAATCAAACGGTAGCCACTTTTCGCGCGGATTGAATGATCTCCTCCTCTGCAGGCCTGGCAGTTTCGCCTGATGCTGCTTTCGCTGTGGCGATGATCTGCTTTCTGCGGAGCTGTGCGCAAGGTCAGATGTCACAAGGCTGTCGCGGCCGCTGTGGAAAATGCTCTGCGCCCGCGCTGTAGGCTCTGTCGGAGATTGGGGAATGGCGCGTCTGTCCTCATATTGAAGTGAAAGTCATCCTGAGCGGAGCCGGCGCGGAACGAAGTGAAGCGCTTGTGGAGTCAAAGGATCCACTCCTCGCGTTCGGCCTCCTGCATGCGCCTCAAGAGGTCTGCTCCCCCTTGAAATGGAGGTATTTCTCAATGCGCGTTATTAACTCCGCACTCAAGTCGGTCAGTAGCCGTTTCTCCGTTCCCACGGTGCCTCCCAGGTTCGTCCATGTGCCTCGATCGATCAAGCCATTTTCAATGAGGGCCGTCACGTTCTTGTAAACAAGCGCACTCGATTTATAGCCGAGTTCGTTTGCAAGCGCATCGAGCAAATTGCCTTGTCCAACTGTATATGTCCGCACTTTCAGGAAGGCTGAAAGGAGATGCATTTCGCCGGCGGTCAATTTGCGAAGTATGCCCATTAGCTCAAGGTCGAGAATTACTTCGTTCGAATCCACGCCGGGGGCATTGGCGCTCATGAAGAGCGCACAAAAGGCATGGAATCGTTTCTCGTCAGGTTCCCCATCGATCATCTTAAAGAACTCACGAACCGACGCTACCCCCACATCCGTGGCCTGGAGGTTCCGGTTGACGCGGCCCGCGCTCATCATGTCCTCGACCTCATCCAGAAATGCCTCAAAGAACCTGTCGGAGTTCCAGCGCTGGATCAGAGAAAGTCCGCGTGTAACGAGTCCAGTTGTACCCTCCTTTACTGCTGTTTTGAGGATGGACAAGGTATCGTCTGCATCCAAGGTATTCAGCGACCGAAGGGCCTGAATTGCGGTCAATCCCTCACTCTTTACGATCTTGTTATTCATTGTCTCCAGAATTTGGCGGATCGCGTTCCACCGGACGGGTGTCCCACGCCCTCTCATTCTCCTTCTGACGGTATCCCTAGACAGGTGTCCCACTCTTTCGCGTTTTGTGCGAGATTGTGGACAGCACGGACCCCAACTTATCAGCGAAATCCCTGGAAGTACAGGTCCGTCGTACCCACGCGTGCAACGAACGCAAGAGTGGGGCGCCCACAGTTTCATAACGGCAGAGGAAAAACGAAGTTGAGGGGGTGGGCTACTCGCCGAAGCGTCCCCACTCAAGCCAAAACCGGGTTTAAGTGAGCCACCTGTCCGGGTGGGCGAACGTGATCTCGGTCACGGGTCGTAGTGGTGTCTATCACCGCCCGCCGTCTTCACTTGAGTAACCCTCGATAAATGTATGCCCAAATAAGTAAAGGGTGTTGGCGGCATTTGCCACCAAGGCATCATCCCTCGCTGGTCGCTATAAACATAATCGTGACCTTGTCGCTTGTCAGCTTCCCCCTATCAGCGCAGGATTCGGCTCACGCTTGGCAGATTCAGCATTGTCTGCCCATTCTTCAGCAATCGAACACCGCGCTAGAAACCAACTCTTGGCAGACACTGATTAGCACGAACCAAAAATTGCTCAGCGAATGCTCTGAGATCATGATTCCTACGGATAAGGCCCGTGCACTTGCGAAAATCGGGCTCGGCCTGAGCAACTTGAAGCGCTACGAGGAAGCGGTTCCAGTTCTCAAAAGGTGCGTTTCTTCGTACCCACAGTTCGGCGGATGCTGGCTCAATTTGGCATGGGTTACCGAAGATCTCGGACGAATTTCCGATGCCCGAGCGTACTACCGCAAATGTGTAGAGACCGGAGCTACGGATGAAGACAACGCGCAGTCAATCGAACTTGCTCGCAAAAGCCTCGCGGATTTGGATCGCATCTATCCTGAACAAGATGCTCACGAACAAACAAATGAGGCCAAACCGCGAGATCAACACAGATTTGGGACTGGATTCTTCGTCAGTGACAATGGGTACATAGTCACAAACAACCACGTCGTCGCAGGCTGCAGAACTCTTGCATCTAGGAATGGGCGGAACCTGCAAATCGTCGCAAGAGATCCAAATGTAGATTTGGCCCTCCTGAAATCCGACGTGTTTCCATCTAGCATCGCCGTATTTCGAGGCGGAGCGCCCCCAAAATTGGGTGAAGAGGTTGTGGTGTTCGGCTTCCCTTTGCCCGGAGTTCTCTCATCCGGAGGAAATGTAACCACCGGCGTTCTGAGTGCCACATCTGGGTTACGGGACGACGTCCGTTTCATTCAGATGACTGCCCCTGTTCAACCGGGGAACAGCGGGGGGCCGGTGTTTGACACCAGTGGACATGTCATTGGAGTCGTTGTGTCCAAACTGGACGTCATTCAAGTAGCACAACTTACGGGCGATGTCGCACAGAACGTCAATTTCGCGGTGCATTGGGCGGCAGTACGGTCGTTCTTAGATGAGCAGGGAGTGCGATACCAACGAGAGCCCTCTCAGCGCACATCCAGTACCTCAAAGATCGCCGAACTAGCTGCCGAAGAAGTTGTGGCTCTGGAGTGCACGGAGTAGTTTTAAAAATTCTGAAAATCTCGTGCTCCCCATCACGCTCTACCGTGACTACCGGCACGGAAATCTCTACCCATTTCTGAGAGCGTAAATTAGCTGCGAAGTGTGGCTAGCCTCCACGGACCTAGAGTCCGATGGGGGCTTCGTTTTGGACAGTACCCGCTACTCAGTACCCAGTACCCGGTACTCAGTACTCAGTACTCAGTACTCAGTACTCAGTACTCAGAAACCCCAAAGCAAACGCTCTTTGAAAACTCGATGCGCAGGAAAACGGCTCGCCACCTCGATTCACACCGAGGCGCGGGCCGGGCGGAGCGTTGGCTGGGAAAGTGCCGAGTACTCAGTACTCGGTACTCAGTACTCGGTACTCAGAAGCCCTCGCTTACATACAGAGTTGATAAGCGGGAGATCCTTCACTCCGCCTGAAAAGCGGCTTCGTTCAGGATGACGCCACTGGGTCTGCCAGGGTCCTGAGAACTGAGCGTTGGTCAGAAATGTTTTCACCACGGAGCCACAGAGAAAAGCAAAAGAACTTCTTCTCCGTGACTCAGTGCCTCTGTGGTGAGATTTTTTTCCGGAAGCCCGAAGCCCTCCCGAGTTGCGAGTACCGAGTACCGAGTACCGAGTACCAGGCAACCGGCAGCTGTTCGATCAAATTCATTTTTTCCCCTAGCCCGGAGATTCCAGAGAATCACCCGGGGAGGGGATAGGAGCAAAAATCGTGTACGGATATCCCGATCGTTGTCAGCACATCAAAGTCAATGGCGTGCAGTGCGGATCGCCCGCGCTGCGCCGCAACCGTTTCTGTTTCTTTCACAAGCGCTTTCAGGACGAGCGCATCCGCCTCTCCGCCGATCGCAGCCGCCACGGCGTCGCCACCTTTATTCTGCCCGTCCTCGAAGACGCCAACTCGATTCAGATGGCCATCATGCAAATCATGCGTCTCATCCTCATTCAGCAAATCGAACACAAAACCGCCAGCCTGCTTCTCTACGCGCTGCAAACCGCCAGCACCAACCTGCGCAGCACGAGGTTCGAGCCGCGCATGCATCAGGTGATTCTCAACCCGCGCGACGCCGCCGACATCCCCTTGGACTGCGACGCATGGGACGACGAAGATTTCGACGAAGAGGAAGAAGAGGAAGCCGAGCCCGACGAAGTCGAAGTCGCCGTGAAAGAAGCCACCGAACGTGCCGCGGTTATTGCCCGCGTCCAGGCTGAACAAAGAATCAAGGCTCGCGAGCAGGCGAAAAAGCGCGAGCAGGATCGCGAAGCCCTGCGCAAATGGTCCGAAGAGCACCCCGATCAGGACGAGTGTTATATCGACGAGCACGGAAGAGTCGCGCACAGGTCCAGAAAGCCACCCGTCAGCACCACTCTGGAGCAGACCCGCGCCGATGTGGCCAAAGTGGCGCAACAGTTTGTTTCCTCCAGGAGCGTGCCGCCGAAACCCTGACCTGGAGACGGAAGTCCTTAAGCTGGTGGTCCAGAGACTAGCGAATAAGGAAATTGCGTCGCGCATGGAAATCTCAGAGAGTGCAGTGAAGAATACCCTGCAGCAACTCTTTGGAAAAACAGCAGTGTGGACGCGCAGCCAGGTGGTGACAGTGGCGCTGGAGCGATATCGGGATCTGCTGTAACCTGAAACCGTGGTCGGAACGGCTCCCGAGAGGTCAGCGAGTGCAACTGACCGAGCGCTTGCTAAGCTGGCCCTTCCCCCAAAGGTACGGACTTAGTAGCGCTCGGTCAATACAAACGCATAGAAGATAGTTCGTCTGTGACGAATGTCAAAACTCAATGGAACATAACGGACTAGTTGTCCGATTTGCCCCACCGGTGAAAGATCGCGTCTCTGACAATGTCGGCGGTGTCAAGTTCTTTTTGAGCGCACTACGGCGTGCACTCATGAAAGAGCGCCATTTCGCTCTCGTGGATGGTCTTGCTTTGCCAACCGTAGGCTCGCCTCGTAATCGTTTCAGGTCCGGAACTCCGTCCGACCCATGCATCTCTTCGGTCCGCGACTGCGATCATGATTACTACTTCGAACTCCTCTTCAATAGGAAGAGGAGCAGGACGCCCAATCAATTACTCGATGTTCGACGGAACACCATCGCGATTTCCGGGCTGTCCTGCGTGCGAACCGAACTTGCTCCACTGCTGATAGTCCCATCCTTGGCGCATCATCCAATACAACCGAACCGCCAGTCGTCGTGCCATCGCTACCTTCGCAGTCTTGCGTCCACGCCGCATCATCAAGTGCGCATACTTGCGGCGCCATTCCGGGAGACTGCGCACTGTGACCTGGGCCGCTTCCACCAGCAGAAAACGCAACATCGAACTCCCCTGCTTGGTGATGTGTCCCAGCCGTCGTCGATTTCCGCTGGAATCTTCCAATGGCACCAGTCCGAGATAGCTCGCCACCTGTTTCCCACACTGAAAGCGGCTCGCATCTCCGATGATCAATACAAACCCCAATGCGGTGAGTGGACCGACACCAGGATGCGTCATCAACCGCTGCGCTGCCGGACACTTTTCCACCTCGCGCTCGATCGCTTGACTCAGTTCGGGAATGGTCGGGTTCAGTCGATCCAGCAACTCCAACAGATCCAGCCGGCGTCGGCTGGCCCACGGAGCCAACTGAAACGATTCCAGTTGCTGGCGTCCACGTTCTCGCCACAGTTTCTTCCTGCATAGCAAGCCTTCATTCAATGCCACGGCTTGCAGTTGATTCATGATGCGGGTGCGTGCCTGTACCATGCGATGCCGATGCCACAGAAGTTGCCGCAGATCCCGGTTCTCCCAACTCGGCACCCAGATCGGCGGAAAATCGTTCTTCAGTAACAAACCCAGAATGTGCTCCGCATCTTGTCGATCTGTCTTCTGTTTCCGCCCGCGTTTGCGCCGTATCTCGGAGGCATCGCCCATCCACAACTCGAACTGCAGCTCCGCAAGCAGTCGTTCGAACCAGCGTGCGTGGCCACTGGCTTCCATCCCCACTCGCACCTTCCTTCCTTGTGCGGCCAGATCGCGATAAAACTCCTCCGCTTCCTGGCGGTGGCCTAGCCGTCGCTCTTTCACCTCTCCGGTCTCTGTATCGACGAAAGCAATTTGTTGAAAGCTCGGGTGATAATCACAACCTATAATCAGCATGTTCGGCTCCTTTCTCCGAGCCTGTTGGTTGGCTTAGCACCACCAACTTTACTCGGGTATCGGAGCCGACATTGTCATGCA
>Ga0070735_10002486_pt1 | contig 16674 bp, 16 predicted proteins | sample Coa_R1_FD_66443 | JGI IMG/M metagenome (GOLD analysis project Ga0070735, IMG submission 66443) | Surface soil microbial communities from Centralia Pennsylvania, which are recovering from an underground coalmine fire - Coalmine... | ecosystem: Environmental > Terrestrial > Soil > Unclassified ... | reverse complement strand
GACCGTCGCTATGAGGGTCGCTGTATAGATGGCGTATGGAAAGAATGATCGCGAATTGCGACAATGACCGTTTCCAAAGTGGCGCGGAAGAGTATGCTCGTTATCTTGAGACCCCCGAAGGCCGATTACGAATCGACCTCTCTTTTGCAAACTTGCAGGAGTTTCTGCCGCACGCCCGACGGCCATTGCGTGCTCTTGATGTCGGTTGCGGAACGGGCGCCATCGCGGTGCGCCTGGCGCAACTTGGGCTTCAGGTAACAATAGTGGATTCGTCCATGCCCATGCTGGACTTCGCTAAGCGCGCGGCGCAACAGGCTGCACTAATGGATAGGATCGCAGTGAAGCACGGCGAGGCCAGTCAACTGGCAGGCCTATTCGAGGGTGAAACGTTCGACGTTATTGTCTGCCACAATTTACTGGAATATGCAGAAGATCCCACTGCGGTGCTGCGCGCTGCAGTTTGTAAATTGCGAAATTCATCCAGCGTTATCTCCATTATGGTGCGCAACCAGGCGGGTGACGCGATGAAGTGCGCAATTCAAGCGGGTGATTTGGTCGCTGCCGAGAACAGCCTCGGCGCACAGTGGGGAAAGGAATCTTTGTACGGAGGTCGGGTACGCCTCTTTACACCCGACGGGTTGCGGACGATGTTGAACGTCGCGTCGCTGACGGTGATCGCCGAGCGAGGCGTACGGGTAGTCTCCGATTATTTACCACCGCAGGTTTGCCGCACTAACGAGTACGGGCGGATTCTTGAGCTGGAACGCAAGCTGGGCGCGCGGCCGGATTTTGCCGCGGTCGCCAGGTATATCCAATTCGTAGCGCATCGCGAAGATTCTTGATCGAGTATCGCGCATGAATGATCTCAGACTTCGCTCTTTTTCAACCACATCTGGCGATGTGCCGCATAAGGCTGGTCTTGCGCTCGGCCTTGGACTGACCAATGAATGCAATCTCGCCTGCGCTTTCTGCTATCGCGACCCAGCTCGCACCGATCGTCTCTCCCTGGATCAAGTGAAAGCGGTGATGGAATCCTTGCCCGTCAGCTCAGTGAATCTCGGGACCGGCGAGAACGGCATGCATCCGGAGTTCAAGGCAATACTGGCCTACCTGCGAACGAAACCCGTCAAGCTCACCATCACCTCTAACGGTCATAGCGTCGCCGTTCTGGAAGACGAGGAACTGAGAGCCTTCCACGACATCGAATTCTCTCTCGATTACCCGACGCAGGCAGAACAGGATGCACAGCGCGGTCATGGCAATTGGGATCTTATTCACCGGCAGGCAGAGCGCTGCCGGAGCCTGGATATTCCTGTAACCATCATTGCGGTCATGATGAAATCGAACTACTTGCGTCTAGCGAGCGTGGCGCGGGTAGCGAAACAGTTTGACGCTCCCTTGCGAGTCAACGTCTACCAGGCAGTGCGCTCGGATCTCTATGCCCTGACCTACGAAGAGTATTGGGAGGGATTCCAGCGCCTGTTTGAGGAAACTGATGTCATCGCGATTGGCGAACCTTTGGTGCGGGCCATGGCGGGACTGCCTGCGCTGCGAGCCGGCTGCGGCGTAAGCACGGTACGCGTGACACCGAGGGCCACAACGCAACCCTGCGTTTATTGGCCAGGATCTGGGGAACCACTTTCGGATTTGATTTCCGCAGGCGTCGATATTCTGAGCTCGACACCTTTCGAGCAGGCGCGCACACTTCCAGGCGACTGCGAGCCCTGCGAATTTCGCGAGTCATGTTACGGCGGTTGCGCCGGACGGCGGCGTTTGCAAGGCGCGCTGCTGCAACCGGATTATTATTGCCCGATCATTCGGGGCGAGCGCCCACGACTCGATATCCGCATGGCCGCAAATCGCGATTTGCCGAAGATGAGCAGTTCCTGTACTACCGTCGTGATCGCGCGATAGACCTACCCATTGATCACGGACGGGAGCAACTCCACGTCCGTGGTCGTTCACTCAGCTTTTAGCCAGGTGTCCGATCCTGCCAACTTAACCGAAACATCAGAAATGAAGATGTGCAGGGGCTTGCCATCGGCGGTGCCGCGGTGCTCGGTTGAGATCAGAAGAGGTCCCGCCTTCTTGTAGCCGACCCAGGTCGCTTTGACGAGGCTTGGTTTTTTGTCCCCGCCGTGATGGAACACAAGGTACTCGACGCGGTTGTCTTTGCCGACGTAAAGGTCCCAGGTGTCACCGGGAGTGTAGCCGCCAGCTTCCGAGGGATATTTCACCGAGACCAGCGTCGCTGAACCGGCCCCGGCTGGCAGTTTCTTCATGCCTTCATCGGTCACAGTGGCGCTCGTGTCCCAGTAAGCATGTAACGGGAACAGGAGCCAATAATTGTCGTTGGTGAATCCCGCGTCGGTTTGTTTTTTCACCTCATCCGCTTGGGCGTTGATCTCGGAGCGCGTGTAGGTCACATTGACCGGTTTGCCGTCTTTGTCCTTTCCCTCGTAGGAGACCTTGCCAGCTTTGGGTTCCCACTCCCACTTGCGGGAAGCTTTGAAAAGTCCAGTGATCTCTCCGTTCCAGGTGTAGCGGATGGCCTCGACCTTATCCCACGAATCGACGCCATAGGTCTTGGCGATCTTTTCAAGAATTGGCGGGCGACTCTGCGCCCAGGAGGTTGCGGCGAGGGCAACTACAACGAAAGCGAGAAGACGAATCATCGAACGGCCCGATTTGCTCATTGGAGTCTCCTTGTAAATTAAACTGACGTTTGTCTAGAGATGTTGAAGGGGCGTCCTTAGATACTAAATACTAGGCAAACAATATTAGTTTGATGGAGCATCGACGTGCGCAGGTTTTTTCGTAGGGCGCAACCAGACTATGCCCGCAGCGATGGCCACCGATCCGTACTCCAGCAGCATAAGCCAGCCCGGAACGATAAACGGCCGCCCGAGCGCGCGCAGATGCCAAACGTAGTAAGTCGGGAGAATGCTCACGGACCAGATAATGATTGGCAGCGTCGAAGCTGACCTCAGAAATGGCAGCATCCAGAGCAGATACCACGGATACACAACAGGCCCACATAAAAGAGATGCGGCCATCGGCCACGCGAATGCGCCCGGCGACAACGACTCTGACCGTCTTCTGAACCATGCCGCGGCAAGAAGTCCAACGAGAACTGCCAGCCCCGCTATAAGCTCGGGAGCTGCCAGATGCTCAAGCGCTGCAAAGACTGGATCGTTAAACCAGAAACTGTGGACGTAAGTGCCGAGCGAACCGAGGGGAATTCGCCCATGGTCGAGAAATGGAAAATATAGAGATCCGGCAACGATTGCGGCGAGCGCAGCGTCGCGAATGCGAATCCGTTTCCAGTAAAGGGGCAGGAGTACGATGGGCAAAAATTTGACGGCAAAAGCCAAGCCCAATGTCACGGCCGCGATCGTGCGCCAGCGGCGCTCCAGCGCAGCAAACGATAACAACAACAGCAGAGCGCCCAGAATGTCGATGTGGCCGCTGCCCGCCACTTCGATGGCGAGCAGCGGGTTCCACGCATAAGCCAGGACCCAGTGCGTTCCCTGCCGGGTGCGCCGCAGGATATCGAGCAGCACAGAAACAATGGCGAGATCGCAAATCACGAATGCTACTTTCAGCGCAAAAACGGACTCGCGGATCGCGGTGACGGCACGGTAAAAAAGTTCAGCGCCCGGCGGATATGGGCTGGGTAAGTAAGGATTGTTTAGCGTTCGGGTCTCGGCTGTGTGCAGGCCGGCGACAGCTGGATCGCTGGGAACGACAAGATAGGGGTTGTAGCCGAGCCGCTGCAAGCGGCCATCCCAAACATAGCGATGAATATCGTCATCGGCGCCGGGAGGCAGCCGAAGAAATTCGATGTGCCACACCGCGGCCAGAATAATTCCAATGACGATAACGCGGCGTGGAAATATCCGCGCTGTGAAAAACTCGCGAATCGCCAGGAGGTACACGATGCCCGCGAGCATCAGTGGGACCATGAAGTACAACCCACCACGATCGTCGAATTTGCGGGAGCAGATCGTCAGCGCCAGGCACAGCGCGACTCCGAGTATGTATACCCTCCACGTGGAAGTGACCTTCACAAATCTCCCGTACCGGTGCGCGAGCTCCCCGCCGAATGTGCCGCCGTAAGCTCCCACTCTTTAAGCCACGCCGCCGTGCGGGGCGCCCTTGCGGGAGCCAGGCGTAACTCTTCAGCCAGCCGAGTCAGATCGTCCGCTATGTCAACATCGTAGAAAGGTGAGGCGAAACCTACCGAAAGATTAAGTTCTCGCGTGCGCGACAGGAGTCGTTCCAGCGCACTGGCGGTGCCCATTCCATCATTCGTAAAAAGCGTGGGATACGAAGCCTTCGCGCCGACAAGATAGTAACCTCCGTCGTGCGTCGCTCCCACCACTACGTCCCGTGCGGTCAGAATTTCGAACGCACTTTCAAGAACAGAACGCGGCAGGTGTGGGCTGTCGCTGTTGAAGGCGATAACGCGTCGTTGATGTGCGTAGCTATGAGGGTTTTTCTTTTGATGGTCTTCGCTTCCGCGACCTTGCGCGAAATGGGCAAAGACCGAAGTTAGACCGGCGGCAAGACCTTCCCCTTTCTGCGCAACTACGCTTCCTTCGCTGCCTGCCAGGTGAGTCAGTTCTTCTACGTCCGACGCGGGGCACATGATGACAACTTGCACGTCCTTTAACGAGCGCGCCAGCGCCAAGGTGTCGTCAAGAAGGCAGCGATAAAGATCAGTGACAGTCTCAGGGGAAAGCCGCGGCACGAGCCGAGTCTTGACCATGCCCCGTCTCGGTGCTTTCGCCATGATGACCAACATGCGGCCGGCGTCTGCGGGCTGCACCATCTTCTCGCCAGAAGCTTTCATAAAGTTTTGCTGAGCTATGTGGTCCTTGGACTTCCATTGCTTCGGCGCCGAAAATAATACCGCACGATCAAGCTGAGAATGAACCAGGCGGCGCCCACCGTGCCCTTCAGCGTACCGCTTATCTTCGATTTTCCGATGCGTGGATAGTAGCTCACCGGGACTTCCACAACGCGGTATCCAGCTAGAGAGCCCTTCAAGATCATCTCAACCGCCCAGCCATAAGTCATCTCTTGAAGCGCAAGCTCGCGGAGCACACCCGCGCGTGCTCCCCGAAACGGGCCGAGATCGGTGATCTCAAGCCCATATAAAAGTCTGATCATTAAGGCAGCGAGGCGATTACCAAACACCTGATGCCAAGGCAGGGCCCTGGGAGAATTTCGCTGACGCAGGCGCGCTCCGAGCGTAATGTCAGCCCGGCCCTCGATGATCGGCGCTAAGAGGTTGGGCAATTCAGAGGGCCGATCGCTATAGTCGCCATCAAGGAACACAACCACGTCGGACGAATCGGCCGCGGCGAGTCCAGTAAGGCAAGCGCGCCCGTATCCACGGCGCGGTTCCTGAATCACGCGCGCGCCCATCCTCGCGGCAATTTCCGGTGTTCCGTCTATCGAATTGCTGTCGACAACGATGACTTCAGTGACGAGATCAGAACGCAGATCGGCGAGCACCTGGCCGATGGCCTGCGCTTCATTATGGGTGGGAATGATGACGGACACTCGCACTGATTTCTTAACTCGATCAGATCCGGCGGATTACCACCACGGAGAAAACGGCCACCGTTGTGCGAGCCAGGCGTCGACGCCCCATCTCCGTCCCGCGCTTCCAATCGCGAGTCCGAGTGACGCGAGCACCGGAACCAGCAGTTCCCAGATCCAAGCTGTACCCCACTCCGAAACCCAAAGGCTGCCGAGATATAAGAAAGCAACCAACGCTGCCGGACGAGTGAGCAGACCGACGGCGAGAAGGATGCCGAGGGAGATCTCAGTCAGGGCCTGCATGGGAGCGGCCATCGTTGCGTGGCTCGCTGCCAGCGCCATCACAGATTTCCAGATAGCCGGAGAGTGACCCGATTTGATGTAGTAATTGATCAAATTGGCATACCCCCCCGGCGTGTAGAGGCCTTTCCCCAGATTCTCGAAGAAGACCCAAATGAACATCGCGCCAATCGTAACCCGCACAACTGCGAGACCATTTGCCGCTTGTGATTGGTGGTCCATTCCACTTGCCTCGTTTTTCGGAATAGTTGTTTTTCTAACCGGCATTGGTTGCCACCCTGCTACCTGTGCAATGGATGCTATACCCGGCGGCAAGGTTACAACAGACCGAAATCATGCTCAAAGAATGTAACGCTTGTAAATTATGTATCTTTCTTTGGATCTCGCGCCTCATATCAAGTGCTGATAAAATTTTGGTGACGTTCGCCCATTGATTCTCTACCGATGAAGGAGTTTCCCCCGTGAGGCTGCGAGTTCTCTCATCGTTCCTGTTGTCATTCTTATCTGTCTCTCAGTTGGCAGCACAGGCCATTCCCGCCGGCAGGAAATTCGGCCCGCCATCTCGCACCTTTCGCTTCACCTATCACTTCACCGTGAAGGATATTCCTTCAGGGGCGAAGCAGATACGTGTCTGGGCCCCAGTGCCGCAGACTGACCGGCACCAGACGGTCCGCCTTCTAGCTATCAAGGCTCCTGTGAAAACGCAGATAAGGCGGGATCCCGAGTATGGCAATCGAATCATGTACGCCGAGATCGCGAACTCTACAGCAGGCAAAGCGGAGTTTACTCTCGAATACGAGATCACGCGGAGGGAATACTCGCGCGGGGATTATGCGCAACTCGAGCGCACGGATCAGAAGCCGGGTCTGGTGCCCGCTTCGATGACACGGTTGATCGCCCCTGATAGTTTGATTCCTACGGACGGGAAGATCAAAGAACTCGCGATGGAAGTCACCGGATCCCAGACCGGGACAGCGGCAAAGGCCAAGTCCGCATACGATTACCTCTTTACGAACATGCGCTACGACAAAACGGGTTCAGGCTGGGGCCGTGGCGACGCGGTGTGGGCTTGTGATACGAAGCGCGGCAACTGTACCGACTTCCATTCTCCGTTCATCGGAATGTTGCGAGCAGATGGAATTCCGGCTCGCTTCGACATCGGCTTCCCCCTGCCCGAGAACAAGAGCAAAGGAGATATCCCCGGTTATCACTGTTGGGCTGAGTTCTACGCGCCCAAGACGGGCTGGGTTCCGCTTGACATTTCAGAGGCATGGAAGGCGAAAGAGAAGCAGGATTATTTCTTCGGCAGCGTCGACGCTAATCGGGTGCAGTTCTCCACTGGCCGTGACATCACACTCTCTCCCAAGCAGGATGGTCCTCCGCTGAATTACTTCGTCTATCCCTATGTCGAGGTTGACGGTAAGCCATATGAAAAGCTCGACAAGGAGTTTAGTTTTGAAGAAGTAAGGCCGCCGGCGTCAAGAGCCAACTGAGACTCGTGTTTTGCGCGACCGTCATGATTTCCGCTGAATCTGAAAGAGAACTTCGGGATCTTTAGCGGAGGCGCGTCCGGCCCAAATCCAAGCATAGCGGCTTAGCAAAGAGCCGGCTAGAAAACAGATAGCGGCAGCTCGCCGCGCTGGTGGAGAGTCCGAAGCAAGCCGCAGAATAAGCGCGACCGGTCCTGCCATTACTCCGGCGATGCGAAATCCAATCGCACTTTTGCCGCGATGCAGTGGCGCATTCACGGGGAGCCGACTCAGTTCGAAGTGAACTCCCAGTAAGGTTTCGATTATGGCCGCCGCAAGCCCGATGAGTTGCGTAGGAGCGATGAAAAATCCGAGCAGTTCGAGCACTGCTCCGGCTCCGCCCAATGCCGCGGCCAGAAAATGCGCAGGAAGAGCGCGGCGATTGTGCGACCACACGGGATTTGCGGTCGCGCCAATCAGCACTCCGGTGTAGGCGGCAAGAACCAAGCCGGTGAGAGCTGCTGTTAAGTCTCCGGCCCAGTTCGCTCCTACGATTAATACGTCCGAATAGCCTCGCACGATCAACTCTTCCGCGACAACGGCGACCAAGGCACAACCTGAGAACGCAACCAGAACCCATGCGCCTACCGACATGGGCGATTGGATTTTAGCCACGCGCAGCATAGCGAGAAAGCGCGCCGGCCTGCCCAGATCGGCGATGAGAAAAATGGGACAGATCGCGCCCCCAATAAGCGCAACCCACAGCGCGCTGCGAACCAACTCAGCGTCGTTGCCGAGCAAATGCGCGGCCAGAGCAATGCACGATGACAGTCCGGCGATGCCGCCGATGAAGAAATAGATTGGTACTTCCCACGTCCATACCGGCGCTTTGAGGACGGGAAGGCCGTAGTAACTTTCTTTTCCACGAATTTGCGGAGGATACGAATTTCCGCGGGTAGAAAGATCGGCAGACTCTGCCGCCGATTTACGAATTTCGTCGAGGCGCGCTTCTGTAGCTTTGGCAGCTTTCACTTTCGTGGCCGTAGTGTGAAATCAATAGACAATCTGAGCTTCCGTTATAGAGCAAACGCAAGGAACACAATGGCGAGAGCGATGGCTGCGCAAATAATTGCCGAGGTCCACGCACTCTTCAGATAAGTTGTCGGCACTTCAGGTGCCGGCGGAAGATTGTAGTTTTCCGGTTGTCCCAGAATTACAAAAAAAGCGTGCAACCCTCCAACGCTCGTCTCCTGCGGGTCGTAGAGCCGGGCGTCGTGATATCCGCGTGTTTGCAGTTCCTGCACGCGATTTTTCGCGCGCTCCTGGAGGTCCCCCAATTCACCGAACTGTATGGATTCCGTCGGACACGCTTTCGCGCAGGCAGGAATGAGTCCGGCTTTTTGCCGGTCGTAGCAGAATGTGCACTTGAACGCGCCGCCATCGTCAGGACGCCGGTCGATCACGCCAAACGGGCAGGTCACGATGCAATAACCGCAACCGTTGCAAACATCGTTTTGCACCAGGACCGAACCGATGTCGGTGCGCATGATCGCGCCGGTGGGGCACGCTTCGAGGCAGCCGGCATTGCCGCAATGTTTGCAAACATCGGAAAGAAAGACCCAGCGGAATGGATCAGTGGTTTCGGCAAGTTGTGGGCCGGCTGCCTGTGGCTGCTCCAAAAACATCACATGCCGCCACGTAGACGCGCCCAGACTTTGTGTATTGTCGTAGGAGAGGCCACTCCACACATACCCATCGGCGGGGACTTCGTTCCACTCCTTACAGGCGACCTCGCAGGCTTTGCAGCCGATGCACAAGGTCGCATCCGTCAAAAATGCGGAAACGCTCATTGCGCTACCTTCTGTGGTTCGAGCAGTTCTTTCACTCTTTGGATGTTGTCGGCGTGCCTGCCGCGAAGGACGTTACACAACAGGCCTTTCGTTTCCATGATGCGCACATTGGGTTCTTCCGAAATGGCCACCAGATCGTTGCCGATGTCGCCTTTCACCAGTCCCGAGTATCCCCAGTGAAATGGCACGCCGACCTGGTAGACGGATCTGCCCTCAATCTCAAGCGCCTGTATTCTTGGGGTGACAAGAGCGTGCGCCTCGATTGCGCCCCGCGCTGTCACCACGGTGACCCGCTCTCCAGGGGTAATGGCGAGTTCCGACGCCATCTCTACTGAAATCTCGCAGAACATCTCCGGCTGAAGTTCGGCCAGGTGGGTTAAGGTGCGTGACATTCCTCCGGCCGTGTGGTGCTCGGTCAGGCGATAGGTAGTTAGAACGTAAGGGAAGCGCGGATCAGGAGAAGCAGAATATTCGTTGCGTGCGCGACGCTTCGCTTTGGCAACCGGGTTGGTTTGCTCCTTCGGATAAATCGGATTGAGCACCGGCGATTCGAACGGTTCATAATGCGCCGGCAGGGGGCCATCGTTCAGGCCAACCGGAACCCAGATCCAGCCGAGGCCGTCGGCATGGAGAATAAACGGCTTGTCACCAGCGAGCGCGTCGTCGCCTTCCGCGTTTTCACTGGGAACGTAGTTCGGCGGTTTGGTGGCCACGAAATCCGGCACGTCCTTTCCCGTCCATTTCTTCTGCGTTGCATCCCACCAGACCAGCTTCTTACGCTCGCTCCACGGCTGACCATCGGGACGCGCGGAGGCGCGGTTGTACAGGATGCGGCGATCCGAGGGCCAGGCAAATCCCCAACCATGGCCATAGAAATCTTTTGAAGTGCGAGCGTTGGCGAGATTCTCTCCGAGCTTGGGGAAGACTCCGGAATAGATCCAACAACCGCAGGCGGTCGAGCCGTCCGCTTTTAGTGCGGCAAACCCCCGCACCAACTGCCGATCAGCGACGGTGTAGCCGTTAATCTCCTGCAAAACTTCTTCGGCAGAGGGTTCGGCATGAGGCCCTTTGGTCGTGTAGTTCCAGGTCAACGCGAGCAATCCTGCATTTCTTTGACGAGGATCTTTTGCCGCTTTTTCGCGCAGAAGATTTCCCAGATGAAACATGAACCATGTTTCGCTGCGGCTGTCGCCGGGAGGGTCGACGGCCTTCTCGTGCCATTGCAGCAGGCGTTGCGTATTAGTGAAAGTCCCTTCTTTTTCGGCATGGCCCGCAGCGGGCATCAAGAAGACTTCGGTTTCAATCTCCTCCGGATTGAGCTCTCCACGTTTGACTTCGGGCGAGTCACACCAGAAGGATGCGGTTTCGGTTTCCACCATTTCGCGCACCACGAGCCATTTGAGTTTTGCTAGTGCGCGGCGTTCCATTCCGGAGTTGGGCCCGGCTACCGCTGGATTCTGGCCCATCACGAAGAGGCCTTCCATTTTTCCATCGAGCATGTCGAGCCAGTACCCCTGGTGCGAGTGATCTCCGGTCACGCGTGGCAGCCAGTCGAAACCGAAGCTGTTTTCCGCCCTGGCGGATTCCCCGTAATACGCTTTCAGTAGGCTGACGATGTATTTATCGAAGTTGTGCCACCATCCCGTGCGGGGACCGTACTTGGCGATGTAATTTTTCAGCGTCTTCGATTCTTCTCCGAACTTCGGCATACTCAGGTAGCCGGGGAGAATGTCGAAGAGGGTGGGAATGTCGGTGGAACCCTGAATCGACGCGTGGCCGCGCAGGGCCATGATGCCACCGCCCGGACGACCCATATTTCCCAGAAGGAGTTGCAGAATTGCGGCGCAGCGGATCATCTGCACGCCGGAGGAATGTTGCGTCCAGCCTACCGCATAGCAAATGCCGCCGGTTTTGTCGGGGCCGGAGGCCTTGCAATAGGTGTCGGCAACTCGCGTGAACGCTTCCTGCGAAATGCCGCAGTATTCTTCGACCATCTGCGACGTGTAACGGGCAAAATGTTTTTTTAGAAGCTGGAAGACGCAACGCGGGTCCTGCAGCGTATTGTCAGTTCGATAGTTGTTCAGATCGGGAGAGACGTTCGATCCGTGCTGGGCATGGCCTCCGTGAGTTTCGCCGTGAGAAGTTTGCGTAGCGGCTTCCGATTCGGCGCCTTCGTAGAGCCAGCTTGCAGGATCGTAGGATTTATCTTCTGCCTTCCAGCCGGAGAAAACTCCATCCAGGTCTTCGGTGTCTTTAAAAGACTGCGAGATGATGACGGGTGCGTTCGTGTAGTGGACGAGATATTCGCGGAAAAACAGTTCGTTCTCGATGGCGTGACGAATCAAACCTCCGAGAAAAATAATGTCGGAGCCCGCACGCAAGGGAAGCCAGATATTGGAAACCGCCGAAGTGCGGCTGAAACGCGGGTCGACATGGATGACCGTCGATCCTTTTTCTTTCGCTTCCATGATCCACTGGAACGCGACGGGATGATTCTCCGCCATGTTCGACCCCATGATCAGGATCGCATCCGAGTTCAGCATGTCCTTCGGCGCGGTCGTGGCTCCGCCGCGTCCGTAGCTTGTGCCCAGACCGGGCACAGTGGAGCTGTGTCATATCCGGGCCTGGTTGCTGACACAAACCATCCCCAGGCCGGCGGTAAATAATTTCTTGATCAGGTAGTTTTCTTCATTGTCGAGCGTGGCCCCGCCAAGATGGCCGATCGCGGTCGTCTGCATGAGGGCCTGGCCATCGCGGGTTTCGACGAAGGAGCGCTCTCGGCTCTCCCAGAGGCGGTCGGCAATCATCTCCATCGCCTTGCTCAAATCAAGGTCTTCCCACTTTCGCGAGAATGCGCGGCGATATTTAACTTTGGTTAACCGGTGCGAATGAGTCAGTAGTTCATAACTTGCCGAACCTTTAGGGCAAAGGCGTCCGCGGGATAGCGGTGATTCGGGATCGCCTTCGATCGAAATCAACTTGCCGTTCTTGTGAAACGCAAGCTGTCCGCAACCGACCGCGCAATAAGGGCAGACCGAGCGGGCAACTTCCGCGCCGTGATTTTTGGGAAGAAGATCCCGGGTCGCCGCGCTCATCGCTTCCAGACCGGTGCCGTCTCCGCCATTTAGTATCTGGCGGAACAGTGGCCAGCGAAGCGCCATTTCTTTAATCATCGATCGCAACTTTCAAGACATGAGTCCAGAAAGAAGATGCTCCGGAACGGTGGGCAGTTTCCACCAAAAACCAAATATTAATGCAATGTTACAGTTTTCGATTTGCGACGAATGCTGCTTGACAGCCCTCTGTGCCGGGATTATACGTATCGCGTCACACGATAAGTGATTGCCTCACTCGGGTCAAGAGGACTGGGAGGAAAAATGGCGGAGCAGAGTCTTCCGAATCGTTGGGGAATTGCAGTCGCCGCAGTCATTATGCAAATTTGTCTGGGCGCAGTCTACGCCTGGAGCGTATTCGTCAAGCCGCTCGTATCTCTCGAGCATTGGACGCTTACGCAGGTTTCGCTCTCCTTTACGATTAATGTTTTTTTCATCGGCGTAGGCACCGTCATCGGCGGCCTGTGGATGGATAACGCCGGTCCGCGGAAAGTGGCGACTGTTGGCGGAATTATTTATGGCCTCGGCTACGCCCTGTCTTCATATGCAACAGCGCATCATTCTTTGCCTTTGCTTTATCTCTGTTACGGGGTCCTGGCTGGCACCGGCGGAGGCATGGGCTATATCTGTCCAGTGGCGACGGTCGCGAAATGGTTCCCCGATAAGCGCGGAGTGATGACCGGCCTGGCGGTCACCGGCTATGGCGCTGGAGCCCTGCTGATGGGCCCAATCGCGGCGCGGGAAATTGTTTCCGCTGGTGTGCCCACTACATTTTTGATCTTCGGAATCGCTTATTTCATTGGGGTTATTGCGACGGCGCAGTTTTACGCGAATCCTCCTGCAGGTTGGAAGCCCGCAGGCTGGGTGCCGACAACAGCCGTCGCTAAAGCGGCTGGCACTTACGACTACACCGTGAAGGAAGCTTCGGCAACCTGGCAGATGTGGGCACTGTGGCTGCTGCTTTTCCTGAGCGTGACCGCGGGCATCATGATCATCAGTCAGGCATCGCCGATTGCGCAACAGCAGGTGCATATGACGCCAGTTGCCGCCGGCACCATGGTGGGCCTGCTGGGAATTTTTAATGCCGCGGGGCGCTTTTTCTGGGCGTGGATTTCTGATTATCTCGGGCGGGCTCGCGTTTATTTTCTTCTCTATTTAATTTTCGCAGCGATCTTTTTCGTGCTACCCAGCATCACCTCGCAAACGGCATTGTTCGTAGCCTTTGCGGGAATCTATCTATGCTACGGAGGCGGTTTTGGCGTAATGCCCTCGTTTACTGCGGACTACTTCGGGGCAAAACACATGGGCGGAATCTACGGTTGGGTTCTGCTGGCTTGGGGCGTTGGCGGCGTGGTTTCGCCGATCATGATCGCTCGCCTCCGCCAGTCCACGGGACAATACACCACGGCGTTCCACATCATTTTTGGCGTGATGCTGGTGTCGCTGATTTTACCCTTAATCATTAGTCCTCCGAAGGGGAAGGCGGTTGGAAAGCAGCAATCAGTCGCTTAGGCCTGCATCGGAATTGAATCCGATTGTTTTGTGGAAACGTGCCCGCTCACCGCGTCCATATTGTGCAATGTGGCCGCACTTTCCCGGTCTGCTCACTCACTTCTGTTCGAAGTCCTGCTGGCAGTTGTTTCCGTAGGTGAACGAGTGCAGCACGAAGTCGCTGCGCTCCGGTTCAAGAACCATGAGATGCGAACCGAAAGTCGCGTTTTTTACCAGGTAATACATTCGCGGTTCATCCACTTCCAGATAAGAACCCTGCGCGTCGAAGTGGACGTCTACTCCGGCTTCGCTGGAATCAATGGGCTTCCCGTCCTGCAGCAGATAAACGCGCACAGATTTTTTCGAATCGGCGACACTGAGAACTGCATAGACAGAGCGGGCGTGATAGCGTAGCTGTGCTATCCCGTGCTTGTCGTCGGACGTGACACCGTCCTGTTGCGTGATCCAGCGTCCGGAAAGCATGACCTTGCCGTCTGCGGGCGCTCCATCCGCGTGAAAAACCGTGGCCTCTCCATTATTCCTGTAGCCTTTGGGATTGGCGATGGCGCCGCGTCCAAACCAATCCCCCACGTAAGTTTCGTCAGTGCAAACTCCGCACGAGGGAGCGAATGTATCTTCGGGGGGATCGAGCGGAAGTTTGGTTACATCCGGATGTGCGGGGGCAAGTAAAGCACGAATCTTTTCCTCCATCGGCTGGTTGTTCCCCTCACCTTCCACGTGCAACACGATGTCGCCTTCTTGATCGATGAGAAACCGGTTCGGCCAAACGTTGGAGTGGTAAGCATTCCAGATGGAACCGTGAGTATCGGCAACTACGGGCCAGGGCAGTTGAAAGCGCTTTGCGGCCTGGCGAACGTTGTCCACGCTGAAGCCGATTGCAAACTCGCCGTAGTGCACGCCAACGATATCGAAACCGTCGGAGTGATATTTGGCGTACCAGCGCTTGAGCACGCTGAAGTCACGGATGCAATTGATGCAAGTGTATTCCCAGAAATCGATGAGCAGAACGTGCCCTCGATAACCTTTGATCGAATGCGGAACGCTTTTTGCAGCAACTCCCGTGTCAACCCACTGCGCATCGGGGGCAAAGTTTGGCGCCTTCTGCAGCTTTTGATCGCTTGCTTTCCCGAGGACAACAAGAAAGAGAACAATAATAATTGTGGAAGCGAAAGTCCGCATTACCCGTCCATTCTAGATCAACGGTCCGCGAACTAGATGGAGTCTAGTCGAATCGGACCAGCCATGCAGATGTCACGGAGGCTCGCGACGACCGCAAGATTAGCTCGGCCGCTATCACACGTGCGATAACACTTTCCGCAGGCGACCCGAGCGGCGAATCTGACGCGAGGAAGCCGCCACTCCCTCAGGCCGATTTTGCTCTCTGGCCTCCTCATATCCCAGGACGCCGTAATAGATCGCACGCTCGAAGAATTGATTCAGCAGTTGTTGCAATTCCAACTCGCTATACAGTTCGAAAATGCTGTCCGCAAATGCTTCCCCTACCAGGAACTGGTAGAGATGGTTTCGGCTCATGACGACGGCCCACACAAACTGCGGCAGCCTGATTCCCTCTCCTTCCCGGTGCCGGGCGATCGAAACAAAATGATGCTCTATGTCCTTCTCGGTCTTTCTTAGCAACCACTCTCCCAGATTGCGATACAACTCGGCCGTCGTCCTTTGAAGTTCCTCCGCCGGAATTTTGCCGAAATCACTCGTCAACTCGGACTGTCTCAACTTCGCGGTCAATCCTGTCGCTAACTCTTCAGCATGTCTCTCGATCAAATGTACCAACCTTGACCCAACCATTACTGCTCTCCTTCAGTCTGAACAGGCTACATCTATAGTGATGCGGAAATCCCGGAACGGATGCGGGCGGGCATGATGCGGGCGGGCATGGAGTTGCATTTGTTAGTATATCGTGAGACGATATATTTGAGAGTGCTGAAAGGTAGGCTCGATACGAGGAGCCCGCGGAAATACTTCAATGCCCCGAGTAGCCGTACAGGGTTTCAATGACGGGCTTGGTCAGACTCGCGGAATCATTTTCCGCGAAAATTCCTTCATAAGACCTTTGAATTACAGTGACTCCCTCCCATCGATGAGGGCGCGGCGATAGCAGTCCTTGTGAACCAATCGGCCTTTTGCATCCTGCACTAATTCTTCCGAAGAGCAAGGCTTCTTGCAGAGAGGACAAGTTGGAGTCTGATTGGGAGCGGCAGAGCAGGTCGAAATCCCTTGGGTCATGACTTGCACTCGTGCGCGTCGAACTCGGCTCGCACTGTCAGCAATTGATCATCAATCTGTCTGCCGGCCTGGGGCTCCGCCTCGAATTGCTTCCCACAAGCCGCACAGAATGCGACAACGGCCTTGCCGTCCTCCAGATAGGAGAAGCTGAGAAGATCTTGTAGATTTGCCATGGCAAAGGAGTCCGTACGCCCGGAAGATTCACTGGAGGGAAGCTAACACCAGACCGGAGGGCCGAACGAGCGCCAAGTTACGCCAGCTACGGGCGAGCGAGCAGGAAGTAAAAAAGGTCCCATTCGGGGGTATGCCGAACTAGCCAAGTGCTCCGAGTAGGCCACCGGTATGGTGTCCTACGTGATGTTTGGGCTCGCGCCGGGCCACGCGTTCGTAATTCGCGGAGGATGCAGCAATGTCTGCATGACGACACAGTACTGCTCGGTTTTTTGCTGGAGGGCCGTCAACTGCTCCTCCGTTGCTTGCGGTGCCCGCACATCGAAATTGACTCTTATGCTTTCGAATCCGACCGGGGCAGATTTTGACATCCCTAGCGTGCCTTGCAAATCGAGATCCCCCTCAACACTCACCTCGATAGCTTCAGCAGGTATCCCCATCGCGGTCGCTACCATCTGGCACGTG
>Ga0070735_10002485_pt1 | contig 16678 bp, 8 predicted proteins | sample Coa_R1_FD_66443 | JGI IMG/M metagenome (GOLD analysis project Ga0070735, IMG submission 66443) | Surface soil microbial communities from Centralia Pennsylvania, which are recovering from an underground coalmine fire - Coalmine... | ecosystem: Environmental > Terrestrial > Soil > Unclassified ... | reverse complement strand
CGGCGTCCTTGAGCCGCTGGAGCGCCATCCGGTCCTGCCGCAGGTCGATCCCGTGCTCGTCTTTGAAGCCGTGGACCAACCAGTCGATGACGCGCGCGTCGACGTCTTCCCCGCCTAAGAACGTGTCGCCCGCTGTCGCGATCACCTTGAAGACGCCGCTCGAGCCGATTTCGAGGATCGAGATGTCGAAGGTGCCGCCGCCGAAGTCGTATACCGCGATGGTCTTCTCGACGTTCTTGCCGAAACCGTAGGAGAGGGCCGCGGCCGTCGGCTCGTTGATGATGCGGATGACGTCGAGCCCCGCGATCTCGCCGGCGTCCTTCGTGGCTTGTCGCTGGTTGTCGTTGAAGTAGGCGGGCACCGTGATGACGGCTTTGACGGCCGTTTCGCCCAAGTAGTCCTCCGCGATGAGCTTCATCTCCTGGAGCACCATCGCGCTGATCTCCGACACGCTGTACTCCTTGTCGCGGAGCACGATGCGTACGTCGTTGTGCGGCCCCTGCACGATACGGTAGCTCGACGTCGCGACTGCGTTCTTCACCTGCGGTGAGTTCCACTTGCGGCCGATGAGCCGCTTCGCAGCGTAGACGGTATTCTCTGCGTTGGTGATGGCCTGCCGCTTCGCGATGTGACCCACGAGGCGCTTGCCCGCCTCCGTGATCGCCACCATCGAAGGCGTGGTCTTGTAACCTCCGCGGTTCGGGATGACGGTCGGCACACCGTTCTCGACGATGGCGACGCACGAGTTGGTGGTCCCGAGGTCGATTCCAATCACCTTCTCCATCCCTGCGCGTCTCCCTTCACGCAACGGCTTCGGGCCCCTCCTCGGCCGCGCCAACCACCCGCGGGCACTCGGATCCAGGGCTGAAGCCCAGGCCCGAAGCGGACCCGACGCCTGCCGTCAGGCCGACTTGCCGGTCCTCTTCAACAACGTCTGGATGGTATCATCCTGCGGAGCAAGCTGCGCAGCCGTCTCGAGCTCCTTGCGCGCACTATGGACGAGGCCCGCGGCGAGGTACACGTTCGCGAGCGTCATGTGCACGGAGACGTTCTCGGGGTGGATGTCACAGGCTCGCTTGCCGAGCCGGCCTGCTTCGTGGAGGTCACCTCCCGCCTGAAGCAGGGCGTTGGCCGCTCGCTCGTGCGCCGTCGCGTCGTTGGGTCGCACCTTGCACACGCGCTCCCACGAACGAGCGGCCTCTGCGAATTGGTTGCTCTTCTCCTCGTAGCGGGCCTGGCGAGCGTACATGTCGCCGAGAACTTGATCGGCCTTGGCCTGCGCATCCTTGGCCCGCTCTTGCAGGTCCACGTCCGCCGGCGACAGTCCGCTCGCGACCCGCAGGGCGTTCGCGGCCGCGACGAAGTCTCCCTGAACGAAGGCCTCGTCGGCGTTGGCCACGTACTTGCGCGCCTCCTGAGACTTCGCGCGGGCCACCTTCTCCTCGTAGCGGCGCCTGAGGGCTTCGACCGCGTCGGCGGCAGCCATCGGCGGGACGCCGGACGTGCGTTGTGGCGGCGCGCTTGAGCTCGCCGTCGGACGCCCGGCCAGCAGGCGACGGGCGAGCGCGTCTCGCCGCGAGGCCGCATCCACTGTGGGCGACGAGGGACGCGACCCCGACGCTGGGGAAAGGGGAGCGGACGAGGTGGAAGTCGGCGCTGGTGGCGGCGAGCCGGCGGGAGTCTCTTGGGCCCGGACGGCGCGCTCGACGCTCTCCTCGGCGCGTCGGGTCTCGGCCGTCGCTCCGGCGAGGAGCTCCTCCATCCCTCGCGAACGCCGCTGCTCCTCGAGGTAGACGTCGTACTCGGCGCGCGTCTCGCGCGTGGTCAGGGTGTCGTGCGCCAGCGTGATGCGCGCGAAGATGAGCTCCATGCGGGGCTTGAAGGAGCCGAGCATCTTTCGGAAGTACTTGTCGGGGTGAAACTGGGCCGCCAGATCGTAGTAGGCGCGCTTGATGGACTTACGATCGGTCTGCGCGTTGACGCCGAGGAGCGCGTAGTAGTCGAGCTTCGGGAGCTCGCGATGGAGCGCGAGCACGCGACGGCGCAGGGCGGGTTCGAGATCCCCCGGCTCGCCCATCGCGCGATCGTCCTCGGTCGCCGCGGGAGGGCGCGCGTCGTGGGGCGTCGCGGGGACGTTGCCCGACGGGGGAGGAGAGGCGGAGTGTTGCGTCGAGGGCGTGCTCGGTCGCTGCGCGCGGAGCTCCACCGAAGAGATGCGCGTCGCCGGAGGCAGGGTGCTCGACGTCGCGGGCGCTGGCGGCCCACCTTCGAATGTGATGAGCCCGAGCGACTCGAGCTTCGAGAGCGACGCGCGCACGTGGTCTTCCTTGAGCCCGGTCGCGGCGACGAGCTCGCGCTCGTTGAGTGAGCCGTCGACGCGCGAGAGGACGAACCCGTCGGTGGTCGACAGCGGGGCACTACGATGGGCGGCCCCGCGTGAGACGGGTCTCGGGGTGCGCACGGGCGCTTCCGGCAAGATTGCCTCCAGTCGTCATCATAGCTCTCCTCCACGGAAGTCACCGTGGTCTCCCCAGCGACCATGCATCCATACCCACGCGTGTGGGATGGCGAGGATCCTCTTGGACAGCTCCTCGTTGATTCGGGTCGTCAGCTCTCTCACCGCGGCGTCGTTCGGCGTCTTTGCCCTTAGGTCATCGCTGCGAATGCGCGTGGCGGTCACGACGAAGCCGCCGTCGCCTTCCCGGTCTGCCCCGGGGGCCGCGGTTCCGACGACGACCGCGGCCCTCGTCGCGAGCGCGAGGCGGGCTGGTCCGGACGGCGTCGACGCCTCGTGCCCGAGGAAGGGCGCGGGGCAGGATGGGCCGCGTGACGCCAGATCCATCGGGAGCCCGAGGACCGCCCCGGTTCGGAGCGCCCGAAGGATTCGGGCGGCGGCGCCCGGTTCCGCGCGCCAGAGCGTGCGTACCCCCTTGCCCCCGCGGAGGCGCTCGTACAGTCGCGTGAAGCGCGGGTCGTAGCTCTCGCGCCCCACCGCGAGGAGGGGAACCCCGGCGGCGACGAGCGACGCCGCCACGTGCTCCCACGGGCCTAGGTGGGCCGACGCGAAGACCACGCCCCGCCCGGCGGCGCGTGCCTCGTCGATGACGGCGAGCGCTTGGGGGGCGAGCGGTAGGACCCGCGGCGGTGCACGCGTTCGGAGCAGCGCCGTCGTCTCGCCGAGCAGGCCCCCCAACGTAGAGAAGCAACGGCGAACGAACGCACGGCGCTCGTCGACCGCGAGATGCGGGAAGACCCGCGCGACGTTGTCGAGCGCCGTGCGGCGGGCACGGCCCAGGACCGCGTAGGCGCCGAGGCCGATCGCGCGGCCGATCCGCGCGAGCACCGCGGGGGGGATTTGCGCCGTCACGAGGAGGCCGGCACACGCGAGCGCCCACAGCAAGTCGTTCTTCGCCCGTTGCAGGGGAGTCCAGCGCCCGCCCTCCCTCAGGTCTTGTGCGTCTGGGTGTGTCATCCGGACTCTCGCTTCGTTCGAGCGTGCGGATGACGCGCGGTGTTTCATCCGACTCTCGCTTTCGCTCGAGCCTGCGGATGACGCCTGGGAATCCCTCGGCGGCCTGCTAATAGCTCGCCCATGCGCCTCTCCGTCTCGGTCCTCCTCGTGTCCGTGTGTCTTTTGGCAGGACCTACCGCGGCGGCGCAAGAGATAAACATCCCCTTCACCAAGTCGGTCCTGCCGAACGGGCTCGTGCTCATCCTCAGCGAGGATCACGCCGTGCCTCAGGTCGTGACCAACGTGTCGTACAGCGTCGGCTCGCGCATGGAGCGGTCCGGCCGCACGGGCTTTGCACATCTCTTCGAACACCTGATGTTCATGGGCACGCGCCGCGCGCCGACGAAGATGTACGACGCCTGGATGGAGGCTGCCGGCGGGCGAAACAACGCCTGGACGGCCGAGGATCGCACCGACTACTTCGACATCGCGCCTCCGACGGCGATCGACCTGCTGCTCTGGCTCGAGGCCGATCGAATGCGCGACCTCGGGCCCCTCATCGACCGCGAGAAGCTCGATCTACAGCGCGACGTCGTACGCAACGAGCGCCGCCAGAGCATCGAGAACCGCCCGTACGGGGTCGAGGAGCTGGAGCTTCCGAAGCTCCTCTGGCCGGAGGGTCACCCATACCACCACCCCGTCATCGGATCGCACGAGGACCTCGAGGCCGCGAGCGTGGACGACGTGAAGGCCTTCTTCGCGACCTGGTACGACCCCGCCAACGCGTCGCTCGCAGTCGCCGGCGACATCGACCCGGCTCGCGTGCTCTCCGAGGCCCAGCGCTGGTTCGGGACCGTCCCGACGCGAGGCAAGCCGGTCGACCCGGGGGCGCCCGGCTTTAGCGACCAGAAGACGACGTTGACCGGCGTCGTCCGCAAAACGGTTTCGGACAACGTCGAGCTCAGCAAGATCACCCTCGCGTGGCAGTCGCCGCGCCACTTCGCGCCCGGCGACGCGGAGCTGGATTTGCTGGCGAGCGTGCTCGCCCACGGCAAGGCCAGCCGCCTCTACAAGGCCCTCGTGTACGACCAGAAGATCGCGCAGAGCGTCTCGGCGCAGCAGGAGTCGCGCGTGCTCGGGTCCGATTTCGTCGTGTCGGCGCTCCTGCGACCGGGCGTGGACGCGGCGAAGGTCGAGAAGGCGCTCCTGTCGGAGCTCGCCGACGTGCGACAAAGGGGCGTCACGCCCGAAGAGCTCGAGCGGGCCCGCAACGGCTACGAGATGGAGTTCGTCGATCGACTTCAGAGCATCCCGGAGCGGGCGTCGCTCCTCAACATGTACCAAGCCGAGGTGGGGGACCCGGGGTACGCCGCCCGCGACCTCGACCGATACCGGAAGGCGACGGACAAGGACGTGATGGCATACGCGAACAAGGTGCTCTTGCCGGACGCCATGGTGATCCTCACCGTCGTGCCGAGGAAGGACGACAAGCGATGAGTCGCGTATTGCACGGGAAGGTTCGCGGTTGGTCCGCGGCGTTTCGGGTCGGGCTCCTCGGTGCGTGGGCCGTGGGCGCGCAGGCGTGCGGCGGCGGAGTCGCTCCCGCCCCGCCCCCGCCGGTGCCGACGGCCGTGCCCGTGGCATCCGTCGCCCCGCCGCCGCCCGATCCGTTGGGCCTGCGGCCCGAGGTATCCGAGCCCCCGGCCTTCTTGCCTCCGTCGCCGTCGACGTTCCGCGCGTCCAACGGTGTCGAGGTCTGGCTGCTGGAGCGCCACGAGGCGCCCATCGTCTCGTGCGACATGACCGTCCCGACGGGGGCCTCGAGCGATCCGAAGGGCAAGGGCGGCCTCGCGTACGTTACCGCGAACATGCTCGACGAAGGGGCCGGCAAGCGCGGCGCGATCGACCTGGCCCGCGCGCTCGACGACCTCGGCGCGTCGCTCCACACGGACGCGAACGCGGACGCGAGCTTCGTTTCGATCACCGTGCTGCGGCGCAACGTGGAGCCGGCGTTCGCCCTTTTTGGCGACGTCGTCATCCGTCCGCGGTTCGACCCGGCGGAATTCCGGCGCGTCAAGGACCTCTGGCACAACGAGCTCCTCGAGCGAGAAAAGGACCCGAACGCCACGGCGCGCGTCGTCTTCCGCGCGACCCTCTTCGGCGCCGACCACCCTTACGGGCACCCGTGGGATGGGACACCGCAGAGCGCGAAGTCGATCGGCGTCGAGGACGCAAGGCTCTTCTACGGTTCCGCGTGGCGGCCCGATCGGGCGAAGCTCGTGTGCGTGGGGGACATCACGGCGGAGGCCCTGACGCAGCTCGTCGAGTCCGCCTTCAAGTCTTGGAGGGCGCCCGCGACCGCCGCTCCGGCGCCGATCGCTCCGCCAGCCCCGAAGGGGCCGTGGCCGCGCCTTGTCCTGGTCGATCGCCCGGACGCTCCGCAGGCGGTCATCGCGGTCCTGCGGCCCGGCATCGCCGCCTCCGACGCGGAGGAGCCCGTGCTCTTTCGCACGAACGACGCGATCGGAGGCAGCTTCTCGTCGCGACTCAATCAGGACCTGCGGGAGCGCCACGGCTACACCTATGGTGCGCGCTCCGTCTTCTCGCGCTCCCGCGGCCCGGGCCTCGTCGTGTCCATGGCCAACGTGGTCACCGACAAGACCGGGGACGCGCTCGCCGCGATGCTCGAGGACCTCAAGCAGTTTGCGAGCGGCGGGCTGACGGAGGACGAGGTGGAGCGGTCGCGCTCCATCGCGCGCGGCGAGCTCGTGGGTTCCTACGAATCGGTCGAGTCGATCGCCGCTCGTCTCGCGGCCGACGTGTCGCTCGGCCTTCCCCCCGACTGGGAGGCCAAGGCGAGCGAAAAGCGCGATCACGCGCAGAAGACCGAGCTCGACGCGCTCGCGAGGACGTTCTTCGATCCGACCGACGCCGTCGTCGTCGTGGTCGGACCGAGAGCGCGGGTGCAGCCCATGCTGGAGAAGCTCGGGCTGCCGGCACCGGAGATCCGGGACGCCGTGGGGATGCCGGTCAAGTAGCCACGACGCGGTCGGCTACTTGCGGAGGCGCGCCAGGTAAGCAGCCCGCACGTCGCTGGTCACCTGGGCGAGGAGCTCGCCGGTGAGGGCCAGGATGTCGCGCGCCTCGAACCCGCTCTCGCGAAGCTCGCGATAGATCGTCTTCGCGAGGATCGAGAGCGAGCGTGGATCGCGGGCGCCGGGAGTCTCTCCGAAGGGGAGGGCCATCGTGATGAGCGATTCTCGAAAGTTCGACTGTACAAGCTACGTGCCAAACGCGCGCGATCTCTTCGTCCTTAGTCCGCACGCTCGAGCGAAGCGAGAGATCGGACTGGGACACCCCCTAGCGCACGCGCCCCTTGTGCCGGGCCATCGCGGAGTGCCGCAGGCGGAAGTGAAACTCCCCCTGAAACCTTGAACGATGAGCACCGTGGGAACGCCCTTGCGCAGTCCATCGGCGCGCATGTGCGCGCGTGGTCGCGCAGCGGGGTCGTCGCCGGGCTCGCGGCGTTGCAGACCAACCAGAAGTGCGCGCAAGCCCATCCGCGCCCGACGAAGCAAGGGCTGGATCTTTCCGCCCGCGTTGGTGGACTCGGCTCCCGCGGCACCTGCATCGACGCGGAAGCTACGGACGTGCCGCGCATGCCGCGCGCGCGAGCGACTCTTCGTGGCAGGCCAAGCCCTGAAATGACAGGGTCTTTGGCCGTACAGGCTGTGCTAACTTAAACCCAAGTCTGCGCCCTGCGACGGGCCCCGCGAACAGGCGGCACACGACTTGTATTGATCCGAATCCCGCGTCGATGCCTACCGAGACATCCGGCTGGCGACCGCGCGGGAGAACGCGGACTCGTGGGGGCGGTTCGAAACCAACGGCGAGCGAGGAGTGGAGCGTTTGACGAGCGCACCTGCACTGACGAGCGGCGGAGCCATCGCGGCAGGGGGATGGAGCGGAGGAATGCCCGGCGAGGGCTCACTCGTCGACTTCTCGCCCGATGCCCTGGCCCGTGCCGCGGCGCGGTTTCGTGACCGCGTGCACGTCGTGCGGCGCACGGCCGACGGCGCGTCCGGCGTGTGCTTCGGCGAGGATCCGCCGGGCGCGACGTCCGGCGCGCGGCTCGTTCTTTCCCTGCCTCCCGTCTACCCCGAGTGGCTGGGTTCCCCCGATTTCCTGGCCACACACCGCGTTCGATTCCCCTACTCGGCGGGGGCGATGGCGCATGGCATCGCCAGCCGCGATCTCGTCCTGGCCATGGCGCGCGCGGAGCTCCTTTCCTTCTTCGGGGCGGCCGGCCTCCCTCCGTCGGTCGTCGAGGACAACGTCGTCGCCATCCAGCAGGAGCTCGGCGCGGACGGTCCAACGTGGGGCGCCGACCTGATTCACTCGCCGCACGACCCTGCCGTCGAGGACAAAGTCGTCGACGTCTACTTGCGTCACGGCGTGCGCCGCGTGTCGGCGTCAGCGTTCATGCGGTTGACGCCGGCCGTCGTCCGCTACGCCTGCCAGGGGCTCGCGATCGCGCCCGACGGCTCGGTGCGACGCGAAAACCACCTCTTTGCCAAGCTCTCCCGATCCGAGACCGCGCGGCTCTTCATGTCGCCCGCGCCCCCGGAGATGGTCGCGGCCCTGGTGCACGCAGGCGCGCTCACCGCCGAAGAGGGGGAGCTTGCCGGCCGCGTTCCTCTCGCCGAGGACGTCACTTTCGAGGCCGATTCGGGGGGCCACACCGACAATCGCCCCCTCACCGCGCTCCTGCCGACGCTGTTGGCGCTGCGCGACGAGCTCAAAGAGCGACACGGCTACGCGAGCGACGTGCGGGTCGGAGCCGCCGGCGGCCTGGGCACGCCCAGCGCGCTGGCTGCGGCCTTCGGGATGGGGGCGGCCTACGCGATGACGGGATCGGTCAACCAGTCCACCATCGAGGCGGCGACCTCGCTCGCGGCCAAGGAAATGCTCGCCGCGGCCGACCCGACCGACGTCGCCATGGCGCCGTCCCCCGACATGTTCGAGCTCGGGGTCAAGGTCCAGGTCCTCAAGCGGGGGACGATGTTCGCGGCCCGCGCGACGCTCCTGCGCGACCTCTATCGCACCCACGCGGGGCTCGAAGACATCCCGGCCGACACCGTCGCCCGCATCGAGCGCGAGATATTCCAGCGGCCGCTCGCCGAGGTCTGGGCCGAGACGCGCGGCTACTTCGAATCCCGCGGCCCCGCCGAGGTTGAACGCGCCGAGCGGGACCCGAAGCACAAGATGGCGCTGGTCTTCCGCTGGTACGTGGGCCTCGGGAGCCACTGGGCCATCGCCGGGGTGCCGGAGCGCAAGTTCGACTACCAGGTCTGGTGCGGCCCGGCGATGGGGGCGTTCAACGGATGGGTGCGCGGTACGTTCCTCGCAGAGCTGCGCCATCGCTCCGTCGTGCAGGTGGCCCTCAATCTCCTGGAAGGGGCGGCCGTCTTCACCCGCGCCCAGCAACTCCGCAGCGTCGGGCTCCACGTCCCGGAGGCCGCGTTCCGTTACTCCCCGCGGTACCTCGTCAGCTGAAGGAAACGAAAAACCGGACATGACCGCTCGAACGCAAGATGACGGGATCGCGATCGTAGGGCTCGGCGCGCTCTTTCCAGGCGCCGCGGCTTGCCACGACTTCTGGAGGAACATCCTCTCGGGGCGAGCGCTCATCCGCGACGTCCCGCCGACGTACTGGCTGCCCGAGGACTTCTACGATCCGAACCCGCGCACGCCGGACAAGGTCTACTGCAAGCGGGGTGCGTTCCTCGACCCGATCGAGTTCGACCCGATGAAATACGGCGTGCCGCCGAAGCTCTTGACGAGCACCGACACCTGCCAGCTCCTGGCGCTCCTCGTGGCCGACCAGGTCCTCCACGACACGCTCGGCGACCGCTACGGCGCAGGACACGGCGCCTCCCAAGGCGGGCCGCACGCCGACGCGGCGCCCCGGGATCGCATCGGCGTCATCCTCGGGGTCTGCTCGGGGCTCGAGCTCGTCGGCGAGGCGGCTTCTCGGCTCCAGCGCCCCGCGTTCGTCAAGGTGCTGCGCGAACGCGGATATCCCGAGGACGAGGTCCAGGCGGTCGCCGACGCGATCGTCTCGCTCAGCCCCGAGTGGAACGAGAGCACCTTCCCCGGACTGCTCAACAACGTCGTGACCGGCCGGATCGCAAACCACTTCGACCTCGGCGGCCCGAACTTCACGACCGACGCCGCGTGCGCGAGCTCGTTCGCCGCCGTGGCGATGGCCGCGAACATGCTCCAGCGGGGCGACGCCGACTGCGTCATCACGGGCGGGGCCGACACGACGAACGATCCCTTCACCTTCATGTGCTTCTCGAAGACGCCGGCCCTTTCGCTGAGCAGCCAGTGCCGACCCTTCTCGGAGGCCGCTGACGGCACGATGCTGGGCGAAGGCATCGGCATGATGGCGCTCAAACGTCTCGCCGACGCCGAGCGCGACGGGGACAAGATCTACGCGGTCCTGCGCGCATGCGGCAGCTCCTCGGACGGGCGTGCCAAGAGCATTTACGCGCCTCGATGGGAGGGGCAGGTCCGCGCGCTCCAGCGGTGCTACGCCGAAGCGGGCTACGGGCCGGAGTCGGTCGAGCTGGTCGAGGCGCACGGCACCGGCACGGCCGCGGGCGACCTCGCCGAGTTCCAGGCTCTGCGGGAGGTCTTCAACGCCACGGGTCGCGCCGACCGACAGTGGTGCGCCCTCGGGTCGATCAAGTCGCAGCTCGGCCACACGAAGGCGACCGCGGGGGCGGCCGGCCTCTTGAAGGTCGCGCTCGCGCTGCACCACAAGGTGCTTCCCCCGACGCTCGGCGTGGACAAGCCGGCCGCGAAGCTCGAGATCGAGAAGACCCCGTTCTATCTGAACGCCGAGGCACGCCCCTGGATCTCGAGCGGCGAACACCCCCGGCGTGCGGCCGTCAGCTCGTTCGGCTTCGGGGGCACGAACTTTCACCTGGCGCTCGAGGAGTACACAGGCAAGCGCGAGCGCGCGCGCCGCTTGCGGGTGCTGCCGACGGAGCTCGTCCTCGTCGCCGATCGCGATCGGACCTCGGTCATCAAGGCGGCGCGCGAGCTCGACGCGTCCCTCGTCGACAAGCCGGGGATACTCGCGCACGTCGCCCGCGAATCGCAGCAGCGTTTCCGAGCCGACGCGGGCGCGAGGCTCGCGATCGTCGCCGCGGACGTCGAGGAGCTCCGCGCGCGCCTGTCGCAGGCGGCTGACGCGATCGAGAAGGCCACCGGTCCGACGGCGGCGGTTCCGCCGAGCATCTTCTACTCGGAGGAGGCGCCCGGCGGGGGGCTGGCCTTCGTGTTCCCCGGGCAGGGCAGCCAGTATGTATCGATGGGCGCGGACGTGGCGATCGCGTTCGACGCGGCGCGGGCGGTCTGGGACGAGGAGGCGGCCACGCCCATGGGCGGCGAGCTGCCGCTGCACGACGTCGTCTTCCCGAGGCCCGTGTTCAGCGACGACGAGCGGGACGAGGCGTCGCGGCGCCTCCGGGCGATCGAATGGGCGCAGCCTGCGATAGGCGCGACGACCGCGTCCCTCCTCGCGCTCCTGCAGGCCGTGGGTCTCAAGCCGGACGCCGTCGCCGGGCACAGCTTCGGCGAGCTCTCGGCGCTCTACGCGGCGGGGTCGCTCGACCGGCAGGGCTTCATGCGCGTGGCGAGGCGCCGTGGCGAGCTGATGGCGCGCGCCGCGGAGGGGGGAGACGGCAGCGGGATGTCCGCCGTCACCGCGTCGCTCGAAGAGGTCGAGCGGGTCCTCGCGGGGTCCAACGTCGTCGTCGCCAACCACAACGACCCCCGACAGGTCGTCGTATCGGGGGTCCACTCAGCGCTCGAGGACGCCGAAAAGCGCCTCGCCGCCGCCAACCTGAAGGTCCAGCGACTGGGCGTGGCGGCCGCATTCCACTCCCCGATCGTGGCCCCCTCGGTCGAACCGTTCGCGCGTTTCCTCGGCGGCGTCGCGATCTCGTCCCCTGCCGTCCCCGTGTTCGCGAACGCGACCGCAGCCCCTTACCCGGAGAAGGTGGAGGACATCCGCGAGCTCCTCGCCACGTCCATTGCGCGGCGCGTCCGGTTTGTCGAGCTGATCGACGCGATGTACGCGAGCGGCGTACGGACCTTCATCGAAGTCGGCCCCGGCACGACGCTCACGTCGATGGTGTCGCGCATCTGCAAGGACCGCCCGCACCGCGCGATCGCGGTGGATCGTCCCGCGCGCCACGGCGTGACGAGCCTATGGCAGACGCTCGCGCAGGTGGCCGTGTCCGGGCGTTCGCTCGACTTCGCACCGCTGTGGCAAGAGTTCGACCTCGGCGCGGACCCGCGGCTGGAGCCGAAGCCGAAGATGACGGTCAAGATCAGCGGCACCAACTACGGAAGAAAATATCCGCCGGAGGGAGGGGCCGCGGCGCTGCCTCGGCCGAATCCGGCGCGCATGCCCACGCAGAAGGCCAACGGAGAGGTCATGGACACGAAGGAAAGCAAGTCGTCCGGTGCGGTCGAGAGCGGCTCGAGCGCGGCGAGCAACGGGGTCGCGCAGGCGATGCCGCGTGCGCCGTCGACGAGGCCGGACGAGGCCAAGCTCCTCAACGGCTCGCACCCGAACGGAAGCGTGACGCGCGTGACCGCTCCGGAAGCGCCCCACGAGGCGACCAACGGCGTCGTGGTGGCGCACGAAGAGGCGATGGCCTGGCCCCGAAGCGATGCGTCGGCGTGGCTCGCCGCGTACGAGGCGATCCAGTGCCGGACCGCCGAGGCGCACGCGCTCTACCAGCAGACGATGGCGCAGTGCCACCTGGCCTTCCTCCATGCGGCCGAGCAGTCGGCTCTCGCGCTGGCGTCGGTCGCGGCCGGCGCCCCGGTTCGCGCGCTGTCCGCGGCAACTTCGTCCGCCCCGCTGCCTGCGCTGCCTGCGCCGCAGTGGTCGGCGCGTCCCGCGCGGGCGCCGGCGCCGTCCGCGCGCTCCGAGGCGTCTCCGGGTGGAGTGGCGCGACAGACCGTCGACGCGCCCCCGCGGCGTCCTGTCTCCGCGCCTCCCGCTGCGGCGCGCCCCGCGGTCTCCGTGGCCGCGCCCGCGGTGGCTGAGGCGCCCAAGCCTCGAGGGCCTGCGCCGGCGCCGGCAGCACCGCCGGTTGCGGTCCCCGCCGCCAAGTCGAACGGCGCGATCGCTCTTCCCGCGGACGGCGATCTGCAGTCCTTCCTGCTCACGATCGTCTCCGAGAAGACGGGGTACCCGAAGGACATCCTCAACCTGGACCAGCAGCTGGAGGCCGACCTCGGAATCGACTCGATCAAGCGAGTGGAGATCCTCTCGGCCTTCGAGGGGCACGTCCCGGACATCAAGGACGTGAACCTGGAGGAGGTCGCCAAGCTTGCGACACTGCGCGACGTCCTCGGGTTCATGGAGCGGTACGCCGACAAGCTCGGCTTGGAAAAAAAAAAGATCTGACGAGCGGGCCGCCTGACGCGTCTCGGGCCGGCGGGGATGGGGGCATCACCCGCCACGCGCCCGTCCTCGAGCCAGTGTCCGCCCCCGGCTTCTGCATCCCGGGTCTCTTCACCGTGGGACGCATCGAGGTGATCGATCGCGGGTCCAAGCTCGGGGCGGCGATCGCGGCGCGCCTCGTCGAGTCCGGGGTGGACGCGCACGCGGTCGAGCAGGCGTCCGCCGATGCGGCCGGGGTCGTCTTCGTGTCGGGCCTCGCCGAGGAGACGTCCGTCGCCGGGGCGATCGAAGTCCAGCTCGAGGCCGCGCGCGCCGCCCGCACGCTCGCGCAGCGCAAAGCGCCGCGCGTCTTCGTGACCGTCCAGGGCACCGGCGGTGACTTCGGCCTCTCCGGTCGCGCGGGCGAGCGCGCGTGGACCGCCGGTCTGGCGGGGCTGGCAAAGACGGTCGTGGCCGAATGGCCCGACTCGGCCGCCAAAGCGATCGACGTGGCGCTGGTGGGAAGCGATCCGGACGTCGTGGCGGCTCGCGTGGCGTCCGAGCTCCTCCTCGGCGGGCGCGACGTCGAGGTCGGGCTCGGTCGAAGCGGTGGGCGCGGCGTCGTGCACCACAGAGCGGCTCCGTACGCGCAACCGTCCCCCGATGCGCGGATCCGTGCCGGGTCCCTCGTCGTCGTGTCGGGCGGGGCGCGCGGCGTCACTGCGGCCGCCCTCTCGTCGTTGTGCGCCTACGGGCCTCACCTTGCCCTGCTCGGTCGAACGGAGCTCGTCGAGGAGGAAAGCGACACCCGCCCCGCCGCCACGGACGCCGACCTTCGTCGCGTCCTCCTTGCCCGAGCGAAGGCGGCCGGCGTGACCGTGCTGCCGAAGGAGCTGGCGAGGCAAGCGAAGTCCATCCTCGACGGTCGCGAGATCGCCGAAAGCGTCGCCGCCCTGCGCCGCGCGGGCGCGCAGGTGAGCTACCACGCCGTCGACGTGCGCGACCCCGACGCCGTACGGACGGTCATCGACGCGTGCCGGCAGAAGTGGGGGCCCGTGCGCGGCGTCGTCCACGGCGCCGGCGTCCTGGCCGATGCGCTGCTCGCCGCCCAGTCCGACGCGCAGTTCGACGCCGTCTTCGCGACCAAGGTGCAGGGATTGAAGAACCTCCTCGCGGCGACGGCGGAGGACCCGCTGGAGCTCCTCCTCGTGTTCTCGTCGGTGGCCGGGCGATTCGGGAACTCGGGGCAGTCTGCGTACGCCATGGCCAACGAGGTCATCAGCTGCGTCGCCGCCGCGGAGCGATCGCGTCGCGGTCCGCGCTGCCTCGTGCGATCGCTGGCTTGGGGCCCCTGGTCCGGTGGGATGGTGACCCCCGGGCTCGCCAAGCTGTTCGAGAAGGCGGGCGTCCAGACCATCGCGCTCGACGCGGGCGCGCGCGCGCTCGCGCGCGAAGTCGCGAGCGAGGATTCGTGGCCGCAGGTCATCCTGATGAACGGCGAACCTCCAGCGACCGCGCGACCGATGCGCTCCGAGCGGTCGGCGGGCGCGGTCGACGCCGCGCCCGAGCCCGTCTTCGACCTCGTCGTCAACTCGAGCACGTATCCGCTTCTCGATGGCCATCGGATCGGGGGGGCGCCGGTCGTTCCGGCGGTCCTGGCCGTGGAGTGGTTCTGCCGCGCCGCCGCGGCGGCTGCGCCCTCGCTTTCCGTCGCGGCCTGCACGGACCTCAAGGTGCTGAAGGGGGTCCCCATCGAGGCCTTCGAGCGGCGCGGCGCGCGCCTCCACGTGCACACGCGCGTCGTCGACGCGGGCGCCGCTCGCGCGCGGGTCGAGTGCCGGCTCACCGACGATCAGGCCGTCCCGCGGTACTCGGCGACGATCGAGCTGGGCGCCGGGCAGCATCCAGCGGCCATGCCGCCGCCTCTCGAGGACGCCAAGCCGTGGCCATGGTCGGTCGAGCGCGCGTACTCGGAAGTGCTCTTCCATCGGGGCCCGTTCGCCGTGATCCGCGCCCTCGGCGTCGTGTCCGATACCGGCGCCACCGCGGAGGTCGTCGGCGCGCGCGCGATGGCGTGGCCGGACGTCTCCTTCTGCACGGACGTGGCGGCGATGGATGGCGGCGTCCAGGTCGCGGTGCTCTGGGGGGCGCACGTCCTCGGGCGCCTGCCCCTTCCCATGAGCCTGGGCGCGTACCGCATCTACCGCTCGGGACCGGTCGACGCGGCGGTCAAGATCCTCGTGAGCGGGCGCCGGACGAGCTCCTTTCGCGCGGTCGCTCGGGTGGCTTATGTCGGCGCCAACGGCGATCTCCTCGGGATCATGGAGGACCTCGAGCTGTATCTCTCGACGGGCGCGGCCCGACCCAGCCAAGCGGGGGTCGCGTGAAGGCTCCCGCGCCCCGAGACCCCGCCGGTCCCCCGGACCTCCCCGACGGCGTGGCCGTGCAGGAGATGCCCCGCGCCCCCGCGACGCCCCCCGAGGCCGCGGCGCCGGCTCCCGCGCCCGGCGATGCGCCTTCGCCCGCCGAGCACCCGCTGGCCGTGCACCACGAGCGCGTATCGGCGGCGCACGAGGCGTTTCTCCGCGGGCAGGAAGAGGTCCAGCGCGGCTTCATCGAGCATCGCAGCCGTCTCCTGGAGGGACTCCAGCAACTCTGGAGCGTGCCGTTCGCTCGGGCCCCCGGGTTCGGCCCTCCGGTCGAAGCCTTCGCGGAGGCGCGGCCCCCCGTGGAGCCGGCTTTTGAGCGCGTCCGCAGGCTCGAGCGAAGCGAGAGTTCGGACGACACACCCGAATCCGCCGCGCCAGAGCTCGCAGTTTCGGCCAGGATGGAACTCGGGTGGGACGATTGGTTCCTCGATGCCCACGTCGCGCCCGTGGGCGTATTGCTCGAGCCGATCGGCAGGCTGCTCCCTCGCGCACTGGGCGAGTGCGAGTGCGAAGTCGAGTTCTTCGCCGGGCTGCCGGTCGTCGGTGAGACGGTCGCGTGGGCGACCGGGGCCGAGGGCGACGCCTTCGCCGTCGACGTGAGCGTCGGCGAGCGGCGTATCGCGCGGGTCGCGGGCCGCCGGATCGCGACGTGGGCGCCGAGCTCCGTCGATCGCGCGCGCGGTCCGGGCGCGTCGGGACTGCCGGCGCCCGCCACGTGGACCTCGAAGGTGGACTTCACGGAGCGTGAGGTCGCGGCGCTGCTCGACGGCGATCCGTTCGGGTGCTTCGGCGAAGGCTTCGAGCGCTCCGCGAGCCACACGCGCTCGCCGGCGCTGCCCGGGGCGCGGTTGATTCGCCTGGCAAGGGTCCAAGGGCTCGACCCGACGGGGGGTCCCCTTCGCGCGGGGGCGCTGCGCGCCCGGGTCGCCCCGGCGTTCGAGGCGCTCCCGGCGCGCCAAGACCCCGGCTTGCGCCTGGCCCGGGTTCATCAGGGGGCGCTCCAGTGCCTGGCCTTCTTCGCCGCCGCCGCCGGGGCGACGATCGAGCGCGACGGCTGGCGGTTCGAGCCTCTCGTCGGGCAGGCGTCGCGCGTGCGCTTCGCCGAGGCGCCCGACCCCGAGCAGGGGCTCGACTACGAGGTCGCCCTCGAGCGCCTCGAGATCGGCCAAGACACGGTCGTGGTCGGGGACGTCAGGGCGCTCGTCGGCGATCGGGTGGTCTTCGAGGGCGAGCGGCTGGGGCTGCGCCTGGTGCCGGATTGGCCGCTGACCAGCGACCGCGCGCTCATGGCCGACGGCGCGGCGGTCGACCGCGGGCCCCGCCGGG
>Ga0070735_10002483_pt1 | contig 16684 bp, 20 predicted proteins | sample Coa_R1_FD_66443 | JGI IMG/M metagenome (GOLD analysis project Ga0070735, IMG submission 66443) | Surface soil microbial communities from Centralia Pennsylvania, which are recovering from an underground coalmine fire - Coalmine... | ecosystem: Environmental > Terrestrial > Soil > Unclassified ... | reverse complement strand
GACCCGGAGGCATGCGACAGCGCGGCAGCCGTGGTGTCGAGGATCGACTTCTGCGGTGATCCGTATTCCGTGGCGGACGGCGCCGACGCCGTGATTCTGGTCACCGAGTGGAACGAGTTCAAGAGCCTCGATCTGCTGGCTCTCCGGCGGCGCATGCGCGGCTCGCTTCTCATCGACGGCCGCAACCTCTACGAGCCGGCCGTGGCCGCAGCCCGAGGCTTCGACTACGTTGGCGTGGCGCGCGGACAGGCGCCCAGCAACGGGCATGTGGCGGAAGGCGTGCCGACGCGGTAGTTGAAGGAACACCGGCTGAAAGCAGACCGCGCGCCTTTTCGCCGCGCCGGACGAGAGACGCTCCAGCCGGCTCCCGCGATCACCCCTCGACACCCACCGCCAGCAGATCGCGGAACCATTCGATGGTGCGCTGGATGCCGGTTACCAGATCGACCTTCGGCTGCCAGCCCAGCACGTCGCGCGCCCTGGTAATGTCAGGGCAGCGCCGCGTCGGATCGTCCACCGGCAGCGGCATATGGGTGAAGCCGGCGTCCGAGCCGACCAGAGCGGCGATGCGGCGCGCAAACTCCTCGACCGTGTACTCGTCGGGATTGCCGAGGTTGAACACCTCACCGGCGGTTCCCGGCTGGAATATGGCGCCCATCAGTCCGTCTACCATGTCGGAGACGTAGCAGTAGCTGCGCGTCTGGCTGCCGTCACCGTAGATGGTGATCGGCCGGCCGGCGAGCGCCTGCGTGACGAAATTCGGCACGATGCGTCCATCGTCGGGTCGAGAGTGCGGTCCGTACGTGTTGAAGATGCGAACCAGCCGGACATCGAGGTCGTACTCTCGGTGGTAGGCGAAGGTCAGCGCCTCGCCGAAGCGCTTGCCCTCGTCGTAACAGGAACGCGGACCGTTGGGATTGACGTTGCCCCAGTAGATTTCCGGCTGCGGGTGAACCATCGGATCGCCGTAGATCTCTGAGGTCGAGGTGAACAGGAAACGTGCCCGGTACCGGCGCGCCAACTCGAGCATGTTCAACGTGCCGCTGCTGTTGGCGTGCAGCGTCGCGAGCGGACGGGCCAGATAGTCGGGCACGGAAGCGGGACTGGCGAGATGGAAGATGACGTCGGCCGGCCGGTCGAGCGGCTGCACCACGTCGTGGTCGAGAAATGAGAAGCCGGGCTGATCCAGGAGCGACGCGATATTGCGTCGCGCGCCGGTTGACAGATTGTCGACACAGGTGACGGAATAGCCGCGTTCCAGCAACGCGGCGCACAGATGGGAGCCGATGAAGCCGGCCCCGCCGGTGACAAGCGCTTCCAGAATGCCTCCTCGCGTGGCCGGATGCCACGTGCACATCATCGTAGCCCAAAGAAAAGGAGGCGCGGTATCGCGCCTCCGATGCGGAAACTGAAGCGGCGAGCGCTACGAGGCCAGCTTCGTCGCCATCACTGGCTCGTCGATCCTTCGGAACAGTGTTCGAGCTTCCTCCCGGTTCAACTCGCGATACGAGTCAATCTTTCCGCACACCCAGCACTTTCGAACGAGCATCTCCTCGAGAGGATACCGCTCGTACACGAGCCTTCCACCACACTTCTTGCAGCTGGGTCGAACCACAGAGCCCTCCTACTTGGTCGCGTAGACGCCTCAAACTCGAAGGCACCATACCACCCCGCTATTAGTCGGAAATTAATCCTTCGGTAAGATTTGTCTCCTTCAGCCGTCCGGCCCCACCGATCCGACGAGCCGGCCGCCGGTTCCACCGGACGGCAGGACCGTCAAAACCTCCCAAGATCGCACCGGCGAACGACGGGGGCGCGCCGTCGATCGCCGGACACGACCAACCAACGGAGCCGTAGGGGCAGTGGCTCCTGTCCCGGCCCGCCTCGCGCCTTCTCGCCCGACGCCAGGCCCCACAGTGACATCGGTCCCGTGGCCGGACAGGACCGGGCGGCACCGCCGATGCCGCCCTGCTCAGGCACGGTGCAGCTTCGACGCTATCCTACAGTGCAGACTTCAGGCATAAGGTGACACCGCCCGCGTTGGCCTACCCGCCGCCCCGTCATCTGCCATGCTGACCATCAGGGTTCTCACGATCCAGATGCCAACGCAACGGGTTGTAGAGGATGTACTCGCGTATCGCCTCCAGCTCGCGCTCATTGCGTATGATGCGGTCGTGAAACCCCCGCTGCCACAGCCGACCCGGATACGGTGGCCAGCCCCGCGCTGCCACACCCGTTCCATAGAGATGCGCCGTGTACGACTTGAACCTCCCCGCCACCGCGGAGACGGTTATGCGCCCTCGCGGACTGCTCCCATCGACACCGCGCACGTCCTCGTCCAGAACGAGGATGCCGTGGAAATGGTTCGGCATCGTTACATGGGCGTCAAGCGATACCCCGCAATAGAACGTCTCGAGATTCTGCCAGATGGCGTCGACCATCTTGCCGGCGGGCGAGAGCTGCACCTCGGCGCCAACGACCTCCCCGAGCAGCGGCATCCGCTGTTCGAGGCAGAGAGTGACAAAGTAGGCGCCTGCCTCTGCATAGTTGTAGTTCTGCAAGCGAGTCGACCGGCGAACGGGATAGCAGGACATTGGTCGGGAAGGATTGTAGCGCAGGCGTGCGGGTCACGGCCGGGGTGGCGTGCCAGCGGCCCGGTCAACATCAAGAGCCTCCGAAGCGGTGCATCACCGGGCGGTTCGGGACCGGAGCCACGAACCCTACGGGGTTGATCGTGAGGTAAACGGAATCTTTGTTGGGCGAGGGCATGGTCGCGACGGCATGCCTCCGTCAACTGGTCGGGCTAGACGTAGGGTTCGTGGCTCCGGTCCCGAACTGCCGACGACCCCGCCTGTCACGGAATATTCCATCGGCCCCACGAACCCCTGCACACGGTCAGAGGGACGGCTAGAACCGGCGCCCGGCCCTGCGAACGCTTCACGCATCTCGATTCACCAAAACTTGCAGTTGACGGTCCATCGAAACTCCTGTAATATGTGCCCTGTTTGGCGAAACGTCAGGTGGGACCGCGCAGCATAGCCGGCAGCGACTGACCGGCGACGCAGTCCCGCCGACATCGGGTATGGAGGAGAAGGTCATGCGGCACACCGCGCGGGCAGGCACTTCGCTCAACAGTGTTCGGTCAGGAGCGGCTATCGCGCTGCTAACAGCAGCAGGCGCCGTGGCCGGTGGAACGACTGCGGTTCACGCCAAGGGCGGCACTACCTGGTACGTGAACAGCGGCCCGTCCGGAAACGACAACAACACCTGTCTCTCTCGCAAGCATCCCTGCGCAACGATCCCTGGCGCCATGGCAAAGGCAGCCTCAGGCGACACAATCGAGATCGCTGCCGGCACCTATGCAGGCGGGTTTACGATTGCTGAAAGCTTGAGCCTGAAGGGCGCGAAGGGTGCACCGCCGGTTATCAGCGGAGGATCTCCCGGCGTCACCATTCCAGGCGGTGTCACCGCGACACTGGCAAACCTGCAAGTCATCGGTGCCACACCGGGCATCGCCGACTCCGGCACGCTCACATTGTCCGGTAGCACCGTCATCGATGATGCGGGCGGAGTGCTGGATGCAGGAGTGCTGACAGCGGTGGGCGGCGCCTTGAGCAGTAACTCCGGCAACGGACTGACGGTGAATGGTGGGGCAGACGCGAATGTAACAGGCACCACCCTTGCTTCCAACAGCGGCACAGGTGTCTCAAACGCGGGAACAATGTCTCTTGCCGGAGCTGCAGTCAGCGGAAACTCCGCAGGAGGAATTTCGAACTCCGGCACGGGGGCCGTATCGACCACCACGGTCACTTCTAACGGCAACGGCGGCATCATCAACTCTGGAGCACTGACGCTCAACAACTCCACGGTGGGAAGCAACTCGGGAGGAAACGGCGGCGTCTCCAATACTGGAACCCTCTCGATGAATGGTACGACGGTACAAAGCAACTCGGGAGGCCAAGCGGGAATATACAATTCGTACCGGTTGACGATGACCAACAGCACGATTTCCGGCAATTCCGGCAGTTGCGCCGGTGGCGTGTGTAACTCGAACGGTGCTTTCCTGACAGTGACGACCGGCACTGTCTCCGGCAACACGGCCAGCCAGATGGGCGGGGGCATATACAACGCGGGGACAACATCGCTCCTGAGCAGCAGCGTGAACGGCAACTCGTGCCCCGGTAACTGCTTGGGAGGCGGTATCTACAACAGCAACGGCAACAGTCTCGTTGTGACCGACAGTACCATCAGTGACAACTTTGCCGGTACCTGCTCAAACTACTGCTGGTCGACATACCAGGGCGGTGGCATCTATAACAGAGGACTCTCCATCTTGACTAACACAACGATCAGCAACAACTCGGCTGACAGTCCCTGTGGTTACAACTGTGGTAGCGCCTCGGGCGGAGGTGTTTACAACAACGGTGGCTCCACGGCAATGTCGAACACGCTGCTGGCGGGTAACACTCTGGGAGTCGGCGACACCGTTGGTCCGGACTGCGTTGGCACATTGTCAGACGGGAACGGTGCCAACAGCAACAATCTCATTGGTATTGGCGACGGCTGCGGACTGACCAGCGGCCAGAATGGTGATCAGGTGGGCAGTTCAGGATCGCCGATCAATCCCATGCTCGGGCCGCTGGCTTCGAATGGGGGGCCGACGCAGACGATGGCGCTGCAGCCGGGGAGCCCGGCAATCGGCACCGCGTACGCGCCGACCTGCCTGCAAAAGGGGTCGGGCAACGTGAACGACAAGGACCAGCGCGGCTATCCACGCAATTCCAAGAACCGGGGCGTCTGCGACATTGGCGCCTATGACACGGGCGGACACTAGCCTCCCTTCGACTACATTCGCGCCGAGAGCCAACCGCCGACGCATTGACGTCGGCGGCTGGCACAACTCGAAACTCGCCCAATACGCCGGTTGGTAGGCCGCGGGTACCCTCCGGGTGCCTCTGTGGCCGGCTTTTATCACCCATGCCAACCACGCCTCCGACACGCCGCGATGCACCGCTTGGGGACACACGCATGCCGAGATTGTCGGACCAGTGGACCCGGAATCCCGGGCGGGGCGGAAGCCGGCCACAGAGGGTGGACGGCCTACCGTGTATGCGGAGTCGCGCGGCATTCATGGAACCGGGTGGCATGCGTGACGAAAGACGGCCACAGAGGCACCCAGAGAGTACCTGCGGCCTACCAACCGGCGTATTGGCGGCCCGACGCAGGAGTGGACGGCCTGCCATAGCTGGCGCATCGGGGATTGTCAGTAGCCAGGGCCGATCTCGGTGCGCTGATGCAGGTCCCGATGCGGGCACTTCGGCACGCAAGGTAGTCGCCGCGGATCGACAACGGGTTACGTTCCTGCGTCATCCCTCGGGAGCGAGTCGGGACGGGCGGCGCCCGCTCTTCGGGCCGCGCGGCGCTCGGTGCGTTTGCCGCGCTGGTACGCGTGGCGGGCCTGCTGGCGCGTCAAGCCGAACTGCCGCTCGATCCCACTCCAGGCAGCGCCGCCGTCGCGCGCCGCCACAATCGACGCTTCAGTCTCCGGACTGAGTCTGCCGCTGGTGCCGTCCTCGCCGTCCATATCCCAGGATACGGCGTTCAGCCAGCCTCGTCGGGTCGGACGAAGCAGGCTGGCACGCTACTTGCATTACAGGGAGACGGTGAGATGGACCGATGGAAAGACAGAAAGATGGGAGGTGCCCTTGGCGAAGACAACCATCGAGTTGCCGGAAAGCCTCCATCGCAAGCTCCGTGTCAAAGCTGCGCTGGAGGACCGGAGCATGAACGACATCGTGATTAGCGCGATCAAAAGCTACATGCACAACTTCCGGCTTGAACCGGGAATGCTGGAAGTCGAAACGGTGTCCAGGAGCGGAAGCCCGGAAACGACAGTAACCAGGGAGGTTTGAGGGATGTCCGAGGAACGAATCGTGCGAACCGACGACGACGCGGCCGGAACGGCAATAGGAGCTTCCTCGCTGATCCAGACGATCGTCTGGGCGGTGGTGGTGCTCGTCCTGCTGGCCGTGGGCCTGTACGCGCTGCACATCTACGCGCACTGGTTCTAGAAGGAGAGGTGAACGATGCCCGTTTACGAAGAGCGAACCACGTCCGGTGGCGGATCCAGCATGAACATGCTGGGGATCTTCCTCATCTGCATGCTGATCATCATCGTGGCGGTGGTGCTGATTCTCCACGGCCTGCGGGTCTTCTAGTCAAGGAGCGGCTTTATGGCCTACGAAGAACATCGAGTGGTGACCGATGAGCCGGTGGTAGCTGAAGACGTGGCACCGGTGGAAACGGCTCGCGTGGTCGAGCCGGCCGCGGTCGAGCCGGCAACGGTTGTCGAGCGGCGGCCCGCGACCCGAACGGTCATCGCGGACGATCCGATCGCCAACACGTTCGCGGCCACTCAGCTGATTCAGACGATCGTCTGGTCAGTCGTCGTCCTGGTACTCCTGGCCGTAGCGCTGGTTGCGCTACACGTGTACGCCCACATTTTCTAACGGAGGAAAGTCATGGGTAATCTCTTGTGGATCCTCGTCGTCATCTTGATCATCGCCTGGCTGCTTGGTCTGGGTGGCGTGTTCCACCTCGCCGCCTCACTCATCTGGGTCATCCTCGTCATCGCCATTGTCGTCGCGGTCATTGCCTTCCTGACCGGAGGCTTCCTCAGCCGATAAGACGAAGCGACGTCGACATCCAGGGGCGCCGGTGACGGCGCCCCTTTCTTACTATGTGCTCCGTTCGGCCGCGAGGAAACCGGGGCAGAGCGCGGCGAGACCGTGGATCCCGCTCAGCGCTCGCTCGGGCGGATGTCGAGCAAGGCGCGCAGCAGGGCGACGCGCTCCACCGCCAGCTGCCACACAAAGGCGAGATACGCAACCGGCTCGTGGCCGGCACGCGGCAGCGCGCGCCACAACGCCCTGGCCGGGGAGCCGAGGAGCCAGCGTCCGATGACCACCGGCAGGAAGCCGGGTCCGCGCGCCGCGCGGTAGAAATCGGGATACGATCGTGCCAGGCGCCGCTCGTCGGCGAGCACCCGGCGCCAGGTTGACCGATCTCGCGGCTGCCTCGATACCGCCCGGTGTGTCACCAGCGCTTCGGGGAAGAAACCGACCGGGCCGCGCGCCGTGATCCGCGCGCCCAGCGCGGTGTCTTCGAACCAGCCGTCGAAGTCCGTGTCGAACCCTCTCACGCGCTCCAGCGCGGCTCGCCGGTATGCCATGTTGCAAGTCTGGTAGAGCGGATCCGGACCGGCCACGCGCACGGCATGCGCGCCCGGCGGCCCCGGCTCGGCCACCGTCCTGCCCTGCACACCCCAGAGCGCGGGCTGCGCCTGGAAGGCGTCGGCAAGCGCCGCGAGCCAATCCGGATCCGGGAGACAGTCGTCGTCGGTGAACGCGACGATCTCACCGCGCGCCGCCTCCACACCGGCCTGCCGGGCAGCGCCCAACGACCACGCTCCCGGGACGCTGACGAACCGAATGGTGCCAGGTGTTTCCTGGGCCCCCGGGTCCGTCGAACCGTGAAGGACCACGATGACTTCCCGGTTCGTCCACGTCTGCCGGCCGAGCGCGTCCAGCGCGCCCTGCAGCAGGTTGCGGTCCCCCCGAGTCACGACGACGGCCGAGATGAGCGGCTGGTCGGAGATCCGAGGAAGGAGCTCATGTGGCCCGCCATGGTCTCTCGAGGCGGTGCCCTGTGCCCGCTTCCCCATCCATTGCTCGCGCAAGGCCAGCATCAGCTCCCACTTCTCGCGGGCCATCGGGCCGATCTGCCGCCGGTAGCCGGCCGGATGGCGCAGGAGATACCGAAGGTGCGCCGGCCCCTGCTTGAGGACTGGCCGCACGATCCACAGCATCACCGGTAGGGCAAGCCGAAGCATGCTCCGCGGCATCGGCACCTCGAGGCCGTGCCGGTAGAGGGCGGCCCGATGCCTGGCATCGGCGGCAAAACGCGCCCGCCAGGCGGCACGATCCCGCCACTCGCGCGGCCGGGGCGGGTGGTCGACAACGGCATCGGGCGCGAAGGCGATGATCCCACGCTCCCTCACCTCCAGGCCGAGGATATTGTCGGCGTACCAGCGCAGGCTACCGTCAAAGCCGCCCAGGCTTTCGAGGATCGCGCGGGTGTACGCGATGTTGCAGGTGCGGTACGGCGGCCCCGGTCTGGTCTGCTCGATCTGGTGGGTGAAGGGCGTCCTCTCACCGCCCATCGCCAGGGTGACACCCTGGGCGCCGGCCGCTCCCGCGTCCCCGTCGATGGCCGCGACCAGCGCGCTCAGCCAGCCGGGACGGGGAATACAGTCGTCGTCCGTGAAGGCGACGATCTCGCCGTGCGCCGCCCGCCAGCCGGCATTGCGCGCGACATAGCTCCCCGATGGCTTCTCCAGTCGAAGCGCCACCCGCGACCGCGTGATTTCCGGCGGGTCGGCTGCAGGGGCGGCGCCGTCGGGGCGCCCTCCCCGCGGCGGCCCATGAAGAACCCCACGGATATCAGCGTCCATAGACTCTATGCCTTCGCGTGGAACCGCAGATGCCGCAGTCTCTTCAGGAGTCGACGCCCCTCCAGCCTGCTGCCAGCGCTGCAACACATCCCAGGTCTCATCCTGTGCTGCATCGTCCACGACGATGATTTCCACCGCCGGGTAGTCCTGCGCGTCCAGCGCAGCCAGTAGCGCCGGTAGCAGCACTGCCCGGTTGCGGGTGGGCACCACCACGCTCGCCAGCGGTTGCTGGCCCGTCATTGCCTGCTTCGCGATCGCCAGCGTCGCAGGAAGAAGGGCAGCAGGCTGAACAGCGCCAGCTTCTCGCGGATGATCAGCGGCACGTACCGCAGGTACTCCAGCGGCTCGCGCCGGAGATAGGCGTAGTGCCAGCGCCAGTACCGTCGGACCGGGAGAACGAGCCAGCGCGACAGCACATGCTCCGCCTTCTGCAGCGACAGCGTGGGCGAGCGCGCTGCCATGTACTGCGGGTAGGTCCGCTTGAAGTGCAGCTCGCTCTCCAGCAGGGTGCGCCAGGCGCGGCGATCGGCCCACTCCTTGGGGCGCGGCGGGTGGCAGACGACGGCATCAGGCGCGAAGACGATTGGTCCGCGCTCCAGCACGCGCATTCCCATCACCGCGTCCTCGCCGCGGATGAGCTGCGGATCGAAGCCGTCCAGCTCGCGCACGATCGAGGTTCGGTAGGCGATGTTGCAGGTCCGGTAGGGCGGTCCGCCCTCCGGCTGATCGACCTGGCGGGTGAAGGGCGTCATGGCGGCCCGGTCGGTGATGGTCTTCCCCTGCACGCCCAACGCCTCCGGATGCCGCTCGAAGGTCCGCGCGATCGCCGACAGCCAGCCGGGATCGACCACGCAATCGTCGTCGGTGAAGGCCACGATCTCGCCGCGCGCGTGCAGCAGCCCGCGATTACGCGCCGCCCCCATCTTGCTCCACGCCTGATAAAGGTACCCGAGCGGCAGACCGCGATCGAGGAAGCCCCGCACCACCTCGCTCGTGCCGTCCGTCGAGCCGTCGTCGATCACGAGTGCCTCCCACGACGCATACTCCAGCCGTCCCAGCGACTCGAGCAGCCTCGCCAGCAGCGCCGAGCGATTGCGGGTGGGGACGATGACTGAAATGAGAGGCAACATTATGTCTCATTATCCGCGAGGCTGCTCCCAAGCAGTGTGCCGCCATCCCACCTCGGCATCAGAGCAGGAAGGACAGTGGGTACAGCGGTCTCGCGTCCTCGGGCCCGCGCTGCCACACAGGTCGCGGCGTGGCGCGCACGGGCGGTGACGCCCACTCCGGCCAGGCGCAGCGCCGGCTAGCGCCGGCGGGCGTGGATGGCCCGAGCGCAATCCTCGAGGCGAAGACAACCGCACGCCAGCGCCTGCCCGAGCAGCGTGCGCATCCGCTCGGCGCGCGCGAGCAACGCGTCAACTTCAGCCAGCTTCGCGCGAGCGAGGATCTGCCAGCGCAGCGAAGCCGGCGTCTGGTCCTCGAACCCCTCGAAGAGCTGGCGGATCTCGGCGATGGTAAAGCCCGCATCCCGAGCGAACTGGATGAGCGCCAGGCGATCGAGGATGTCCGGGCGGTAGCGGCGCTGACCGCTCCTGCGCTGCGGCGCCGTCACCAGTCCGGCTTGCTCGTAGTAGCGAATCGCCGAGGCGCGGATCCCGGCCCGGCGCGCCACCTCACCAATCGACAGATCGTTCATGGCTCTCAAATTCCCTCTTGACTTAAAGTGCACTTTAAGTATTAACGTAGACCTCAAGCGGGTGCAAGCGATGCCCCGGTTACCTAGAGAGAAAGGACCATCCATGAGCAAAGACCTCGACTGCGGCAGAATCGGCGCCGCGACCGTCCGCAGCCTCACCGGCACACCGCGGATCAACCGCCCGCCGGAATCTTCCAAACCGGATACGTGCGGCCAGCCGATCAGCGTGCGAGCGGAAGGAGAACGTGATGCTTCCCTATGACGATCCGCGAGACCTGTGGCAGGTGTACCGTGCAGAGCGCGAGCGAATCCAGGCAGCCCTGCACCTTGAGCGACTGGCGCGCCAGGGCCGAAAGGAGGGCTCGGATAGTGCGAGCAGGCAACTCAGAGCTGGAGACCGGGCCTCGATTCAACGCATTCGCAGTTGGTTTCGTGGGTGGCTACCGTCACTCGTACCAGCACCGTCTGCCGCGCCCTGCGGTGACTGCTGCGCGTAGCAAAAGCGCCCTTCAAAACTTCGTGGCCCGGCCCCTCCGGCCGGTGTCGGTTTTTCAAAGCATCTTCAGGTACCAGCGGACGCTCGACACGTTTACCGTGAGTGATCAAGAAAGGACACATCATGGACACAACTGACCAGGCACCATTCGACATCGACGTCGCCTGCAGCCTCTCGGCTCCCGAGCTGGTGGAGCGAGGTAACGAATGGGGGCAGCTCCTTGCAGACGCAGAGGACGTAACCGAACTGGCTGAGGGCTACGCCCTCCGATTCCCAAATCGAGATGCCTGGATCACCCGAGCGGCGGCGCTGATCGTCGCCGAGCGGAAGTGCTGCCCCTTCTTCGGCTTCACGCTCAGCTTCGACCGCGACAACGGTCCGGTCTGGCTGCGGATCACCGGGCCGGGCGACGTGAAGTCCTTTATCCGCGACCAGGTGATCCCGGCGAATCTCCGGCCCGCTGCATGACACTCCAGGCCGCGACCATGACCGGCTGATCCTTTTCGGCGCCGTGGAGATCACCGTAATGATGCTGCTCCACGCACTGGAGTAGTAGGGATCGGCGTCTGCGGCTTTCGTCGGAGGCTCGCGTCACCCATGATCTCCTCGGCCCACTTGATGCGCCGGTATGACGAAGTACCTGCTGGACGCTAGCCCTTCGCCCAAAACGGCCGCAGTTCCGCGGGAAACCATGAGGAACACCCGATTCGCATCGCGCAGCCGGAGGCGCCACATGCGGTGCACGCGATGACCGGGCGCGAGATAACCAGGCACCGGATAACCAGCGGCCGTAGGGGAGCGCCCCGGTGCGCTCCCGCCCGGCGACAGCAGGCGCATGAGCACGAGGGGTCCGTCCAGGACCTCGATGTGCGGGGCTACCATGCGCGACACTGCACCACCGCTCCCGGCCCGGCGCACGACACCACCCGCGACGGCGCGCGACACACCCCTGACGCCGCATTGCCAAGAGGGTGAACCCGCGCGAGCTGGCAGCTCCGCGGGCACCGCATCCGGCGCCCGCCCGTTCATCGTCGCGCGGCGGCAATATCGAGGGGTTGCAGACATTGCGGATGTCCTACTGGTGTCGCGGCGAGAGCGAACTTCAAGGGAGGTGAACCGTGCATGATGACACCATCGCAGGCTCTCGCTACCGGCAAACGTACTGCCCACCGCCGAGCCAAAATGTGCGCTTGTTCGTCCTGATGAAGGCGCTGTAACCTCGGGCAGATCGCATGGCAAACAAGACAACCAAGGTAGAGCGCTCTGGCCGGCAGCAAGGGCAGCAGCGCGGTGTCCGGGAAGTAGATAAGCGGACCCGACGGCGATGGCGTGGGAAGAGCTCTCTCCGCTACGGAGGCGCCGGCCTGGCGCTGGCCGTCGTCGTCGCCCTCTTCGTGTATTACGGCCGGCAGGAAGCGTCCGGTGGATCGGGGGTCGCGGTAGCCTCAGCGCTCGGCCCCATGACGGCGAGCGCGCCCTCTGGTTCGACGGGCAATTTTCAGCGGGTCTCGACTCCATTGCAGCAGGGCTCTAAAGCTGTTCTCCTCTTTATCGGCGCCCAGTACTGCCCGTTCTGCGGCGCCGAGCGCTGGGCGGTCGTCAAGGCGCTGGGGCGATTCGGCACCTGGTCGCACCTTTCTCAGGGTCACAGCAGCTCCGGAGAGGCCGGCTTCAACAGCCTTCCCACCTTCGATCTGCTTCGGAGCCGCTACACAAGTCGATACGTGATCTTTGATCACAAGGATGTCGCCGACAATGCCGGCAACACCCTTCAGAAGCTGGACGCGCAGGAGCAACGCCTTTTCAACTCCTACGACTCCTCGGGCTCCATTCCGCTCGTCTACGTCGATGGGTATGCGATGACGGGCTCGGACTACTCACCGGCCGAGCTGCAAGGGAAATCGTTCTCCGATGTTCAACGGCAGCTGCAGCAGAACGGGAAAGCGATCTACGTGAAGGACGTCAATGCCGAGGCAAATCTGTTGACCGCCTTCCTCTGCAGGGCGGATGGAAACCACCCGGCACGTGTGTGCGGAGCCGGGGTGGTGCCGCTTATCGAGCGAGCCATCCGGTAGCAGCTCTCGTCAGGACCCAGGCATGATCGACGCGCTTCGGCTGGCCTTTGGGGAGCGTCGCTACGCTGTTGCCGCGTTTCTTCTCTTCCCCATCGTCGCCATCTTCTATGCCTGGGCGGCGCAGGTACTCATTGTCGACAGACACGGCCTATCGATGCTCGTCGAACCGGACGTCATGGCTGCGATCGTCATACTGGCCTCGCTGCTTGCCGTCTCACTACCGCTTCAGGTGTACGCCTTTCGAATCGCGCTTGTCGGGGTCGGCGAGACCGGCGGCTCGGTCCTCGGCCTGCTGGTCGGGACGGCCTCGATGAGTTGCTGCGCGCCCTTGCTGCTCCCGGCAGTACTTTCACTGATCGGGTTTTCGGGAGCCGCGATCCTCTCGGTCAACGTCGCTATCCATCGTTTCTTCGTGCCTCTCGCCGCCCTGAGCGCAGTGCTGCTTGGCTACTCCATCCTCTCCACGGCCTCGTCTGTGGGCCGTACATGTGTTGTCCCGCCCGCGAAGAGAACCATGGGAAGCGAGTAAGAGTGCCCTTCGAAACCCGCAGGGCGGCGCCGGAGAATTTTGAACGCTTCTTGAAATCGCCGGCACCCCGAGGACAGTCCGGACGCTACTCAGGTATAGACGTCCCGCAGGGCGAAGGCAAGCGCGGCCAGGACCGCCAGCGCCACGGCAAGCAGCGAGATCCCGAGAAAGGAGACCCAGGGCATGCCGTGCTCGATGGCCGAGCCGTAATAGTGAAAGAGCGAGACGGAGCGGAGGAAGCGGACACCAGGATTGGTGCTGCCGAGGGCTTCGCCAACATACATGGCGAGCAACACGGCACCTGGAATGGCGATCGCGAGCGAGGAACGGCGCACGAGTGACGAGCAGAGGAGTGCCAGTGTCCCGAACCACAGGCATAGTGGCCACAAATTGAGCACGGCGGCGCCGGCTCTGGCGATGGGAAGGTGTACGCCAATGAGGATCGTGGACCACCAGGTGAGAAGGCCGAAGGGAACGAGGATGCCCAGCAGCCCGATGCCTACCGTCAGCCCGCTCGACACGACCAGCACCCAGCGGGGCAGCGGGTTACCCAGCAAGAGATCCATACCCTGGCGCTCCTCACGACCGGCGACTGATCGGGCGCCGATGACCATAGGAAAAAAGGCGAGAGCGAGCGGAGCGATGAGGTTGAAGGTGTTGATTGCCAGCCAGCTTTCGATGGTGGCTCCATTCCCTTGCACGCCGAATAGCGCGCGTGCCGAAGGGGGAAGGTGGCTCAGCTCCTGCGCGATGTTGTTCTTGAAGGCGGGGTATGAGAGGACGACCAGCACGTTGTAGGCGCCGAGCGCCAGTCCCCAGACGAAGATGCTGACAACCTGGCCTCGAAGCAGGTGGGTGGTGAGTACACGAATCTGGCTGCGGACTGGTGGCCGGGAGCGGAAACCGGTGACCGTCTGCATCCCCGCCGTCATGGGTGGCCACCGTAGTATGTGAGGAAGATCTCTTCCAGGGAGGGACGCTCGACACTGAGGTCGACCAGGGTGTGCTGAGCCGCCAGCTTGACGACGGGATCGAGACTGTCAGAGGCATGGAACGTGATGCTATTGCCCGCCACTCTGACATCGCTGATCCCCGGAATCCGGGCAAATGGGGAGGAATCGATCGGCCCGGTGAAGGTGAGGGTGACGAGCCTCACGCGCTTTCCGAGCAGCGAGTCGATCGTCTCGACTGTGACCAGCTTGCCCTCACGGATGATCCCGACCCGATCGCAGACTCGCTCTACCTCCGGCAGGTTATGGGATGAGAAAAAGACTGTGCGCCCTTCTGTCGGCACCTCGCCAACCATGTGAAGGAATTCTTCCTGAATCAAGGGATCAAGACCGCCAGTCGGCTCATCCAGGATGAGAAGGGACGGTCGATGAAACATGGCCTGGATCAGACCGATTTTCTGTTTGTTGCCCCGGGAGAGACGCCGTATAGGGCGATCGAGATCGACATTGAGTCGCTCTGCCAGCACCTCGGCGTACGTGATGTCGCGCACGCCCCGCAGCCTGGCGAAGAGCCGGATCAAGCCCCTCCCGGTGGTCTTTTCGTCGAAGGAGAACTCGGAAGGCAGGTTGCCAAGCTGCGCATGGACCGCAACACTGTCGCGCTGTGTGTCGAGCCCGAACACCCAGGCGCGCCCGCTGGTGGGGCGGAGGAAGTTCATGAGAGTGCGGATCGTCGTGGTCTTTCCTGCCCCGTTTGGTCCCAGGAACCCGAAAACCTCACCCTGACACACGGTCAGGTTTACCCCTTCGATTCCTCGGTTGGAACCGTAGCTCTTGGTGAGGTTCTCGGTCCGAATCACTGGGTCCATCGTCTGCCCGGAAGAGTCGCAACGCATTATCGGCATTTTGGACTCGACCCGCGCGGAGGAACGGCGACCAAAGACACGCCGTACATGGCCGAGGTGGTACGCGAAGCGCGCGAGCACCCGACACGGTCGAGCCGCGAGCGACCAAGCACGCGGCGATGGCCGGCCGCTTCACGGCGGAGCGGATGGCCGGCCTTCACGCGGAGTTCCTGATGGTGGGAGGATGCGGGCACGGGGGGCAGCGCGCGAGGGGTTTGCACGCGCTGAAGCGCTCCGCTACGACGTTACTGCTGTGGTTTCGCGAGCACCCGCTCAAACCACAGCAGCGCCGCCTCACCCTCCTTCCGGGTAACCTCGTCAACCGCGCGACTGTGGCGGAGGCTGTTGCGCAGCTCAGAGAGCTGGCCGAACTTTGCCGGCAGTGCCTCCCTGTCTGGTCTGCCCATCAGGGTGAAGCGTCGCTCTTCCTCGATCGCTCAAACCCGCACGATCGTCAGGCCGGCGATATCCTCCAGAGGGTCAAAGTCCGCATCCTGGGTGACAACCGGGAGGCCCCGAGATACCGCGGTGGCGGCGATCCACAGGTCATTGACAGTGACGCGGCGGCCCGCCTCGGCGAGATGAACGCGCAGCCGAGCCCAGGCCAGGGCCGCGGGCTCATCGATCGGCAGTACCTCTATGTCGGCAACCACATCCAGAGTGGCGAGTCGAGCCGCCCGCGTCTCGGTATCGGCGGCCACCAGCACCCCGGCCTGCAGCTCGGCGAGCGTTACCACCGACACCGCCAGCTCATCGGGAAGCTGCCCCTCGTCGAGCTGGCGTCCGGATTCCCTGGCGATGAAGACGCTGGTATCGAGCACGCCCCGCGTCGCTCGGATCACCGCACGGGTCCCAGATCGTCGGTACTGTCGCCGGCGAGCCGGGCAATGTCATCACGCAAGCCAGGGTCGGCCTGGCGGCCGCGCAGGCGATCGACGAGCTCGGCCCGTGGCAGCCATCGCCGGCGACTGTGGCTCACCGGGCTCAGCCGGGCGACCGGTCTGCCTTTGACCGTGATCACGACCTCCTCCCCAGCCTGCACCCGCCGGAGGAGCCCGGCAGTATCGTTCCGCAGATCCCGCGCGCCAACCATCATCGTGCTACGATTGTAGCATCTTCGTAGCATCTCCCCGACAATCCGCATGATCGCATGCCCGACCGGGAAAGGGCCGGCGCGCTTTGAGTGTCGAATGGCCGGCCTCTACAGTGGAGACGTGGGAGGGATTCTGTTCCACCTGATCGTTCATGCGCGTGGCTCGAGATCGGGCCATGAATGAGTCCTCGATCGCGCCGCCCGATGACAGACTACCGCTGACCGAGGCTGCCGGCGAGCCCCGGGAGCTCGCCGACGACCCCCTCTGGTTTCGACGCGCGGTCTTCTACGAGGTGCCGCTGCGGGCCTTCCAGGACAGCAACCGGGACGGCATCGGCGACATCCGCGGCCTGATCTCGCGCCTCGACTACCTGCAGTGGCTGGGGATCGATTGCCTGTGGCTGCTTCCAATCAATGCAAGCCCG
>Ga0070735_10002481_pt1 | contig 16688 bp, 19 predicted proteins | sample Coa_R1_FD_66443 | JGI IMG/M metagenome (GOLD analysis project Ga0070735, IMG submission 66443) | Surface soil microbial communities from Centralia Pennsylvania, which are recovering from an underground coalmine fire - Coalmine... | ecosystem: Environmental > Terrestrial > Soil > Unclassified ... | reverse complement strand
CAATCTGCCGCAGCAAATTCACGATCTGCTCCGGCTTGTATCTCTTCATCGGCATGACCGGTCTTCCTCCAGGTGAATTCTCTCTCATTTCACCTGGTACAAAAATCCCCGGTCAGGTCACACCCTCATGATCATGCAGGCGACCGATGATTTTGAATAGAACATCAATCTTGAACTCAGTGGCGTTGAGCTTGTCAATTTCACGCAATACGAACACTGGTTTGAATTGCGGGTCAAGCGGATACCTGTTGGCGACGCTCTGTATCAGTTCTGCGGAAACGTCGGGATAATTTGGAGTTTTATCATCGGATTCCCGCTTCGTGACCAATGCATGATGCTGGTCCAATAATTCGTTTGCATCTACATTCCAAATCGGCCATCTGCGACCCCAACAGTCCCCAGGGTATTCGAGAACCATCTGACCCACCCAGACTTTCCACATCGCATATTGCAAAGCGGTTTTGCCACAGCCCACGGGTCCCATGAAAAACTGAGACGCCAAGCGGTTGGATTTGCAGTGGTCAATCACCCGCTGTTGAAATGCAAATGAAGCATTTTTGGCTAGCGGCGAGGGTGCCATTCGGTTCAACGAAAGTGACCGGTACCGCGCTGGCGTGCTCGCGTAAATCTTGCGCCAAAACTTGCGGTCCAAGTAACAAGGGCAATCGACGCGTTTAACCTCCTGCGGGCAGCCAAACTCTGTGTAACCCTCTGGAGCCTTGACCGCAATAATTCCTGATCCTTCCGTATACTCACAGTACGGGCACGGAATCTTTCCCATCCCGACGTCCTCGCTAATACTCAAAGCAATTTTAGGATGTGTTTCATGAATCATAATTTGATTCCTTCTGGGATGGTTGGCTCAGCGTGATTGACCCGCGAGGCCCTCTTTTTAGCAGCCGCTTGAGCTTTCTCCATCTGATCTGATTGTGATTCAAAATGCTTAACGGCGTTTTTGGCATTGAAGGTTCGGCCTTGCCAGAATTTCACGGTTTCCGGCGAGGCGTTTCTGTAAGCCCACTGCCAAACATATGTGATGAATTCTGCATTCTGATGCCGAGCAAGCGGCTCAAGGTCAGCGGACCAAATCCCAATGTCGTAACCTGCGGGTTGGTCTAGAAGTTCGCAGAGCGTAACAGCAAGGGTTTCTGTGACGGACGCAGGGCGCGGCGGAATGGAGATAGTGGTTTTGTTTTCCCCCGGACGGGTAGATAGAGATTTAGATTCCTCGCTGGGAACTGATTCATTTTCGGGATTACAAAATCCTGGATCATTCGTAACGGGTACCTCTGAATTCTGGTCTGCGGGTTGATCTAAATTCAGAACAGAAATGTCCTGTGCAGCTTGGCAAGCTAAGCTAGCTTCGCTTTCTTCTGATGAAGATTCTTGAGAGGATTCTTGTTCAGATTCTAGCGAAGACTCTAGTACTCCCCCGGCCTCACCTTGGGCCTCACCCCGATCACAGCCCGACCTCACCCCGGTCACACCTTGATTCTCACCCCAGCGGGATTTTCTAGAAACCCGCCAGTCCTTTATCTCTGAAGGGTTTATCACCTGATCTTTCAGGTTGCCGCTCAGCACGGTGTAGTTGAGTAAAGTAATGGAGTACCAACTACGGCTCCCGCTCCGGTGGTCGCTAGAAATTCGGCCCGCTTTCACGAGATTGCGCAGTGCCTCTTGAAACGTGGAGGCTGAATATGCCCCACTGGTGGCATCCTCCATTCGACCCGCTCTAACTTTGCGAACCACTCCGGTTTGCCAGTCTGCCCAGCGATGCAGAAGCTGCATTGCGAGGAACATACTTGGCGTTAAGTCGCCGTTCGCCAGCGCGTCAAAGAGTTCGTTTGGGATGATTGTGAACTTGTCGGCCATGACTAACTCACCCTCTGGTCCTTCTTCGTCGGCCAGGCAGGGCTTCCGCGCCCACGCTTTCGGCAGAGACCATTTCGCTGCACGATTCCGATCACATAATTGATGCTGACGCCGAACTCCCGGGCGAGCTGTAGATAAGGCTTCTGCGACTGTTCCACCAAGGCTTTCACGATGGCAGCGTCAAGGTCGGCCTTTTGCAATTTCCGATTCATCGGTTTTTCCTTTTCAAGACCACACCCTGAGCGGGAAAGTTGGTCAGCCAACTAACAAGCGATTCAGAAAATATCGCTAATGAACGAATGGGATAAATCTCGTGTCGATAGACGAGGCTGGACTACGGATTTAAGAGTTTCGGGTGCTACAGCGGACCCATGGCCAACGCGCCAACACGGGCCGCACCGACAGACACCCCCGTTCCACAAACGGGAAAGACGCCGCCGGCGATTGTGGTCGCCGGGGCACCCGAATTAGTTAGAATCTCGAATTACCAAGCGGACTCGCAAACAGGGAAGCAAACCGAAACGACGGGATCGTGCCTAATGGCGACAGGAGCTGCCTGAGGCGTGCTGAGCACACGCCTCAGATCAGGTTAAAGGTTACTTCTTGTGTCTCGCACCGCGCTTCGCGGCTTCTTGTTCTGGCGTCCCGCACTTGCTGAGATTGGGGCGGAGATAGTGGATAGTGCAAAGCCGACCGCTCGTAGAGCCGTAGCCATCATGTTCGGGAATTTCCGTGTTGGCGTGGACTACGTTGCCCACGTCACCAATCAAAACGCTTCCGGCCTTTACCAGAATCGCCACACCGTAAAGAGGAAACACCAGCCATGACTCGGGGCATTCACCGACATAGAGCGAGGTGATGATTCCCAGTCCGCCTTTAAAGTCTCCGCTCTCAACGTGAGGAAACGTAGGAAAGCACCAGTTAACGGTTGCCGTGGAAAAGGGCCCACCACGAATTGTCCAGTGGGGATGAACCAGCTGAATCGCGGCGAACTGCCGCGCATAGTCTTCGGGAGCGTAGGCGGCATAGACATCACGCAGCAACTCTGCGTGCGCCAATGCCAACGGAATATCGTTCACATGATACTGTGTGATGCGGCAATATTCCGCCTTGTTTCTTGTTGGGTCGAGCGCCCCCATAACGCCATCACGTGCGTATTTCTTGGCGCATATATAGCGCGGGTCGGTACGATCAGGCCGCAGGAAATCGTCCAGCGTGCCATCTCGCTTTATGTTGTGTATGTTTCGCACACCCATTGCTGCCGAGCGGGTGGGCACATTCTTCGCGACGCCCCGATAAAGGTCATATAGGGCGTTTTGAATATCTAGATGTCCTGGCACATCGCAAATGAGTGCAGCGAGAAGACCTTCCGGCTGATAGATCAGAGTCGTCTCCCCTTCCACCCAAGTATCAATGTGTCGTGCGTCCATCTGTACTTTGTCCTTCGTCAACTGTGCAACTTCACGTTTCGCGAGCTTTGGCTCAACGTGAATTACAACCGGGGCCTTTCCGAACATATTTCCGCCTATGCAAGGTCAGCTCGCCTTGATCGGCATTGAGCGCCTGCACAATGGCCTCGGTATTGGATTTATTCGGGGATTGACGGAAATTACGGAACGATTCTGATATTTAGCGCGGGGGGCACGTAGCGGTTAGAACGGTTGATTGTGGCGACGCACATGAAATGGCCCTTCGATTACATTGTCGGTTAGGTTGGCCTATCTCCCAGTTAAGGGTTCACCGTCACGTCACATTGACACCCCGGCTCAAAGGACCCAACCAGCGGCGACACGAGAAAAAGGCTCGATTGCCCGCACCGCGTATTTCGTTCCGTGAGCAGTGTTGGTTTTTCTAAGTGTCATCGTGCTTGACCTCTACCGCCCGCTTTGCCGCTTGCGCCGCTTGCCGTCGCTCTGCCGTATACTTTTTTTGTTGATCGCGGGTCATCGAAAACCATGCATTACGGGCTGGCGGCGCGGGAGCGAACGCGCCATTGCTGGACGGGCTGACAGAATCGTGAGCCTCGGGCGTAGATTGCGTAGATTGATCCGGTACTACTGCCGGCGCATCTTTTTTCATACCTGGGTGGGCACCAATCCCCGCACCTTCCGGGGCGTGGTCATGGTCACGGGCAGATTCTCCATGACCGTGACCATCCCCTTTAGGCGAGCCGATAATGGGCTGCAAGTACAGTTTCGCAACTAGCTCCAATAGCTTCAGATGCTCGTCCGCAATGAGACCATCAAGTGCATCCACGATGTTGAGGAGCTTGTTCATTTCTAACCGAACTTTCTTCTGTCGCTTCTTAGCGTCCCTGAGGACTACTAAAGGATCGCTCTCTTTCTTATCTTTACGACGCAATCTCTCAAGGCAGGGCCCACACAGCGGCTCGGGTTCAAGTTGACGAAGTTCGGCCGCCCGATTGCCGCAAGTACCAGAACACGGCCCAATTGGGCGCTGCCGCCTTTCTGTCAGCTTCCTATCAAATTCTCTTGACGTCATTCGCATGATTTTCGGTCTCCCATCCACGGTCGCAGTCTCTGTCACGCTTGATTTCAAAGAAAACGTGACCGCTGGCCATACTTATTGGCGCTGTCGCAAATAGGGCTGCGCCGCCGCACATATCCGATTAAACGGATAGGACGATACGGTCAGTAGGTAGTGAACTAAGCGAACACCGTGAGATGTACCGCCAGAGGCCAACCTGTATATCCGGAACGACGTGGCTTGTTTTTTGCCTTGTCCCACTGAAATGCCTTCGACAATAGTGACAAGCACGTTTTCGGCCGTAAAGTTTTAGTTTCGGAGTTGGGTCGGCACTGTAAAGAAATTTCCGATTTGACGTAAAAAAGTTAAATTGCGTATAGGAATTAAGCGGTGAATCGATGAGAAATAGTTTCGCGGAGCATGAAGGTTTTGTTGCGGGACGGACTTCGCGGAACCATCAGGGCGCATTTGAATATTGTGGACAGGCTGTAACCGTCCAGAATGGGCTCAAGCACCGCACCGTGGAATCCGGTGCTCGTCTCCAGGTGGCTATGAGCATCATCTTCAGCTTTGCTGCTATTCCTGTCCGAGTAATCTTGGCTCGTTCGCGGTTTAATTCAAGCCATGTTTCTGTTCCTGCGATGGTCCCCGGTGAGGACCGCAAAGTGTGCTTGGTGTTCCAAACAATCACACGCCTCGCTTTTTCCCAGGTCGGTCAGAACGATTTCAAGCTGCGGAACAACGGTCGCCTGCGCGGCCTATTTTCCACTTCTACGTTTTTCCCAAAATTCGGTTGCATCAGCCGGGTCTATGCGCCATTGATTGGCGACACGATACCCAACCAACTTGCCGCTGCGGAGCCATTCACGCAGCGTCCACGCGGTCACGTTCCAGACATGCGCAAGCTCCTCCGTAGTGAGGGCGCGGTCATATGTTGCGAGCCGTTGAGCAATCTTCTCCACACTCAGTTAATACTGAGATTTTCTACGAATTTGTTTAACCCAAAAATAAAACGCTGGTCGGCAAAAATAATCGTAGATACGTCGGAAAAGAGGGGTATCGTTCCACCGCAGTTTACGTTTTTCGCCCTTCAGAAAACGTAAACTGGCCACTACGGACCAACGTTGTACAACGTTGTAGGGCTCTAAAAACGAGTTCTAAAGCTAGGTAGAACGGCAAGTTACCAGGTTTTATTGGGGTATTGCTTAAGCTTTGGTAGCGCTAGCGGGAATCGAACCCGCATTTTGGCCTTGAAAGGGCCACGTGCTAACCGTTGCACCATAGCGCCACAGAGGTGAAAAAAGTGGTGAAGCTAGAGTAGAGGAAACGTAGAGAATTGACAAGGTGCTGAAAACTCCGTTACTGGCGACTGGTGATCGGTGACTGGTGAATTGCAAGAATCACCGGAAACTCGTCGTCACCCTTTCCTGTCGTTGTGCTCCTCAAGCCAGGCCATCTGAATTGCTTCGAGTTTGCCTTCGTTCGATAATTTTGGATCGCCCGAAAAGCCTGCTAGCTCAGTGACCCATTTGTGCAGGTCGGTGAAGCGCACGGAGAGCGGGTCGGTACTTGGAAACTTGTCGGCGAGCTGGATGGCGATCTCTTCTGTTTCATCCCAGTCAAAAGTGCCCGGCATTAAATGGTTCTCCCTTCAGATTCGATACTTATCTCGCGCTGAAGCCCCGGGAACGCCAATCTCCCGATTGGGGTTTTATCACCATTCGCCAATCGGGAGAGTGGGGTTGCCGGGTTCCACCGTCCTACGAAAGTTCTTGCTAATCGCCAGAAAATTTCCAAATCATCACGAAATTCCTTGCGTCTGCCCCTTCGCATTGCTCAGGGGAGGAGACGCGGTACAAGGAATCCGACGGAGACTTAGGAACAAATTCTCTAGTGTTCCGCTTCCTTGGCGAAATTCTTATTCCATTCAGGTATTTCCACGACGAGGTCGCGCGATCCGTCAGGAACGCACTGGCATCCCAAGCGCGACTTTGCTGTGAGCCCCGGCGCTTCGTCGAGTTGATCGAGTTCGGCGTCGGTCGGTTCGTTGCAGGACTCCAGGCCTTCGTGCACGATGACATGGCACGTGGAGCACGCGCAGACTCCGCCGCAGGCGTGGTCGAGTCCCATGTGAAATCCCGTGGCGATATCGAGGATACTTCCGGGCAGGCCTTCACGCGCGTAAGGAACTTTCTCCGGGTCAACGTCGACCGTTTTACCCTCGCGGACAAATGTGACCTTGAATTTCTTCGTCGCGGGCGTGTATTTGACCTGTTCGATGTAAGGGTTGCTGCCGCCCATTGTTGTCTCCTTCTCAAGCTTACGTAGCACAGGCTTCAGCCTGTGTGCTTTTTCCGCACCACTGTTGGCACTCGCGCCAAACCAAATCAAAACCACACAGGCTGAAGCCTGTGCTACTACACCTTATCCAGTTGCTTGCCTTCAAATGCCGTTGCCAGCGCGCGATTCATCATGCGTTCTGCTAGCGGTGTCGTGGCCTGATTTAACACGTCCACGAATTGGCGGACTAGCTTGTAGTCTCGGCCGGCAACCGCTTCGCGCAATGCTGCAACTGCACCTTCTATTGCGCGGCGCTCTTCATCGGGAAGTTCGCCGGGCGCTTCGGTTTTTTCGCGCGCAAGCGCCTTTTCTGTCGCGTTGAGCACGGCTTCGGCTTCGTTGCGCGCCTCGATTAATTGCCGCTCGGAAAAATCCTGCTCGGCGTATTCAATCGATTCTTCGAGAATCCTCTCGACTTCGGCGTCGTCGAGTCCATAGCTCGGCTGAACTTCAATCGAATGCTGCTCACCTGTGCGCAAGTCGCGAGCGGAAACCTGCAGGATGCCGCTCGCGTCGATCAAATATTTCACTTCAATACGCGCGAGGCCCGCGGGCCCCGGTGGCACCTTCAACTGAAATCGCGCCAGGGAGCGGCAATCCTTGGCCAGTTCGCGTTCTCCTTGAAGAACGTGAATGTCGATGCCTGTCTGGTTCTCAACGCCCGTTGTAAACATCTCTTGCGCACTCGCGGGAATGGTGGAGTTCCGCGGAATTATTTTTGCGACAACGCCGCCCATGGTCTCGATGCCGAGCGACAGCGGCGTCACATCGAGCAGCAGCATGTCTTTCACGCCGCCTTCGAGGATGTCGGCCTGTACGGCGGCGCCCAGCGCCACGACTTCGTCAGGATTCAGCTCTGCGTGAGGAGTGCGTCCGAAAAATTCTTCGACCGTGCGCCGCACGAGAGGCACTCGCGTCGAACCACCAACCAGCACAACTTCTTCAATCTCGGCGGGCGTAAGTTTGGCATCCGCCAGCGCTTGCCGCACCGGAGCCATGGTGCGATCAACGATCGGGCAAATCCAGCTATCGTATTCGGCGCGCGTGATTTCGCGGAAATAGACGCCGCCGTTCGGGAGCGGCAATTTCACCGTCGTCTTCTCCGCGGTGGAAAGTTCATGTTTGGCGGCAATCAGTGCCTTGCGCACTTCCTGAACTACTTCGGGGCGCGCGTTAAGATCAACTCCTTGCGCAAGGATCTCTTCGCGCGCGACGGCCTGTAAAGCGTTGTCAATGTCATCGCCACCCAGATGCGTATCGCCGTTTGTCGAAAGCACCTGGTAAATGTCGCCGTCGGTCGTCGAAATAAGTTTGAGAATCGAAATGTCGAAGGTGCCGCCGCCGAAATCATAGACGGCAACACGCCCGCGTTTTTTCTCGTGCAATCCGTAAGCGAGCGCCGCAGCGGTCGGCTCATTCACGAGGCGCAGAACTTCGAGCCCCGCGAGGCGACCTGCATCGCGCGTCGCCTGGCGCTGCGCGTCGTTGAAATATGCCGGCACAGTGATTACGGCGCGGTCCACCACATCCTGAAAATATTCGTCGGCCCAACTTTTCAGTTCGCGCAGGATGAACGCGGAAATTTCCGGCGGCGTGAATACGCGATCGCCCAGGCGGACACGGATCACATTCGAGCTTGCCGGATCGATGCGGAACGGAAAAATCTTCAATTCGTTCTGCACATCGGCCGGGCCGCGCCCCATCAGGCGCTTCACGGAATAAATCGTGCGCTCGGGTTGCGTCAGCAGACGGCGGCGGGCGGGCTCACCAACGATGATCGAGCCGTTCGCGTCGACGCTGACCACGCTCGGACATAGTGGCGTGCCGTACGGGCCCGGAATACATTTCGGGCGGCCTTCACGCTTGTCCTGATAAGCGATCAGGCTGTAGGTGGTACCGAGATCGATGCCGACGGTACGGGACATTTTCTGTTGCACTCCAAATCGAGATAACGGTTAAAGGTGATCTGTGATTCGTGAAAGACCAGACTCCACGCGAGGACACGATTGCGAATTACGATTCACGAATCACGCGTCCGCCAATTCCTGGCGCACGCCGTTCACCAGATTCCTAACATACGAGCGCCGGTTTAAAATTTCGTTCATGCGTTCCATGATTTTCTTTTTTGCTGCGTCGTCCGCGCTGGCATCCAGGGCGCGATCCCATTCCGAGCTGACGCGCTCAAGTTCCTTGTCCACGCCCGCGAGCAGGGACTCAAATTTATGCTGTGCCGCTTCGAGCTTTTCCCGCAGGGCAGCCATTGTTGCGGCGCTTCCGCCGGATTCCCGGGCGTCGCGCAATTCGTCAAGCGATTCATTCAACTCAAAAACTTCTTCGAGAAGCTCCGGTGGCGCCTGCTGTTTTTTCTGGCCTTCTTTGCGCATGCCTGCGAGCCCCAGCAGATATTCGACGCGGGTCACAGGATTCTGGAGCGTGCGATAGGCGTCATTCAACTGCGCCGATCGATCCAGGGAAAGTTGCCGCTCGTCCTCCGAGGCGCGCACGAAATTATCGGGATGCAGCTTCCACGAAAGTGAATGAAAGCGCTGCTCCAGTTCGGGTAAATCGATCGTGAGTTTTTGCGGCAATCCGAAAAAAGCGAAATAATCGGCGCCTCGAGGTAACGGTTGAATTTTCCCGCACGCGGGACAAAAGTGCGCGCCGCCGGTCGACGCCGAGCAACTCCAGCACGTCGGCGTCGGCGATGTGGTCGCGGTGATGGATGATGCGCTCATGAGATGGTGTTCAGCCCTGACGAATAATCTGGTTGGCACTCACGGAAAGCCATCCTGCAAAACCCGCCAACACGGAGATTGGCGTTCCCGGGAAGCAAAAAAAATGGCTGGCGGGCTCCCCATGCCGGCCAACCAAACGTTCCTCTCTACCGAGATGAAGCGCCTGCTAAGTCCCCTGAGAATGGCCCCCCGGGTCCGCGGAGAAAGTTACGCCGTGAACGAACTGCCGCAGCCGCAGCTGCGTGTGGCCTGCGGATTCTGAAAGACGAACCCGCGCCGCATCAGGTCTTCCTGATAATCGAGCGTGGTTTCGTGCAGGTAAAGATAGCTCTTGGGGTCCACAAACAACCGCGCGCCATGTTCTTCGATCACTTTATCGCGGTCGCGCGCCTGCGTGTCGAGACGCATCGCGTACGTTAACCCCGAGCAGCCGCCTCCCTGCACGCCAACGCGCAGTCCACCGGTTTCCGGCGGCACGCCTTCCTTGGCGAGCAACTCCTGAATCTTGATCGCCGCTTTCTCCGTCACGTGAATCGTTGCAGTTTCCAAAAGCACCTCAAACGCCGAGTCCGGCGCAAAACTTAAACAAATCTATGATTAAGAAAACCAGCTACTGCCCCGCTGACACGTTCGCGGCGGGCGTGCTGACTTCCTTCTTCTTTTTCCAGTCTTCGATTGCCGCCTTGATGGCATCTTCGGCCAGCACGGAGCAGTGAATCTTCACTGGAGGAAGGCTCAACTCGCGCACGATATCAGTGTTTGAGATGGCCAGCGCTTCCTCGATGGTCTTGCCCTTGACCCATTCAGTCGCGAGCGAAGAACTGGCAATCGCCGAGCCGCAGCCGAAGGTCTTGAACTTCGCCTCTTCGATGATCTGCGTGTCGGGATTGATTTTCATTTGCAGCCGCATCACGTCGCCGCACTCCGGCGCGCCTACCAGGCCGGTACCCACATTGGGGTCGTCCTTGGGCAAGCTGCCGACATTGCGCGGATGCTCGTAGTGGTCAACTACCTTATCGGAATAAGCCATTTCATTGCCCCCTTCGATATTGTGACGAATAAAAAGTCATTTCTAAAACTTGAAATCCTGTCGCTCGGCGATCTAGTGCTCAGCTGTGGCCTTCCAATTCAGTTTGCTGAGATCGATGCCTTCCTTGGCCATTTCATAGAGCGGCGAGAGTTCGCGGAGCCGCTGCACGACTTCGACAACGCGGTTGGTGACATAATCGACTTCCTCCTGGGTATTAAAGCGGCCCAAGCCGAAGCGAATCGAGGTGTGCGCCAGATCTTCGCCGACTCCCAGCGCCTTAAGTACATAGCTTGGTTCAAGTGTGGCGGAAGTGCAGGCCGAGCCGCTGGAAACAGCGACGTCATTGATACCCATGAGCAGCGATTCGCCTTCGACGAACGCGAAGCTGATGTTGATGTTGTGCGGCAATCGGTGCGTCATCGAGCCGTTGATGTACAGCTCGTCAAGCTTCGCGAACAGGCCGTCCTTCAGGCGGTCGCGCATTCCGCGCAGCCGGGCACTTTCCTCCGCCATTTCGTTCTGGCAAAGTTCAGCGGCCTTTCCGAAACCAACGATTCCCGGCACGTTAAGCGTGCCTGAGCGCATGCCGCGCTCGTGGCCTCCGCCATCAATTTGCGCCGAAAGTTGCACGCGAGGATTGCGACGCCGCACGTACAGAGCGCCGCAGCCCTTCGGCCCATAAAGCTTGTGCGCCGTCAGCGAAATCATGTCGATGTTATCGCGCTGCACGTCGACTGGAATTTTCCCGAGCGCTTGCACGCCATCGGTGTGGAACAAGACGCCCTTTTCCTTGGCAATCTTGCCGATTTCCTGGATCGGCTGAATTACGCCAATCTCATTGTTCGCATACATGATGGAAATAAGAATCGTCTTCGAGGTAATGGCGCGGCGCAGGTCGTCAAGATCGATGCGGCCATCCTTGGCGACGGGCAAATACGTGACTTCGTAGCCATACTTCTCAAGGCGCTTGCAGGTATCGAGCACGGCCTTGTGCTCGATTACCTGGGTGATGATGTGGTTGCCCTTCTCGCGATACATCTCCGCGGCACCCTTGATCGCCAGATTGTTGGACTCCGTGGCGCCGCTGGTGAAGATGATTTCCTTTGGCGTCGCATTGATCAGCCGGGCAATCTGCGCACGCGCGTTTTCCACCGCTTCCTCGGCCGTCCAGCCAAAGGAGTGATTGCGGCTCGCGGCGTTACCGAACTTATCGTGAAAGTACGGCAGCATCGTCTCAACCACGCGCGGGTCCACCGGAGTGGTGGCGTGATAATCCATGTAAATCGGCAGTTTAATAGCCATGCTCGCTTCCCCCTAAATTCGATACTCTGAAACCCAAAAACGATTCACCGTAAAAGAACTAACTCGACAGTTCCACCAGTTCAACTTCGGGTGAATCCTCTGTCATTTGTGAAATCGAGACTGCGCGCAAAACCTGTACGATACTTTCATTCACCTTGCGTAGCGGCTCCCGCACCGTGCACGTATTACTCTGGCCACAGGCTCCGTGGCTCGTAACGCAGGACGTGATCATCATTGGACCGTCCACAGCGCTGATTACTTCCAGAGCCGAAATATCTTTGGGATTCCGCGCCAGTTGATATCCCCCGCTCGAACCGTGCCGCGCCGTCACCAAGCCATGTTTTGCAAGCCGCTGCAGCACTTTTGCGAGCAATTGCGGCGAAATTCGGTACGCTTCAGCAATATCAGATGCGCTATGTGACTGCGACGCGCCGTGCGTTGCGAGGTGCCTCACGGCAATCAATGCGTAGTCCGCTTTCTTGGATAGCTTGAGCATTTCGGATATGCGACCAAATTAGTCGCATTTGGATATTATATCCATCTGCTCTCGATGTCAAGTGCGAAGTATCACTCAACTCCTCTGCCAACAATGCGTTATATTACGACCAAATTGGTCGCATTTGTCAAAGGGATACACTGAAATGAGACAAAACAGGTCTGAACGGGGCGATAAAAGGGTCGAATGGCTGAGTGTGCCTGATGGTAATCCAGTCATCAATCCAGCCGGGAGTTCGGCCAGCCGGGAGTTTGGATCAACCCCCGCGTTGCGGCTTCCACTTTTTCAAAAACTCAACGACATCTTCCGGGCCGATGCGAGTCGTGGATTCGAATTCGCCTTTCTTTTGGCTGACAACAAGCTTGCCGTCGGGATCGAGAATGGCCAGGCTGGGGACCCCTTTTTCGAGGGGGATTTCATATTTTTTCGTGAGGTCCAGGTTCTTGTCATAATCCCCAACATTCACATGAACCACGTGGTAGTTGTCGTCCACGAGGGGCGCAATTTGCTTGGAATGAAAAGTCGCGTCAAGAACATGGCAGTCGTAACACCAATTGCCGCCAAACACCAAAATTACCCGCTTGTGATCTCTGGAAGCTGCGGCCAAGGCAGCCGCGATGTCTGCTGGAGCCTCTTCCGGGTCGCGATATAATTGCGTATTCGGTTTTGCCGGCTCGGGCAGTCGCCGAGGCGTGTTTTCGGCTAACGCGCCTCTTTGCGTGGACACAATCCGCCAGTCACCCAGCTTTTGCACCCATACCTGAGATCCGGAGATTACGCCGGATTTTTCTCCGGCCGGAGTCTGAAACTTCAGCTCATACCGGAGAACAAAACCTTTGACGCCGGGCTGCAGATTCTTCACCTCAAGAACCTTGACGTCAAAGTGATTGAGTCCTCGCGAGCGCAGAGACGACCAATAGGCCGGCTCTTCGGCAGGATCTTGCGTCTGCCCCTGCGGAGTTTTAGCCAGGGCGGGCGGCGTTTTCATATAGAGGTTTGCAAGCGCGGATTTGTCGCCCGAAACCACAGCCGCCTTCCAACGATCAAGCGGCTCGAAGGCCGAGGATGAGGTCACCTTTTCCGCGCTGGGCCGTTGCTGGGCGGCGTGGAGAAATGGGGCGAAACATCCGCAAAGGATCAAGGCAAGGCAATAGAGACGAACGTTTTTCATAACTCCTCTTCCGGCACCTCAGGTCTGAATTTTAGCTTAATCAAGACGTTAAAATCTCCCGGTTTCCTTTTTCCTTATGTTTGACGGAGGAACGAAAAGAAAGTGGGGCGATTCCAATTCCCTTGCGTAATCCGCGCCGATTTTCGTTACAATGTTTCGAGGAAGGCAGACGAACCCATGAAAAATGTCCTGGCCATTTATCCGGGATCGTTTGACCCGGTGACGAACGGACACCTGGACCTGATCGATCGGGGCGCGAAAATTTTTGACCGGCTGACGGTCAGCATTCTGCGGAACCTCGATAAAGATCCGCTGTTCACGCTGGAGGAGCGCGTGGAAATGTTGCGGGAAGTCACGCGGCCCTGGCCCAATGTTGAAGTGGATGTTTTCAGCGGGCTCCTGGTGGAGTACGCGCAACTGCGCGACGCTAACGTCATCTTGCGCGGAATTCGCGCGGTTTCCGATTACGAATACGAATTGCAGATGGCCATGATGAATCGCAAGCTGAATCCAAATCTTGAGACTGTTTTCATGATGCCGGCCGTAGCCTATAGCTTTCTGAGTTCGCGCCTGGTGCGGGAAATCGCGCAACTCGGCGGACCGATGACGGGACTCGTGCCGCCTGCAGTGGAGCAGCGACTGCGCGCAAAAGTACTTTAAAATTTTTCAATTGCGGGCTGCAATTTACGCCAAGGGATTTCGCCAAGGCGTGGAGCCTGCCAAAAAAGGAGCAGTGTCACGTGCATCTTGCCGACCGTGTAAATCGTATTTCCATTTCTCCGACTGCCGCTGTGTTGGCTGCGGCGGAACGCTTACGCGCCCAAGGCGCCGACCTGGCTGATTTTGGCCCGGGCGAACCGGATTTCCCTACCCCCGAACATATCGTGAACGCGGCTATTCGCGCTCTGCACGAAGGGCGCACGAAGTATACGCCGACCGCGGGAATCGGCCCCTTGCGCGACGCCATCTGCAAGTGGCACGCAAAGCAGTTTGGTTCGTCTTATACGGTGCCGGAATGCGTCGTGACTGTGGGAGGCAAGCATGCGCTATTCAATGCGTTTTGCTCGCTGCTGCAAAAGGGCGACGAGGTCTTGATTCCCGCACCATACTGGGTCAGTTATCCGGACATGGTGCTGTATACCGGCGCGACTCCGGTGCCGATCATGACCGATCCATCCGACGGCTTCCGTTTGCGTGCCGAGGAAGTTTCCCGCGCAATTACCCCGCGGACAAAACTGTTGATCGTCAATTCGCCGAGCAATCCGAGCGGCGCCGTGGTGCCGGCGGATGAATTCGCACGGATTTATGAAGTCTGCCGCGAGAAAAATATCTGGCTTGTAACGGACGAATGTTATTCCCATTTCGTTTACGGAAATGAAAAACCGTTCTCGCTGGCGAGTTTGCCGGGAACGAAACCCAACATTATCGTCGCGGGGTCGTTATCAAAAACGTTTGCCATGACCGGCTGGCGCATCGGCTATGCGCTTGCGCCCGAACCATTGATTTCCGCGATGATCAAGACGCAGAGCCAATCCACGTCGAATCCGACTTCCGTCGCGCAATATGCGGCGCTCGAAGCTCTCACCGGACCGATGGACACCGTTGCGGCCATGCTCGCGGAATATTCGCGCCGCCGCGATCGAATCGTTGCCGGACTTCGCGCGATCCCTGGAGTTACGTGCGTGGAACCGGGCGGCGCGTTTTACGCTTTCCCCAGCGTCGCAGAACATTTGCGGGACGGTGTTGGCGATAGCACCGCGCTCGCAAAGCAGCTTCTTGAGCGCCAACATCTGGTTGTTGTGCCGGGAGACGCCTTCGGCACACCCGGATATTTGCGCCTCTCCTACGCCACTTCCATCGAGCGCATCGAAGAAGGCTTGCGGCGACTTGAGAAATATTTCGCGATGGCGGCATCCGCGACGTGAACTCCGCGTCCAACCGATTGGGGCGGGCGCCTGTCAGGCTTGCCCCTGTCTTCATGCCCCGAATCTGGGGCGCCCGCAATCTTTCCTCGCTGTTTCCCGAACGATCGCAAGAATCCGAGCCAATGGGCGAGGCGTGGCTCACGGGCAATGAATGCCGGTTCGCCGCCGGTGATTTTGCGGGTCGCGCTCTCGGCGAGGTTTGGCCCGAATTACCCGAAGAGTGGACGGGAACTCGTTTGCGCGACCTTCCACGCATCCCTTTGCTCATAAAATTCATCTTCCCCGAAGACAAACTTTCCGTGCAGGTCCATCCGGATGACACTTACGCCGAGGAGCACGAAGCGGCGGCGGGCGGAAGCGGGAAAACGGAGATGTGGTACGTGGTGAAGGCGCGCGAGGGCGCCGAGCTGCGGGTGGGCCTGAAACCGGGCGTGACGCTCAAATCATTTCGCAGAGCAATTGCCGACGGCAACGTCGAGGATAGTCTTGAACGTGTCACCGTGCAGGCTGGTGACGCTATATTCGTTCCCGCCGGAACAGCGCACACCATAGGACCTGGAGTCGTGCTTTGCGAGATTCAACAGCACTCGGACATCACCTATCGCGTATTCGACTACAATCGCCTTGGGCCCGATGGCAAGCCGCGAGCGTTGCATATTCGCCAGGCCCTGAACGTGATGCGTTTTGGCGAGCAGAGCGGCGGGCGGTGCGATCCGGTTCGCATTTCGCACGGCGGCATCACGAAAACTTTTTATGCCGCGTGCCAGTATTTTGCCGCCGAGCGATGGGATTTTAGCGAACGAGTCGCGGCGGTCACTTCTCCGGAGCACTTCGACTTGCTGATTTTTCTGGAGGGCACGGGCCGGATCGAATTCGCCGGACGGGCGGAGGCCTATGCCCCCGCTGAAGTCTGGTTGCTGCCGGCGGCGCTCGGCGCCTATCAACTCGTGCCTGAAGCTCCCACGGCTTTGTTGCGCGCCTATGTGCCTGATCTTCATGAGTTCGTGCGGCGGCTGGCGGATGAGCGGGTTGAGGAAAACGCTTGGTCGCGCGTGGTGCATCCTTGACCAGCAAACAGAATCGCAAACAGAGCGGCGAAAAATTGCTCGCGCACGTAGTGATCCTGGCAGGCGGGCGCGGAACGCGCTTCTGGCCACGCAGCCGCACTCGCACGCCAAAACAATTGCTCAATATTGTCGGCCGCGACACCATGCTCGAACAGACTATGGCGCGCCTCTCGCCGCTTTTTCCCGCGTCGCAGCAGTGGATCGTGACCAACTCCGAACAGGCTGCAGTTGTGCGGCAACTTCCGCACGTTCCACGATCGCAT
>Ga0070735_10002480_pt1 | contig 16689 bp, 15 predicted proteins | sample Coa_R1_FD_66443 | JGI IMG/M metagenome (GOLD analysis project Ga0070735, IMG submission 66443) | Surface soil microbial communities from Centralia Pennsylvania, which are recovering from an underground coalmine fire - Coalmine... | ecosystem: Environmental > Terrestrial > Soil > Unclassified ... | reverse complement strand
GTGGCTCGAACGTCCACGCACGAGGCTGCGCGAGGAGCGCGCGTGGCTCGAACGTCCACGCACGAGGCTGCGCGAGGAACGCGCGTGGCTCGAGCGTCCTCGCACGAGGCTGCGCGAGGAGCGGGCGTGGCTCGAACGTCCCCGCACGAGGCTGCGCGAGGAACGCGCGTGGCTCGAACGTCCTCGCACGAGGCTGGGCGAGGAGCGCGCGTGGCTTCGAACGCCCTTGCCCTCTCAATGGCAGGCGGACGCGCTCGGCGCCGCGCACGCGCCGTTGGTGCACACACCGGGGGGAGCGCAGTCCGGACCGTTGGCCGGATCGCAGCTGCCGCCGGCGGCTGCCGCTGCCTGACACACGCCCGAGTTCGCGTTCTGCGGCACCACGCATCCGCCGTTCGCCGAGCAGAGCGTGAGCGCACCGTTGAGCAACCCGCAGGGCTGGCCGGCGCCGACCAGGGTCACCTTGACGCACATGTTCGACTGATCGCATAGGGCGCCCGCGAGCTGATCGCAGCTGCCGTACGGGCTGGCGCCGTTCGGGTCCGACGCGCACGCCGCGCCGAGCGCGTCCGGCGTCGCGCACGAGCCGTTCTTGCACGTCAACGTCGGCAGGCACGGTTGCTGCGCCGAATCGCACTGCGCCCCCGCCCTGCCGAAGACCACGCACGCGCCGGACGCGTTGCACGTGCTGCCCGGCGGACAGTCCGCGTCCTGCATGCAGGAGGCGCCCGCGGCGGGCGCGGCGGCGCACATGCCGCACGTGCTCGTCGGGGCGATGTTGCAATACCCGCTCTTGCACTGCGACGAGTCGCCGCACGCCGTGCCGTTGGCCAGCGTCCCGGCCGCGGGCTGGCACTCCGAGGGCAAGTTGTGGCCGAACGCGTCGTCGCACGAGATGCCTGCGACCTTCGTGGCGCACGCCTCGGCGTTCCCGGGCGTCTGTCCCGTGCCGGGCGCGCCCAGCGTGTTCACGACCGAGGCCTTCACCGTCGAGGCGCACGTCGCCATGTCCCCGAACTGCGCCGCTACGAGGTACGCGGAACACGCGCTGTATTTCGCGCAGAGCGCCTTCGCGACGTCCGTCGCCGCCTGCTCGGCCGACGGGCCTTCCTTGCTCCCGCTGCTGCTCGAACAGGCCGCGACGGCGAGCGCCGCCAGCATCCACCGGACCACCCTGCGCATTCGCTCTCCTCCCTTTCGTCCTCTGCGCCGAGGCCCTCGCCTCAAGCTTCGACATCCTCGTATATCCGGAGCGTCCGCAGCAGCCCGCTCTCGCCGCGCTCGTAGACGGCGAGACCGGCTTGCGGCGCGATGTCGCGCCCCCGCGCCCGAACCACCGTGTACTCGAGCGCGCACGTGCGCCCATCGTCGGCGCGCGCACCCTTGAGGACGAGGACACCCCCGGCCCCGCCGCCCGGGGCCGCCACCGACTTCTCGTAAAAGGCCCGCAGGACCTGGCCGCCCTCGTCTCGCACGTAGGTGCGGCCGGCCGAGTCTCGGAGCGTCCCGCCCACCTCGAAGCTCGCGACGATGGCGCCGAGGTCCCCGCGCGCGAGAGCGTCGAGGTGAGCCGAGACCGGCGGGGGAACGGCGACTTCGTCGTCCTTCGGCAGGAGCGGGGAGCGAACCGCGCGGGTGCCCTTGATGGGCTCGGTCGAGTAGTACAGGCGGATCTCGACCTCGCGCTCCGGCCGTCGTTCGGCCACGACGGCGACGGGCACCTGCACCGCGCGCCCGTCGAAAGCGAGCGCGAGGGTCCCCTCGGTGACGTCGCGATCGGATCCGGTCACGAACGACACGCGCTCGAAAGCAGCGCCCCGCTTGGACAGCCATGCGGCAATCTCCTCGAGATAGCGCGTCAACGCCGGGCCGTTGGCTCGTCCGAAGATGGGATCGTCCACCGTCGCGCGGTCGCCCAGCCGACGCACGAGCTGATCCGGCTGAACCGACACGAGCGCCGGGAAATACACGTCAGAGAGCCACCCGCGTAGGCCCGACGTGCCACCGCGCTCCGGAACGTCCTGCATCTTGCCGAGGATAGCGGGAGCGGCTTCTCAGGGTCCAGCCGCTCGGGGCAGGGCTGCTCGCCTGGAGAGGGTCACGCCTGACTTGCGCGGGTGCGCGCCCGGACCGAAATTGGTGGGGTGGACCTTTTTGCTCGACTCCCGGACGCCGTGTCGGTGTACGAGGTGTCCCCACGGGACGGGCTCCAGAACGAGCAGGCGACGGTGCCCCTGCGGAGCAAGCTCCGCCTCATCGACGCCCTCGTGGCGGCGGGCCTCCGGCGGATCGAGATTACGAGCTTCGTCTCGCCCAAGTGGATCCCCCAGCTGGCGGACGCCGACGAGGTGGCGCAGCGCGCTCACGCGCCCGCGGGCGTCACCTTCAGCGCCTTGTGCCCGAACGCGCGGGGCCTGGCACGCGCGCGGGCGGCGAGCATGGGCGAGATCGCCGTGTTCGTGTCGGCCAGCGAGACGCACAACCGCAAGAACGTCAACAAGACGATCGCCGGTACCCTGGCGGCGTTCGAGGAGACCATCGGCCCGGCCCGGGACGCCGGGCTCCGGGTACGCGGCTACGTGTCGACGGCGTGGGGCTGCCCGTTCGAGGGCGACGTGGACCCCGCGCGGGTCGCCGCCGTCGCCCGGAAGCTGGTCGACATGGGCTGCTACCAGATCTCGCTGGGCGACACGATCGGGGTGGGGACCCCGCGCCAGACCGAGCGGCTGCTCGATCGGCTGCGCGAGGACATCGCGCCGGAACGCGTCGCGATGCACATGCACGACACGAGGGGCACGGCGCTCGCGAACGTCCTCGTCGGCCTCGAGATGGGCATCCGCGACTTCGACGCCAGCGTGGGGGGGATGGGCGGCTGTCCGTACGCGCCGGGGGCGGCGGGCAACCTGGCGACCGAAGATCTCGTCTACATGCTCGAAGGGATGGGCCTGCGCACCGGGATTGACCTCGAACGTCTCGTCGAGGCGGGCAAGGTCGCCGAGAGCGTGGCGGGCCGTCCGTTGCCCGGGAAGGTGCACCAGGCGGGCGTGCGGAGCTTGAAGGCATAGGAGGCCGCCCGCCCCCGCGAGGCCTCACTCGATGTGCACTTCTGCCTTTTCCACCGCGACGTCGGGCGTCTTGAGGAACGCGAGGAGCGGGAGCACGGCGAGGAACGCGACTCCGGCGAGCAGGAACACGCGGTCGAACGAGAGCAGCATCGACTGACGTTGCACCGCGCCGTCGAGGGCCCTGAGGGCCATGTCACGGGCCTGGACCATCCCGAACCCTTTCGCCACGAAACCGCCCGACATCGCGCGGAGGCGGTCGATCGCCGACACCGTGCTGCCCGTCACGTGGGCGACGATCGCCGTGCGCGCCTCCGCGTCGAACCGGGTGAGCAGCGTCGCCCCGACCGCCAGGCCGATCGACCCGCCGACCTGACGGAAGAGCGAGTTGAGCCCCGTCGCGTCGGCCATTCGGTGTCGGGGGATGGACGCGAGGGCGACCGTCGAGAGCGGGACGAAGAGGCACGAGAAGCCGACGCCCTGCGTCATGATCGCCCAGATGACGTCGTGCTGGCTGGTCTCGAGGGTGAAGTGGCTCATGTCGAAGGCGCCCCACGCGATGAAGAAGACGCCGGCGGCGATGACGACGCGAGGGGAGACAGAGTTGTAGATCCTGCCGATGATCGGCGTCGCGACCATCATCACGAAGACGCGCGGCATGAGCGCGAAGCCGGCGTCCGTCGCGGTGAAGCCGAGGAGCGTCTGCATGAAGAGCGGCAGGAGGAACATCGTCGCCATCAGGAGCGCGAACATGAGCGCTCCGATGAGCGTGCCCGAGAGGAACACGGGATCCCGGAAGAGACGGATGTCGACTGCGGGGACCTCGCACGTCAGCTCGCGCACGACGAACGCCGCGAGCATGACCATCGCGAAGCCGAAGATGATGGAGATCTCCGCCGACTCGAACCAGTCGTTCGTTTGCCCCTCTTCGACGAAATACTGGAAGGCGCAGAGGCCCGCCACGAGCAATCCGATGCCCCACCAGTCGACGCTCCTGCGCTGCTTCTCGGCGAGCTCCCGGTTTCGCGCGACGATTTCTTCGTCCTCGTGGACGAAGGTGGCCACCATGACGAGGCCGAGCACCCCGACCGGTACGTTGATGAAAAAGATCCAGGGCCAAGAGTAGTTGTCGACGATCCACCCGCCAAGGGTCGGGCCGACGGCGGGGCCGAGCATGACCGCCATGGCGAAGAGCGCCATCGCCATCCCCTGCTCCTTGGGCGGGAACGTCTGGCGCAGGATGGCCTGCTCGGTCGGCTGGAGGGCGCCGGCGCCGAAGCCCTGGAGCGCGCGGTAGAGGATGAGCGACGTGAGGGACCGCGAGGTGCCGCACAGGATCGAGCCGACGAGGAAGAGCGCGAGGCAGAACATGTACACGCGCTTCTGTCCGAAGAGTCGGCCGAGGAACGCCGTCAGCGGCATCACCACGACGTTCGCGATGATGTACCCGGTGCTGATCCAGGTGATCTCCTGAACCGTTGCCCCGAGCGATCCCATCATGTGCGGCATCGCGACCGACACGATCGATGTGTCGATGGCGCCCATGAGCGTCCCGAACGTGATCGAGACCGTCACGAGCCACTTGTTGGGCCTGGGCCGGGAAACGCGCGCCGGCGCCGCTCGGAAGGCGAGCGCTGCCGGAGACGAAGCTTGAATCGACATTCGGGGCTGCTCTTAGCCTCCCATGCCTCCCATGAACGATGCCGTCACGAACGGGCTCGTGTCGAGCCAGCCGCGTGACGGGACTGTGGAAAGCTCGGGCTCGGCCCAGAGCCGAGGCTCATCTGTCCACAGGTAACCTACGTGCCTACGTTTCACTTCTGAAAGTGTCGGCGAACACTTTTGCGATGGTGAAGCCCCGGCGTCCATCCGAAAGGAAGGTAAAGCCACGAAACCGCTTGTTCGGCCCATCTGGCACAAGGATCGCAATAGAGTCGCTCGGCACCGCGTAGGCCGGCTCTCCCCCCCCGGGCCCCTATGCGGTGCCGTTTTCTTTTTGTCGCGTATGGCCGGCTCAGAATGCGCTCCCCCGGCGGGCGCAAAGCGCGCTAAAGGCGCCCGATGGTGCGCGCGTTGGCGGCGGTGATGGGGGCGCTCGTGCTGGAAGTCTCCGCCGAGTGTCAGAGGCGGACTCCGCCGGAGGAGTTCACCGTCTCGGTGCCCGCGCCTCCTCCCGCGGCGCCGGTCGAAGCGACAGCGGCCGCCGCACCGTCGACGAGCGCGCAGCCACCCGACCCTGTCTATCCCCCCGGTCGCTGCGTTCTTCGCACGCCGGCCACGCCGCCGCCCCCCGTTCCGGCGGGGCCCGCTCCGGGGTGTCCGGCCGATCCCGATCCGGCGCTCGCCCGGCTGCCCTCGGCGCGCGTCACCTTTCCCGCCACGGTCGGCGTCACGGTCGACGCCGAGGTCGTGCGCTCGCCGCACGATACGCAGCGCGGCTTGATGTACCGCAGGCACATGGACGAAAAGAGCGGGATGCTCTTCGACCTGGGCTTCCGCGACGACCACAAGTTCTGGATGCACAACACCTGCATCCCGCTCGACCTGCTCTACGTCGACGACGATGGGCTCATCGTCGGCATCGTCGAGAACGCACCCACGCTCGACGACGAGTCGCGAGGCGTGGGCTGTCCGTCTCGATGGGTCCTCGAGGTCAACGCCGGGTGGGCACGGCGGCACGGTGTGCGGGCGGGCCAGCGAACGAGCGTGCCCTCCGAAGGAATTCCGTAGCCCCGGGGTCGACCGCCCCCTTTCGTTTCTCTCAGTGCGAGAACGTCCCGACGACGGCCCCCTGCGCCAAAACGTGGCCGCCGAGGGCCTGCTCGAAGGCCCCGCGCGATTCGGCGCCCCTCGGTCCGATGCGCGCGTCGAGCGCGAACACGCGAAAGACGTAGTGGTGGATCTCGAGCCTCGGGGGGCAGGGTCCGGAGTAGCCGGACCGCATCGCGTCGTTCGTCCCGTCGATGCCGCCGGCGGCGGTGGCCGGGTCCGCACCTTCCGACAGCGTGAGCGTGTCGGGCCGCAGGTCGACGGCGACCCAATGGGTGAAGGTGCCGCCCGGAGCGTCGGGGTCCTCCATCAGGATCGCGAGCCCCTTCGTCGCGCTGGGTGGGGCGCTCCACGTGAGCTGCGGTGATTTGTCGAGGCCGTCGCACGTGTTGTCGACCGGGATCGGCCCGTTCGTCGCGAACGACGTGCTCGTCACCGCCATCGTTCCCATCGCGACCCCCGGAGGCGTCGTCGGCTGCCACGCCCCGGCGCCGCACCCGCAGAGCGCGGCGGGCAGTGCATAGAGCGCGCACGTTCGCGTCATCGGAGCACTCTTACCATCGTCGGGCGGTGCTTGGGTCAGTCCGGCTGGTAGACGATCGTCTGGGACCCGTCGCGGAAGTAGAAGCGATCGAACTGCGCCTTGTCGAAGGTCGCCGCACCGAAGGTGTTCCACGCCACACCCCACGCGGCGGCCACGGCGAAGGCGCTGCGCATGGGTCGCCCCCCGACGGCCAGGAGGGCGAAGAGGGCGACCGCGTAGTCGTTCGAGAAGCGGTAGCCGAACTGCCTCCAGCCGGAGTTCTGATAGAGAAGCTCCAGCGCCGCAGGAATGAGCGCCGACGCCGCCAGCGCCGCGTAGAGCCATCGACGCTCCGGGTCCCCCTCGAGGCGGCGAGGCCAGAGGACCCACAGATAGAGGGGCGTCGTGAACCAGAGCGCGAGCCCGTGTTCGTTGATCTTGAACGGCGCCCCGAAAAGCTGCGAGTTCGGGCCCCCGGGCGGAAGCCACGGCAGGCTGGTCAGCGCGATGCCCAGGTTCTTGGCGAGGAAGTGGTAGTTGAAGAGCCCCCACTTGAGCATCCGCCCCTGCCAAGTCACCGTCAGGAACTGATGGTCGAAGGGGAAGGGGGTCGCGCGGCCGTAGCGGGCGAAGTTCATCCACGCCATGACCGCGAAGGCCGCCACGATGGGGGCGGCGAAGAGCCCGCAGCGCGTCGCGAAAGCGCGCGGGTCGACCTCGCGCGCCATGCGCACCGTTCGAGCGACGAGGCCGGCATCGTCGCCTTCGGCGCCCTGGTGCTCCCCGCTGCGGCGCGCGACGCGCAGCGCCTCGAGGGCAAAGAACACCGACGCGAGGAGAATCGGGGGGCGGGTCAGATACGCGCACGCCACCATGACGCCGGCGAGCAGCGGCCGCTCGGCGTCGAGCGCGAAGAGGAGGTAGAAGGCGAAGAGCGCCGCCCCGACGACTTGCGCGGCGAACCAGACGGTCCCCTCGACGGCCGTGAAGAAGTAGACGGTCCCGAAAGCAAAGAGGAGCGCCAGGACGACGTTCTGCGTCTCCGTCCGAGCCGATCGCCCCGTCCTGCGGAGCTTTTCAAGCACGAGGAACAGTGCCGCCGGCGCGACCCCCGCGAGCCAAACGACGAACTGCCCGTCACGAAAGTTCTCCGGGCTCCCGGCGAGCTTTACGAACGGGAGCATCAAGAGCGCGGGAAAAGGCGGGAAGCTGATGAACGTCTTGCCCGCGTACTCCGCGAAGTCGTTGTTCTGAGCGTACGGGGGCGGGCCGTGCGCCAAGTCCTGACGACCATGCAGCCACGCGTCTGCCAGGAGCGCGTAGTGGTTGTAAGGCGTGTGCTCGGTCAGCCTTGCGGGTCCTGCGAAGGTCGCGAAGACGACCGTGGCGACGACGTAGGCGGCGGCGGCCACGAGCAGGCGCCGTGGACGGGAATCTGGCCGCGTCAGGCGTGCGACCAGCGCCACCGGTTCCGTGCGCGCGGGCTCGCTGCGAGGGCCCGAGGTCGTCATGGGGCGCGCACGCTAGCATTTCGACCCGCCGCCCCCGCCCCGCGAACGACATTTCGCGTTGGCGGGGTCGCCCACGTGCGCAGAGCGTTTCGCAGAAGGGCCGAGAAAGCGGAAAAATCGCGGTCAACTCGAGCGTTGAACGGATGGCACGTGCCTTGTACGCGAGGCATCGCCCCGGCGTCTGCGATCGCACGTTGCGTTCGGCCGACCCCGACCGGTTCCCAGGAGCTCAGGCGACATGGCCCTACCCTTCGGTGACACCCCCGGAGCACGCGATGCCCGCGCGCTCTCGATCTTGGCCAAGACCATCTATCGAGAGCTGCGGACGAGCGGGTTCGAGGCGCGCGACGTGATCGCCCTCGCGGGAGAGTTGCTTGGCCAGGTCACGAGCGAGGTGAAAGGCGGGGCGAGGGAGACGGCGCTGCGGGCGGCGCCCAAGCGGCGCCCCTGACGGGGTGCAAGCTCCGGTCCTTTCGGAAGACTCGCCGCCGGGCGCGCGGCTGTAGTTGACAGCCTCGCGGGCCTCCTCCGACAATTCCCTGCGCCGTCCGGCATCTTGCGGTGCCGTGCCACGCACGTCGCCTACGTGCGAACCGCGACGGCAGCTGCGAGCAGCCAGCCGCCCGTCCAGGGAACCGAATGTTCACGATCATCATCAGCGAGAAGGGGGGAGCCGAGCGCCGGGAGGGGTTCGATCGCGGCGAGATCAACGTCGGCCGAGTTCAGGGCAACGACTTGATGCTCCCGAAAGGCAACGTCTCGAAGCACCACGCCCGTCTGCTTTATCGCGACGGCAGGTTCATCGTGACGGACCTCAAGAGCACGAACGGCACGTACGTCAACGGTCGCAAGATCTCCCAGGCGACCATCGTGCGCGAAGGCGACAAGATCTACATCGGCGACTTCGTCCTGCGGCTCGAGGTCGGGCAAGGGGCGGAGGGAGCCGAGCGTGGGCCGGCGGCCGAGGCGGTCGGCGCACCGGTCGAGCCCCCTGCAGGGGCCGTGGTGCCGCCCCCCTTGCCTCCGCAAGCCGGGTCCATCGCCCCGCCGCCCCCGCTGCCGGAACAGCCGGTCGTGAGCCACTATCCCCTCGAAAGGGACCCCGACAGCGAGAGCGCTCCCGAGTGGCCGGGGGCGCCCGCGGCCCAGGTCCCGGGCCCGCCCCGCGTGCCCCAGCCCGTGCCGGTGCGCGCGCGCGCGAACACCGCGGTCATGCAGCACCCGGACCGGGTGGCCTCCGTCGCGCCCGCCCCGCGCGCCGCGCCTCCAGCCGCCGCCGCGGCGCCGGGCGGGCCAGCGGGGCAAGCGGGCGCGGTGCGCTCGGTAGCCACCGCCGCCCGGTCGCTGCCGCGCGAGACGCCCCAGCAAGCAGCGCGGCGCCTTGCGCTCATCACGCTCGTGGACCGCGTGGCGGACGCGATGGATCTCAGCTCGCTGGATGCGCCGGGAGGGGTCGAAGAGGCCGTGGCCCAACGGGTCGAGCGGGTCGTACGCGAGCAGGCGAAGGCCATGCGCGACGAGGGCGAGGCGCCCGAAGGCATCGACTTCGACCTCCTGGCTCGCGACGCGCTTCGAGAGCTCGTGAGCCTCGGACCCCTCGGCCCGCTGCTCGAGGACGAGGACGTCAGCGACATCCACGTCGTTCGCCCCGACTACTTGCTGGTCGTTCGAAAGGGGCAGGCCGCGCTCGCGGATCCGGCGTTCACGAGCGAAGAGGCGCTCGGTCGCATCGTCGCGAGGCTGGCGCACCAGTCGGGCGACCCGCTTCGCTCCGGTGACGTGCTGGTGGAGCGTCGCCTGGCGCGCGGGCGCCTTGTGGCGATCGCCCCGCCCGCCTCGAGCGGTTGGGTGCTGACGATCCGCAAGCGACGTCGGATCGAGGTTTCGTTGGAAGAGCTGGTCCGGGGCGGCGCCATGTCCCGCCCGATGGCGCACTTCCTCGAGGCGTGCGTCGGCGCGCGCGCGAACGTCCTGGTGGTCGGGTCCGGCTCGGGCGCCGTCGCGACGGCCATCGGCGCGCTCGCGTCCGCGGTGCCGGCGGGGGAGCGAGTCGCCTTGCTGCAAGACGCGGAGGAGGTCGGCATCCCGCAGGCGCAGGTGATCCAGCTCGCGCCGGGGGCCGGTCGCGGGGAGGCGTCGGTCCAGGCGGCGGCGCGACTGGGGCCCGATCGGATCGTCGTCGCTTCTGCGAACGGCGCCGTCGCGGCGGCCGTGGTCGACATCGTCGCAGGGGGATGCGACGGCGTCCTCGTAGGGGTCGCGGCGCCTTCGCTCCGCCACGGGCTCGCGCGCTTGGCGACGCACATCGCCCTAGGCCGTCCAGGAACCTCCGTCGACGTGGCGCGAGAGGCCATCGGCGAGTCGTTCGACGTCGCGCTCGAAGTGTTGCGGCTGCCGGACGGGAGGCTTCGGGTCCAGCGCGTCGCCGAGCTCGCGGGTGCCGACGCGAAGGGGGTGGTCGCGCGCGACCTCTTTCAGTCGAGCGTGGAGGGCACGGGCGAGTCGGGGTTCATCGTCACAGGGACGACGCCGCGGATCGCGCTCGACCTGGCTGCTCGCGGGATCAAGCTCGACGCGACGCTCTTCAAGCGCGCACGATGAGTCTCGTATGAGGGGCGCGGTCCCAGGCTCGTTGTCTGGGGCCCCGGCCCAAGCCGCTCCTCTCGAGCTCGCCCTCAGCGTTCGATGTGCGACTTGAGCTTTCGGTGGAACGAGGGCAGCCGAAGCTTGCGCAGCGCCTTCGTCTCGATCTGTCGGATGCGCTCGCGGGTGAGCTCGAAGCTCTTGCCGACGTCCTCGAGCGTCTGGTCGCCCGCGGCGTCGATCCCGAAGCGCATCCGCAGCACCTGCTCCTCGCGCGGCGTCAGCAGCTTGAGGAGCTCGCGGGTCTCGCGCGACAGCTCCTTGTCGCCGACGGCCTCGTCCGGGGCGGGGAAGGAGGGGTCTTCCACGAAGTCGCCGACCGTCGCGCCGCCGTCTTCGCCCACCGGGGAGTCGAGGCTGACGGGATCGCGCGTCGCCTCGAGCAGCAGCCGGATCTTCTCGACCGGAACGTTCATCCGTACGGCGACCTGCTCGGGCGTGGGCTCCTCGCCCCCCTCTTGCACCATGTCGCGGAGCGTCTTCGACAGCTTGTTGTGCGTTTCGACCATGTGCACGGGGATCCGGATGGTCCGCGCCTGATCGCTGATGGCGCGGCTCACGCTCTGCCGAATCCACCAGCTCGCGTAGGTGCTGAACTTGTAGCCGCGCTTGTACTCGAACTTGTCGACGGCGCGCATGAGACCGAGGTTGCCCTCTTGAATGAGGTCGAGCAGATGCAGGCCCCGATTGCGATAGCGCTTGGCGATGGACACCACGAGTCGCAGGTTTGCGGCGATGAGGTCCGCCTTGGCGCGCTCGGAGACGGCCTCCCCCGATCGGATCGCCTGGAGCGTCGCGTCCACGGCGCGTCGGCGCGCGATCGGGGCGCCGTCCCTCGCCCGCCGGAGCTTCACGACGATGCGATCGAGCGCGCGGCGCGCGAAACGAACCTCGAGAAGCGCCTCGACGAGCTCCTCCCGGATTCGAACCGTGACGCGACGAGCTCGTGCAGCGGTCGCTGCGCGCTCGAGCGATTCGGCGATCGATCGGACGGCGCCGTCTTCCTCGTCGGCGGTGTCGTCGTCGACCGTGGCGCGCGTCACATCCCGGAGACGAAGCTTGCGATCTCGGAGGAGTCGACCGAGCACGCCGAGCTCGCGCGCGCCCACCGTCGATGCAACGATCGCGCGTAGGGCTTGCCGCTCACCGTCCTCGATGCGCTTCGCGAGGTCCACCTCGCCCTCGCGGGTGAGGAGCGGGACCCGTGCGAGCTGTTCGAAGTAAGTGGTCACCGCGTCGGAGGGGGAGTCTTCGCGGAGCGGAGGGAGGGTGAGGGGAGTTGTCACTGCGCTTTAATGGAGTACGGGCCGAAAGGAGGGTTCGGTCTAGCTCAGTCTGCGAACGTGCGGTAGGACACGAATGTTTCCACGCGATTTGGGGTGGTGCGACCTCAGCCGCGAAAAAAATGCAACACAACCGGCCTTTTGGCCAACTTCCTATGACGCTGCTCGTAAGCCCGACGGTTCAGGTGAGTGACTCGCGGACGCGGAGAGGCTCCTCGCGCCCACATCGCCGGCTTCCCCTTTCGAACGGCGATTGGCCGACGCTTCTTTAGGCCAGCGACGCTCGCTGCGGCGCACCGTCGCGGCGCCGCCTCGCGTTCTTGGGCGGTTCAGCCGGGGGCCGCCGCGCCCGCTTCGGTTCGCTTGATCATCTGCCGGTGCAGCAGGCGCCTCTTCAGGGGTCCCAAGCGGTCGATCATCAATACCCCCTGTAAGTGGTCGTATTCATGCTGGATTGCGACCGCGAGGAGGCCCTCTGCCTCGAGCTCGAACGGGCGCCCCTCGCGATCCAGCGCCCGAACGCGCACCTGGGCTGCGCGCTCGATCTCTTCCCGGGCCGAAGGAAAGCTCAAGCACCCCTCGTCGAACGTAATCGTCCCTTCGGTCGAGAGGATTTCCGGGTTGACGAAGACCCTAAAATCGCTCGGTTCTCCCTCGGCTGAACAATCGACGACGAAGATCTGCCAGGCCTCTCCCAGCTGCGTCGCCGCGAGGCCCACCCCGGGGGCCGCGTACATCGTCTCGGCCATGTCGTCGATGAGCTGGCGAAGCTCGTCCGTCAGCGTGGACACCTTTTTGCCCGGCTCGCGCAGCCGAGGGTCGGGGTAGTGAAGGATGGTACGGACAGCCATGGGCGCGTGCTCCAGAATCTAATGCGCGCCACCGCCCCTGGCGAGGGTCAGCGCGGGTAACGAAGCCCCCCCCACACGTGGGCGTCGAAGCCGCAGACCTCCCATTGGGGTTCGGCGATGCACGGCGCTTCGGCCGGAGTGGCCGGTCCTGCCCAATCGACCGCGCCCGGCCGCCCGCGCGGCCCGAGAAGGATCGGCGCGACGAACGCGTGGAGCTCGTCCGCGAACGCCCCGGCCAGCAGGCTCCCCGCGAGCTCGGCGCCCCCCTCGACCATCGCCGCGACGATGCCCCGTGAGCCGAGGAGCCGCAGCGCCGTGAGCGGATCGAGCCGGCCTTCCGCCGTCGACGGCGCGCGCAGGACCTCCACACCCCGCTCGACCAGCTGCTCTTCCGCCGACGAAGGCGCGTCCGCCGCGCACACGACCCAGGTCGGCACCTCGCGCGCGCTCTCGACCAAGCGTGACACGAGCGGTAGGCGGAGCTTGGTGTCGAAGACGACGCGCAGCGGGCTTTGTCCGGGGGCATCGCGAACTGTCAAGCGTGGATTGTCCGCCAGCGCGGTGCCGATGCCGACGATGACTGCGTCGTGCTGCGCGCGAAGCAAGTGGACTCTCGCGCGTGCCTCCGGACCCGTCACCCACCTCGAAGCGCCGGTGCGCGCTGCGATGCGCCCATCGAGGGAGAGCGCCAGCTTCAACGTCACGTAGGGAACGCCCGTCGTCACGAACTTCGTCCAGGGCGCGATCAGGCGGTGCGCCTCGACGTCGCGGCACCCCACATCGACGACCACGCCCTCGTGGCGCAGTCGCTCGACGCCGCCCCCCTGCACGTGCGGGTTCGGATCGAGACAACCGACGACCACGCGCGCCACCTTGGCGGCGAGGATGGCGTCCGTGCACGGCGGAGTTCGACCGTGATGATTGCACGGCTCCAGGGTGACGTAGAGGGTGGAGCCCTCGGCGAGCGACCCCGCTTCGCGCAGCGCGATCACCTCCGCGTGCTCCTCGCCTGCTCGCTCGTGGTGGCCCGCCCCGACGAGACGTCCGCCCTTGACGAGCGACGCTCCCACGTGCGGGTTTGGGGACGGCGTACCGCGGGCGCCCTGCTCGAGGGCCATCGCCATCCACTTTTCGTCGTCCTGCGAAAACGGGGGCGGCGACGGCGCCGGCGCCGAGGTCGTCATCGAGCCTCCCCGATGGCCCGCGAGCGCGCCATCTTGTCGAGCTCGGAGCGAAACTCGTCGATGTCGCGGAAGCTTCGGTACACGCTCGCGAACCGTACGTACGCGACCTCGTCCACCTCGCGCAAGAGCTTCATGACGCGCTCGCCGATCTCCTGGCTGCTCACCTCTTTGGCTTCGCCTTCGATGAGCTCGCGCTCGAGCTCGTCGATGGATCGCTCGAGCTGCGCCATGGGCACGGGTCGCTTGTTGCATGCGAGCCGGACGCCCCGCAGGACCTTCTCCCGATCGAAGGGCTCACGGGCCCCGTCTTTCTTGACGACGACGGGAAGCACGTCTTCCACCCGCTCGCGGCTCGTGAAACGCCTGGCGCAACCCTCGCACTCGCGCCGGCGGCGGATGACGTCGCCCGCGGCCGAAACGCGCGAATCGATCACCTTGCTGTCGAGGTGCGAACAGAACGGGCACCGCACGGCGGACGACTCTACCCCTCACAACGGGACAGGACGAGCGCACAATTCGTACCGCCGAATCCAAATGAGTTGTTCATCGCGTGCCGAACCTTTCGCTCGCGCGCCTCGTTCGCCACGTAGTCGAGCGTGCAGTCACGGTCCGGTTCGATCAAGTTGATCGTCGGCGCGACGCGTCCCTGAGCGATGGTGAGCGCGCAAATCGCGGTCTCGACGGCGCCGGCAGCGCCGAGCAGATGCCCCATCATCGACTTGGTGGAGCTGACCCAGAGGGACTTGTCGGTGGCGGCGGCGCCGAAGACGGCGGCGATGGCGCGGGACTCCTCGATGTCACCGATCGACGTGGACGTGCCGTGCGCGTTGACGTAGTCCACGGCGTCCGGGGCGAGGTGCGCGTCCTCGAGGGCCATGCGCATGGCGCGCTGCGCGCCCTCGTGCTGCGGGGCCGGCTGCGTGAGGTGGTGCGCGTCGCTCGACGCGCCGTACCCGGTGACCTCCGCGTAGATGCGCGCGCCGCGTCTCCTCGCCCGCTCGAGCGATTCAAGCACCAGGATTCCCGCGCCCTCTCCGCAGACGAACCCGTCGCGTCCCCGGTCGAAAGGACGGCTCGCCCGCTCGGGGTCGTCGTTGCGCTTGCTCAAGGCGAACATGGCCTCGAAACCCGCGATGCCGACGGGCGTGATGGTGGCCTCCGATCCGCCGGCCACCATGACGTCCACTTTGCCCCGCCGGATCCACTCGGATGCTTCACCGATCGCATGGGCGCCGCTCGAGCACGCGCTCGTCGTGCAGTAGCTCGGTCCCATGAGGCCGTGCGCGATCGACACTTGTCCGGCCGCGAGGTTCGCGATGATGCTGGGGATCGCGTAGGGGCTCACCTTGGTCGGCCCCTTCGTGAGCAGCGTCTCTTTGGTCTTCTCGAGTGAAAATAGACCGCCCACGCCGTTGCCGATGAAGCACCCGGCGCGCGGCCGCTCCGCGTCCGAGAGCGTCAGCCCAGCGTCCGAGATGGCCATCGCGGCGGCCCCCAGGGCGAACTCCATGAACCGGTCGAGCTCCTTGAGCTTCTTTCGCTCGACCCACCGGGTGGGATCCCAGTCCTTTACCTCACCCGCGATCCGCACGCGGAACGCGGCGCAATCGAAGCGAGTGATCGCCGCCACGCCGCTCCGACCCGCGAGCAGCGCACCCCAAGACTCTGCCGTTCCTACCCCGACCGGGGTCACGAGGCCGATGCCGGTGATGACGACGCGTTCCATGGCTGCGCCGGACAGGCCCGAAGAGAGCCTAGTCCCTATTTCTTAGCGTGCCTCTCGATGTAGTCGATGGCGTCCTGCACGGTGCGGATCTTCTCGGTGTCCTCGTCGGGGATGTCGATCTCGAAGGCTTCCTCGAACGCGAGAACGAGCTCGACGAGACCGAGCGAGTCGGCGCCGAGATCGTCAATAAAGCTCGACTCGGGCTTGATGTCCTTCTCGTCAACGTCGAGCTGCTCTTTGATGATGCGCTTGACCTCGCTGGGGATGTCGGTAGCCATGGGTAGGTTCGCCTCGTATCGGAAAAACGGACCAGAGTCGAGCGCCAGCGGCGCGTACTTCGCTGCGCTGTAACTGCAAGTTCACACGTACATTCCGCCGTTCACGCGAAGGACTTGCCCAGTGATGTAGCTCGCCTCTTCGCTTGCCAGGTACACGCACGCCGCCGCCACGTCCGACGCGGCCCCGGTGCGGCCCAGGGGGACGAGCTTGACCACGAGCTCCCTGCGTTCGTCGGTGATCGCCGCCGTCATGTCGGTATCGATGTATCCGGGCGCCACCACGTTGGACGTCACGTTGCGCGAGGCGAATTCCCTCGCGATGGACCGCGACGCGCCGATGAGGGCTGCCTTCGTTGCGGCGTAGGCCGTCTGGCCCACACTGCCCATTTCACCGACGATGCTCGAGACGAAAACGATCCGTCCCCAGCGGCCGCGCATCATGGTCCTTGCCGCCGCGCGGGCGCAGGCGATGGCTCCCCGGACGTTCGTCGTCCAGAGCTTGTCGAAATCGTCGTCTTTGAGCCGGAGCAGTAGCCCGTCGATCGCGATGCCTGCGTTCGCGATCAAGATGTCCACCCGACCGTGCTGCTTGACGACCGCGGCGAAGGCCTCTTCGACCGCGTTGGAGTCCGCGACGTCGAATCCGGACACCTCGGCCTTGCCCCCCTTGGACACGATCCCGTCCGCGACCTCGCGGGCCGACGCCTCGCCCTTGACGTAGTTGACGACGACGGTTGCGCCTTGGGCCGCCAATGCCTCGCAGCACGCGCGACCTATCCCCCTTGAGCCGCCCGTGACGAGAGCGATCTTTCCGTCGATTCGGAACATGTACTCTCCGGTCGGCAGGGGCGCGAGACTA
>Ga0070735_10002476_pt1 | contig 16717 bp, 14 predicted proteins | sample Coa_R1_FD_66443 | JGI IMG/M metagenome (GOLD analysis project Ga0070735, IMG submission 66443) | Surface soil microbial communities from Centralia Pennsylvania, which are recovering from an underground coalmine fire - Coalmine... | ecosystem: Environmental > Terrestrial > Soil > Unclassified ... | reverse complement strand
TACGCGGTCCGCGCCGCCCACGCCGGGAACGCGGCCTCGGCGGCGGCCACCGCGTCCCGCACGTCCTGGGTCTCCGCCGCGCTGATCTGCGCCAGCACCTGCGAGGTCGCCGGGTTCGTCACGGGGAACGTGAGCCCGGATGCCGCATGACGCCACTTACCGTCGATATAGAGAGTCCCCGAGCCTACCTCCGGTATTGCCATCTGGGCCTCCCACTCCGTCGGGCGCATCGTTTGGTAGTTGTACAAGTATAGACTAAACAAGCGTATCTGTGCAGTACGCGCTGGTGCGGACCGCCCGCCGGCGCCGGGCCGGCGTCCACCCCCAGCTCAGTCCCGGGCCATGATCAAGGTGCCCGCGTGGCCGTGCACGGCCATTCCCTGGGCCAGTGAGATGCCGATCCGGGCGTCCGGGACCTGCCGGTCACCGCACTCGCCGCGGAGCTGGCGCACGACCTCAATCGTGTGCATACCCGACGGGTGGGTGCAATGGCTGTTCGACAGCAGGCCGCCGTCGGTGTTGCACGGCATCGACCCGCCGAGCCGGGTGTGGCCCGCGGCGAAGTACGAAGCACCCTCACCCAGCGCGCAGAAGCCCATCTCCTCCAGGTCGCGCAGCATGGTGATGGTGAAGCAGTCGTACAGCCCGCCGACGTCGATGTCGTCCCGGCTGACCCCGGCGATCGAGAACGCCATGTCCGCGGTCCGGCGCACCGCCTTCCCGTCCTCGGGGAACCACGGCACGTCGATCGTGGTGTAGGCGTCGGTGTAGGCCGCCTCGGCCCCGCCGAGCACCCAGACCGGCGTCGTGCGGCAGGACCGCGCCACCTCCTCGGACGCCACCACGATGGCGTACCCGCCGTCGTTGTCCAGGGCGCAGTCCAGCAGGTGCAGCGGGTCGGCGATCATCCGCGAGGTCACCACGTCCTCGACGGTGATCTCACCGCGGCGGCCCATCAGCGAGGCGGGATTGAGCGTAGCGTGGTAGCGGTGCGTCACCGCCACCTCGGCCAGGTCCTCGCTGGTGACCTTGAACTCGTGCATGTACCGCTGCGCCCACAGCGCGTACCAGGTCGTGTAGTACCCGCCGGCCAGCTGCCAGCTGAACTCCTCCACCCGCGGCGCGCGGTCCGGCACCTGCGTGCCACGCGGCCCGAGCTGCCAGCCCGCCTTGCCCCAGAACAGCACGGCCACGTTGCACATCCCGGCCGACACCGCCAGGGCCGCCTTGGCCAGGCCGCCGGAGGCCAGCCCGATGTCCATGAACGTGATGGGTCGCTCGCCGAGCTGCTCGGCCCAGAACATGTGCGCGTTGGTCATGCGGCCGTACGGCGCCTGGTCCAGGGGGATCACGCCATCCACGTCGGCCGGGGTCAGCCCGGCGTCGTCCAGGGCGCCCCTGATGGACTCCAGCTGCAGCGATATCCCTGTCCGGTCCATGAACCTGGCCTGCTCGGTGGTGTACACCCCGACGATCGCGGCGCGCCGCTGCGCGTAACCCATCTGCTGACCTCCACAGGCCCAGTTTCGTGGTCTACGCTGTTATAGTACGACGAGTATATAAGTATTGCACTATCTGCTGGCACAGGAGCGAGTCATGACCTCCGAAGCAGGACGCGCGGGACAAGCGGGACACGCAGGACCCGAGTTCTGGCTGTACCTCCCGCAGATGCGGATGCCGTTCGGCACCATCGTCGAGCGCGCCCGGGCCGCCGAACAGGCCGGGTTCGACGGCATCGCGCTGATGGACCACTTCGCTCCGCCCGCGCTGCCGTCGGCCGACTCCTACGACGCAATGACCACCGCCGCCGCGCTCGCCGCGAGCACCACCAGGCTGAAGATCAGCCACCTGGTCCTGTGCTCCTCCTTCCGGCATCCGTCCGTGCTGGCCAAGGAGATGGTCAGCCTCGACCACCTGTCCGGCGGCCGGTTCGAGCTGGGCATCGGCTGGGGCTCGGTACCCGGCGAGCTGGAAAGGTTCGGCCTGCCAACCGAAGCGCCGGCCCGCCGCTCGGCCCGGCTCGAGGAGTACCTGAACGTGTGGCAGGCCCTGTTCACCGGCGAGCCGGCCGACTTCGACGGCGACTTCGTCACGCTGCGCGGCGCCCAGCTCACCCCGCGACCCCTGAACGGCCGGATTCCCGTGCTCATCGGCGGCGGCGGCGCCAAGCTGACCATGCCCCTGGTGGCCAGGTACGCCGACTGGTGGAACTGCCCAGGCTACGCCTTCGACCGGTTTGACCAACTGAAACCGCGGGCCGGGAAGGCCCGGATCTCGACCCAGCACCCGGTGGGCCTGGCCGCCACCGCCGCCGACGCGCCGGACGTGACCGCCCTGACCAAGCGCCGCTTCGGCGGCTGGGGCGGCGTGATCACCGGCACCGCCACCGACGTTGCGGACGCCCTCACCGGCCTGCGGGACCGCGGGGTGGAGCGGTTCTACCTCCAGTTCTCCGACTTCGGGACGCCGGACACCCTGGCCCGCTTCGGCACCGACGTGATCCCCCTCGTCCAGACCGCCGCCCCGGCCAGGGAACATTAAACAAAGAAGGGACCATACCGCGATGCCCGAGTACAAATACATCAGGTATGAGCTGCTCGACGACGGCCTCATCGCCAGGATCACCCTGGACCGGCCCCGGACCAGGAACGCGCAGAACCGCGGCCTGCTGGTCGAGCTCGGCGACGCGTTCGGCCAGGCCGAAGCCGACGACACCGTGCGGGTGGTCATCTTGTGCGGGGCCGGGCCGCTGTTCTCCTCCGGCCACGACATGGGCTCAAAAGAGGCGCGCGAGGAATACCAGCCCGGCCCCAACCAGCATCCCTCAGTCACAATCAACGGCGGGAGCCGCAAGGCCGCAGAGTCGAGAATGCTCCAGGAGTGGCACTACTTCTTCCAGAACACCCTGCGCTGGCGCAACCTGCGCAAGATCACCATCGCCCAGGTGCAGGGCACGGTGTTCGCGGCCGGCCTGATGCTGATGTGGGCCTGCGACCTGATCGTGGCCGCCGACGACGCCAGCTTCGCCGACGTGGTGGGGACCAGGCTGGGCATGTGCGGCGTGGAGTACTTCGCCCACCCCTGGGAGTTCGGCCCGCGCAAGGCGAAGGAACTCCTGCTCACCGGCGACTCGATCGACGTGCACGAGGCGCACCGGCTGGGCATGGTCAGCAAGGTGTTCGGAGTCGATGAGCTGGAAGAACAGACCCTGGCCTTCGCCCGCCGCATCGCCCAGACCACCACCATGGCCGCGCTGCTGATCAAGGAGTCGGTGAACCAGAGCGTGGACAACATGGGCTTCTACAACGCCCTCAACGCGTGCTTCACCATGCACCAGCTCAACCACGCGCACTGGGCCGAACTCAACGAGAATCACTACCCGGTCGGCACGCCCGAGTTCGGGGTCGTGCCGTGGCACGAGGCCCCCCCGGTCAAGCCGGCGCTGAAGGACGCGGCGGAGGCGCCGGCCTAGCCCCAGACGGCGCAGCCCCAGACGGCGCAGCCCCAGACGGCGCAGCCCCAGACGGCGCAGCCCCAGACGGCGTAGTCACAGACGGCGTAGCCCCAGCCGGGGGGCGCAGCCGGGCCACGGCCACGGACGCCGCGACAGAGATCCCCGCCAGGATCAGCAGCGGCCAGCGGTAGCTGCCGAAGCCGCTGTGCAGCCAGGCCAGCACCGCCGGGCCGCCGGCCGTCCCGACGCTGGCCCCGAACTGGCTGACCGCGTAGATCCGCGGGTAGTCGGTCAGCCCGAACAACTCCACCACCACCAGCGGGATCAGCACGGTCAGGTTCCCGATCGTGATGCCGAACAGCACGGTGCCCGCGGCCAGCCCGGCCAGCCCCGACCACAGCGCGAGCACCGCGAAGGAAACCGCCTGCAAAACGCCCATGACCGCCGAGAACCCGATCACCGGCAGGCGGCTCAGGGCGAACGCGCCGATCAGCCGCCCCGCGATGGTCGCCGAGGCCATGATCGAGACCGCGATCCCGGCGTTGCCCACCCCCATCGCCGAGCCGATCGACACGATCTGGACCTGAGTGCCCACCTGGTCGGCCATCAGCACGCCGAACGACACGGTGACCAGGACGAACGCGAAAGACCTGACCGCCACCGCATAACTGACACCCCCGGCCGCCGCCCCAGCCTCAGCCTCCGAATCAACGGAGGCAGCGGCGACCGGCGCCGCGGCCAGGTGACCCCGGATAAAGAAAAGCACCGGCAGCCCGCCCAGCACCAGGTACGCCAGGCCCAGCCACGGCGCCGTCCCGCTCAGCCCATGCAGGTCCACCACCCGGGTCAGCAGCGGCGCTACCACCACCCCGCCCACCGACCCGCCGGTCAGCGCCAGCGCGAGGGCCCGCGCCCGATCCCGGTCGAACAGCCCCACGATCACCGCCGTGCCCGGCAGGTAGCTGGACGCCGAGAAGCCGCAGCCGAAGATCGTGAAGTCCAGGTACAGCTCCCAGACCGCCCCCACCCGGCCGAGCAGCAACAGGCTGACCCCGGCCAGCACCGACCCGCCGAGCATCACCCAGCGCGGCTGCACCCGCCGGATCAGCCGCCCGAGCGGTACGTTGACCACCGCGCTGACCAGGAAGAACGCGCTGACCGCATAGGACACGGTGGTGAGCGCGAAGCCCCGGCTCGAGGTCAGGACGTGCAGGTACACCGGCAGCGAGTAGAACCCGAGCCCGGTCGCGACGGTGAACGTCCAGCCGATGACGAACACCACCACCCAGGCCCGCCGCCGGCCCACCTCACCCGGCGAGAGCCGGCCCGCCGCCAGACGCTGAGCCGGCGGCACGTCAGTGACGCGCGACGGGTCTGGCCGAACCCGTGGCCATGAACGACCTGGTGGCCTTCGCGGTGCGCCGGTCCCGGTCGCCGGGCTGCGCGATGCCGAGCGCGCTGGCCACAGCCTGCCGCAGGCAGCCGATCCGGTCCCCGGCGAGTTCGGGGAGCACGCCGTCGGCGATGCCCAGGCCGATCAGCTCCGAACTGGTCAGCTTCAGCGGTCCGGCCAGCTCACCGGCCCGGGCCGGGTCGTGGTACAAGATCGCGGCCGCGCCCTCGGGGCTGATCACCGAGAAGATCGAGCCCGGCAGCATGAACAGCCGGTCGGCGTGACCGAACGCCATCGCCCCCCCGCTCCCGCCCTCGCCCACGCACAGGCACACGCTCGGCATCCGCAACCGGGACATGGCCGCGATGGTGGCCGCGATCTCACCCGCGATGCCCTCGGTTTCCGCGGCCGGGCCTGGCTCGGCGCCCGGCGTGTCGACCAGGGTCAGCAGCGGCAGCCCGATCCGGTCGGCGAGCCCGATGGCCCGCCGGGCCAGCCGGTAGGCGGCCGGGCCGGGCCGGGCCGCTCCCGCGCCGTCGGCGTACCTGTCCATCGCGACCACGATGACGCGCTCGTCGCCGATCCGCGCCAGGCCCGCCCGGACCGCCGGGTCCGCGCCCTTGAGCTCGATCCAGGACGAGCACAGCGCCGAGGCCCACTCCAGCCCGGACGGCCGCGACCGGTCGCGCGCCCGCGCGATGGCCTGCTGTGCCGAGGCCGGAAGCTCGGCCGACGCCGTCGCCGGTATCCGGCCGGGATCGGCGCCGGGCCTGCCCGCCAGGGTCAGCGGCCAGTCGGCCAGCCCGAGCACCGCGGTCACCCAGGCCACCTGGTCGGCCCGGTCGACCAGCGCGTCGACCAGCCCGGCCGCGTGGGCGTTCTCCGCCGTGTGCGACCAGGCGGGCGGGTCCTCGCCGGTGACCTGCCGCACCACCCGCGGTCCGGCGAAGCCCATGGTGGCGTGCGGTTCCGCGGCCCGAACGTCCAGCAGCGACGCCCACGACGCGAACACCCCGCCGGTCGTCGGTGACCGGTACACGATCGCCGACAGCAGCCCCGACCTGGCGTGCTCGTCCACCGCGGTCACCGTGCGCGGCATCTGGATCAGGCTGGCCATGCCCTCCTGCATCCGCGCGCCGCCGGTCCGGGTCACCGCCACCACCGGCAGCCGCTGGTCGACGGCCCGCCGGAACGACCGGACGATCTTCTCCCCGGCCACCGCGCCCATCGTCCCGCCGAAGACCTCGAAGTCGCTCTGGATCAGCACCACCCGCATGCCCTGCAGCGAGACCAGCCCGGTGCGAACCGACTCACCCGGAGCCGCCGCCAGCGCCTCGGCGTAGCCCGGGAACCCCAGCGGATCGGCCGAGGCCAGGTCCCGGTCCCACTCCTGGGTCAACGGCAGCAGCAGTTCAGCGTCGCGCACGACCGCCCTCTCACGGCGTCACCCGGCCAGCCTGACCTTGGCAATTATTCGATACAAGCCTAAGCGTCGAATTACTATCGAGTCAACACGCCACGTCGGTGACCGTCGCCACCAACCCCGCGCCGGTCCCGCCCAGGCTCAGGCCGTCGAATAGCATGAACGTCATGTATTCGATACTTTTATATCTACCGAACGAACAGTGGTCTCGGCTCTCGTCCGCCCGCGAGCTCGCCATGGATCCGACCCGGGTTTGGCTCTTTGGAAGGAGGGCCAGGGACCTGGTAACCGCCGCGAAGCTGCTCAGTCGAGTTGCTCGACGAACGCCCTCAGCTGGCGCAGGTTGCGGCACTCCACGACCAGGTCGCATCCTGGCGCGTACTCGCGCATGATCGAATCGCCGGTGTCCCAGGCCTCGGCCGGCTCGGGGTTGAGCCAGTACAGGTGCCGGGCCCGCTGCCGGAGCGCGGTCAGCACCCAGGCGCGCGACGCGTGGTAGTTGTTCCGCCCGTCGCCCAGGATGATGACGCTGGTCCTGCTGCGCACCTGGCCGCCCCACTGCTCCCAGAACGTCTCCAGGGCCAGGCCGTAGTCCGAGTGCCCGTCCAGCCGGACCGCGCTCGTCCCCAGGTTGAGGCGATGCGTCACCGCGGTGATGTCCGCGGCCGCCTCGAGGAGGCCGGTGACCTCCTCGACCCCGTCCACGAAGACGAAACTGCGCACCCGGGAGAACTCCGACTTCATGGCGTAGGCCAGCTGCATGGTGAAGCCGGCGAACGCGGACACCGACCCGGAGATGTCGGCCACCAGCATGATCTCCGGCTTGGCCGGGCGCGGCTTGCGGTACGCCAGGTCGACGGGAACTCCGCCGCTGGCCAGCGACTTGCGGACCGTGCGGCGGAAGTCCAGTGCCGCCCGCCGCCGGTGGCGGCGCTTGTGGGCCAGCCGGGCCGCCATCTTCCTGGCCAGCGGCCGGACCGTCTGCCGCAGGTCGGCCAGCTGCGCCCGCGAGGCGTTGAGGAACTCGACGTCCTCGGGCAGCGGGCGGCGCAGGGTCACCGCCACGGCTCGTGCGTCCCGGTCGGCGATGAGCCGGCGCCGGATTTCGGCCTCGACCTCGGCGCGGGCCTGGTCCACGCGCAGGTCCTGGTCCTCCTCGGCCAGCCGGCGGCCCAGATCGCTCAGCCCGTCGAACTCCGCGGCCTCCCGCAACCGCTGCCGCAGTGCCTCCAGGTCGAGCCTGGTCAGCGTGCGGTACAGATAGAACGTCCCGGCCACCACCCGCCCCGGCTCGATCCCGGCCCACCGGTCGACCGCCTCGGCGGCCACCGCCCGCAGCAGCACGCCGTCCCGCCCGGCCACGGCCTGGAACAGCAGGTCGTTCAGTTCGTCCTCGGTGAGCTGGCGCAGCATGGTCCCGGTGCCGAAACCGGCCCGGCTCGCCTCGCGGCGGCCGTTCTCCCCGGCCAGCCGGGCCAGCTGGCGGCCGCCGAAGAAGATCTCGAAGGCCAGCTCGAAGGCTCGGTAGTGATCGTGGTTCTTGACCAGCGTGGCGCCCAGCGCGCTCTTCACCTGGTCGCGATCGGACAGCGGGATGGCCCGCAGCGCCGCGGCCGCGTCGACGTTCTCGGCCAGCGAGACCGGCAGCCCGATGGCGCGCAGCTCGGCGATGAAGGCGGCCAGGATCTTCTCCATCGCCGCCCGGCTCTCAGCGCGCCTTGGCGAACTCGGCCGTGGCCTTCTCGATGTCCGACTGATGCTTCAGCAGGACGTGCATCGTGTCGACGACGAGTTCGTTGCTCACCTGCTCCGCGCCGAGCAGGTGCAGGGTCTGCGCCCAGTCGATGGTCTCCGACACCGACGGCTTCTTCTTCAGCTCGAGCTGCCGCAAGGAGCGCACCACGCCGGTGATCTGGGTGGTGAGCGTCTCGCTGATGCCCGGCACGCGGCTGAGCACGATCTGCTGCTCGCGTTCCACGGTCGGGTAGTCGATGTACAGGTACAGGCACCGCCGCTTGAGCGCTTCGGACAGCTCGCGCGAGTTGTTCGAGGTGAGGAACACCAGTGGTGTCTGAGCGCTGGTCACCGTGCCCAGCTCGGGAATGGACACCTGGTAGTCCGAGAGCACCTCGAGCAGCAGCGCCTCGGTCTCCACGTCGAGCCGGTCCACCTCGTCGATGAGCAGGACGACCGGATCCGGCGCGCGGATCGCGGACAGCAGGGGCCGGGCCAGCAGGAATTCCTCGCTGAAGATGTCGGCCTCCAGCTCCGTCCATTCCGCCATCTCGCCCTGGCTGCCGGTCCGCTCGGCCTGGATCCGCAGCAGCTGCTTCTTGTAGTTCCACTCGTACAGGGCCTTGGCCTCGTCCAGGCCCTCGTAGCACTGCAGCCGGATCAGCCGCATCCCGCTCATCCGCGCGACGCTCTTGGCCAGCTCGGTCTTTCCGGTTCCCGCGGGCCCCTCGACCAGCACCGGCTTCCCCAGCCGGTCCCCGAGAAAGACCACGCTGGAAATCCGCTCGCTGGCTAGGTACCCCGTGTCCCTGAGCGACCGCCCCACCAGCTCAGGCGACTCGAACCGGCGCCCCTGCTCGCCGGCCTGCCCGGACGGCGCCAGCCGGCGCCCCTGTCCGTCAGCCTGCTCGGCTCGGCCTGCATCAGGTCGCCCGTCCACTCGTGCCTGCCCCTTATCCGGAGAACCCGAACGATCGTTATTTCTACAATAATCAAACTAAACGCTGACCGGCGATCAGGTCAAGGCGATCCGCTGTCCCCGCGCCGGTCAGCTGCCCTCGAAGGTCGGCGTCTTGTGCTGACGACGGGCCTTGATGCCCTTGTGGATGTCCGCGGTAGCCATCGTCACCGGCTGGGCCAGCGCCTCCCACTGCAGGGCCAGCTCGAACCCGCTCCGCGAGGCCTGCCCGAGGCCGGCCTTGGTCAGCCGGGTCGCGATCGGCGCGGCGCGCGCCACGCTCTCGGCGACCTCGAGCGCACGGCCCACCACGTCCTCGGCGACCTCGCTGACCAGGCCCCAGGCCATGGCCTCTTCCGCGGTCACCACCCGTCCGGTGTAGAGCATCTCCCGGGCCCGCGGCATCCCCACCGCCTCGGGCAGCAGCCAGCTCACCGCCATCCCGCCGTGCGTGCCCAACTGCGTGAACGGCGCGCTGAACGTCGCCGACGGGGAGCCGTAGCGCAGGTCGCAGGCCAGGGCCAGGCACAGTCCCGCGCCGACCGCCGGGCCGTTCACGGCCGCGACCACCGGCACCGAGATCTCCAGCGGAGTCAGCCAGGCCCGGTAGAACGGCAGCATCTTGTCTCGCAGCCGGTCCGGGGTGTTATCGCTGAGATTCCCCTGATCGAGCCACGACAGATCCGCACCGGAGCAAAACGCGCTGCCCGCTCCCGTCACCACCACCACGCGCAGCGAGCGGTCCCCGGCTATCTTGTCCATCGCGGTCACCCAGGCCGACGTCAATTCCGTCGTCATCGCATTACGCACCTGAGGCAGATTCAGGGTGACCAGCGCCACGCCGGGCGACGCCAGCTGGACATCAACCAGATCCGCTAGATAATCAGGCATCCCGCCAACCCCATCACACCCCATCACGGCCGCGCCCACCGCAGCCACCAGCACGAATCCTACGGATGTTAAACAATACAGACCAGGATTCGCGGCAGACTGTCGACTCTCCGATTGCGTTTCCCGAAAGGCCGCAAGGTTAGATTCTCCCCATCCTCCCATCCGCTATCCTGCCCGCTCCCGCCCGTGCCCACCCGCCAAAGGAGGACACTGGGGAACATGGACCGCGAGCGTGCGGAAACGCACCTGCGGCGGCTGGCCGAGGCCGAACTGCGCCGCGTGATGGCGATGCCGGCGGGCAGCATCCGCGGTCGGTGGTATTCCGCCAACCTCGTACTGGTCGCGCAAGCGCTGACGGCCGTGGGCGCCGTCGGCGCAGACGTGGCGGATGCGCTCCAGGCCGACGTCGGCCTGGCCGTCGCCGCCCGGCACCGGCTCCCCGTCCGCCGCCCTGCCCCCGAACACATCCAGTCGCCCCCCAAGCGGACCTGGTGGCGGGTTGTGCCGGTGGGCCAGGTGGTTACCATCCGGGATGGCGAACATCGCCGGGACCTGCTCCTGGTGGCCTACGTGCAGTCCGCCGCGGGCGCGCGGTTCATCGCGGCCGAGTGGCCCTTCGGCCCGTTTACCGTCACGGCCACGGATGACCGGGGGGTCAGCTACCAGATCGTCTGGGCGGGCGAGATGGCACCGCGCGAACTGCGGCTGCGCCCGGATCCGCCGCGCCGGATCCGCTGGCTCGACCTGACCACGGCCGCCGGAGAGCGCGCCACGCGCGTCGATCTGGGCCCGCGGGACCCGGTGCCGGGTTTCACCGTGACCCAGGACGCGCACAGCCCGGGTGAGGTCCTGCTGGACGCCCTGGCGGCCCGGATCCTCACCGACACGGCGCATTTCTCGCAGAACCACCCCGGGCCGCCGGCCGCCCCCAGTCCCCGGCTGCTCGCCCTCGGCGACGGGCCCGGCCACCTGGTCTCCGCGCTGCATGCGGCCGGCGTGCTGCCGCCGGATAGCCCCGTCCCCGGACAACTCGCCGGGCTGTGCGCCCGGCTCGGCATCAGCGGTCACGGCATTACCGCGCCGCCCGCCGGCGACCTGCCGACCCGGTGGCAGAGCGTGCTGACTTGCCGCCGCGAGCTACACCCGCCGCCTGCCGCCCGCCTGCTGAGCGCGACCGTGGCGGAGCTGCCCGCGCTGGACGGCGCGAAGATCGCGATCGCGGGCGTGCATCATGGCGCGCGCGGCACCATCCTGCACGTGCTGGCCACCGGCGTCACGCTGGAAGCCGGCTGGCCGTACGCGGTCAGGCCCCTGCCCGCGCCGTGGATCCGCGACAGCGACGGCCGGTGGCATGCCACCGGTATGGACGGCATCGTTAGCCCATGGGGAGTAAGCGGAGCGAACCCGTGGACGGAGACCCGCATGGTCACGGCGTGGCTGACGATCATCCCCCCGCTCGATCCCCGGATCAGCTGGATCGAGATTTCGGTAGCCGGGGAGTCGGGTCAGGTCCGGGCCACCCTGCCGCTCAGCTCGCCTTGACTCTCACCTTGGGGGAGCTCGCACACTCATCTTGCCGGGCCGGACCGGCCCGGCGACGAGGGAGTCAGCGTGAAAGAAATCAGCATCGGGGAGTTCGCACGACGGTCCCGCCTTTCGCTGAAGGCACTCCGCCTCTACGACGAGCGCGGGGTGCTGGTGCCCGCGCGCGTCGACCAGGCAAGCGGCTATCGCTACTACGACACGGCCCAGCTCGACGACGCGCGCCTGGTCGTGATGATGCGCCAGTTGCAGTTGCCGCTCAAGGCGGTCAAGCAGCTGCTCGCGTGCGATCCGGCCGACGCGGCGACGCGCATCGCCGAGCACTGGCGCGACGTCGAAGCGGCACACGACGCGCGACGCGAGCTCGCCGACTACCTCGTGAACCGATTGCGCGGAAAGAGGTCCGTCATGTACGAAGTCGCCACCCGGGAGATACCCGAGCGGAGCCTGCTCTGCCTGAAGCGCGAGGTCAGCGAGCAGGGGCAATGGGCGTTCGGCAAGGAGTTCATCGGGATCTGGCGCGAGCGCCCGCTCCCGTTGATGGAAGGACGAGCAGGCGCGACCTTCTGCATCTGGTGGAGTCACCCGAGCGCTGACGGCGATGGCCTGATCGAATGGTGCAGGCCTGTTCCCCCGGCAGAGGCAGCTGCGCTCGCGGAGCGCTATCCCGAGCTGACGTTGCGAACCGAGCCGGCGCATACGGAGGCGTTCGCCACGCTGCCAGGTTGGGGTGGTGGGTCTCAAGCAGCGGCGGTGCACCACTGGCAGCTCGCTTTCGAGTCGCTGGGAGCCTGGGTGCAGGAGCAGGAGCGGGAGCACGCCGATGAGCCTGAGCCGCGTCTTGCCCTCACGGACGAAGACCTCGGCATCCGCACCACCTATCTCGCGACCCCAGGCATGACCGCGGTCACCGTCCCCGACGACTACGTCGACCTAGCCGTCCCGTTCGCTTTCGAGCGATGATCGAAGCCCGCGGCCTGGTCAAGCGCTACGGCGCCACGATGGCCGTCAACGACCTCTCCTTCTCGATCAGGCCCGGCCTGGTCACCGGCTTCCTCGGCCCGAACGGCGCCGGGAAGACCACCACCATGCGGATGATCCTGGGCCTCGACGCGCCGACCCAGGGCTCGGTAACCGTAGACGGGCGCAGCTACCGCGACCTGCCGGCGCCTATGCGCGAGGTGGGCGCCCTCCTCGACGCCAAGGCGGTGCACGGCGGCCGCCGGGCCCGCGACCACCTGCTCTGCCTGGCCCGGAGCAACGGCATCCCCCGCAGCCGGGTGGCCGAGGTACTCCGCACCGTCGGTCTCGAGGACGTGGCCAGGCGCCGGGCGAAGGGCTTCTCGCTGGGCATGAGCCAGCGGCTCGGCATCGCCTCGGCGCTCCTCGGGGACCCGGCCGTGCTCATCTTCGACGAACCGATCAACGGCCTCGACCCCGACGGCATCCACTGGGTCCGGACCCTCATGCGGACGCTCGCCGCCGAGGGCCGCACCGTGCTGGTCTCCAGCCACCTGATGAGCGAGATGGCCCTGACGGCCGACCACCTGCTGGTGATCGGCAAGGGCCGGCTGATCGCCGATACCAGCGTGGACGAGTTCGTGCGGTCCAGTTCCCAGCAGTCGGTGCACGTCCGCAGCCCTCAGGCGGCCGGGCTGGCCGCCCTCTGCCGGGAGGCCGGCGCCACGGTGGACGCCGGGACCGACCCCGACGTCATCGAGATCACCGGGATGGACAGCGCCGAGGTGGGCAGGCTGGCCGCCGCCCATGGCATTACCCTGTCCGAGCTCATCCCCGTCCGGGCCTCGCTGGAGGAGGCGTTCATGGAACTGACCCGGGACAGCGTGGAGTACCAGGCGGCCGGGGCGACCCGATGACCGGCGCCACGATCGCCCGCACCGGCCCGGACCACCGGGCGGCCTTCCGCGCAGCCACCGTCGGGGACGTGCTGCGCTCGGAGTGGACCAAGCTCCGTTCGGTCCGGTCGACCTTCTGGGCGCTGGCCGCGACCGTCGTGCTCGGCGTCGGCCTGGGGGCCGTCATCAGCGCGGCCGCCGCCCACGGCTACGCCAAGAGCAGCGTTTCCGGCAAGCTGAGCTGGGACCCGACCGCGGTCAGCCTGGCTGGGATGGGCATCGCCACGCTGGCCATCGCCGTGCTCGGGGTGCTCTGCATCAGCTCCGAGTACTCCTCCGGGATGATCCGCACCAGCCTGATCGCCGTCCCGAAGCGAGGCCGGGTACTGGCCGCCAAGTCGCTGGTCTTCGCCGTGGTGACCTTCGTCGTGGGCGAGGCCACCAGCTTCACGGCGTTCTTCGTGGGCCAGGCCCTCATCAGCGGCCATGCCCCCCACGCGGCGCTCGGCGATCCCGGGGTAGCCCGGGCGGTGGTGGGAGCGGGGCTGGCCCTGACCGCCCTGGCGGTGCTCAGCGTCGCCACCGGGGCCTTGCTCCGGCACCCGGCCGCCGCCATCGCCAGCCTGATCGCCGTCTTGTTCGTCCTCCCCGGGATCGCCCAGGCGCTGCCGGACTCGTGGCGGAACCCGGTCACCGAGTTCTGGCCCACCCTGGCCGGGGGCGACCTCACTAACGTTCACCACGCCGCCCACACCCTCCAGCCCTGGCCTGGCTTCGGCGTGATGTGCCTGTTCGTCGCCATCGTGTACGCCATCGCCTGGACGCTGCTGGACCGCCGGGACGCATGACGGCGGTCAGGGCGAACCACAAGGCACATCGGGCCGGCCCGATGGTGATCGGCCGGCCCGATGATCGGCCGTTGGCGTCGCGCTGGCCGGGGTATCAGCTGGCCGCGTAGAGGATGTCGTACGGGCCTTGCTTCAGCGTGCACTCCTTGAGCGAAGCGGCGGGGAAGCCGTTGTGGACGGTGGGGGTAGCCGTCCAGTTCAGGTTCAGGCCCGCGATGTTCGTCGGGACGCTGCTCCCGGAGCTGAGCGCGGCCGCCAGCTTGGTCCCGTCCAGGGAGTTGGCCTTCTCGACCGCCCACTTGATCGCGAGCAGGTTGAAGTAGCCGGTCAGCACCCCGGGCGTCTGCGGGTTGAGCCCGATCTTGGCCTTGGACGCCTCGAGCAGCGCGGTGTTCTCCGGGGTCAGGATGCCTGCTGTATCAGACGCCGAGGTGTACGAGATGTTGCAGCCGTCGACCGAGCCCGGCGGCAGCTGGGCGGCGGTGACGCCGAAGTCGTTCAGCCCGCCCCAGCCGACCACCGTGGGCGACCAGCCGATCTGCTTGATTCCGGCGACCATCGCGGTGATGCCGGTGAATCCGGTCGGGAACAGCGTCTTGATCCCGGCCTGCTTCGCCTGAGTCAGCTGGGTGGTCAGGTCGATGGCGGTGGGGGAGTAGGTGATGGTCTTGACGAACGTCAGCCCGGCCGCCTTGGCCGCGGCCTCGGCGTCGGCCGCCAGCTCCACGCTGAACGAGGTGCCGTCGGAGAGGATGCCGATGTCGTTGTCGTTGTGTGACTTGGCCCAGTTGACCATCAGCTGGGCGTACTGCTCATTCGACGGGCCGGTGCTGAAGGCGGTCGGGTTCTGCTGGGCGTTGAACAGCGCCAGGGCACCATCCCCGTTGATGACCAGGGACTTCTGCTGCATCAGGTAGGGCTGGATCTGGTTCTGCGCCGAGGAGAACGAGTCGTTGACGATGATCACGTTCCCCTGAGCTACAAGCTGGCGGGCGATGCCCAGCGAGGTGGCCGGGTCGCCCTTGTCGTTGTAGTTCGACAGCGCGAACTTGTGCCCGCACACGCTGTCGTGGGCGTTGAAGTAGTTGACCTCGATGTTGGACTCGATCTGCGTCAGCGTTCCGGACGTCGCCGTCGGCCCGCTCAGCGGTTCGATGTTCGCGATCTTGATCGGGCCGGACGGGATGTTCGAGCACTGGCCTGAGCCTCCGCCCGCCGCCGTCCCGCCTGTCGATGAGCTGCTTGACGAGCCGCTCGAGCTGCACGCCGCCAGCCCCAACGCGAGTACTGTCCCTACCGCGATGGGTAGGAATCTGTGGTGGTAATTCTTCATACGCGTGACCCCCATCTGCCGATCCTTTCCCGGCCGTTCAAGGAGTTAGGCCTCCCACCTTAGCCTTCGCCGCGAAATATGTCGATGACTATCGAACTTGTAGTTCATAACAATTTTAACGAAATATCACCATGCGAAACCTGACGGAAACCCTCCGCATCAGGCTCCCAGCCTGGACCCGGCAGGCCCCTGGCCTGGACTCATCAGGTTCCCTGCCTGCACCCATCACGTTCCCTGCCTGGACCTACGCGTACACGAACGCACCCTGCCCGGACCTGCGCCGCACCCTCGCGGGCCGAGCCGCCGCGACGAGCCGCTGCCGCCTCCCGCTACGAACCGTCACCTGGCCACCGCCGGGCGGCCCGGTTGACCGGCCTCGATCAACCTAAGTAGTTTGATTGTTATCAAGCAATTATCCGATCGACCTGAGGGTCTGGAAGGTGACCGGTAGCCGATGCTCGCCGCCCTGGATGGCATGATCGCCGAGTTGCGTCACATCGGCGTCCCGATCTCGCTCTCCGAGAAGATCGACGCGGTCCGGAGCCTGCAGCACCTGCCCCTCGCCGAGCGCGACGCCGTCAAGTCCTCGCTGCGCGCGGTGCTGGTCAAGAGCCACGATCATGAGCTCGCCTTCGATGCCCTCTTCGACCTCTACTTCTCCGCGCCGGCCGGCCTCGCCGCGCGCCCGGCCCCCGGCGCCGTCAACGGCCATCCAGACCCCGATCCGGGCCGTGCCAGTCAAGGCGGGGCCAGTCAAGGCGGGGCCAGTCAAGGCGGGGCCAGTCAAGACGGGGCCGGTCAAGGCGGTACCGGCCAGGGCGGCGATGGCCAGGGCGGGGGCGGCGCGAGCTCGCTCGGATCGATCGATGACGCCGGCCTTACCGAACTGCTGCTGGTCGCTCTCCGCGACGGGAACGACGCCATGGTCCGCACCATCGCGGGCATCTTCATCGACCGGCATGCCGCGATCGAGCCGGGCCGGCCTGTCGCCGGGACCTACTACGTGTTCCGCGCCCTACGGGCCATAGACCCGGACAAGCTGATGGCACGAATGGTCGCGGCCGACGGACTCGCGGCGGATGGACATGCCCGCGAGGAACCGGCCCTGCTGCGGCGGCTGCAGGCCGACAGCCGCGAGGCCCAGCTGCTGCGGCTCCGGCAGGCCGTCGAGGCCGAGGTCCGCCGGCGCCTGGTGGCCGACCGCGGCGCCACGGCGGTGGCGCGTACCCTGCGCCACCCGCTGCCGGAGGACGTCGACTTCCTGACCTCATCTCGCGAGCAGATC
>Ga0070735_10002473_pt1 | contig 16726 bp, 12 predicted proteins | sample Coa_R1_FD_66443 | JGI IMG/M metagenome (GOLD analysis project Ga0070735, IMG submission 66443) | Surface soil microbial communities from Centralia Pennsylvania, which are recovering from an underground coalmine fire - Coalmine... | ecosystem: Environmental > Terrestrial > Soil > Unclassified ... | reverse complement strand
GGATACCTCGACTCCGAAGGCCGTTTGCTCGAAATCAATCCCGCAGACTGGTTTTCCACCGGCGATGTTGGCCATCTTGACAGTCAAGGTTCGCTTGCAATCACCGGCCGCAAGAAAGACCTGATCATTCGCGGAGGGGTCAACATAAGTCCCGCCGCTATTGAAGAAGTTCTGGCGCAGGTCGGCGGCATCTCTGAGGCAGTAGTCGTCAGCATTCCCCATGAACTTTACGGTGAAGATGTTGTAGCCGTGTTGAAACTGGAACCTGGTATCGAGTTCGATGCGATCCTGGATTCGGTCGTCGCTCATGCCAGGGTCAACCTGGCACAGCACCAGCAGCCCGCTCGCTATATCGCAATCGATGAATTTCCTAGGACCGCGAACGGGAAAATCCAGAAGGCGCGTATCCGCGAATTAGTTGCCCAGAAGTTGCAGCTGAGTATTACGGCGCCTTCAAGAAGACCGGCGATGGAAGGTGCCGGAATGCGGCATTAGCATCACACTGCAAAGCGGGACGAATTCAATCCAAAGAAATCGCCCCAACCGGTATGAAAATTATCGATCTCTCGTTACCCATTGAAGAGGGCATGATGACCTTCCCCACGCACTGGCATCCCGTGGTGGAGATCACCATCCTGGGCCGGCACGGCGTCGAAGGCCGGGAGACGCGGAAACTCGTGCTCGGCACCCACATCGGCACCCACGCCGATGCTCCTCGCCACTTCATCCCCGGCGGAGGAAGCATTGACGAAGTTCCCCTCGAAATTCTCATCGGACCGGCCACCATTGCCGATTTCACCGGTTGCAAGCCTCTGCACGAGATCGATATTCCGGAACTCCAACAAAAGCTGGGCGCAAAAATTCCCACCCGGCTGATTCTGCGCACCGGCTGGTCGGAACACTTCGGCAAAATGAAGTTTTACAACGAATATCCATTCCTGTCCGAGAGCGCGGCTCACTGGCTTGTGGAAAATGGAGTTCGTCTCATCGCCATGGATACTCCCTCGCCCGACAATCCGGCGCACTCTCGCGGAACGCCTAAGGATTCTCCGAATCACAAAGTGCTGTTAGGCGCCGGCGTGGTTCTCGTAGAATATCTAGCCAATCTGAAATCTCTCTCGGCGGCGGAAGTCGAACTGATTGTTATGCCGTTAAAGCTGAAAGGTTGCGACGGTTCGCCCGCTCGCTGCGTAGCCATTGAACGATAGCGCACAAGAGATAAGAGAAACGATTTGAGAGAAGATGTTCAAAACTGGCTCAAAGATTGGTTTCGAAAGAGGGGCAAAGTCAAACGACATGGCGATCCGCCAATCGACCTCGACTATTTTGAAGGCGGATGGCTGACCTCCATGGAGGTCGTCGAGTTCGTCACAGAAATCGAGGAGCAATTCAACGTGCAGTTTTCGGATCAGGATATGCAGGATTCCCGTTTCGTGACCATCGCCGGGCTCGCCGAGCTGATTTCAGAACGCTCAACGCAAATGCGCAAATGAAGGAATGGAGAAGGCTGCTGACTGCAACTGCATCTTCGGGGCAGATGAATCTCACCGCAACATTCCCGGCCGAAAGAAAAGTGGAAAGCCGTCCATTCACAAATCTGCACGTCCTTACGCTCACTCCGTTCTTCCCGTCAGAAAGCGATCACGTCAGCGGGTGCTTCATCGCAGAAAGTATTCACGCTTTAGCCACTCTTGGAGTGACCTCGTCCGTCATCGCCGTCGACTCCATTTATCGTCCTCTCCGCAAATCGAACCCGGACGCGCCCGCCGTTTGGATGCGCTATCCGCAACTCCCTGGTAATTTCGGGCTCTCAAGCGCCGGAAAGTTTCTAGGTCGGGTTCTTTTGAATAAAGTTCGGGAACTCCATGCGGGCCGCCGCATCGACCTAATTCACGCTCACGCCGCGCTGCCCTGCGGCCACGCCGCCGCTTTTCTGTCTCGCCAATTCAATATCCCGTTCGTAGTCACCATTCATGGCCTGGACGTCTTTAATCGCTGCTTTCAAAATGGAATCGCTGCGGCATGGCGCAAGCAGACTTCGCGTGAAGTCTACGAAAAAGCGAGCAGGGTAATCTGCATCAGCGACAATGTCCGCAGAATTCTTGTCGAAGGATCCCGGACTGCCGTTTCCACCGAAGTCGTCTACAACGGAACCAACCCAAACTTTTTCACTCCGGGTGCCAACCCCCAGGGTGCGGCGACGCTGCTTGTAGTGGGGACACTCTTGGCCGGAAAAGGTCAAGATTTGGTTCTCAAGGCAATGGGCCGCCTGAGTCCGGCGTATCCAGATCTACAATGCCAAATGATCGGCGAAGGCGCAGATCGATCCCGCTTTGCCGCCTTGGCGAAACAGTTAGGTGTGGAAGATCGCGTCCATTTTCTCGGACGCCAGAGCCGCGCTGAAGTCGCACGAGCCATGCGAAATTGCACAGTCTTCGTTCTGCCCAGCCGTTTTGAAGGATTGGGCTGTGTGTATCTCGAAGCGATGGCTTGCGGCAAAGCCGCAATCGGCTGCTACGGTCAAGGCATCGAAGAAATCATTCAAGATGAAGTCAACGGTGCTTTGATTCCGGCCGATGGATTAGACCAACTGGTAGAGAAGTTGCGAACTCTGCTGTCCAATACCGATCTTCGAATGAGAATCGGCAATGCTGCCCGCCGAACCATCCTCGATCGAGTTACGTTGTCGCATCAGGCTCAGGCGTTGGTGAGAATCTACGAACAGGTTGCGGGATCATGATTCCGGTATCAACCGCCCGTCGAACCCAGTTGGTCCCGCTGACGGAGGCGGACCTGGGCGAGTTAGCCAGTTTCATCGCCACCCAATCTGGACACGATCGCGAATCCGTGGAATTGCACCTTCGCTGGTTCCTGCTGGAAAATCCTGCTCGCAGGCCGGAAGACCCGCTGGCATACGGCCTCCGATCTGCGGATGAACTTGTCGGGTGCATTCTGCTCAGCCCACAGATGTTCCGCTTCGAAGCCAATGACATTCTGCTGATGGGGTCGAGTTCGTTCTATGTCGACGACCATCACCGGGGGCAGGGTGGTCGAATCTTTCTGCAGTATTGCCGTTTGGGCAGACAATATCCGCTGTTCGGAACTTCCGCCAATGCGGAGGCGGCCACGCTATGGAAAGCCGCAGGTTCGCAACCGTTACCGTATACCGATCAGGAGTTTCTGGGTATTTTCAACTGGCGGCCTTTAACCGAAGAATTCGCTCACCGGAAATCCTGCAATAATGCGGTTTCGCGAATGGCCGGCGGTTCCATCGCAAACATTGCCGGCTGGCTCCGGCCATTGCAGATTGATTCCGATGATGTAGCGAAACTCACACTTCTAGGGTCAGCCGAACAAGTTTCCGATCTCCACCTTCCAAATCGGCCGGTGAAGTTAACTGCGCTTCGCGACCCGGCCTATCTGCATTGGCGTTATTTTTCCGGCCACGATGCAACCGCCGCCGTTTTTGCCTTCCGTAGCCGCCAGCCCGATGGGAACATTCTGGTGACCGTAAATTGCCGCACCCGTGGATATCGCGGCCAAATACGTACACTAAATGTCCTCGACATCTACCCCGAAATCTCAACCCAGGAATGGCTGAGTGTAGTCGCCGCTCTCATCGCTCGTTACAAAACCGTTGTTGATGCGATTGTCCTGCGCAACCTGAGTCCCGAACTGCAAACAATCTTCTCCCAAAGAAATTTTCAGCGACGCGCCTTCGATGCACCGATCGGCTGGTTCCTCGACAAATTCAATCTCTTGCCAAAAACTGAGTGGTATCTCGTCCCGGCGGATGGTGATGGCCTGATTTGAACGCCACCAGACGACGATGACCCTCAGAAGACAAGCCCGGGCGTTTGTTATTCAGGTTGCTAATCTCCTCCGTGCGGATGCGTTTGCGTTTCGAGCGCAGGGACGGCGGGCGCATGGCATCGTGATAGCAATGCACGAAACTCCGGCCCGCCTTCAAACAAAATTCCGCGAACAACTCGAATGGGCGTCGCAGCATTTCACCATCACCAGCCTGGAGACTTTCGCGGAACTATGGACGAAAAGAGGATCAGACGGTCTTGAACGGCCGCTTCTTCTTTACACTTTTGATGACGGGCGGGAAAGCAATTATACGGTTGCGGCGCCTTTACTCGAGTCATTCGGCGGGCGCGGCGTTTTCTTCGTTGTACCGGCGTTTTCAGAGTGTGCCAGCCACGAGCAAGCTCTTTCTTTTTATCGCACGAGAATTAATCCAGGCTTGAAGGAAAGTGAAGAGGACACGGAGGACTGGAAGCCAATGAACCCCGGCCAGATCGCCGATCTGGCGGCGCGCGGACATGCAATTGGCAACCATACCCTTACCCACGAAAAGCTGGCTGGTCTTACTCCCGAGCAACTGGAGCGTGAGATCGGCGAGAGTGCCCGCACGCTTGCTGCGTGGACGAAAAGAAATATAGACGCCTTTGCCTGGACCTTCGGCTGGGACGCAATTGATGCTAAAGCATGGAATACTGTCCAGCGCTATCACCGTTTCTGTTTTTCGCCATGTGCCGGGGCGGTCGCTAGCCGCCGTGATCAGCCGTCACTGCTGTGGCGGCGGGAAATCGAATTGCGATATTCCCAGCCCGAGCTTCGATTTTCTTATTCCGGGCTTGTCGACTTATGGTGGGAAGGCCGCAGAGCGCGTCTTCGCCGCATGTTATCTGAATCACCTGAGCAATGATTCACCTTTTCATCAATGCGCTTCCGGCCAGCGCTGGCGGAGGGCTTACCTACATCCGCAACGTTGTGCCACAACTAGCCGCCCGCGACGATGTTCGCGCGACTGTGTTGGTGGGCGACGCACTGCGGAACGAAATTTCAGAGTCGGACCGAATTACGGTTGTGAAAGAAAACTTCCACGGCAGAGCCGGCAGACGTTTCTGGCGCGAGCAGAGCCTGTTGCCGGACATGGTTCGCCAATCCGGCGCGGATGTTCTGCTGTGTCCCGGAAACTTCGCTCTTTTTCGCTCTCCGATCCCGCAGATTCTCCTAAGCCGCAACGCTCTTTATACTTCGGCTGACTTTTTGCGCGACCTTCGCGAGAGAGGCGACTCTCGCCTTTGGATCGACACAAAGATTAAGGGCGCGCTGGCGCACTCGTCTGTCCTGCGAGCGGAGCGCACCGTCGCGCCAAGCGAAGCTTTTGCCGAGGAGTTGCGCCGCTGGACCGGAAGAGACGTGCAGTGCATCCACCACGGCTTCGACTCCGAATCTTTTTTCCGGGAACCTGCGCCCCTGCCGCAGAACATGCGAGATCAACTCGCCTCTGCGGCTGGCGCAGTCAAGATTCTGTTTGTCAGCCACTATAACTACTATCGAAACTTCGAGACGCTTATTCGCGCCGTGGCGATTATCAAACGAAAACTATATCCGCGAGGAGCCCGGCTCATTCTCACGTGCAGGTTGGTTTCGCAGGACAATCCGGGAAGGTATAAAGCTGAAACTGCGGCTGAGTTGGTGCATTCCTGCAAGCTGGAGGAAGACATTATTCAGCTAGGCGCGGTGCCGTATGCATCGTTGCACCATCTTTACCGGAACTGCGACTTCTACGCCACGCCCGCTTACGCTGAAACGTTTGCCCATCCGCTGGTCGAAGCGATGGCGAGCGGCTTGCCGGTGATCGCGTCAGACCTTCCCGTGCATCGCGAAATTTGCGGAGAAGCTGCTGTTTATTTTCCGCGCTTCTCCCCGGAGGCTCTGGCCGAGCGAATCATTCAACTTTCAGGATGCGAGGCGAATGAGCCTGAAACGAAGAGAGCGCAGATGCGCGAGTTGGGATTAAGGCGCTCCCGGTATTTCCGGTGGAACGCGCATGTTGACGCGTTACTGAAATTGGCTCGACATCTTGCGAATGAGGTCGCGTGATAGTGTGAGGTCGGACTTTCAGGAAGCGACTAGAGCTTCACGTAATATAAATTTCGAATGTGCGGAATTGTCGGAATCATCGGCCTGAATGCATCGGTCCCAGCAGAAATACTGGACCGGGCCACGCGCTCTCTCGCCCATCGTGGGCCGGACGACAGCGGCACGATCATTCTGCGTGACCCCGACAGGGCAATCGAAGTTGGCCTCGGCAATCGAAGGCTGGCCATTCTCGATCTTTCTCCCCAAGCCCATCAGCCCATGTGCGATCCTGCAACGGGGAACTGGATCGTTTACAACGGCGAGATCTACAACTTCCGTGAAGTACGCGCGAAATTGGAGTGTGCGGGATCTCAATTCATCAGTCATTCAGATACCGAAGTCATTCTGAAAGCCTATGCCCAATGGGGCGAGAAATGTCTTGCAGAATTTCGCGGCATGTTCGCATTCGCCATCTGGGATTCGCAGCAAAAACAACTGTGGCTGGCCCGCGATCCGATGGGCATCAAGCCGCTCTACTACTACTATTCGGATCGATATTTTCTGTTCTCCTCTGAAGTCCGCACACTGCTAGAGACAGGCCTGGTGCCAAGAAAAATTGATCCTCTGGGTCTACGGCACTATATGGCGTTAGGCTCGGTCTGCGACCCAAATACTCTGATCGAAGGAATACGCGCTTTACCCGCCGCGCACTGGATGACGTGGAGAAACGGGCGAATCAAAGAGGCGCGGTACTGGGACTTACTTGACGGTCAGAGTACTGAAGGCGGCAAGGAAGAGCTTGTCGAAGAACCAAAGAAACGCAGCGAACTCGAAAATCAGATCGTAGCAATGCTCGATGAATCTGTTCGCATGCAGTTGGTCAGCGACGTACCGGTCGGAGTTTTTCTTTCCGGCGGTATCGATTCGAGCGCCCTGGTCGGCATTCTGAGCCGGGCAGGCGTGCGGCCAAGCACGTTTTCCATCATTTTCCGGGAGGCGGATTATTCGGAGGCAGAGTATTCCCGTGCGGTCGCGCAGCATTTTAATACCGACCATCATGAGATCACGGTGTCACAGTCTGATTTGTTCGCCGCAATCGATCCCGCGATTGGCGCAATGGATTTGCCGACGATCGATGGCATCAACACCTATTTCGTCTCGCAGAAGACGCGCGCTGCGGGAGTGAAGGTTGCGCTATCGGGACTGGGTGGTGATGAGATGTTTGCCGGCTACGCCAGCTTTCATAATGTGCCCCGCGCAGAGAGACTGGCAAATGCTCTTGCGCGAGTTCCCGCGGGCATGCGGCAACTTATATCAGGCGCAGTCGCCAATCTGACTCCCGCGACCGATCAGAATCGAAAACTAGCCACCTTCTTATCTGACTGCGACGTCCATCCATACTTTCTTTCGCGCATGCTGTTCACGCCGGATCAGTGTAATGACCTTATAGGTTCACAAGTGTCGTCTGCATGTTTCTTGCGCGACAGTTTCTTGAACAATCTTGTGCAACAGAGCCAAAATCTCGATCCCGTTAATCGTGTTTCCTTTCTCGAGGCGCGCTGTTATATGCTCAACACACTGTTGCGAGATTCCGACTTCATGAGCATGGCCCACGGTCTGGAGATCCGCGTTCCGTTGATCGATCATCAACTGGCGCGGCGCGTTCTGGCGTTTCCCGGCCGTTGGAAGGTTGATTCCCGAACGCCGAAACCGCTTCTCGTCAAGGCCCTCAACGGCCAGCTTCCGGATAAAATCATTCATCGCCGCAAACGCGGATTTACATTGCCATTCGAGCATTGGCTGCGCGATGCGCTGCGTCCGGTTGTGACGGACTCGATTAACAGGATTGGCGAAGGCGCTCTCGCGGGTTTCGTTAGTCCGCGCGCTGCCAAGCAGGTGTGGCAAGATTTTGTCGACCGGAAAACTTCGTGGTCGCGCCCGTGGTCGCTTTATGTGTTACAGCGCTGGTGTGACCAGCATCTTTCGAATTGAGCGGTAATGGAAAACGTTCGTGAAATCGCGAGAACCGATATCGATCATGTTGCGGCGCCGATTCCCGTTAGCGTGATCATCGCCGCCCGCAATGAGGCGAAAAATCTTCCTCGCTGCCTGGAAGCTCTGCGCGACTTCGCGGAAGTGTTCGTAATCGATTCCCAAAGCTCTGACGAAACCGTAGAGATTGCGCGCTCCCACGGCACAAAAGTTGTGCAGTTTCACTATCAGGGCGGTTGGCCAAAGAAGCGGCAATGGGCGATGGATACTTTGCCCATCGGAAACGGCTGGATCCTTTTGCTGGATGCCGATGAGATCGTAACGCCGGAACTTGCGGCTGAGATCCGGGCCGCAATCCAAAATCCCACCCTGAACGGATACTTCATCGTTTTGCAAACCTGGTTTCTGGGGCGCCCCTTACATCATGGGGACATTGGTCTCTGGAAGTTGGCGTTGTTTCGCCGTGGCAAGGCGCGGTTTGAATGCCGGTTGAAAGAACAGGACCTCTCCATGGCCGACATGGAAATACACGAGCATGTCGTCGCCGAAGGACGGACAGCGCGCCTGCGTCAGCCAATCATTCATCGCAATGTCGAATCGCTATCCCGGTATATTCAAAAGCATGATGAGTACTCCAATTGGGAAGCCCGCGTCCTGCTGCAGCTGCGAGAAGACGTCGAGTTGCCGCCTTCGCTATGGGGCACGCAAGGGCAGCGCCGGCGTTGGCTTAAACGCAAGCTCTTTGCGGTTCCGGGCTCTCCGATTTTGCTCTTTCTCTATCGTTATGTTTTCCGCCTGGGTTTTCTGGACGGCGTGCCAGGTCTGATTTACTGCGGTTTTCAGGCTGTTCAAATGTTTCAGACCAAAGCAAAAATCTACGAGTTGAAACGAACAAAAGCCAGCTTCCAGGAGCGGTTCTAGGATGTGTGGAATTGCTGGACTCGCGAATTGTGGAGATCGAGAAGTACTCGGCCGCATGGCGCGCGTGCAAGCACATCGCGGTCCCGACGACGCCGGCTTATGGGAGCGTCGATTTCCTGATGGCTCCTACATCGGTCTGAGCAGTTGCCGCTTAGCCATTCTCGATCTTTCCTCCGATGGTCACATGCCCATGTGCAACGAGGACCGCACCGTATGGATCACCTACAACGGCGAGATCTATAACTTTACTGAATTGCGCGGCGACCTGGAAAAGAAAGGTCATCGCTTCTCTTCCAGGTCCGATACTGAAGTGGTGCTCCATCTATACGAGGAAGAAGGCGAGAATTGCGTCCACCACCTGAACGGCATGTTTTCTTTCGCCATCTGCGATCTTCGCTCGGGGAAACCGGAACTTTTTCTGGCTCGCGATCATTTTGGTGTGAAGCCGCTCTATTACGCTCAGAGCGGAAGCAAACTGGCATTTGCTTCCGAGGTAAAGGCTCTACTCCAGGTGCCGCACATCGAAGCGGAGATCGATCTCGATTCCCTGCATCAATACCTGACATTTCTGTGGGTGCCGGATCCGAAAACGATGTTCAGGGGAATTTTCAAACTTCCCGCCGGACATTCGGCAACCTTTCGCGATGGAGAACTCAGGATTAAACAGTACTGGGATCTCCACTTTCCGCCCGCCGGTGCGGAGTACCGTCGGTCCGAAGCGGAGCTTACCGCCGAATTGCGCGACCGTTTTCAACAGTCTGTCAAACGGCAGATGGTCAGCGACGTCCCCATCGGTGCTTTCCTCAGCGCCGGTTTGGACTCATCGAGCATCGTCGCTATGATGTGCCGCACGACCGAGCAGCCTGTGCGAACTTACACGATTACTTTCCCGCGCAAATATCGCGTGGGTGAGTCGACTTTGGATGATCCCGAAGTTCCAGCGCGCCTGGCGCGGAAGTTAGGCTGCGAGAACCAGCAAATTGTAGTCGAGCCCCACGTGGCTGACTTGCTGCCTCGCCTCACCTGGCACATGGACGAACCAACTGCCGATCCGGCCATCATTGCCGACTATCTCGTTTGCCGCGAAGCGCGGAAACAGGCGACGGTTCTCCTTTCTGGCGTGGGCGGCGATGAATTGTTCGCAGGCTATCGCAAACACGTTGCGCACCGTTGGGCCCAGGCTTATAAGAGAATTCCCGCTTCGCTGCGCGCGGGGATTGAATCAGGCCTCAACCTCCTGCCCAGCTTTCGCGGGACGTCCATGAAAGGCGCGGTTCGTCTGGCCAAAAAGATGGCGCGCAGCGCATCGCTCGCGGCCGAAGATCGCTTCATCCGCAACTGCACCTATCTCGACGGTGAACAAAAAAATGCTTTGTACAATGACGCAGTTCGTGATCAGCTTTATTCAAGCGATCCCACGGTTTGTCATCGGTCGAGTTTCGGGCAGGTGCAAAATGCCGACTTTTTGAACCAGATGCTTTACCTCGACACGAAAATCTTCATGGTGAGCCTGAATCTGAACTATAACGACAAGATGAGTATGGCATCGTCGGTGGAAGTCCGCGTGCCATTTCTTGATCGCGAGCTCGCCGAATTTGCGGCGTGGAATATTCCTCCCCATCTCAAGTTGCAAGGTTCAATCGCGCCCACGACAAAATACATCTTCCGGCAGGCGATGCAAGGAATTTTGCCAGCCGAGGTCCTTCGGCAACCGAAAGCCGGCTTCGCCGCTCCAGTCGATTACTGGCTGGCGCATGACTTGCGCGAGATGGTGGATGATCTTCTCTCCGAAACAAACGTGCGCTCGCGCGGTCTGTTCCGGCCGGAGGCAATCGGGCGTTTTGTGAACGAGCATCGCACTGGTGCCGAAGATTGGTCGATGCAAATCTGGCAATTCCTGACGCTCGAGCATTGGATGAGAATCTTCCTCGATTCCAACGCTGCACAACAAGCGAACGAATTCAGCCCGGTACGCGAGGCCGCAACCGCGTGACTTCCCCTGCCAACCACGTGGCCAAACGGTTCGCAAAGGTGTTTGCCGAAGCCGGAGGTCTGTTAAGCCATCCGCTCCGTGTGGGTCCGTTACTTGGGAAGCTTGCTTCCGATGGGATGCGTGTCAGTTTCGAGCAGCGCCATCTTTATTCCTATGCAAAAACGACGCGCGATAGCCAGGAAACTTTAAATCTTTTGGTGCGCTGGATTCTGGATGCGCAATGCCCTGACGGAGGCATTGCGGCCTATTACAGTTTGCTCAGTGGATATTCGAAAGCGTATCCGGAGGTCACAGGCTACATCATTCCCACTCTGTACGATTTTGCGCACGCCAGTGGAGACCGCGTAGCGATCGCCGCCGCCCAGCGCGCAACGGCATGGCTGCTCTCACTGCAAATGCCATCGGGAACCTTCCCCGGCGGACTACAGGGGAGCGAAGGCAAGCCATCAGTCTTTAATACAGGGCAGATTCTGCAGGGGCTCGTGTGTGCCTATTCGGAAACGAAACAATCCGAGATTCTACAATCCGCGATCCTGGCTGGGGAATGGCTGATCCAGCAGCAACGCGCAGACGGATGCTGGAGCGGAGCCGGAGCATATCAGAACGAAGTGCACACCTACTACAGCATGGTGGCGTGGGCGCTGGCGCAACTGTCAAGATGTTCCGGCGACGATCGCTACGCAACAGCCGCCGAGCGGAATATAACCTGGGTTCTCTCCCGCTTTCGCCCCAGCGGCTGGATCGATGGCATCAATTTGCGGGAGCATCCCAACTATCTTCACTTCATGGCTTACATCCTGCAGGGAGTTCTCGAGTGCGCAATTCTTCGACATCGGCGCGACGCGATGGATGCGGTTGCGAAATCGGCGTGGATACTTTTACGCAAGTTCGAAACCAACAAGTCTTTGTGCGGCGCATACGATGAAGATTTCAAGCATGGCCGACGATTTGCGTGTCTCACCGGCAACGCGCAGATGTCCTGCGTCTGGATGCGGCTCTTCGAACTTTCGAACGATCTTCGCTACTTGAACGCTGCGCTTAAAATGAATGAAATGCTGAAGCAACTCATTCCGGCCAAGGGCTCGCGCGGAATCGTCGGCGGAGTGAGCGGCTCATATCCTATCTGGGAGCGTTATCAACCCCTGCGCCACATCAGCTGGGGCTGCAAATTTGTCGCGGATGCTCTTCTAACGGAAGATCGCCTGATGCGTTCGCTTGAGGCGAGGGAAGTCGAGGCAGTGCCGTGCGCGTCGTAGTTCTTACTTCGAGCGTGTACAGCGAAACCGCATGCGCAATGTGCGTGAACCTGGCGCAGACGGGATACCTTCCAGTCGGAGCGCTTGCACTGCGCTCTCTGAATCGCAAAACTCTCTTGCGCAAGGTTGGACAGTGGGGCTTCAGTGGTGCGGCAGGCTATGCGAGAGCCAAGCTTATTCAAAGCAATGGTCAGTCGCGGGTAAGGAATCCTTACTTAGAACTATTCCTCAAAAATGGTAGTGAGGTCTTTCGGAGCCTGCGCGAAGTGGCGGCTGCGCATCGTTTCCCAATTATGACCTGCGCCAATCAAAACTCAGCGCAGACTGCAGCGCAGCTCAAGAAATGGTCGCCCGATCTCATCGTCTTTACAGGCGGCAATATTTTACGACGGCCCTTGTTGGATGTTCCGCGAGTCGGTGTCCTTAATGCACACCTCGGCTTGTTACCCGAAGTACGTGGCATGAGCAGTCCGGAGTGGTCGATTCTGAACGATGTTCCAGTCGGCGTCACAATCCACTATATCGATGAAGGCATCGATAGTGGTCCTGTACTGCAGCAATGCGAACTGCCCGGCGCTACAGACTCGGAGTCGCTGGATGATTTACGGAATCGGCTCATTGCTTTCGGAATCGAGAGAATGGCCGATGTGGTCGCGGCTCTGGATCGAGGAACGATCTTTCCGCGGCCGCAATCCGACCTCGATAAAGACAATCAATTTTTTGTGATGCATGAGCGGTTGCAGAAGCTCGCTGCTCAGCGACTGAGGAAAGAGCGCATCTACTCGCTCGCCGGGACTGTGCATGGATAAAGTGATGAACAAGCTCGACACCGCGCTGCAAGTGGGACGCACCTTCGGTCTGCGCGATGGCATGCTGCGGCTGCAATACGAACTTCAGCGCGGGAGCGGCCTCATCTCGTGGAAAATGCGGTCGGTGGAGGGCTGGGAGTCGTGGAATCTCGACCGGATTGCGCCGGGTTTTCGGCCGGAAGAAATATTGCAGGAACGACGCAGCGGCCGTCAGCGATTTTTCTTTTCTGACTCCCGAACTCTGGGAGCCACTATCGAGGCAAGCATCGGCGCGGAAGGCAAATCGGAAATTCTCAGGGAAGCAGAGTCTATTCTGAAAGGGGATCTGCCATTCTTCGGATCGCTTTCCTTTGAGTGCGGTTTTCCCCCGCGCTGGTTTCGGAATCCAGTTACTGGAGAAAAAGTCTCGCCCCGGCAGGCTTGGACCGGGATGCGGTTTGCGTCACGGGTCTACGGCGATCTGAAGTTTATTCTCGAGCCCTCCAGATTTTTATTTGTCTATCCTCTCGTTCGCGCCTATGCCCTCACGCACGACGAACGCTTCGCGGAAGCATTCTGGTATTCGATCGAAGACTGGGCGCAGCACAGTCCTCCGATGAACGGCCCGCTCTGGATTTGCGGGCAGGAATGCTCGTTGCGGGTTCTTGCCTGGTCGTTCGCGCTGCATGGTTTCATCCATTCCGCTGTGACAACCAGCAAACGTGCAGGTCTGCTTTTCTCAATGATTGCCGCGAACGCCTGGCGGGCAGAGCAGACGATCGGGTACGCGCGTTCGCAACGCAGCAACCATTTGATCAGTGAGGCCGTCGGGCTCTGGACAGCAGGCACCTTGTATCCCGAATTGCAACGGGCGCAGGCCTGGCAAAACCTTGGCGCTGAGTTGCTGCACAGAGCTGTCGTCGATCAAATTACGCCCGAAGGTGTCTCACAGCAGCATTCATTCAACTACCAGCGCATGATTCTCCATCTGCTGCTCTGGACCATCCGCCTTGCAGAAATTTATGACGCGCCGCTTCATCAGGAAATTCGCCAGCGAACTGAAGCCGCTTCTGAATTCATCTCCACCTGGGTCGACCCCATTAGCGGATTTGTCCCGAACTACGGAGCGGACGATGGCACGCTGATTTTTCCTCTTGCTTGTAGTTCGTATGGCGATTATCGGCCCTTGCTGCAATTGAGCGATGCTATTTTGCAACATCCAGCTCAGCAACCGCGCGGAGAATGGAATGAACCCGCCATTTGGTTTGGAACCGGTAAGGCGGAGATGCACGAAGAGGGTACGTTTTCTAAACGGTCTATCTCTTCGGGATATTTTCGGCTGGGTGATAAAAAATCTTGGGCGATGATTCGCGCAGGCCGCTACGGACGCCGTCCTTTTCAGGCGGATCAGTTGCACGTGGATTTATGGTGGAATGGAATCAATCTCGCTTGCGACGCGGGAACATATCTCTATAACGGAGCGCCGCCGTGGAATAATGGGCTCGCAAGTACCGCGGTTCACAACACAATTACGGTCGACAATCAGGACCAGATGCGCCGCGCGGGACGATTCCTCTGGATCGATTGGGCCCAGGCTACGGGGCGGGTGTATTCTTCCGCGAAGAACTGCGAGACAGATTGCTTCGAAGGTGAGCACGATGGCTACAAACGGATTGGCGTAACCCATCGCAGAGTCGTTCGCTGGTTGCCGGAATGTGGCTGGGTTATTGTGGACGATTTGCTCGGAACCGGAACGCATGCGGCGCGCTTACATTGGCTGCTCGCGGATTTGCCGATGGAAGGACACGATTCGGAGTCTCAAGTTGCATTCAAGTTGGAACAATCTTTGATTCGCTGGAGAAGTTTTTGTAGTGCGGCAGGGACTTTCTCAGTAGTGCGCGCGGGTAAGCGGAGCCAGCTTCATACTGTGAAAACAGAACCTTCGCAAGCGAGCCTTTCTACTGACGAATTGCAAATTCTCGGGTGGGAGTCGCCGACCTACGGTGAGCTTCGACCCGCTGTTTCCCTCGTCCATCAATGTCGAGCCAAGCTGCCGCTTCGTTTCGTGACAGTCGTTCTCACCAACGAGCGGTGCATGGCGGAATCGTCGAACAACGAGATCATGGTTTCGAACGCCACTTCCGACGTGAGTTCCGCGCAAGAGCTCTATCGTGTCGCCCTTAACGTATCTAGTCGAGGTGACCAACTTTCGGTGCCGACGGAATGAAACAGGTATTTCAAAACGCGCGCACGGCCGAGATCACAGTTGCGGACGTTCCCGCTCCGAAGTTGCTGGCCGGTTGCGTTCTGGTTCGCACCGCGGCTTCCGTGGTTTCGGCGGGAACCGAGCGCGCATCTGCGGAGTTTGCCGGAAAGAACATTCTGCAGAAAGCAAGAATGCGTCCCGACCTGGTGCGCGAAGTGTTGAGCAAGATAGGACGCGAAGGCTTGATTTCGACCGCCGCAGCCGTTCGTAGCCGTCTCGATCAACCCTCGGCGCTCGGCTACAGCAGCGCCGGTACAGTTGTCGCTGTTGGCGAAGGCGTAGCCGACATCAACGTGGGAGATCGCGTGGCTTGCGCCGGAGCGGGACATGCTGTGCACGCGGAGTTTGCCTGCGTTCCTCGTATGCTGGCGGCGAAAATTCCTGCTCACTCGGTGAGTTTTGAGGAAGCCGCATTTGCTACGGTCGGGGCCGTCGCGCTGCATGGTGTTAGAAACGCCGATGCGAAGCTCGGAGACGTCGTCGCCGTTATCGGATTGGGCTTGCTCGGCCAGTTGACTGTACAGCTTCTTAAGTCCGCAGGCTGCTTGGTATTAGGCATGGATGTTTCGCCGGCCCGCGCCGACCAGGCGCTGCGTTCAGGAGCAGATGGAGTGAGTACAACCGGCGGCAGCTTTCACGAACTCTGCATGCAGCATTCGGCGGGTCGCGGCATCGATTCCGTTCTCATCACTGCACAGTCCGCCGGCAACGGTCCGGTAAGTCTGGCCGGGGAAGTTGCGCGCAATCGCGGCGCGGTGGTCGCGGTTGGAACTGTTGGCATGGATATTCCACGCCGTACCTTCTACGAAAAAGAACTCGACCTCCGTGTTTCCCGCTCCTACGGCCCTGGCCGCTACGACGCGGTTTACGAACAGAAGGGAATCGATTATCCCATCGGATATGTTCGCTGGACCGAGAACCGCAACATGGAGGCATTCCTCAAGCTTCTGGCCGACCGTAAACTCGATCTTCAGCCGCTCATCACTCAGCGCTTCCCGATTTCGCGAGCCAGCGAGGCTTACGATTTGATTACTGGCAAAGCATCCGAGGAATTTCTTGGCGTGCTGATCTCGTATCCGCAGGACGCCGCTGATCAGCGTACGATCGAACTTGCGACTCCTTCCCGCCGTTCGACAAGAGATGAGAAATTAATTCGCCTTGGGTTTCTTGGCACAGGATCCTTCGCCCTTTCGACGCTATTGCCAGCGATCGGGAAAATTAACGGGATCGAATTGCATTCGGCATGCGCAGCGAACGGCTCTCACGCCTGGCACGCGGCAAAGAGATTTGGCTTTCGTTCCTGCGCAACCGATGAGCATGCACTTCTCGATGATCCATCGATCAATACGGTTGCGATTGCCACCCGTCATCACCTGCACGCCGAGCAGACTGTGGCGGCGCTTCGCGCGGGAAAGCATGTCTTCTGCGAGAAGCCTCTCTGCTTGAATGAGACAGAGTTGCGGGAAATAGCGGGCGTTCATGAAAACGCTTGCACCCTTCTAATGGTCGGCTTCAATCGGCGCTTCGCTCCCTTCGGTATTCGGATGAGAGATTTCTTGCGGGAAGCGGGTGAGCCGCTGGCTTTGCACTACCGCATCAATGCCGGATTCCTGCCGGCTGACCACTGGTTGAA
>Ga0070735_10002472_pt1 | contig 16732 bp, 12 predicted proteins | sample Coa_R1_FD_66443 | JGI IMG/M metagenome (GOLD analysis project Ga0070735, IMG submission 66443) | Surface soil microbial communities from Centralia Pennsylvania, which are recovering from an underground coalmine fire - Coalmine... | ecosystem: Environmental > Terrestrial > Soil > Unclassified ... | reverse complement strand
GTTTCCCGCCCACCCGCGCGCCTGCTCCGCCGCCTTTCGCTCCAGCGCCGGCCGGGGGCTGTGCGCATCCAGTTTCCAATCGCGCAGCAGCTCGAAAGTTGGGATTTCCGCCAGATCGAGAACGTATCGCACATCGACGCCCTTCGCCGAAACCTGCAGCTTGGCGTAATGGCTCACGCTGAAATTGCCCATCGGATGAGCCAACAGGAGGCTGGCAGCAGCAAACACGCAAACCCATGAGTACGGCTTCATATCTAAATGCCTATACGCATTCTATGTTGGAATTGGATGCGATGAAGTTCACGACGACTGTCTGGTTCGGCGCGGCGCCGGCGAACGGGCTTATGCCGATTCCATCAATGCAAGGCAAACGCACATGGCTACTGCTGGCGACTGCCGTTTGTCTCTCCGGGTGTGGTTATGGCGATTTCACCTTGCCTGCCCTGCGCGCCAAGCCCTCCCGTGTTATTTTTCGCTGGAACGTGCATCCAGAGCCAGTGTTGCCGCGCGGGGCAGCCGGTGAATTCGACGCCGTCGATACGCTGAACCCCTCGGTAGTCCGATATCGGGGCGTCTATTTCAATCTGTACTCCGGTTTCGATGGCAAGACCTGGCGCACGGGTCTGGCAATGTCGCCCGACGGAATCCGGTGGACGAGGCGTGGGCCGGTCCTCTCACCCGATCCTGCAACCTGGGAAGGGAACTACATCGCGGCCAACGGCACAGCCGTCTTGAAAGACGGGGAGTTCCTGTACTGGTATCAAGCCGGCGATCCACCCCGCATAGGCCTCGCGCGCTCTCACGATGCACTTCACTGGCAGAAGTTTCCGCGGCCTGTGCTTGCAACCGGACCGCGTGGCAGTTGGGACGAGCGTGGGGTGGCCGATCCTTACGCGATTCACGCCGGCGGCGCATTCTATCTATTTTATCTGGGAACCGATCGTGCGCGCCAGCAGCGCCTCGGCGTGGCACAATCGGACGACGGAGAGCATTGGACAAAGCTCCGATCCAATCCGATTCTGGAGCTCGGCGAGCCCGGAGCATTCGATGAGAACGGTCTGGGCGAGCCGGCCGTATGGGCCACCGATGGGTATTATTGGATGCTCTATACTGGCCGCGACCGCAATGAATATCGCCGCATCGGCTTTGCCCGTTCCAGCGACGGCGTGCGCTGGGAGCGCGTCAGGGATGCCCCGATCCTTGCGGGTACGGCGCCCTGGGATGCCAAAGTGGTCTGCGACCCGACGGTGGAACTCGACGGCGGCACGGTCCGCGTCTGGTTCGGCGGAGGCGATATCGCACGTCCTGACCAGCGGCTGCATGGCCAGATCGGTCTGGCTATGCTGGAGATGGTTGCGGCAGAGAAATGAACCTCCATGCGTGGCCAGATTACCGGCGCGGCCTCTGGTCCGATTTCTTTTCCGATTCCAGCATTTCGGCGATCTTTTCGCGAAGCTGTTTCGTATTCTTCATCGCACGCTCGGCCGACTCGAGATAGGCATTGGCTGCCCAAAGAAATATCTTGGCCGTCCGTATCTCGCCTGCCCGCAATTTTTTAAGCGCCTTTTCCGCATAGCTTTCGGCCTCCGCATACCCGCCGTCTACGAACTCCGGCACGCCGCGCTCCTTTTTGATGGCCGCGCGCTTCTCTGCGATCTGGTGAATCAGGTTGGCGATCCGGCCTTCCGCCGGATTCAGATTCCCCATGCGCTCCCGGAGAAATTCGGCAAACACCGAGGAAATGCTGTCACCAAGCTGTTCCTGAGCCTGCTCAAAAAGCGGCAGATCGGCATCGCGAAGATAAATTGTTTTGTTCGGCATTCTATAAGTATACATGCTACGCATATGTATATGCAAGGCGCAGTCTCCCGAGTCTTCCGGGTTGGGAATGTTTAGCGAAGCGCGCTCCGGATGGAGATTTGCGTCTGCTACACTCGTAGGAGCGGCTCGGGTCAGCGCCGTCAACTCAAAAGGAGTGTTCTACTGATGTCGCAACAAGAAGAAGCCGGTTTGCTCCTCAAATTGTACGAACTGCGTCGCGAAGATACCATGCGCAAAGCGCGCGACTGGTATTTTCGCGACTTTAATCCTCAATCGCTTCAAGACTTCACGGACGCGATGTCTAGTGAACAGAGCAATTATCTGCGCATGGTCCTGTCCTATTGGGAGATGGCGGCAGCGCTCGTCAACAACGGAGCGATCAGTCCGCAGTTTTTCAATGACGCCAACAGCGAGCACATTGGGGTCTTCTCGAAAATAGAGCCGCTGCTTGGTGGAATCCGAGCTGCCTATCCCCAATTTGCTATCGGCTTCGAAAAGCTGATTGACGCGACGCCGGACGGCCGGAAACGGGTTGCAGCAGCTCGCGAAATGATGAAGACAATGCGCGCTGAGTTTGCAGCCAAACAAGCCAAGGCTGCGCAGCAGAGGTCGTAAGTAACCGGACAACATAGCCGGTCGTCGGGGAGCCATGGATCGGAACTCTTAGATCCGGAGTATTGCGGCTAAGCGGATTGCCCGGCTGCGGCCTCCGGTAGATTCAGCATTCGAGCCAATGCCGGCCATCGGCCGTTGGCCAGAAAGTGCTTGCGGTTGGGGCCGCATGTGCCCGGCAGGATGTTGGGATCCCTTTGTTCGATGGCTTTTTCGGCCCAGTCGGCGGCTTTGTCGAACTCCGATCGTATGTTATGGAAAATGAAGAATCCTAGCGGCGATCCATAAGCTGTGCCGTCGCCGAGTTCCTGAAGCAACCGGTCCGCTCTTTTCGCGTCTCCGATGCGCGAAAGCACTCCGGCCAGCACCGCAATGCTTCCCGGATTTCCCAGTGCTATGGAATACGCTCTCTCAGCGAGGACGAGCGCATCCTCGATGCTTCCTTCTTCGACATTCCAAAGACAGTACACCAGCAAAGCGAGCCAGAAGTTCTCATCCAGCTCCAGCGCCTGGCGGAATTGTTTGGATGCCTCCTGGTTTCTGCCCGCCGTCCAATAACAGACTGCTAGCTGTGTCCGGCATGCGACGTTGAGCGGATCTTCCTTGAGCGCCCGCTCCAGTTCTTCGGTAGCTTCACGAATACGGCCCAGCGGCAGCAGGTAAAAGAACCCGAAAAAATGGCTCACGCTGGGAGGGATGGGGTCGTGGGCCATCGCCAGCCGGAATTGACGACCGGCTTCCGTCCAGTCGTAGTCGAGAAAAGCGGCCACGCAGCCCAATGCGGCGTGTGCCTCCGGCAAAGAAGGATCGATTTTGAGGGCCTCGTGAACCGCCGCGCGGGCTTGGGGCAGCGCCTGGCGAGCCGGCAGATGGCCCCTCGCCGCCAGTTGTGCGAAGTACGATCCAAGTTCGGCATGAGCCAGCGCGAAATCCGGGTCGAGGGCGACCGCCTGCTCCAGGTACTCCTTACCACGTGACAACGACTCAGGCGTCTCTTTTCTCAGGAAATATCGGCCCTTCAAGAAGGATTCGTATGCGGGAAGACTGGGAGTGTGATGCCGGACGGCGGCGGGCTTGGGTGAAAGCCTCAGCCTCAGCATCACTGCAATGGATTGCGCGATCTCATCCTGGATCGCGAAAACATCGGCCATTTCGCGGTCGTAGCGCTCGGACCAGAGGTGGTAACCGTTGGTGGCGTCAATGAGCTGCGCTGTCACGCGGACACGGTTTCCAGCGCGGCGCACGCTGCCTTCCAGGATCGTGCGCACATCCAATGTCCCGGCGATCTTGCGGATATCCTGCTCCTTACCGCGGAATGCGAAAGAGGATGTGCGGGCCGTGACGTTCAGGCCCGCAATGTGCGCCAGCGCGTTGATGATCTCCTCGGTAAGGCCGTCGCTGAAGTACTCATCGTCCTTATTCGCGCTCATCAAAGAAAATGGCAGCACGGCGATGGACGGCTGTGGTTCGCCGGGTTTTGTGGCGATTTGTTCGAGCGCGTTCTGCACTTCCGTCATGTCCTGAAAACGCTGCGCCGGCCGCTTGGCCAGACAGCGCCTCACAATCCGTTCGAGGGACACAGAGGCCTCTAGCGGGGGAGGTTCATCATGTAAAATTGCGCTGAGGACCTGAGCCGTAGATCCGCCGAACGCGCGGCTGCCAGCCAACATCTCATACAACACTGCACCAAAGCTGAACACGTCGGAGCGTTCGTCGAGTGACTTTCCTTCGGCCTGCTCCGGCGACATATAGGCTACCGTGCCCTTGATGACGCCCTCCATGGTGCGGGTGACGTCCGCAGCCGCTTTAGGGAGTTGCTTGGCCAGCCCGAAATCGAGCAGCTTCACCGACCCGTCGTTGGTGACCATGATGTTCGCCGGCTTCAGATCGCGGTGAATGATGCCTCTCCGGTGCGCCGCCTCGATCGCGCTGGCGATCTCAATCGCTAACCGCACCGCCTCCTCGACTGCGAGAGGACACGGGAGCTGTTGGCCCTCAATGTACTCGAGCACCAGATAGTCCGGCCCCACGTCATATACCTGGCAGATGTGGGGATGATTGAGAGCCGCAATGGCGCGCGCTTCCTGCTTGAAGCGTTCGCTGTGCTCCCCCTTGAGTTTTTTAATGGCCACCACGCGGTCGAGCCGCGAGTCGCGCGCTTTCCACACCTCGCCCATACCACCAGCACCAATGGGCGCGAGCAGTACGTACGGGCCCAGATGCATCCCCGATACCCAAGGAATCATCGTCTTGATTCTACCTGACGGTCTCATCCGCGATTCGAATTGCCGGTATCGAGATCGCAATTGCTTACCTTGAGAGACGCCGCCTTTCGCGCGCTTTATTTGGCTGCGAACGTTGATTTTTACACCAGCCTCGTGCGTCGGGAATTACGATAATTTTCCCACTGGAAAGATTCGTTCTGCACAGTTGCCATTTGTCGCCGGAGAAAAGTTTGCCATGGAGCGGCTGCGGCTCGCCCACTTACCCTTTCACGTAGGCGAGCTTCGCCGCCACCTTACCGTCGCGCACCGTGAAGATATCCACGCCACGCAGATGCCAGGGCTGTCCCTTGCGAACCTTGTTATAGACCCAGCGCACCACCGCGCGATCACCACTGACGATGATTTCCTCGGCCTCGAATCGCGCATCGGGATTGCGCGCGAACCATTCCCGCCAGAACGCGGCCACTGCGGCTTTACCTTCGATCCGCTGCCCGTCCGGGGGAGGAGACGTATCCTCGAACACTGTGTCATCGGTCAGCAAAGCTGCCACGGCATCGGAATCGTGTCGATTGAATGCCTTGTTGAAGTGATCGATCACCATACGAGTCGTGGCACCGGCCACCGGCGAATTAGGTTTGAAAATCATACCTGGCTCGTGTATTCTTGACGCAGTTTTTGAGGCGAAGAAGGCGACCACAGCGAAAAAGACAACCGCGGCACATGCGATGAGAAGCAATTGGATCTTTGCCGGACTTTTCGTCATCTGAGGCTCCAAGAGATGTCACATTATATCCGAGCCCACGCTGGGCGCAACACCACAGCGGAACGGGAGCTAAACACGGACTGCAAGTAGTATCGGGCGTGATATTATAAGCGGTGTCCTGAATGCGGTGAAGTCGCGCTGGTGGCCCAGGAGTCCCAAATCTACCCGGTTCCTCCCACCAATCCATATGTCCTCGATCAACCCCAAGTCAGCGGTGACGGCACCCTCCTGATCTATCGCGGCACACTCTTTTGTGGCGAGGGCAGTCGCAGTGTCTGCGTCAGCCAGTCATTCAACTCGGCGCGTCGCGTCGGGTCTTCCTGAAGCTGAATGCCGAACCGAATTTCGGCGATGTTTACGACGCTGATGTAGCGTATTAAGCGGCTGTGCGTCGTAGAAGGCGGTCACTCGCGGTTCCGGCCTTGGTTTCCGTCCTTCCGACAGGATACTGGTGTCAATCAACACGCCATCAGAGCGCGACGTCTCGCAGATTGGTGAGGCGAACACGGGCGGCGTTAGATCGATGTCCAGATAAGGCGAGGCCTGTAATGCCGCCAGCACCACAGCACCGGTCCCGGTCGTCGGCGATGCCGCGGCTCATCGTCGAGGGCATCCAGGGCTTTTTGGTGACCTCGTCAGCATCGTGGAAGCGGCCAGTCTGCATGTGCGCGGTCAAGCGCCGCACCATCGTAGCTTTTTAGCAGGGTTCGGCGGCGCCGTCACGCGGGGAAGGTACGGGATAAAAGGGCGGGGGAATCCTGAAACTTACCGTTTGTGAGAATTTTTCATAGTGCAGACCCCTGCACTCTAAAGATCAGACATTCAGCGCGAATGTGCCTTTCCTTTGGTGAGAAGGAAAATGTGGGCCTTAGGATTAGAAGGGCCGAGGAGGCTGAGAATTAAGGGCTTGACCTCAATAGAACTTTGACGTACTATTCCTCCAACTACTACTATTTCAAACTGCCCACTCAGATTCGGGGAGGAAAGGCGGAGATCTTCAATGCTGTCGAAAGTAAAAATCTCATTGACGTACATCACTGCCACGCTTGCGGTGGCATCCTTGCAGGCTCAGGTAGGAACTGCGACTCTCAGCGGGACGGTGAACGATCCTAGCGGAGCCGTTGTCGCGAACGCGAATATATCACTCGAAAGCACGGAGCGTAAGTTTTCGCGGCAGGCCGAAACGGACACCTTGGGAAACTACATGTTCACAGCGCTTCCGCCCGGCAACTACAAACTAGTGGTCGATGCAGCCGGCTTCCGCAAGGAGGAAATAACCGACGTTTCGTTGTCATCCGGACAGGCGAGCACGTTAAACGTCAGCATGAAGCTGCTGGCGACCAGTGGACAGGTAACCGTCAATGAAGCTCCTCCGTTGTTGCAGACAACCGCCGCCACGGTTGGATCCGAGGTACAGGCGCAACAGGTAACGCAACTGCCGTTGCTTGGCGGCAACATTACTCGGGCCATGCTCATTGTGCCAGGCGTAAGTCCCATCGATGCCTCCGACACTTACAATCGAAGCGTCGCCAGTCTGGCCATTAATCCCGCGTTTTATGGCCAGCGGCAACGGGACAATTACTATACGCTCGACGGTATGGGCGATAAGGACCCGCTGTTTCAGGACATCAACGTGACGCCCCCGCAGGAAGCGATTGCCGAAATGAAGATCGAGTCCGGGATGACTTCGGGCGCTTATGGGCGCGCTTCGGGAGCCAACATCAATATTGTGACTAAATCTGGCACAAACGCATACCACGGAGCGCTTTGGGAGGACCTGCGCAATAACGTAATGAATGCCCGCAGCTTTTTCACTCCTACATTGGGCCCCTATAAATGGAATCAGTTCGGCATCGCAGGCGGTGGACCCTTGATGCTTCCAAAGCTGATCTCCAAAGAAAAAGCCTGGTATTTCTACGGATATTACGAGGGAATTCGAATCCGGAGCACGTCCACGGCGACATCGCTGGTGCCGACGGCTGCCGAGTTGAACGGCGACTTTAGCGGCGACGCGCCAATCTTCAATCCGTATACAACCACGACACTGGCCAACGGAACACTGTCGCGGCAACCCTTCCCCAATAATCAGATTCCGTCTAATTTGTTGAATCAACCAGGACTGACGATTATGAAGGCCTTGCTGCCATTGCCGAATTACCCGGCCGGAATTATTCCTGGCACGAACTGGATAAATCCAGCGGCGAGCAGCCGAACAAATTCCGATCAGTGGGACACGCGCATCGATCACCAATTCGGTTCCAAGAATAACTTCTATGGACGTTACTCGGACCATGCGTGGGGCCAGACAAGCACTACATTTCCCGCTCTGCCGAACGTACGTAACGATCGCAACGCGAACGTGGTGCTGAGCGACACCGAAGTGTTTAACCCGACGTTTCTGGTGACCGGCCGGTTCGGATTTTCCCGTATGAATGAGACGGTGGTTACGCCTCCGATTGCGGGCTTAGCATCCAGCGCTGGCACTTTGAGTGCGTGGGAGCCATTTCGCGGCCAACAGGTGATTCCGCCGATCACCATTCCAGGCTATCCGGGGCTGAGCCAAGGCATATCTATTTACGGGCCTGAATATGAATGGAATGGAATGATCGATTCCCAGAAAATCCTTGGCCGCCACACTATCGACTTCGGAGGCAGCGTGGTCCGCACCACTTTCCTAACCGATAATCAAACAGGGCGGAATGTCATCTACAGCACGAGTCCAACATCGAATTTCGTCGCCAATACCGGCTCTGGGCTAGCCAGCTTCGTACTCGGGTTGCCGGATTCCGCGGGCCGGATCGCGGGAAGCACAGCCGGAGATATGTACGGGAATGGTTACTCTCTATATGTCCATGATACCTTCCGCTACAACAACCGCCTCACGTTGAATTTCGGTCTGCGTTGGGATTTTGCCGCGCCAATGCTGAATCGCGACGGGAGCGGCACCTTCGTTTTCGAAACCGGGCAATATGTTTGGGACATAAAGAACCCGATCACGGGAGCGCCCGCGAACATTCGTCGAGGCGGCATTGATCCCGATTACCACAATTATCAGCCTCGCGTTGGGTTAGCCTACCAATTCAACGAAAAAACCGTTGTCCGTTCCTCGTTCGGAATTTTCGACGACACTTTTGGCGTGAACTATGCACAGACACAGCAGGGCAACCGTGGGAATTGGCCGTTTGCGTTTCCGCAGACTGTTACCGGGTTAAATGCAACGACTCCGAACGCGATCTTCCCTAATGTCTTCCCCGGTCCGGCGGCCGGCAGTGCGGTCCCGCTCGGCTGCCAGCAATGCTTGAACGTATTTCATGACAGTTCGCGTACGCCATACGTGATGGAGTGGACCTTCTCTTTGCAGCGGCAGTTGACACCTTCGCTGATGGCGGAGGCTGTCTACTTTGGTTCCCATGGTGTGAGAGTCTCTGGCCAGATGCTGGATAACACGGCCGCACTCCCGGGACCAGGGCCCATTTCGGCTCGCACGCAGAACCCGCAATTTCCCTCCTACATCGTGAATGGCTACAACGAATACAATTCCTATTACGACGGACTGAGCATCAAGCTCGATAAGCGTTTTTCCCATGGATTAGTGATCGACGGCAATTTCACCTGGTCGAAGACCATCGATCAGAGCGATTCATTGGCTAGCGGCGGGGGCGCGGTCAATCAGCCATGGTCGAATCCAACCCGCTATAACCTGGCGCAGTTTCGCGGACCGGCGGGTTACGATATCCCGTTGCGATTAGTCCTGAGCGGCATTTACGAGATTCCGGGAAAAACATCGAGCCGGGTTGCCAATGCGGTCCTGGCAAACTGGTCGGTTTCAGCGATCGCCTCGTTCGATAACGGCGTGCCATATACTGTCTTCCTCTCGTCGGATAACGAGAATATCGGGCCTCCCGCAGGCCGCTATACAGAGTTTCCGAACCTGGTGGGAAAGCCAAACGCGATCGGCAATCGTAGCGTGTTCCAATGGTTCAATACCGCTGCGTTTGCGTTACCGGCGCCCTACACTTTGGGCAACGCCGGCCGGAATATCCTCCGCGCCCAGCCTCTCCGGAATGTGGACTTCTCGCTATTTAAGAAATGGCCTTTCCTGGAGTCGCGCGATATTGAATTACGCGGAGAATTTTTCGATCTCAGCAACACGACGACGTTCTCGACGCCTAACTCCCTGCTCGGAACAGCGGTGTTCGGAACTGTCACGGCCACCCGGAATTCGGGCCGCCAAGTGCAACTCGCGCTGAAACTTCATTTTTAGAACGAATTATGTTCACCAGACGAAGATTGCTTCAGGCCGGAACTGCGCTGGCCGCGCTTCAGGCAGGAGAGCGGCAGGCCGACGCTGCGGGAACGATTGAATTAGGCTTGCAAACGCGCGACGCCGACGGCCGCATCCGCATCGCGACCGAAAATGTCGATCCAAAAAAGATCGCCATTTTTGCGATTGACTGCTGGCACTATCACTGGTGCCGCACATGGAGAAATCGCGCCGGATCCCTGATGCCCCGCTTCAATTATTCTTTCGATGCGGCTCGCAAGCTGGGAATGACGCTTGTTTTCAGCCCCACGAATGCCATGCGCGATCTCCATGAGTCGCCGCAACGAAAAAACACTTTAGCTTTACCCGACGTCCCATTGCCGGCGCTCTCCAATCTTCCCGACCCGTATCCGGGCGCCTTGCGCTTCGGAATGTGCGAGTGCGGTTTGGGAGACGACTGTCATTACACTAACAATGTAAACAACCAACATCCCGATTTGAAGATGAGGGAGGATGAGTACATCGCGCTCACACAGCAGGAGGCTTACAACATCCTCAAGCATCGCGGCATCACTCACATCATCTACACTGGTTTCGCCACCAACATGTGCATGTGGGGCAAACCTACCGGCATGAAATACATGCGGCAGTTCGGGTTTCGCTGTATGGTGGCACGCGAACTGACCGAAGCCATTACCCGCTATGCCGAGGAGAGTTTCAACCCGACGCGCGGCACGCTTGAAGTAATCGAGTTGATCGAACGTGAGCTGGCGCCCACCATCAGTATGGAGGAGACGTTACGACGCGCGAACACCTGGGCGGGCGAACCGGTACTGGATTGCGTGCACATCGCCCCGTGGAGCCGGTTCTTCGGTGGTCCTGTGTACCCGATCCCGATTCAGGCCGAGCTGACCTGCCGCCATGTGCCCGGTGCGGAACTCCGCTACACCCTCGATGGTTCCGATCCCACGCCCGATTCGGCTCTGTATCGAGGTCCGATCAAAATTGACCAGACCACGACGCTAAAAGCTGCCGGATTCAAGCGAGGCGAATGCGCCACTCGAATTAGTGTGGCTGAATATTGGAAATTCCCACCTGTTCCTCCTCCGCCCCACGTCTTTATTTCCGATCTGGAGCCAGTTAGCCACTGGACTGGAGAGCCGAAGCCTCACAGTTATGCAATCCGGAAGGAGCCGCGACTGAATCGCTCAGTCGATGGAAATATTCTGAGTAACCGCAACTATAAATTTTCGAAGGGAATCGGCGCGCAGGCGCCGGCTCGCCTGATCTTCAAACTCAAGCCGGAGTATCGCCGATTCGTCGCCCTCGTCGGGGTTGACGATGAATGCATGGTTTGGGATAGTCCCGACGGACTCAAGCAATGGCCGCAGTGGTCTCGCCAGATCGCGGGCCCCACATCCTACCGGATTAGCCAAGTGATGTTCAGCGTTCGAATCGATGGGCAGACAATGCAACGCACGCCCGCTTTGTTCAACGGCGACAAAACCTGGGGGCTGGACATTACCATCCCCAGTGGGGCGCACACGATTGAGCTAGCAGTGGAAGATGTGGACAGCCGAATTACCGACCCACACGGTCATGCAGACTGGCTGAATGCTGGATTTATCGTTTAAGTCATCCTCAACCTAATGCCGCCGGGCTCGATGTTGTCGAATTATTCCACTTTCATCGTGTCGGTGTTCCAGCGAATACGTTTGCCGCTTTCAAGCGACATATTGGCGAGTTGCGCAATCAGGCAGGCTTGAAAGCCGATGGGGATCGGCGCGTTCGGCATTTTGCGCGTGCGAATGCAGTCGAGGAAGTTGTTGACATGTTCGTCGGTGGCTTTGCTGAAGCCGCCGGCCGAAACCTGATGGAGCGCGGCAATTTCTTCGGCGCCTTGGTCGTAAACGCTGTACTCTTCCCGTCCAATATCCAGCCGAGCGCGATCGCCGTCGTACTGATTAAGCTGGTCGTTGCGCGTCTTGTAGTGCATCGCCGCGTAATTGATCGTGAAGACGGCCAGAAAATCCTGTGGATATTCAGCGGCCACCGTGACAGACTCCGGCGTTTCGAATGCCGGCTGGTGCTTCCGGCCAGCCGCGGCGTTGACGAAGACGGGGAAACCCGCCGACATCAGCATATGAATACCGTCGAAAACGTGCGCACCCTGATCGGCGACGATGCCGCCGCCATACTCGGGGAAGAAGCGCCAGTTGAAGAAGCGCGTGGGGTCCAATTCGCGGTGAGGCGCCGGCCCCTGCCACTGGTCCCAGTCGAGGCGGCCCTGCAGCTTGCGGTTCATGGGTGTGTGCAGATAATTATTCAGCCACCACGCGCGAACCATGCGCACATTGCCGAGCCGGCCCGGGGCGAGGATGTTGCTGCGGGCCTCTCGGTACAGGTCGTAACTGCGGCGCTGCATGCCCACTTGTACGACGCTCCTCGATTGCTTGGCCGCGTTCATTAGCGCAAGGCCCTGCTCCGGCGTCTGACACAAGGGCTTTTCAACGTAGGCATCCTTGCCCGCAGCCATTGCGTCCAGCAACATTTGTGTATGCCAGTGCTCCGGCGTCGTGATGAGGACCGCCTGAATATCTTTATCCTCAAGCAGCGCTTTGTAGTTGCGGTACGCCTTGGCGCCGTGCGCAAGCGACAGAGCTTTTTCGAGATTGGGCTCGTAGACGTCGCAGATCGCGGCTACCTGGACGACCGGATTCTTCTGAAAAACCGTCATCACGAACGTACCTCGGCTGCCGCTGCCGATCACACCCAGATTTATTTTGCCGGAGGGACTCACCTGGCCCCAGGCGGCGCCACCGGCGGCTGCCATAACAAACGTGCGACGATCTAACATCGAATAAAGCTCCTTCCGTACGGCACCCGTATTTTATTCTACTCGCGCACCGGATACCCTATTTATCGGGAAGGGCGACCACTCCGGGCAGATCGAGGCCGGATAGGAATTCAAGCGATGCGCCACCGCCTGTGGAGACGTGTGAAATTTTATCGGCAACTCCGGCAACTTTCACCGCCTTTTCCGAATCGCCGCCACCCACCACCGACACTGCACCAGAGCTGGCGACGGCTTTAGCGATCGCCACCGTGCCTTTGTCGAATGGCGGTTTTTCGAACACACCCATCGGCCCGTTCCAAATAATAGTCTTGGCGCTTGCAATGACTTTCGAGAACGCAGCGACTGTCTTCGGTCCGATATCGAGTGCTAGCATATCGTCCGGGATCGTCTCGACGATCTGATTTTCTGCGCCTTCCTTTAGCTCCGCGGCAACCACATGATCGAGCGGCAGCATCAGTTTGCCGCCGGACTCACTGAGCAGACGTTTAGCCACGTCGACCTTATCTTCCTCAACCAGCGACTTGCCTACCGGCTGATCCAGCGCTTTCAGGAATGTGTAGGCCATTGCGCCGCCGATCAGCAGCTTATCGACGAATTTCCGCAGGTTCTCTATAACCTCAATCTTGTCGGAAACCTTTGCGCCGCCCAAGATTGCGATGCAAGGGCGCTCGGGAGCCTTTGTGGCTTTGGTGAGATACTCCAATTCCTTGTCCAGCAACAGCCCAGCCCCGGCCTGGGGTACGAACTGAATCATTCCAACCGTGGAGGCGTGCGCACGGTGCGCCGAGCCGAAGGCGTCATTCACATATACATCGCAGAGCGCGGCAAGCTGCCTGGCAAATTCGGCGTCGTTCTTTTCTTCTCCGGTGTGGAAGCGGAGATTTTCGAGCAACAGGACCCCACCTGGGCCTGGCAGCATCGCTTCCACGTCCGGGCCAATACAATCCGGCGCAAAGGCGACAGTGCGGCCGAGCAACTCCTGAAGACGCGATGCGATGGGTCTCAGGCTCATCTCAGCATTCGGCTTGCCTTTGGGGCGGCCGAGATGACTCGCGAGAATTAAGCCAGCGCCCTGTTTCAACGCGTACTGAATCGTGGGCAGCGACGCGCGAATACGCTTGTCGCTGGTGATCTCCCGCCCGCCCGCAGCGAGCGGCACATTGAAATCCACGCGAATGAAGACACGTTTCTCGCTCAGATCGAGGTCACGGATGGATCGTTTTGGCATAGTCTCGGGAAAACCTTCACCGCCAAAGCTTGCAGGAATGGCCACAGCACGCAAAATGCTCGCTGGGTTAATGTCTACGAGGTGAGGCTCTAAAACTCTGATCCTAGCACGTCGCAGCCGGCGCAATCTCCACAGCTCGATAGCATCCGGATTTATGTACCATGGACCACATGACTCGAAGGAATTTCTTGCCTGCTATGGCCGCGGGTGTTGCGGCTGTATCTGCCGCTCAGGATCGGCCTGTTCAGCGCAAAGGACGAATCAAGCAATGCGTCACGGGCGGCGTCTTTGGCCGGGGAAATAGGATGAGTTTTGAGGACCAGTGCCGGGAGGCGGCTCGCCTCGGCTGCAAAGGCTTTGACCTGATCGGGCCGGAGCGGTGGCCCATTCTCAAAAAGTATGGCCTGATTCCGACCATGGTTCCAAACGGTGGCGGGACCATTCCAGACGGGCTGAATCGGATAGAGAATCACGACCGCATTGAGAAAGCGATGCACCAGACGATCGACCAATGCGCCGCGGCGGGCGCTCCGGACCTGATCACCTTCTCCGGTAACCGGCGGGGCATTTCGGATTCCGAGGGCATCGACAACTGCGTATTATTTCTAAACAAAGTGAAAGCGCACGCCGAGGACAAAGGCGTCACGATTTGCATGGAGCTGCTGAATAGCAAGGTAAATCATAAGGATTACCAGAACGATCACACGTGGTGGGGTGTGGAGGTCTGCAAACGCGTGAATTCGCCGCGCGTGAAGCTGCTGTTCGACATTTATCACATGCAAATTATGGAAGGCGATATCGTGCGGACGATTCGCGAGAACATTCAGTATCTGGACCACTTCCATACCGGCGGAAATCCGGGACGGCATGAGATCGACGCTACGCAGGAGTTGAACTATCGCTTCGTCGCACAATCACTACTGGATCTCGGCTTTCAAGGCTATATTGCGCACGAGTATACGCCACTTAAAGACCCGCTTACGTCGTTGAACGAAGCGATCGAGATCTTTGATGTGTAAGTGAAAAAGGCCGGTGCCACGCTGCTGCGCTCCGACGTTTGGCGCCCATTGCAACTTGCGCTCCCTCAGGCATTCCAGCGCGAGCCTGGCAGAAATCGACGGTCGATTTCCACCTGATACCCGCTCGCCAGCCGATTCGTCTCGTTGGCCATCCCAACCACAGCCATCAGCTCGGCGAGCATCGCATCGGTCATGCCGGCCTTTTGCGCCGCTACCGTATGTGAAGCGATGCAATATCCACACTGGTTCGTCGCGCTCACCGCCAGGTAAATCATCTGTTTCGTCACCGCATCCAGCGCTCCCGGAGCCATAATCTCCTTGATGCTCTCCCAAGTCCGCCGCAACGTTACAGGATCATGCGCCAGTGCTTTCCAGAAATTATTAACCCAGTCTGTTTTGCGCGTAAGCATGATGTCGTCGTACACAGCCCGCACCTCAGGGCTCGCATGCTCGTATTCGATGAGTCCCAAAGTCGCCATACCGTCCTCCTACCTGGATGCGCGGTCGATCTTTTGCCTGCTAAAACAAGTGCCCCAGCTTTTCCCGTTTTGTACGCAGATACTCTTCGGTCGATTCAAGCGGCGGCGCAATACAAGGCACCCGATCCACAACCGTGATCCCCGCCTGTTCCAGCGCCTGGATTTTGTCTGGATTATTCGATAGCAGCTTTAGCGCCTTCACACCAAAATATTGCAGGATCTCCACGGGAAGATCATAACGGCGCAGATCCGCCTCGAAACCGAGCTGCTCATTGGCCTGGACCGTATCGGCGCCGCCATCCTGCAATTCGTAGGCGCGCAGCTTATTCAGCAATCCGATGCCGCGGCCCTCTTGGTGCTCGTAAATGATCAGCCCTCGGCCTTCGAGCGCGATCAGTTCCAGCGAAATCTCCAGTTGCGAGCGGCAGTCGCATCGCAGACTGTGGAAAACGTCGCCCGTCAGGCATTCTGAGTGGATGCGCACGAGCGGCGGCTCGCCCGCAAGCTCGCCCATCCGCAGCGCAACAGCCTCTTCAGGCTCGTTGCCGTACATGCCGCGGAAACCAAAAATCCGGAAATGACCGAAACGGCTCGGAAAATCGGCCTCGGCCACTTTCCCGAAGCTTATCACTGATGCTGACTTCTGCATGACGGGACAATACTTTCATTATAATGATCGCAAGCTGAGCGCGATAACGATCGCCGGCGCACCGCGTCTCAAACGAAGCTCATGCACGAACAGCATCTGGTTATTCTGCTGGTAAAGCTCGCGGTGGCGGCATCGCTCGCCAGTATTCTCACTCGTTCCACGCGCTTCCAGCGTATGCTCTTGCGCGATGAGCGCACTCTACCGCAGCGCCTCCAGATGGCGCTCGGCGGTTCGGCGATATTCGGCGCGGGTGTCGTCGGGCGTGTTCTGACAAATAACGCATACCAGGCCATCGATCTCGGCTTCGAAGGCAGCCTTGTGCTGGGGATGCTCGGCGGCTACGTCACGGGCCTTCTCTCCGGGATCTTTATTTCCATCCCCGCCATGTTGAATGGCGAAACGATGTCCATGCCTTTGTTCGCCGCCGCCGGCGTGCTGGGCGGTCTGCTGCGCGACATCGCTCCGGACAGCGAGGCCATTTGGCGCTTCTCCCCATTTCCCGACCTCAGCGTTTGGCACCTCCTCAGAAAACGAGACCTGCGCCGCGCTGCATTCAGCCTCGTCTGTGTTTTCGGCATCCTGCTTGGCGAGCTTCTCCGTCAGGCGGTCTTTTATTTTTTCCCCGGCAAAATTTTTTCGCTCTACCAAAACTGGAATGGCCTGCATCCCAGTATTATCGCCGCCATCTATTTGTCTACACTCTTTGCGACCGCGCTACCACTCAAAATCTGGAATAACATGCGTACGGAGAAGAAGCTGGAGGCGCAGGAGTTATCGCTGAACCAGGCGCGCCTGGCCGCGCTGAGCAGCCAGAT
>Ga0070735_10002470_pt1 | contig 16742 bp, 9 predicted proteins | sample Coa_R1_FD_66443 | JGI IMG/M metagenome (GOLD analysis project Ga0070735, IMG submission 66443) | Surface soil microbial communities from Centralia Pennsylvania, which are recovering from an underground coalmine fire - Coalmine... | ecosystem: Environmental > Terrestrial > Soil > Unclassified ... | reverse complement strand
TTGCGTCAACTCGGTCTGAAGCCACCGGAACTGGATCTCGTCCTTTACTACCGCGAGCGTATCACCGCGCAGCGATAGAAGCGGCTGGGTTAAAACATCAGCTTCAGGCCGAGCTGCAAAATCCGGGGGCTGCCGCTCCCGTGATCTTGCCAAAACTCCCCGTCCCAACCGTCGTTCCCGGACTGTTGAAATTGACGTTGTTAAACAGATTGAAAAATTCGGCACGGAATTGCAGCCTCATCTTTTCCACGATATTGAAATTCTTCATCGCGGCGAAATCCTGATCGAACAAGCGCGGGCCGCGGAGAGCATTGCGCGGCGAATTGCCGAACGTGCCGATCGCGTTTCTGGTGAACAGCGATGTGTTGAATCGTACGATCTCCTGAGCATGTGACTGGCCGCTCAACACGGCTTGGCCAATGCTCGCGCCGGTGAAATCGGCGCGGTCGCCCCCAACCGCGCTAAGGGAGTTGTCCACTCCGCTCGTGATCGTGAAAAGAAACCCATTCTGCCAGGTCGTGATTCCGGTCAGCTCCCAGCCGTTCACGGCAACTCCCGCAAGCCCTTTAAGTAGGTGCGGCGTCTCCCATACTGCTGAAAAATGGAAGACATTTGGAATATTCGTGTTCGCGATACCCCAGTTGTAAGCATTGTTAAAGGGATTGGTGAAATTCTCATCGTCTTCCAGCTTGGAATAAGTGTAATTGCCGCGCAAGGAAAAACCGTGGCTGAATCGTTTTTTCGATGTCCACCTGTAGTGACTCGTACCGCGAAACCAAATCCACCGGGTAGGCAAGCGCCGAACCGAAATTGGGGTTGATGCGGCGGGCTTGGGTGTTTGCTTCCGTGGATTGGCCCGGCACATAAATCGCTGGGTTGGTCTGCTGCCGTCCTACCGCAGGTGATATCCGGCATTTGCAACATAACCGGTGGTGAACAGCCAATCCTTGCCAAGTTGGCGTTGCACGAACAGGTTCCATGTTGCCACTGTGGGCAGATAATACTGCGAGGGGAACACACCACCAAGCGTTACCGGAAGCGTGTAGGTGGCGCTGGGGCCGGGAACGGCGCCGCCGCCAACCGCGCCGGAACGGGTTCACGATGCCAGCGCTTTGCCACGGATTCTGAAAATTAACATCGGTCAACGTGAACACCGGGGCGAATGGAGCGACGCTAGTGAAATTGTTAATCTGGTCGGTGTTCGGCAGCGTGTAATAGAGACCCGCTCCGCCGCGAATTACGGTGTTCTGGCCCAAATGATGCGCAAACCCAAAACGGGGAGCGAAGTTTCCGGTAACGCCATGCGTTCCACCCGACGGACAGCCAGGGTCACCGGCGTAAATCAGTCCAGTGGGCGCATTCGGATAACGCTGCGATTTCTGGCCCGGCAGGTAGCAGGGAATCCGGTCCTTGGAGTCGGTGTAGGGGAAGTAGGGATCCCAGCGGACGCCGAGATTCAGTGTCAGTTTGTGATTCACGCGCCAGTTATCCTGCGCGAACAAACTGCCCTCCACACCGCTGTAGTTGTAATAGACGCCCGCGTCCTGTGTATAGGTAGAGACTTGCCCAAGCATGAAATCTGCGAGATTCGACCCGGAAAGCGCATTGGAGAAGACGATATCGGGCGTCTGTTCATAGGTGTTGGCCTCTGGCGTTCCCAAATGGTTAATCTCGCCTCCGAAATGAAATTCGTGAGCGCCTTTTTGCCAGGTCACAATTTCGCGGATACGCCAATCGTTCCGGTCGAATACACCAGGGTGACCTGACTCGATCGTAAAGTATCCACCCACGCCAACCTCTTCCATTGCAGGCGGACCGCTAGGAACGGCAATATTGATGCCAGCATCGGTAAAGCTGAACGGTGCGCCGGAAAGAGTCGCGCCAATGGAACGATCGTAGCTGAACCAGGTGCTGAACAGCAGCGTCGGCGATTGCGTATACGTGTCATTCAGCGATACCGTCTGCGCGCGTACCGAATTGCCGCTACTGTCCGTTGCGAGAGCATTCGCTTTGCCCGCTGCGGAATCGGGCTGCTGTGTGTAGCAGGTATAGAAATATCGGCCGCTCAGTTGATTTTTGCCGGTGATGTAATCGATCTTCGGCATGAACTGATTGTCAGTTGTGCGCGCGGTAGGCCCCAGATACGTTAACTGTCCGTTCGGCCCGTTCGGCAACGGAATGTGTTGCAGGAAATACAGCGCCGGAGCGCTTAGCCGGCTGATTTGATTGTTCGGGAATGGAGCACTGGTTACGGGATCGACCAATTGGGTGGAGAGGGCCGAAAAATCTCCCGTGCGTTCCGCCGCTGTGGGGACGAACGAAACCGCTCCTGAGGGCGCGGTGGTGGTGCGGGTGCCCTGATAGGTGAAAAAGAAAAATAGCTTGTTCTTGAGAATCGGACCGCCAACCGTTCCACCGAACTGGTTTCGCTTCAGCGTATCTTGTGTGGGCGCGAAAAAATTCCGGGCATTCAAATCGCCGTTACGCAGGAACTCGAACAGGTCGCCGTGGAAATCGTTAGTGCCCGATTTAGTAACGACATTCACGACCACGGCGGAGTTGCCGTACTCGGCTGACATATTGGCGGATTGGGCGCTGAACTCCTGAATGGCATCGGGATTGGGAAATGGCAGGTTGGTGTTGATGTAATTGTCGTTGTATCCGCAATACTTGCTGGAGGTGTCGTAGGTCCCTGGAACCAGAAACAGTAGCGATTGCGCCTGACGCCCGTTGAGCGGGAGATCGATAATTCATTTCTGATCCACCAACTGCGGCACCGTTGAGGTTTGGGTCGGCAGGATCGCCGCATCCGCCGAGACCGTTACTTACTGATTGACTGCGCCAAGCTGCAGCGTCACATTCTGGGTTGCCGACTGGCTGACGTTCAGAGTGATTCCTTCCTGGGTGTAGTATCAGAATCCCTCCTTTTCGACAGTCAAGCGGTACGTGCCTACCGGTAAAATCGGGAATCGATAAACACCGCCGTTGGTGGTTGTGGCGCTGCGGGTCAGGTCGGTATTCATATTCTGAACCGTAACTTTCGCGCCGGGCACGGCGCTGCCACTGGCATCGGTAACGGCGCCGCCGAGAGTTGCTGTGGTGAACTGCGCCATCAGCGGAAAAAAACCGGTTGTAATCGCAAGAATGAGAATCGCCGGAACAAAACAGAATGCGATCGCATAAATATGCTCCTCCTTTATCGTGTGAGTTGAACAGCTGTGATGGGCAAACCTATCATGGGTGTCACGGAAGTTGGGCCAGCTCAGGTTGTACTGCACCTGTTTCCAGCAACCCTAAATCGTGAACCGGTAAAGTGAAATAGAAAGTGGATCCCCGATTTGGCGTACTCTCCACTCGTACTTCACCACCCTGCGCGCGCGATAGGTGCTTGACAATGGCGAGACCCAGGCCCGTGCCGCCCAATTCGCGCGAGCGCGCCTTGTCCACGCGATAAAAGCGTTCAAACAGTCGCGGCAGTTCCGCCGCCGGAATCCCCATGCCGGTGTCGCGCACGTAAATCTCCACCAGATCGTTGCGGGCTACGCGTGCACCGACGTAAATCGCGCCGCCTTCCGGTGTGTACTTCACGGCATTGTCCATCAGATTGCTCAAAATCTGCTGAACTGCCTGAGAATCGCAGAAAACCTCGGTCTCTGGCGGAGCTGGCTCCAGCGTAATCTTGATCCGCTTTTTCTCGGCCATCGGCAGCATCGAGTCAACGTTCTCAGAAAGCAGCGCATTCACGTAGTAGCTGGCGAACTGGAATTTTTGCGTCTTCAACTCAATTCGGGAGAGCGTCAGTAAATCCCCTGTCAGCCGCGCCAGACGCTCCGCATTCTGCCGGATAATCGATAGGAAACGCACATTATGTTCGGGATCGTGAATCGCGCCGTCGAGCAGCGTTTCGGTGTAGCCCTGTATTGACGCGAGCGGCGTGCGCAACTCGTGCGAGACGTTGATGACGAAATCTTTCCGAATACGCTCCAGTTTCTCCAGCTCGACGTGCTCTTTCTGAAGTTGCTCGAACATGTGCTGGAGCTTCTCGCCCGTTTCATTCAGCTTGCTCGATAAAATCCCCAATTCATCGCGGCTCTGACGTTTCAGCCGTGCGCCGAAGTCACCCTGGGCGAGCTTTCCAGCGTACTCGATGATCGCACCGAGCCGCGCCGATACGTAGCGCGCGAAGAGCGCCGCAATCAGAATCGCCGGTATAAACGCCAGTGCCGTGGAGGCAAGCACCTTCCACCGGATGGCGTTCACCTGCGAGCTGATCTTGGAAAGCGGGACGGCCAGGCGCAAAGCGCCCCGCGGGGCGGGGATCGCGACATACAAAAAATTCACCCCCAGGGTGGGACTCTTGCGGATGCTCGATCCTTCGCGCCCCGCCAGCGCTTCCATCAACTCCGGGCGATGGCGGTGATTCTCCATCTTGCTGGCATCGGCTTCCGAATCGGCGATCACGGTTCCGTCCGCAGCCACCCACGTCAGCCTAGCCGCTGCCGCGCGCGCCAGGCCATCGAATGCTGGACCGCTTTCCTGTGTGAATGTGTTTTTCTGTTGTGGCGCTGTTTCCCGTTGCAACATCAGGTTCAGCATGCGCCCCTTCTCCGCCAGCTCGCGCTTCAACGTATCGACATACGTCTTCTCCGCCATCTCAGAGGTTAGAAAGTCGACGGTGGTCAGTGCTACGATCAGCAGGCTGAGCACGGCAAATATCAGCTTGGCGAAAATTCGTGCAGTCACTTTTTGGCCTTATTCTTATTATTTACCCAACGATTCTTCGCACGAATCGTGGGATCGTGCTATCCTGTCCCTGAACGGGCGAGCCGGTTAGCGGCTCACCTCCTCGTGAGTTGGCTTACTTCACGATGCATATTCCCGACGGTTACCTCAGTCCGTCTACTTGCGCCACGTTGTACGTCGCTTCCGCACCTTTCTGGCGAATAGCTCTCAAACGCGTAAAGGACAAGCTGCACACCCGGACCGTCCCGCTATTATCGGTTTTCGCGGCATTTTCCTTCGTCGTTATGATGTTCAACTTACCGCTGCCGGGCGGCACTACAGGCCACGCGGTTGGGATGGGCGTCGCAGCGATTGTGCTCGGCCCCTGGGCATCTATCCTGTCGATCTCAATCGCGCTGCTGATCCAGGCCGTATTCTTCGGCGACGGGGGAATCACGGCCATTGGGGCAAATTGCTTCAACATGGCGATTGTAGGATCGCTGGTGGCCTATGGTGTGTATCGGCTCGTCGCCTACCGGGCGACAATCGGTTCCGCACGGCGCGTAATCGCTGCCGGGCTTGCGGGTTACATGGCGATTAACGTTGCGGCTCTGATCGCCGCCATCGAATTTGGCATTCAGCCGCTGCTCTTCCACGATGCCTCCGGCGCGCCGCTTTACGCGCCTTATCCACTCAGCATCTCGATTCCGGCAATGACGATCGGGCACCTCACACTTGCCGGACTCGCGGAGTTGATCATTTCCGCCGGCATTGTCGCGTGGCTCCAGCGGACCGATCCTTCACTGCTGCTATCAACGGCTCCCGACGCACGGGATCTGAATGAACCGGTCCAGCCGAAAGCCGACCGCGTGCTTTGGCCAGCAACCCGAAAATTGTGGGCGGCTCTGGCGCTGCTGCTGATTCTGACACCTCTCGGAATCCTGGCAGTGGGTAGCGCGTGGGGTGAATGGGGTCCGCGGGATTTCGCCGACCCGCATCTTCGGCAGCAAATTGCGACCGCGTCAGGCAATCAGGCTCTTCCTGAACTTCCACCCAGTGGTTTGGAACATCTTTCTTCCCTTTGGATGGCGCCGCTGGCGCGCTACGCGCCGCCATTTATCCGCAACGCCTCGTTTGGTTATTTTGTCTCCGCGACGGTGGGGGTCGTGCTCATCATCGCTCTCTGCGCGCTGGTGAACTATTTGCTCGCCAGTGGCTCCGGCGAGATTCCGGCGTGTGAGTTCCATCCCACAGCGGGCCGTCTCCGTCGCAGAAGCTTTGTGGAAAAAACGACCCTGAATCTGCTCGACGCCATGCATCACGCGCTCCTGGCCGAGCACACGGCGGGATCGAACGGGCTTCTGCAACGTTTGGATCCGCGCGTCAAACTGGTTGGCCTCGGCGCGCTTATTGTGGCGGCAGTTGCGGTACATCGAATTTGGGTGCTGGTTGGAGTTTTTGCCGTTAGCCTTGTGTTGGCCATGCTGTCGCACGTTCCGATTCGGGTCCTCGGGACCAGAGTCTGGAGCGCCGTCCTGGGCTTTACCGGTGTCATCGCGCTGCCCGCCGTTTTCCTTACGCCCGGTGCGGTGCTTTATCGCCTGCCATTGCTGGGATGGCCGGTGACAGAGCAGGGTCTGCGCGGCGCGGCCTTTCTGGTCTTGCGCGCCGAAACTGCAGCCACGTTATCGATGCTCCTGATTCTGTGCACGCTTTGGACGCACCTGCTTCGGGCGTTTCGCTTTTTTCGCGTTCCAGTGGTTCTAGTGGTAACGCTGGGAATGACCTATCGCTACATCTTCCTTTTTTTGCAGACGGCTCGGGATATGTTCGAGTCCCGGCAGGCCCGACTTGTAGGCATCCTGGAGTCGGGCGAACGCCGCCGCCTGGCTGCCGCCAGCGCAGGCGTGCTCCTCGGAAAGAGTCTGCAATGGAGCGGGGAGGTACATACAGCGATGCAGGCGCGCGGCTTTCGTGGCGAGGTTCATCTGCTGGAGGATTTGAGCATAGGCTGGAACGATTGGCTGAAGCTGGCGGCATTCGTTGGAGCCGCTTCCATCGCAGTCTGGATGGGCCGCTAGGATAAACAGAATAGAGATGGTGGATATAGCATTTGACGTTCGCGATGTTTCGTATCGCTACAATCAGGTCCCGGCGTTAAGCGGTCTTTCGATGCAGGTGCAGCGGGGTGAACGCGTCGCCTTGCTTGGCGCCAATGGCTCTGGAAAATCCACCCTGCTGCGCTTACTCGCAGGTTTATATTTTCCACGGCGCGGCGAGATATCGTTTTTTGGAGAAGCTCTGACTGAGCACCGCTTGCTTGATGAGGAGTTCTTCTTTCGATTCCGGCGGCGCGTTGGGCTGGTTTTTCAGAATCCCGACATTCAGCTCTTCAGCCCCAGTGTCTTCGAAGAAGTGGCCTTCGGTCCGCTGCAACTCCGCTGGCCGAAGGAACAGATTCGCAAACGAGTAGAAGAGATGCTTCAGTTGATGGATATTGCGCACCTGAAGGATCGTACCCCGCACCGGCTATCGGGCGGAGAGAAAAAGCGCGTAGCGCTCGCCTCTGTGCTGATCCTGGATCCCGAAGTGCTCCTGCTTGACGAACCAAGCTCAACGCTCGATCCCCGGAGCCAGTCGCAGATCGTCGATTTTCTGGTCTCCTGGGGGAAGGGTTTAAAGACAGTGATCACCGCGACTCACGACCTGGACACCTTGGAGGAGATTGCCGACCGCTGCTATGTTTTCAATAGCGGGCGCATTGCCGGCGAGGGCACGCCTTTAAGCGTTCTCCACGATGTCGCATTGCTCGAAGAAACCAAGCTCGTGCGAGCGCACCACCACATTCACGAGGCAGCGTCGAGCCAGCCGCATCCGCACCTTCACCATCATGAATCCTAGGACTACCGGCAAGTCATTTCGCGATATAGGATTGTGCCTCAGCCTTCCATAGCCGGAATCCGCCGCGAAACGCATTTAGATTGTCTCCGAGCCGAATACCGCTCGGCAGCTTTTTTAGTAATTTGCAGTTGCCACCGCCCAGCACGACGTAATCTGCCTCTAGTGCCGCTTTCAGTTCGAGAGCTATATCGACAACGTAACGGCGCCACTTCTTTTTTCCTAAGCGCTTCAGGCCGCGCAATCCCAGATAGTCCTCGTACGTCCGGCCTTTCTTGTACGGAAGATGGGCCAGTTCCATCGGCTCCAGCACACCATCGACGATCAATGCCGCCCCTAAACCTGTTCCGAGCCCGAGAAACAGCATACGCTTACCCTTGTAGCTACCGACTGCCTGCATGGCCGCATCGTTGATAATTTTCACCGGATGTCCGAAGGCTTTGGCGAAATTGAATCCGACCCAGCCGCGGCCGAGATTGAATGGTTCTGAAATCAACTTGTGATGGACAACCGGTCCTGGATAGCCGATGGAGATCGCGGAGTACTGCCAATCCTTGGTCGCCTTTTTAACTTCGGCGACCATCTTTCGCGGCGTCATTGCCGGGCCGGACGGAATTCGGATCGGTTCTTTGCGCCCCGTGGTCAATAGCTTAACATTTGTGCCGCCGACATCGATTACCAAGACTTTCCGACGCGTGTTGTTTGCCGCCACTTTGTCCCCTCGCCCGGCGTATTTGGTGCTGCTCAGGATATCATAAACGCTTTGTGGCACGGTTCGCCGTGACATTTGCAGCTCAGGCGATTTTCAGAAATTCGCATGCCCGATCTTCCCAGCCGATAGGCGGGCTTTATCTTTGGGGCAGGGTTCAGGTCCGGCGACCGCCATGGCCGTTTGTGGAATCGTGTCGTCTGGCAGCAATACCGCCAAATGGGGTTCTGGCTGGTTCGGAGCGCGGTCGAGCGCATCCCGTCTGGGCGCAGGAAGCTCACTTGTACGCCAGAGCTACCCGTTCCACCGGAAGCTGCGAAGGCAGCGCGTAATCTGGCACAAGACCGGAGGGCTGAAGCGGCGGAACGTTTACACGAGCGTGCAGTGCGCGCACCAGAGCGCTTGCCTGGGCGAGTTGCTGGACCGTGAGATCAACCCCCCGGGCGTGAGGTGATTCGTCGTACTGCGCTTTCCGGACTTCAGCAGGATTCTTCGGCAGCATCTCCAATTCGACGTCTTGACAGAACGCTCTTGAGTATCGCGGCGCCGTATCGTTGAGGTAATTCTGGAGCGTGGACTTGTCGAGATCGCCCAGGAGAGTATCGCCGAAGCGCTTCAGCAGCTACTTCTCGATGAAGCGCTTCGTCTACGGAGAGAGCAGTTCAACGCCCATGTGGTGAACTACGCGGATGATTGCGCAATTCTCAGTTGCGGCAAAGCGGCGGGGGTAGTACTGGATTGGACGCGGCAGGTGATGGCACGCATGGGAGTCATCCTGAATAAGGCGAAGACCGGCATCACGTTCCCTTTTTGACAACCCAATTCGCTGTCTTGACTTCCCGTATTTGCACGTGTACATTGGGCCGAAGTATGCAGGCCGTGTACATCAAGTCTACAACTGGAAGTCTGATAAGGCCGCAAGGGAAGCGTATCGATGATTCGTATTTTTCCGCGGACAACCTGTTTCACGATTGCGCCAAGGTTTTGCGTCGTGCTCTCTGGGTAATTTTGCTATCGCTGCTATGCCTGGCGACTTGTTTCGGTCAGGCCGCCGCAACCGGCACGATTAGCGGCCACGTTTCCGATGCGTCGGGCGCTCCTATGCCCGGTGCGGCTGTCGTGGCGACAAATCTCCAGACAGGTGCGCGCTACACGGCCGCAACCAGTTCTGATGGACTGTATACTCTGCAGTTCCTTCAACCGGGCCAGTATTCGGTGGCGGCCACGCAGACCGGCTTTCAAAGAGTGGTGCAACCGCAGGTCGATGTCATCGCCGCTTCTAACCCAACTGTGAATCTGACGCTGACAATCGGATCGGTATCGGAAACGGTGAATGTCGCATCGCGAGTCAGCCTGGTAGAGTTCGAAAATTCCGATCGATCGGGAGAAATCGATCAGGCACGCACAATGTACACCCCGACTACCGGTCGCGTTATATCGGCCATTTTCCCTAGTGTGCCAGGCGTATTCGTCTCCGGCGGAGATAAGGGAATGGTGCCTTCCGGCAACAGCGGCGACAGCCAATTTACTATCAACGGAGGCCAGGATCGCAGCAACCAGATGCTGATCGACGGCGTGCCGAACCGCGTCAGCATGTCCGCCTTCACGTTCGGTTTGATTCCGACGCAGGAACAGGTCGCCGAATTTAAGGTGATCGCTAATCCGTACAGCGCCGAGTACGGCAGCACCACCGGTGGCGTAATCAATGTCATCACCAAGTCGGGCACGAACGCGTATCACGGTGAGGCGTTTACTTATATCCGTAATACCGTGTTCGACGCCAACCAGTTCGAACGTAATCTGGCGGGACAATCGCGGCTGGACCTTAAATACAACACCTACGGCGGCGTGGTTAGCGGGCCCATTATCAAGGACCGCCTCTTCTTCACGTTCTTCCTGCAGAAGAACCGGGCTGTGAATCCGAAGCCGTTGCTGGGTTACGTTCCGACAGACGCGCAACGTCAGGGGGATTTCTCCACCACATACTACAACAACAACGGATCCCCGACGCCCATCAGCATCTACGATCCTTTTTCCACCACATTCAACGCGACCACCGGGCGGTATAGCAGGCTGCCCTTCGCCGGCTCGGTGATTCCCGCTAGTCGCATCAACCCGGTTGCACGGAATATCTGGCAGTACATTCCGGAGCCCAATATTCCGTCGACCAGCGTCTACGCACAAAGCAACTATATTCCAGCGAGGAGCGGCAACTTGTCGACCCTGGATTTCCTGGACTACATGCCGCGCGTCGACTGGAATATTAGCGACCGATCGAAACTGATGGTGCGCTATGCACGCAATACCGATGTGGAGTGGCAGGGATTGTTCTACAGCACGCCCGCCGAACCGAACGGGAGCTCCCCCTATGTGAGGAGTAATCACAATTTCGCCGTCGATTACACGCGCACACTGTCGCCGACCAGTGTATTGGACGGGCGCATCGGTATGGAACGGTTCACCCAAGGACAGACACCCTCGTTGCGCGGGAAGGTAACTCCCAAGGATCTCGGATTCAGTCCAACATTCGTTTCCGAGGCGGCGCCGGATTTTCCGTATTTCATTTTCGCTGGCGCCAATCTCGCTTGGCTCGGCGGCAACGTATTTTCGGGAGCCGGCTCGCTTTCTCAGAATTACACCATCAACCAACTCAATAACGCAGACATCACTTGGTCGAAAGTGTTCGGACGGCACGACCTCAAGATTGGCGGCCAACTCTTGCCAGAGAGAATCTATTCCGTATCGGCTGGTTATAACGCGGGCGCTTTTTCCTTCAGCTCCGCGGACACGGCCGGTCCGGACCCGCAGATTCAGCAGGCCGGTGCGGGCAGTGAGTTGGCGTCTTTTTTGCTGGGTGTAGGCACCGGCTATATCGACCAGAATTCAGAGCCGGCACGCCAAATTCTGACCGAGTCGTTGTTCATTCAGGACAGTATTAAGGTGTCGCGAAAGCTAACGTTGAACGTTGGCCTACGCTGGGATCATATTGGCTCACTCACCGATCGCTTCAATGCCATGACGGGAATTTTCAATCCGAATGCCATCAGTCCGTTGGCCGCGCAGGTGCAAAGTGCCCCGGGGGTACAGTATTGTCCGACTTGCGCGAACTTGCGCGGCGGCCTCACGTTCCCGGGTGTGAACGGCACAAGTCGTGCCATCTTTAGCCCGGGCTACAAGGACTTTGGGCCCCGGATCGCCGCCGCATACGCACTGAATTCCAAGAGCGTCCTGCGCGTGGGTTACGGCTATTTCTACGGCCCGATCGGGAACTACGATCCCGGCTCGGCCGGATTCAGCCAGCAAACGCCATGGAATGCGTACAACGCAGATCAAATTCCGGTCAACACTTTGGACAATCCGTTCCCCACCGGGCTGATCCCGCCCGTCGGGGCCGCCAAGGGATTGGCCACGAACATAGGGACTACCGTGTCCTACATTGACCCGGATACCCGTACGCCCCGTTCCAGGCAGTTCAGCTTTGAATTACAGCACGAAATTCCATGGGGCATTCGTCTCAGCGCCGCCTATGTGAACAACAGAGTGGACCGGCTTCCCGTCAGCCACAGCCTGGATGCGTTGGCCGAAGCGCAGTTTGTGCAGGGCTCCGCCGTGCTGAATCAGAAGGTAGCGAATCCGTTCGCCGGTCTCGTCCCGGGATACACTCTCAATCAGAGTACGATTGCCATATCGAGTCTGATTGTTCCATTTCCACAATTCACGTCGGTAACGGAACTCGACGATCCGATCGGCAGCTCCCGGTACGACTCAGCCCAATTTTACGCCGTGAAGCAATTTTCTGACGGAATCAGCTTCAGCGTCGCTTACACAATTGCGAAGACACTGCAGTTGACCCGCTATCAGTACCCTACGGATACTACACTCGAAAAGACGCTGAGCGCGTTCGACACGCCGCAAACGCTGGCTCCCAACTTTGCTGCGCAGCTTCCTTTCGGCCGCAATCGCCGCTTCGGTTCTGCCATGCCGCGATGGCTGGACGCTGCTGTTGGTGGTTGGCAGGTAAATGGTCTCATTCGCATTCAGAAAGGGTTGCCAGTCCAGATGAATGCCAACGCCATCCCAACCGGAGCCGATCCGGCGGCTGTGCCCGGCGGTCAGAATCTGAATCATTGGATCAACCCGGCCGCATTCGTCTACAACACCAACCCGTATGCGGTTCGCCGGTGGCCGATCATTCTTTCCGGCCTCCGTTCTCCTCCGATCCATCGCTTCGATCTCGGACTGACCAAACGATTTCATATTGGGGAGCGAGTGGCTTGGGAGATCGAAGCCGAAGCACCAAATGTCTTCAACACGCCGGAGTTTTGGAATTCGCCATCCAGCTCCAGTGGGCTCGATCCACGCAGCCCGCTGTTCGGCGTAATCGCCGGTCTCGATTCCATGACTAACGCGCCGCGACAGCTTCAACTCGGCAGCCGCGTCGTCTTTTGAAGCGAGCGCCGCGACGCCAGGCATCCTCCCTAAGGCAAAATCAAGATATGCGTCGACGAGATTTCTTTGCGCTTGCGGCCGCTGCTCCGCTGGTTTTGGCTGACGGCCGCGAATCGAGCCACACCATCTGCCTTTCGCGCGACGCCTCGTTGTCGGAGCAACACGGCGCACGGGAGTTGCAATCGCATCTGGAAAAGATCTCCGGGGCGCCCTTCAAGATCGCAACGGAGGACGACAAGCCGCAAGGACCGCTGATCCTCATCGGCCGCAGCACCACTCTGGAGCGGGCCGGCTTTGAGATTCCGTTCGACGAGCTAGGCAACGAAGGGTTCGCACTGCGTACCTCCGGCCAGCACGTCGCCATTGCCGGAGGCCGCCAGCGCGGATCGATGTACGGCGTCTACGCATTTCTCGAGAGGCTCGGTGTGCGTTGGTATGCGCCGGACTGCACCTACGTGCCCACGGCCGGCACGCTGCAGATCCCTCACCTCGATGAAAAGCAGAAACCCGCGCTCGAATATCGTGAAGTCTTCATCAAAGAAGCGACGGAGAAAAACTGGGCGGCCCGTAACCGCACCAACGGTTTCTTTTCCGAGTTGGACGCCTCTGTAGGCGGGAAGGTCGTCTATCAACCGTTCGTCCACTCGTTTTCCGCCATCATTCCGCCGGACAAATACTTCGGGCCGCATCCGGAATATTTCGCGCTCGTTAACGGAGAGCGCCGCGCAAATCGCGCGCAGCTCTGCCTAACCAATCCTGAAGTGCTGCGCATCGCCGTCGAGACCGTCTTCCACTGGATCGCCCAATATCCCGATGCGTCGATTTTCTCGGTCTCGCAGAACGATGCCGACGGTCCGTGCGAATGTGCTAACTGCCGGTGGATTGAGCAAGAAGAAGGCGGCGCTCATTCCGGGCCGTTGCTGCGCTTCGTAAACGCTGTAGCGGCGGAGGTGGCGCGAAAATATCCGGACAAGTTGATTGACACTCTCGCCTACCGGTATTCGGAGCCGCCTCCTGCAAGAGTGCGGCCGGCTCCGAATGTGCGGGTGCGCCTGGCGCTCAGCGGGTCCTGCGACGGCCACCCGTTTCTGACTTGTCCGCATAACAAACACCCTTTCGGAATCCTGCAGGCCTGGGCCCGTGTGACCCGGCAGCTCTATGTCTGGCATTACATGACGGACTTCCATCAGACCCTGCTGCCGTATCCCAACCTCGACGAGCTTTCGGGCGATATCGCCACTTATCGGGACAACGGCGTCTTAGGTCTGTTCATGCAGGGAGCCTACTCCAAGGGAGGCGGTGGAGAGTTGGCGGAGTTGCGCGGCTATCTGGTCGCGCGGCTGCTCTGGAATCCCGATCTAAATGCTCAATCGATACTGGCAGAGTTCACCGACGGCTTTTACGGCGCAGCCGGACCAAAAATGCGAGAGTATCTTGAGCTCGAACACCGCGAGGTGCGCCTGCCGCCGCGCGGGCGCGGCCAATCTCTCTACATGTACGCAGGTCCGGATTTCGCGCCGGATTTCATGCCGCGTGCGCGCCAGTTGTTTGCCGGCATGAAAGCGGCCACGGAGAGCGCGGGCCAGCAGACAGAGGCTCGCCGGATACGCAAGGCGGAGTTTTCGCTCGACTCAGTGGAGTTGTTCGACGCCAAACGCTTTGTGCTCCACGGCAATCGATACGGCCCCAAAGAGCTGGCCGACTTTTGGAAACGCTATGACGCTTTCGTGGTGCAAGCCCGCCAGTTTGGCATGACCGAGTTCTACGAGAATGTCCCGCTCGAAGTCATCGACAAGGAATACCGGCGATACATGAATGACTATCCGACCGTGGTGCTGGAGAATGCAACCGTGCGCGCGGTGATTGTCCCGGGGTTCCAGGGACGTGTGGTGGCGCTGTTCAACAAAAGCAAGGAGCAGAATGCCCTGCGCCTTACCGAGCCCGACGACCGTTTCACCAGCATGGACGTGATGGGAGGTCTCTCGCTGCTCGCTCACCCGGAATTCTATTCCCGCAAGGAATTCGATACGGAGTGGACCGTCCAGTCGCGGCATGCTGCGACCGAGGTGGTCCTTCGCGGAGTCTGTCCGAACGGATTGGAATTAGTGCGAACGCTGCGGCTTTCGGACAACGATCCGGTGCTGCACACAGCTACCGTTACCCGGAATCGTTCGGCGGCGCCGCTGGTTGTGACGCTACAATCCCGTGCACAAGTGAATCCCGGCGATCGCCAGAATCCCACCGTGGATTTTTCGTTTCCTCGCCGCGATGGCACGCGCCGCCGCGATCGAATCCTGCCACCCACCGGCGACAATCAAGGCGATGAATTTTTTCGCGGCGACGAGCGGCCCGCCGGCGAATGGAGCCTGGCGAATTCTTCAAACCGTATCACGTTGACAAACCGGTTCGCAGACGATCAGGTGGAACGATGCCGTTTCTGGTGGCGCGGCCGGCGTCGGAACACAGTCGCCATCGATCTCTGGTCGCCGCTGAAGACGCTGGCTCCCGGTGAGACCCTGAGTTTGGACGCAGAGTATGCGGCGGAATAGCTTGTTCCTAACGCGCTGCACGGCGCGGTTGGCTGCCGCGGGTCTTCTGCTCGCCGTCTGCGTTCTTGCGCAGAACGATAAGTCGCTCTCCTCCGCAACCGAGCAGTGGTCGCTCGACTTGGGTGGGCCAATCGCTGGGCCTCCGGTTCCAATCGAGAAGGCTGGGGTTGTCGATGCTGTCGCGATCGCGCTTCGTTCCGGTAAAATTCTTGTCCTTGGCCCGCGGGGCGAGCGCATCGGCGAGATGCATCTCGATTTGGAGGCTGGGAGCGCGCCCGTGGCCTCGGCAGGAGAAATCTTTGCCGCGGACGTGTCGGGATCGGTCTATTGTTTCGCGCCGGATGGTCGCCGGCTTTGGAAATACAAGCGGAACGATCGTTTTGGCAGCGGCTACAACTACCTGGTAGCCGCGGATCTCGATGGCGATGGCCATCCCGAGGTGACTCTCACGACTGAGCGCGGTAATCTTTATGCGCTCGATCGCTTCGGGCACCTCCGGTTCGACCTCCATGCGACCAACTTCCGCCTCTCTACGCCGGCGGTCGGCGACATCAATGGGGATGGGATTCCCGAGATTGTGTTCGCCGACGATGACGGCGGCGTCTATTGCGTTAACAGCCGCGGCCATACGCTGTGGATCAACCACCTCCATCACGGGCGATTCGGACGCGCGCTGCCGTTGATCGCCGATGCCGATCGCGATGGACGGTACGAGGTCTACGTGCCGATCAATTCCTCCGACATCGGCCCCGGACTGTATGCGCTGGATGCCGCCACGGGGAAAGTGCTGTGGAGAGCTTCGACAGACATGCAGACCTACAACTCCACCGTGGTCGCGGATGTCGATGGCCGTGGCCGCAACGAAATCCTGTTCGGCGACAAGAGCACGCGGCTCTACGCAGTGACCCCCACCGGCCGGAAGATATGGGATACGCAGATCGGCGGCCGCGGGATCTTTCGTGCCGCCGCGATCGCCGCCCTGTCGGGCAGCGGGCCTGCGACAATTTTTCAGGTTGTCCGGGATGCCGGTTCCGAAGGCCAATCGCTCTACGCGCTGGGTCCGTCGGGAAAGGTTCTCGACTCCATTCCGCTGAAGGGCGGCGGAGTCGTTTCCCCGTTGTTGTGCAGATTTCGCGGACAGGCGGATCTTTCGCTCCTCATCGTTGGGGGAGCGGGACGCCTGGCGTGCTACCGGCCTCCGCAGCGTCCTGGTCAAGCGAAGATTCTCTGGCCAGGCGCTGGTAACGATTCTGCGTTTTCGGGCTTTGTGAAATCGGCGAGCGTTTCCAAGGTATCTAGATCCGTTACCAGGGAGGAATTGCAGCCGTCCGCTGCCGAACACAGAGCTGCCCTGCGCGGGAGGACTGTGGTAACGCTCTCCGGCCGACCGCCAAACGCGATGGTGGCGTTTCGCG
>Ga0070735_10002469_pt1 | contig 16750 bp, 10 predicted proteins | sample Coa_R1_FD_66443 | JGI IMG/M metagenome (GOLD analysis project Ga0070735, IMG submission 66443) | Surface soil microbial communities from Centralia Pennsylvania, which are recovering from an underground coalmine fire - Coalmine... | ecosystem: Environmental > Terrestrial > Soil > Unclassified ... | reverse complement strand
GCCACGGCGCGGGTGGCACGCCAGCGCGTATATCTGAAGTAGGTCTTCTCGTCGGCGCGGAATCTGTCGGGGTCCACCTGGCAGTAGATCGCGACCCCCTTACCGACCCGCTTGCGACCGATCAGGCCGTCCGCGCCGATCTCCGCGCCTCCGCCGACGATCCAGGGCGGCGCGTCGAGATGGGTCCGCCAGCGCAGGTCCGAGCTGCTCAGTCCACGCGCTTCCGGCCACTGCGGCGCCGAGAGGGACCCGGCGAAGCCGGCGGTGGCCGGCTTGAGCGTGACGCCGAGTGGAGCGGAGCCGTTCGCGCGCGGCAGGAAGAGGACATGGCCGCCGGCGGCGATGTAGGCGTCCAGCTCCTGGTCGCCTATCGCGGCGTCCGCGCTGACGAGCGCCAGCCCGGCAACCTTCGCCAGCCCGGCCGCGCGCCGGTATCGGACGCCGATCCGGTCCAGCCAGGCCGCGCCTTCTGCGCCCCCGACGTAGATCGTTTCGCCCACGCGGGGCGACAGCGGGGCGTGGAGCGCGTAGTCGAGCAGACGGCTGGCCATGCGCCGGGCCGCCGGATCACGCGCCGCGTGGTCGTCCAGGTCCAGCGTGCAGGCGATGAGCCGCCCGAGGCCGTAGTCAAGCTCCATCAGCGGCGTATAGCTCAGGTCGAACTCACACTCCAGCAGTGGCCGCCATCCGCTGCGGTGCGGCTTCTCGATCGCCGCGCTGGACACGCCTCCGCGGTTGCCCCAGTGCCAGCCGGCGTAGGGCTGGCCCTCCTCCCGGCCGCGCAGATAATCGCCCTGGTAAATGGGTCGCGCCGGAATGAGCGAGCTGTCGCCGGTCCAGTCGCGCAGGTCGTCCGCATCCAGCCCGCGGGACACCGGCGACGCCATCGTAAACACGCGGCGCGTCACGTCCGGGCAGACGCGCCAGCCGAGCGCGCGCCCCATCCAGTCCGGCTCCTGCGCGAGCAGCAGGACCCGGCCGCCCGCGCGGACGTAGCGCTCCAGCCGGCCGGCCGAGGAAGGCGAGTCCCTCAGTCCGTTCCGCCCGAACACTACGAGCGGCGCCTCTGACCCGCTCCAGGGATGGACGGCGTAGCCCATTGCGCGCAGCATCGTCGTCGCCGAGCCGCCGGGATCGATAACGGCGATCTCGCCGCGAGCCGCAGCGGCCGGTCCGAAGACCCGGAACGCGAACTCGTCGTGGCCCCGCGCGCCGCCGATCGTCGCGTCGAGCACGATTTTGCCATCCGCTTCGGCGCCCGGCGCGACGGCGGGAGCCAGGATCTCGATCGGCAGCCTGGCGATCTCCGACACCGCGAGTCGGCCGCGCAGCCGGCCGCCGCCCACCGGCTTGCCTCCCACCGTGGCGGACCAGACGGCATCATAAGCCTGCCGATCGCGCGCGTCGTTGATGAGGACGACCTGCTTCGAGAACTTCGTCCCGGCAGCGAAATGGTGGTCCTTTGCCGTGTATGCGTCAGGCGGCCCGGCGATCCAAGCCAGAGTGGGGCCGTTGTTCTCCTTCAGCTCGTCCTGTATCCAGGACCAGGTGCGCATTCCGCCGCCGAAGCCGGCAGTCCGCCAGCTTCGCCAGGTGGCCTTGCGAAATAACTGCTGGATCCTGTGCATGTCGACGTATTCGTCCAGCTTGTTCTCGGAGCTCTCGTAGAGCTGGCCGCCGCGGAACAGATCGTGGAGATACTGCCGGTACTTCGGCTCCTCCAACCGGTAGGCTTCGCCGCCGAGGTAGATGGCCGCGAACTCCGTGAGCAGCGGCTCGCTGGTGATATTGGTCGTGAAGCCGTCGCGGCCCCGGCGGAACGTGCAGTCGTTGGGAGTGCCGAACTCTACCATCGAGACGGGCATCTCGCCGCCGTCGGCCCAGGCGCTCAGCCACTCTTCGCGCTCCTGGAGTGGTATCAGGTCCAGATAGCAGTTCACGGTATAGATATCGCCGGTATAGGCGCCCGCGTGGCTGTAGTAGAGGCGCGTCGAGTCGAGCCGCTTCAGCCCGCTGAACATCTCCTTACTCGCCGCAAGAATCCGCTGCCAGCGCTGGTTGGAGAGGTCCCAGCCGTGCCGCCCCAGATGGCGCGGGTCCTCGTCGACCGGGCTGCCGAAGAAGTTAAATCCGGCGACCCACATCACCAGGGACGGATGGTTGCGGTAGTGGCGCATCCAGACCTCGGCCCGGTCCATGGCGCGCTGGCGGTTCTGGTCCCAGACTAACGCGCGGCCCGGCCCCAGCACGAACCTGTTCGCGTTCAGGACGTACTCCGCCGCCAGATAGCCCTTGCGATCCGCCTCGTCGAGCTCCGGCCCGGAGTCGCTCGCATCGCCGCGGGTATCGACACGGGGATTGCCCATCTCCCAGAAGTTCTCGCCCATCGTCGTGCGCGGGCCGTAGTAGAAGGGACCCTGGCGCAGGTGGATCTCGGATCCGTTCAGGAAGAGCCGGCGGCCCTCCGCCCAGAACTCCCGAAAGCCGTATTGCTGCGCCACCTGGTCGTCCAGGCCATCTCCCGAGACGCTCAGCCGTAGCGTGTAGAGGTTGGGCTTGCCCACGTCCCATAGCCGCGGTCCCTCCCATGCCCAGCTCAGGGTCAGGACCTGCGCCTCTTTCGCCTCGACGTTCCGGTCCGCCTCGAATTTCCGCTCCACCGCGCCCTTCTCGTCGAGCATCTCCGCGGTGAAATGGACGGAGCCGGGCCGCCGGACGCCGGCCAGCTCCACGTCCAGGGAGACGGTTGGGCGGGATTGTGGCTTGTGGCTTGTGGCTTGTGGCTTGTTTCCTCGGTCGGTAGAGGATCGGGCGAGGATGGCCGATTTTGGATTGCCGGAGGCGTTGGCAGCGGCGTGTGGCGCCCTGCCGACGAATGTGCGGACGAAGACGTCGGAGACATGCGGGGCGGAGACGCGGCTCTCCAGGGCGACGCTGCCGGTGATGCCGCGCGACTCGAGTTGGGCGGCGGCGTACGAGTCGTCGGTCAGGGCGTTCTGCCAGAAGCTGCCTACCTTTTCCGCATCGGCGATGGCGGCGACCTGGATCCGCACGTCCGCGGTCTGGCCGGGCGTTACGGCTCCGGTGACGTCGACCGAGCCCCAAGGCCAGGCGACCTTGCCGCACTCGATGCCATTCACGATGACCCTGGCGTCGGTGCAGATCCGGTCGAACCGGAGGCTGATCGCGCGTCCGCGCCATTCGGCCGGGATCGGCGCCTGCCGCTCGTACCAGGCGCTGGCGATGCGCGTGCCATCGTAGAGCTGCCATTGCGGGCCGCCGCCCGGCGCGACGATGCTCGGCTGTTTGCCGCGGCCGCCCTGCCAGTCGCCCGGAACCCGGATGTACCCCCAGCCGAGCTTTGGCGGCGATGCGCCGGCCGCCGGCACGAACCGCCAGATGCCGTCGAGCGACGCCTCGTCCCGCTTCGCGCTGACCGGCCGCGGGTCGATCCGGCCCCAGTTCAGGCGGGCGCCGGCGGGAAGCACGGCATCGGCCAGCCGAGCGGCGGCGCGCAGATGGGGGGTCACGACGAGGTCGGCGATCTCGAACACGCCGGTGCTGTAGAACATCGCCGGCTGGATATTGAGCCGGGTCGCTCCCGCCGGGACCTTGAGATCGACGATGCGGGTCACCCAGCCGGTGTCCTGCCGCAGCTCCGGCACCTCCGGCGGGTAGCCGAAGGAGCCACCCTCGAAGACGAGCGCGACGCGCGCATCGTGCCAGCCCTCCTTGCCGACCTTCAGATTGGAGGCGCGCAACCGCACCGAGACGGTGAGCGACTCGATCTCCGGGCTCATCCGCACGAAGGCGTGCACGTAGTCGAGCTGGCGGGACGGGTCGCGGTTCTCGATGCGAAGCCAGTGCTTCCCGCCCTCGGAGACGACGCGGAACTCCTGGTTGTTGGGGACGTTGAAGCCGTCCGCGCTGCCCGTGTTGGCGCCCGGGTTCACGAAGTCTCCCTGCGGCAGCAGATTGAAGGCCGGCTCCGGCCGCGAGCGCTGCGCCGGCGATACTGTGAAGCCGGCCACGGCAAATGACGCCAGAGCAATCAAGAGCAGCAGAAGCGCGCAGCGTCGCGTCATCGGTGGGACTCCTTCGGCCAATCCGCGGCCACGTGTTCGGCCGGCGGACGCGCGGACCAGGCGGCGGGTCTGGCCGGTACCTGGAATGTACGCCAGAGGCGGGAGGCGATTCCTGCGTTGGCCGCGATTCCGTTTCGCGGTCCGGCCAATGGAGCGAGTAGATGTGGCGAGATGGCGGGAGGGGCCCCGGCGTTTCCGGGATTGGCGGCCAGGGAGGGCGGGTCAATTTGACTTTGACGCGAATCCCAGGGGGTTTTGGCCAAATGTCACGTTAAGAACTGCTGGGGCACGCGCAGACCGGTGCCTGGCCGCGTCTTCGCTTGCGGTTTGCCGGCCGCAACGAAGAACATCCGAGTCTCGTGCTGGCTCCGGCTGCCGGGCAGCATAATCAGGCTGAAGAGGAACGCGCGCCGACAATTCGCGTGTACGTGCGGTGACAACCGTGCCAGACCTCCCGGGGCGTAGGGAATCTCATGGAGATTCGGGTCAGCTGGCGCTGGTTTGGTATACTGAAGTATGGACACCGTAACCGTCGACGATATGCAACGTAATCTGCTCGCCTATCTAGAACGGGTGGAGGCTGGCGAGACGCTGCCCGTCACAAAGGCCGGCAAGCCCCTTGCCGAGATCAAACCCGTGACGCAGTCTAGCTCGAAGCAGCGGCCTTTTGGGCTGTGCCGAGGCGAGCTCGCAACTCCCGACGATTTCGATGCGCTGCTGTCCGATGCCGTTATTGAGGATTTTGAGGCGCCTTGACAAGAACGGAGTCCCTGGTGGAAGACACGATCGCGAGGTACAAGCGGCAGACGAAAGAGTCGCTGCACTACTTCATGAATACGCTCAGCTTTGTTCCGGCGGACAAGGTGACGTGGAGCCCGACGCCGACGGCCAAGTCCACGCTGCAGATCGTGGCGCACTGCGCCGGCTACAGCGGCCTGTTCGCCGAGATCCTCCGGACCGGCAGGTTCCCGTGCAGCGGCGATGAGTTCCGCCGCCGGGCCAATGATGCAATCGCCAGCATCACCACTCTGGACGAGGCGAAGGCGGTGCTGGAGAAGGGCATCGCCGACTCGCTGGAGGCGCTCGACACCGTCAAGCCGGAGCAGATCGACGGAGTGATCGATTCGCCGCAGGGGCCGACTCCGTTCATCTTCTTCCTGGGGCTTCCAGGAGGACACATCGACGGCCACGCGACGCAGATCGACTATCTGCAGACCTGCTGGGACGACCAGGAGGTCCACTTCTAGCCTGGCGCCCGCCGAGCGCGTGGCCTATCCTGCGCCGCCGTCCGGACAACCATCCTGGCCAAGAGCAGGAGTCCTCCGCCAATCCCGCCATGACAAAAGCAGATTCAATACAGTTCGAAGCGAACCTGATCGTGCTCAAGGAGCATCTCATTCTGCGTCTGCCGGAAGATGCGAGCGGCAGGCTGTCGTCGCGGGGACAGGTGGCCGTGCGCGGAACGATCAACGGCCGCGAGCTGCGGACGGTACTGGAGCCGGACGGGAAATTCGGGCACTGGATGCGAATCGAGCCCGGCTTGCGGGATGGCCTGGGCCTCCGCGCGGGCGACAGGGCCGCGCTTCAGCTCGAAGCCGCCGACGATTGGCCGGAACCCGAGGTGCCGCAAGACATTGCGACGGCTCTGAGCGCCGCTCCTGAGAACGTGAGGGACAAATGGATGGACATCACGCCCATGGCGCGCTGGGAGTGGGTTCGCTGGATCAACGAGACCCGCAATCCGGATACCCGCGCGATCCGCATTGAAAAGACGATATCCAAGCTGAGCGGCAAGCACCGGCGCCCATGCTGCTTCAACCTGGCCGCCTGCACGGACCCGGAGCTTTCGAGAAGCGGCAGGCTGATGGACCCGGCCCGTGCCGGCGGACCGAAGAGCCCATCGTGATTACTAAGCGCGGCGGCGCACACCGGCGTCCGGCGGAGACCGCGCTGTGCGATGACGGGAATGTCTTCGCTCTGGGCCCTTTGGCGCGCGATGACGGGAACGTATTTGCTCTGGGGCCCTCGGCGCGCGATGACGCGAACGTCTTCGCTCTGGGGCCTTCGGCCAAATGCCCCTCCGGGGCATACGATTCGCAGGCCGTGCTGCGCCGTGCTGCTGCGGGTGGACGCTCGGGCCGTGGCCGAACGACCCTCAGGGCACGTACAAGACTTGTTCGCGCGGTATTCGGGCTTCTTCTACTCCTTGCAACGACCGCCCTCGTGGCGCGCGGGCAGGCTAGGAATGCAGATAGTGCGCGCCCCCTGACCCCCGATTCCAGGGGAACCGGCCCGCGGAAAGTACTCCTTCTCCCCCACGATTATGGGTTGGGGGGCGCATTCCGCACTAACAGCACGCTGTCCAAGCGGCCGGACGGGAGCAGGATGACGGACCCACCGATGCGTATCGAATCCGACACGGCAGGCGGGTGGCGGAAGTATCCCGGGAACCCGGTGCTGGGCGGCCGGCTGGGAACTTGCTTCGATGCCGTCGTGCTGAAAGAGCGCGGCCGCTTCCGGATGTGGTTCTCGTGGCGACCGCGGAAGAGCATCGCCTATACTGAGAGCGCAGACGGGATCCACTGGCAGGAGCCGGTGATTGCGCTGGCCCCGCAGGCCGGAAGCGGCTGGGAGGAGGACGTAAACCGGCCCTCGGTGGTGCATCGCGGCAAGTGGTACGAGATGTGGTACACCGGCCAGGCGCATGGCCGTTCCGCGATCGGATACGCCGACAGCTCGGACGGCGTGAAGTTCGAGCGCAAAGCGGATCAGCCCGTCTTGCGGTCCGACGTCGCGTGGGAGAAGGGCGCGGCGATGTGCCCGCACGTGCTCTGGGACGGCATGTCGGGCTCCTACCGGATGTGGTACTCGGCGGGAGACCAGTACGAGCCGGACAGCATCGGATACGCCGAGAGCACGGACGGCCGCCAGTGGACCAAGAGCGCGGCCAACCCGATCTTCACGCCGGACAGATCGCGGCTCTGGGAGAGCCACAAGGTGACGGCCTGCCACGTGATGCGGGAGGGCGCCGGTTACCTGATGTTCTACATCGGCTTCCAGGACGAGAACCGCGCGCAGATCGGCATGGCGCGGTCGAAGGACGGCCTGCACTGGGAGCGCTTCGACGCCAATCCCATAGTCCGGCCGGGCGCCGATGCCTGGGACGCGGACGCGGTCTATAAGCCGACGGTCGTGCGCGATGGCGGGCGCTGGCTGCTCTGGTACAACGGGCGCCGCGGCGGGACGGAGCAGATCGGGCTGGCAGTGCACGACGGGGCCGACCTCTGGAAGTAACAGAATCGATCGCACAGCGTATCCGCTAGATGCTGCGATTACGGCCGTAGGCTATCCGAATTCGAGGCCGTCTGCGCCTGAGCATGCCCCGCCAGTACCGGCGATACTCGGAAGTAGTCGAAGTCCGCAAACCCACCGGGGCTCTTCGCCGCAAAGTTGAACAGCGCGAAGCGATAGCCCATAAAGTGCGGGAGCGTATAGGCCATCTTCAGCGGCTGCCCGATCGGCTGCCAGGCCTTTCCGTCCAGGCTGAAGAAAAACGCAGCCCGGTCGCGGCGGTTCTCGAAGTCGCAATCCGCCCTCAGGAGCACCCTCTTCCGGCCCAGGGGAACGGCCTGCTTCGTTTCGGCAGCGCCCGATTCCGCGCTCACCATCACGATCGTGGGCGCGCCCGCCTCGATCCGGACTCCGACGAATCCATACTTGCGCTGCAGCAGGCCGAGCCCGGCGCAGTCGCCCTCCCTCATTCCGCTCACATCGAGGGCAACACTGCCGGAGCAGGAAGGACCGAATGTCCGCTGCGTCAGCGTGTTGCGGGCCGACAGGAGGTCCGCGTCGATACGGCCGGTCCGCAGGCGAAGGAAGCCGGGCCGCTCCGTTACAGACCAGAGGCGGCCATCCGGATTGTGGTTCCACTGCCATACGAGGGGCAGAGCGGGCTGTCCGGGCCGGCGATTGAACTCATCCGACGCAACGATGGCCGGCACGTCCGGCTTCCGCGCGCGCAGGCCGAGCGTCGCCGGCGCCTTGCCGTCCACTCCCAGGATTGGCCATCCATCGGCCCACTTCATCGGGACCAGCCAGGGCGTACGGCCAACCGCGCCGTGGTCCTGGAAGAGGACCGCGGACCAGTCGCCTTTCGGGGTGTCGACGATCCCGCCCTGCGCGACGCCCTGGTCCTGGAGCGCGACGCGGCCCTCCCACGGCCCGGTCAGGCTGTCCGCGCGGAACACGAGCTCCGTACGCACTCCGCCGCGAGGCCACGTGATCATGAAGAGGTAGTAGCGGCCGTGGACCTTGTAGAGCTGGGAGCCCTCCGCCGGGAGCCCGGCGTTGGGGCCGGCGACGCGCGTGGCGTTCGGGATGATCACCTGGTCTATGCCGCCGGGCTTGATTCCTGAGACGTCGGGCATCAGCTCGGTAAGATGGACTGCGCCTGCGCCGTGGACCATGTAGACGCGGCCGTCATCGTCGAAGAAGAGGGAGTGGTCGTGGAGCGCCGGCCGGAACGCCGTCTCCTGCCAGGGTCCGCGCTCGATGTCCCTGGTGCGATAGATGTGCGTCTTGCCGGTGGAGTGCGAGAAGGTCGAGACGAAGTACACGCCGTCGTGGAATCGCAGGCTGGACGCCCAGGAGCCCTGCCCGTAGGCGTTCTTCCCGTTCTCGAGGTTGAGGGCGTCGTTGTCCTCGAGCGTCCGATATGCGTAGCCGACGAGCTGCCAGCTTACCAGGTCTCTCGACTTCATTATCGGAAGGCCGGGAGCCATGTGCATGGTGGTGCTGCTCATGTAGTAGGTGCTGCCGACGCGGATGACCGAAGGATCTGGCACGTCGGCCCAGACGATGGGGTTCATAACGGCTTCCCGCTCCGCGGACGACGTGTCGAGTGCGAGCGCCGGAAGGAGCGCCAGTCCCAGTGCGACCAGTGGTACCAGAGTCCGAATCATTCAGGCGCTCCCCGCGGGCGGCGGGGCCGCCCTTGTTGTAGGATGGAGCGGCCCCGGCATATTGCGGCTCAGCGGCCTACTTGAACAGGCGCTGGAGGAAGTAGTAGAGGTTGTTGCGCCAGTGCGTCGGGTCGTGGGCGTGGCCGTCCACGTTCCAGACGTGCGGAACGCCCTTCTCCTTCAGGTAGGCGTGGACGCCCTGGCTGATGCGAATCAGCCCATCCTTGCTGCCGGAGGATAGGTAGAGCAGCTTCAGCTTCTCCTTCGCCGCCGCGGGATCGGTCAGGAGCTGAGCCGGAGACTTCGTGTTGGGCGCGGACGAGAAGCCTCCCACCCAGGCGAAGGTGTCGAGATGCGCCAGTCCGAAGTTGAGCGACTGGCCGCCGCCCATGGAGAGGCCGGCGATGGCGCGATGCTCCCGGTCCGCCTGCACCGAGTAGTGGCTCTCCATAAACGGAATCACGTCCTGCAGCAGGTCCTGCTCGAATGCCGCGAAGGCGGGCGCGGTGGCGTAGGCGTTGGGACCCGGCCGGTCGTCCTTTTGGGCGCGACCATTCGGCATTACGATGATCATCAGGACGGCCTTGCCGTCCGCCAGGAGGTCGTCCAGCATCTGATCGGGTTTGGCGAACCGCTCCCACTCCGTCTCGTCGCCGCCGATGCCGTGCAGGAGATAGAGCACCGGGTACTTCTTGTCGGTCGAGTAGCCCGGCGGCGTGTAGACGTTCATCTTCCGCTTCGCGCCGACGGACTTCGAATCGTACTCGACCATTTCGAGCTTGCCGTGTGGGATGTCGGCGCGCGCCGCGTTGATGTCGTCCTTCGGCTCCGGGAATGCCTGCACGTCGTCCGGGTTCAGCACGATGGGGCCGCCGAATCCGCCGCCCGGCCGCCGGCCGCCCCCCGCGCCGCCGCCATTCTGGGCCGGGACGGCGGCGACGCTCGCCTGCGCGCGGAAGAGCATGGGGGCGAACTCGTGCAGGGACCGCCGCCAGGTGAGCCACTCGTGGTCGGTTCCGGGCGATTCGTAGAAGGCGGTCTTGATGCCCGCCTTGTCCAGCGCATCGCGGAATCCGCGCACGCCGTCCTGCATGCGCTGGGCCTCGGCCGTACCTACGGAGAGGAAGAGCACGTGCATGCGCTGGTTGAATGCCGTCGGGTCCGCCATGACTCCGCCGAACGCTGTCTTCGCGTCGAAGGGCGCGCCTCCGAAGCCGCCGCCGCCTCCGCTGAATCCGCCGATGCTGGAGAAGAGATCGGTGTGCTTGAGCCCGATCGTGTACGCCTGCATACCGCCCATGGAGAGGCCGGCGAGCGCGCGGTGGTCGCGATCGGGGATGGTCCGGAACGCGGAATCGATGTAGGGGATCAGGTCCTTGGACACCACATCCTCAAAGGCGCTGAACATGCGGTTGAGGTTCGGCGGGCCCTGGCCGGGCCGCGGCGGGCCGCCGGGCGCCTGCGCCTCGCCGGCGCGCGTGGCGTAGCCCTTCTCCATCACCACGAGCATCGGCACGGCTTTGCGCTCGGCGATCAGGTTGTCCATGATGAACGCGGCGCGGCCCTGCGTCGGCCAGCCGCGCTCGTCCTCGGCCCCACCGTGCTGCAGGTAGAGGACGGGATACCGGGCGTCGCGGTCGGAGTCGTAGCCGGGCGGGCAGTAGACGTAGACGCGGCGCCAGCTGCCGGTGGTCGCCGACTTATACCAGCGCTCGCGCACGTCGCCGTGCGGCACGTCCCGGGGCAGATAGTAGTCGACGCCCTTTTCGGGGATCTCGATCCCGCTCGCGTCCTTGCCGGTGCCGAAGAAGGTCTCGCTGGAGGGATCGTTCACCTCCGCGCCGTCGATGAATACACGATAGTAGTGGAAGCCCGGCGTCACCGGCTCCGTGGTCGCCGTCCAGAAGCCGGCCTCGTCTTTCGTGGCGGGATAGCGCTTCGGAGTGAAGAAGGCGAACTCCACCTTCTGCGCGTCCGGCGCCTTGATCCGAAAGATCGCGCGCCCGTCAGGAGTGACTCGCGGGTACTGCGCGCCCTGGACATTGGTGGGCGCCGGCACGGTGTCGGGCGGGAGCGGCGGCGGCGCCTGGCCAGCCTGCGTGAGCAGCAGCGCCATCACGAGCGAGACGATGTGCATGGTCAAGCCTCCAATCGTTGGGAATGGCCGTCATTTCACGGCCCGTGCCGCCTTGACGACGGCGTCGAATGCCGGCCCGGGATGCCCGGCCGGTCGCGGACTACAGTCTTCGTTGCAGGGCCTATTCCCGGCGTGGGCGCGCGCAGGTCTCGCCCTCCAGCAGGACCTCCGGGATAGCCCGCGACGGGAGCGGCCGGTCCGGGCTCTCGATCTTCTCCATCAGCTGGGCCACTGCGCCCTCGCCGACCTCGCGCATCACGTTGCTGACCGTATGGACGGGGAGGAAGCAGCATTCGTCGGCCCGGTTGTGAAACTGAATGAGCGACAGGTCCCGCGGAATCCGCAGCCCCAATGTCAGCGCGGCGCGAACGACCGCCATCGATTCGGTGAGCTCGTACGCCACCACGGCCGTCGGACGCTCCGGGCCCTCCAGCAGCCGGATTGCCGCCTCGACCCGCGCGTCCGTGCCGGGTTCTCCGTCCGCCCGCCAATCGATGGGCAGCAGGTGCAGCCGCGGCGCGCGTCCCGCATCCTTCATCGCGTTCTCGTAGCCGGCCCGGCGATCGTATTCGCTGTAGTGCGGCCTGCGCCGTGGCGCCGTCTCGACGTACCCGATTCGCTCGTGGCCGAGCCGGAGCAGGTGCTCGGTGGCAAGGGCGCCGCCCGCCAGGTCGTCGGGATAGACGGCGTCGAACTCCTGCCTCGAGTTGAGGAAGACCGCCGGGATCCGGAGCTCCAGAATCCGGTCCAGGAAGGGGGCGGGCGCGAAGCCGTGACGGTTCACGAACACGCCCTCCACCGCGAGCTCGCGCATCGTGTGCGCCACGTAATTCTCGCCGCTTGCGTCGACGTTGGGCACGTGCGTCAGCATGAGGCGCACGTCGCGGGCCGCCATCGCGGTGGTAAGGCCATACAGCAGCTCCGGCGGCAGATACTCGCCGAGCTGCGACTGAATCAGCGCCACGCTCCCGAATCTGCCCGCCCGGACGGCCCGCGCCGAGGCGTTTGGCCGGTAGCCGAGCTCGCGGGCGGCCTCCAGGACCTGCTTCTGGGTCTCCGGCCGGATGCGCTGCTCCGTGCCGCGCCCGTTCAGGACATGCGTAATCGTCGCCCTCGACAGCCCCATGTGGGCCGCGATGGTCGCGATGGTCGGGTGTCCGGAGCGCGCTCCGGCAGTGGGGCGCCTAAGGGTCAAGATCGGAGTCGCCTTTTGCATACGCCTGCTATTTCGTGATAGCACCATCATAACATGCCGGGCTGAGTGTTGTCAACAGATGTGTTTCTCGTTTGTGAGAGGAGCTCTGCCAGGGCGTAACGGTGGTGAGCGGCGGCGCGGCGGCGATCGATTCGTCGGCGCACCGGGGCGCGGTTACCGTGCTGTACTGTGCCGGGAGTGACGTCCCAGTGCGTATGAACATACCGGATAGCGCTGCACCGTAACGGTATAATAGAGCCATGGACCGTCGAAGGAGATTTGGCGATGCCCCATCCAAGATACAGCAGTAAGGAGATAACCCGCCGCGGCAAGGAGCTCTACGAGCAGCGAATTCGCCCTCTAGTTGAGACGGAGGAGAACGTCGGGAAGATTGTCTCGATCGATATTGAGACCGGTGACTATGAAGTCGGAGAGGATCTGCTTTCGACAGGAGACCGGTTGTTCGCGCGGCACCCTGGAGCGGCGCTCTACGGCGCGCGTATTGGCTACAACGCCGTTTATGCGGTCGGCGGGTCTCCGGCGCGGTCCTCTCCATGATCACGGGAACGGTCGTCGACTTACGGGTGTTGGTCGGCGTTGCTCTGCGATCGCCAGATCAGCCGGACATTGTCGTAGAATGCGTTGTGGACACGGGATTCGAAGGCGCGCTTGCTCTCCCGGCAGACGCGGTCGCCGCGCTCGCTCTCCCATTTTACCAGGGCATCTTTGCCAACCTGGCCGACAACAGCGATGTCAGCGTGGATGCATATCGCGCGACCGTCGTCTGGAAAGGGCAGGAACTGGACGTGGCAGTTCTGGCGATGGGGCGTCGCCCTCTCGTCGGCACCGCATTGTTGGCCGGGAACGAATTGGTCGCTCAGTTTGTGGACAACGGCCTGGTGACAGTCGATGATGTTTAGGTTGTTATTCACTGTGTGACGCAGCGTTGAGCAACCAACCAACACGTCACTCAGAATAACGTTGCAGCATCTCTATGGCAGACCTAACAACCCCTGATCCCGCCGAACCCGCGCCCGACGCCCTGCCCCACTGGCTGCGCCTGGCCAACCTGCCGTTCTCCACGAAGCTCGTCACGGCGCTGCTAGACGCATTTGGCGGCGACTCGGCGGCCATCTTTGCGGCTTCCGACCGCGACCTCGATGCTGTCCCGCTCTTCCAGGCGCGGCACCTCGTCACGCTCCGCAAGCCGGAGTTCATCGCCACGGAGCGGCAGCTCGCCTGGTTCGAGAAGTACGGCGTCCGCCTCATCCTGCCGTCGCACCCGGAGTACCCGCAGGCGCTCTGCACCATCCTCGACACGCCGCCGTTCCTCTTTGTGCGGGGCTCGCTCGCGGAGGTGAAGAACAGCGCCGTCGGCATCGTGGGCTCGCGGCGGGCGACGCCCTACGGCAGGGCGGTGGCCGAGCGGTTCGGCCGTGAGCTGGCGGCCCGCGGCGTGACGGTGGTGAGCGGCGGCGCGGTGGGGATCGACTCCGCGGCGCACCGGGGCGTGGTTACCGTCGGCGGACGCACCGTGGCTGTGCTCGGCTGTGGGCTGGACGTCGACTATCCCCGCGATAACCGCGAGCTGTTCGAGAAGATCGTGGAGAGCGGCGGGGCGCTCGTCTCCGAGTACTCGCTCGGCGCGCAGCCGGAAGCGTGGCGCTTCCCGCTGCGGAACAGGATCATCTCCGGCATAAGCCTCGGCGTCCTGGTGGTCGAGGCGCCGCAGCGCAGCGGGGCGCTGATCACCGCGCAATACGCCGCGGAGCACGGCCGCACGCTGATGACCGTTCCTGGCAACATCGATCGGCCATCCTCTGTCGGCTCCAACGAGCTGCTCCGGCTCGGCGCGGCCCCGGTGCTGCAGACTGACGACATCCTTGAAGCCGTCGGCCTTATCACGCTCCGCGCCCGGCCGGACCCGCAGACGGCGCTGGACCTTCGCGAGCCGCCGGCCCGGTCGCCCGGCGCGGGGGCGGCCGGCGCGCGGCCTGCCGAGGCCCCGCCGGCCGCGCCGAAGGTGAGCTTCCCTGCCCTGCCGGAGAAGCAGCAGAAGCTCCTCCAGATCCTCTCGCAGACGCCCCAGCACATCGACGCGCTCGCCCAACAGTGCGGCGTGACCGCCAGCGAGGCGGGCGTGGAGATGACCTTCCTCGAGCTCGACGGCCTCGTCCGCCGCCTGCCGGGCAATACCTATATCCGCACGTTCTAACAGCCCGTTTGGCACTCCCTGGCCTCTCAACTATGCTGTTGGCGATCGACGTCGCGGCTGCGCGTCGGAGAGGCGGAATCGGATCTGAACGAGATTACACTGCTCGACAGGATACTGCCCGCCCTCGACACGCTTGAGCCCGATGAGCGCCGTGGGGGCGACGAAGCAATCGATGGGCTGATGGCCGTGCAGGAGACTGATGACTTAGTGTCCGGGCGTGGTAAGGAGTTCTACGGCGGTATCGAGCACCTCGTCGCGGCCTGCCGAGATACCGCGAATGGTCGGCGCGACGCGAACGTTTGGCTGGATTCCGAGCCGCTGGAGCTGCCGTCCATCTGCGTGCCGGACTTCGTGACCGGAGAAGTTGACCAGAATATTGCCCGGCAGAACAAGCGTGGTCACGTCGCCGTTCGCGCCATTCGTCGGTGTGCCGATAAAAGTAACATCTGTCGCCGCTTCGAAGAAGAGGCACGTGTGCTCGGCCTGACTCATCGCCCGTTCGTCGATCAACATAACGATTCGTCCCGTGTAGGGGGCGCCGGTCGCCGCAGGGAGCTTTTGCGCGAACGTGAATTGGCTTCCATCCGCGTAATCCGGGTCGCCCAGGTTTTTCGCTTCCCAAATCGGCCGTGAGAATAGGGCGCCGACAACGTCCTTTTTCCTGGTGAGGCGGGGCGCGATCGCCCAGGCCGTTCCGTTCGGGTAGCCGCGCATATCGAAGATGGTTGCCGGCGTGCTCTTGATCGTCTCGAACATCTTATCGACGTCCGGGAGCGAGAGACGCGCCAGATCGACATAGCCGAAGCCGCGCGGCAATACCTGCACGACGGGTCCTGTCCGCTCCTGCGCCCTGTAGTAGTCAGGGGCGTTCGCGCTCAGGGTGCGCGCAACATCGATCTCTCGCTTTTTCCCATCGATATCGCGCAGCTTCAGCCTGCATCTGCTGTCCTTCTCTCCAGCCAACAGCGCGACGTCGACTCGTGCCTCCAGAGCCTGCGCTGTCGAGGCGCAAACGAGCCGGCCAACCGACGCCCTCCGTCTCGCTACGGCATCGCCGTCGATCTCCTCAATGACGTCGCCCGCGCGGATCGCGCACTTTGGATCGATTACTTTCGTTACGACCGTCTGGTTCTCGATCATCCGGACAGCGAACGGCGGCAGGAACCCGCCCTCTCGCGCCTGGATTTCCGGGATCCCGCTAACGAATCCGTGTGAATCGTGGATCTCGGTGACCAGCTCCATTACGGTCGTCTCGTAATCGAGCGCGCTCCTGTTGGCCTCGAATTTGGGTATATACCGGGCCAAGACCGTGTTCCACGAATCGCCGATCAGATGCTTGTAAGGATAGAAGTAGTCGATGACGGCCCAAAACCGAAAGAGCGCGAGCAGGCGATACTCCTTGGCTGGAAACGCCATTGCCGGGTACGGATCGTCCTTGCAGCTCCTCGGCGCGGTGGTTAAGGCGCTCCTGGTCGCCCTTCGGGGAAGTGAAGGGGCACGCAGCAGCGCGACGGCCAGTTTTTCGACGGCGGCCGGTCTGGCAGCGGCCTCCACGACCTTATCGGGCTGAAATCCGATGGAGCCGTCCGGGTTGACGTTCTCGGTAGTCCGCAGGTGCAGGATGACGTCTTCGGGCAGCTTGATGTTGGCGGACAGTACGCCGATCTCCGGTGTGACCCGGCCTTCCTGCACGACCGCAGCCTTCCCGGCGCCCTGCAGCCCGCTCAGTACGTTCGCGACGTCTGGCGTCCGGCCGCTTATCAGGACCATCGTGGGCGGCATGGGACGGCGGCTCATCGCGTCGATCACATCCGGCGCGGTGATAACAGACCCGGAGTAGTAGCCGGCGGAGGCGCCGCCATCCTGGCGGGCATAGCCATTATGGACCCGGTATCGCATGGCTCCCAGGGTCACCGGCCGATCGGAGAGCTTTGCGACAAGCCCGCGGAAGTACATGTCGAAATAGAACCGCGCTCCCTCGCTGTCCGCGCCTTCACGGCAGTCGATCACGACCGACTTCGCCGCGGATACTTCCGAGGAGACCTGGGTCCAGAGCTGGTACCCTTTCGCGGCGTCGGCGTCCGCCGCGTCGGCGATCGCCGCCAGGTCCACGATGATGGCGCCGCCGGCATGTCGCACGGGCGCGTTTGCGTCTTT
>Ga0070735_10002468_pt1 | contig 16751 bp, 17 predicted proteins | sample Coa_R1_FD_66443 | JGI IMG/M metagenome (GOLD analysis project Ga0070735, IMG submission 66443) | Surface soil microbial communities from Centralia Pennsylvania, which are recovering from an underground coalmine fire - Coalmine... | ecosystem: Environmental > Terrestrial > Soil > Unclassified ... | reverse complement strand
TTCGCGCCGGTCATTCTCGGCAATGCGATCGAGGGCGAGGCGCGCGAATGCGGCATTGTTCATGCCGGGATCGCGCGGCAATGCGCCGATTACGGCCAACCCGCCGCGCCGCCTTGCGCGGTCATTTCCGGCGGCGAGACGACGGTGACGGTGCGCGGCAAAGGCCGCGGCGGCCGCAACGCCGAATTCCTGCTGAGTCTCGCCGTCGCGCTCGACGGCCATCTCGGAATCTCGGCCCTCGCCGCCGATACGGACGGGATCGACGGCAGCGAAGACAATGCCGGCGCGATCATCGGCCCGGATACATTGGCGCGCGCCGCCCGCCTCGGCCTGGATCTGAAGGCGATGCTCGCCGACAATGACGCCTACACCGCCTTTTCCGCGCTCGGCGATCTGCTGATCACCGGGCCGACGCGGACCAATGTCAACGACTTCAGGGCGATCTTGGCGGTAAAGGAAGAACCTGCGGCTTGACGCCGCCCGCCTCGGGGCCGAACGCCGAACCTCCTCCAGAGGCGCGCTACTGATTGCTTTGCGGATTCGTCGTCTGCGCGTTCCCCTCGCCCGACGTGGCGCCGCTGACGCCGTTATTCGGGTTGGTTCCGTTCGACCCGTTGCCCATCCGCTGGCTGCCGCTCGACCTATGGCGTGTATAGCGCCGGTAGTGATGATGATGGCGCATACGATGCGTCATATGCATTTTTGGGGCCGTCGCCGCCGCGTTGTTCTCCGGCGCGTTGCCTTCCTCGTTCGCCTGCGCGAAGGCTGCGGCCGAGACCGTCAGCGCGACCGCCGTCGCCGTGATCCTCAAGAGAGATAGTGTGGGCATGAAAGCCTCCGTCTCGATCGCCTGACAAAGCCTTGCGGGCCGCTTTGTTCCATCGGCTGGTCCCCAATCCGCAAAGAGCGGGGAAAGCGGGGACGTTGCGGCCCCGGCGGGGCCGCCTCGCCGAGAAGCGCTAGGCCAATTCCGGATAGCCGAGCGCGACGGCGCCGCGTTCGATCTCGGCGATCTTCCGGTAAGCCGTCTCGTCCAGAATGGCCGCGCCTTTCAGGCCGAGGGCCTCGCGCGCCTCGGCGAGACCTGGATCGTTCAGGGCCGCATAGAGCGCGACGCGGACCGCGGCCGCCAGCGGCTCGCCGAGGGCCGCGCTGATGACGAATGGCAGGCCCGGCGAGGCTTGGCTGCGGGCGATGACGACGACTTTCTCGGCAAGGTCCGGCCGGCCGCGGCGCAGCAGGCCATAGGTGACGCAATCGATCGCGGCGATGTCGGCGACCCCTTCCGCGACCGCTTCGAGGCTCGCCGCATGCGAGCCGGTGACGAGCGCCTGGCTGAACATCGGCCGGCCGCGCGCGAGCGGCGCGATCAGCGCGCGAAACAGGTTCATGCCGGTATTGCTGTCGCGCGCGTTGAGGGCGGCTCTCGCCCCCTGGAAGCCGGCGAGGCTGCGGCCGCGGCTCCCGGCGCGGGCGATGACGAAGCTGCAATGGTTCGGGCCTTCGCAGCCTTCGAAAGAATAGATCGGCGTCGCCAGCAGGCTCACGCGATCGCGCAACGCCGTGACGAAAGGATAGCCGCAAGTTTGGCCGAAGACGAGGCGCGGATTGGCCCAAACTTCGCATGGCTCAGAGCGATCGAGCGCGACCGGCGCGTCGATTCCGGCGGCGCGAAGCGAGCCGCCGATCGCCGCCCATAGGCGCCGATTGGCCTCGGCGAGAAAGGGGAAGTCATACATGCCCAAGGAGGCGACAAGCGCATCCATCGATAATCCGCTCCGAATCGAGGGAGGGCCGCCGCGCGGCGCTTCGCTATAGCGCGCCAGCCTCGCGCCGTCATCGTCACGGCGGCGCGCCGTCATTGCGAGCGACGCGAAGCAATCCATTCATAGGACGCGGCGCTCAATGAATGGATTTCGTCGCTGCGCCCCTCGCAATGGCGGAGTTCCTACGCCGCCCTGCTCGCGCCGTCCTCGCCCTGCAAGGGATGCAGCGTCTGGTCGTGCGGGCGCAGCAGATAGCGGCGCAGCACGTCGAAATAGGTCACATAAAGCAGCCCGCCATTGCGCTCGATCAGGGCCGCGCGATTGGCGGCGTACCAGCCCGGCAGCTTGTACCAAGGCATCGCCGGGCGCATGTGATGGGCGAGATGAAGATTGTTGAACAAGAAGAGCGGCCCGAGCAGCCATGAGCGCTCGACGATCGCGGTGCGCCGCTCGACCAGGCTTTCGGCGCGATGCTCGGCGAAGGAGCGCACCAAGGCCAGCGACGTGCCGGCATAGGCGAAGCAAAGGACGTATTCGACGATCGGCATTTTGCAGACGCCGACGACCCAGGCGAGGACGGCCGCCATTTCGGCGAGGTGCAAAGCGACGTCGCGGAGCGCCCGCTTTTCGCCACGCGTCAGGCGCTGGATCTCGCGCTGCCACAGTTTAGCGCAAGACCAGGCGGGACCGATGACCATCCGGCCGAGCAGCGTCGCCTGCAAGCGCACGAGCGCGCGCCCTATTGGCCCAAGCGCGTCCCAATCCTCCTGACGCCAGTAGAAGGATTCCGGATCGTCGAGCGGATCGGTCAGCCGCTCGTCGCGATGATGGGTCAGATGCGTGTGGCGATAGTCCTCGAAGGGCAGCCACAGCGCCAAGGGCCAGGCGCCGATCAGCGAGTTGAGCCAGCGCAGGCGCGTCGGATGGCCATGGATGATTTCGTGCTGCAGGCTCATATGCCAGGCGACGGTCCAGGCCGCGACCGGCGTCAGCAGCCAGAGCGGCAGGCGGTCATGGAAAAAGGTCGCGCCGAACCACAAGCCGTAGATCAGGATCGCGAGGCCGAGGGTCGGCCATTCGACCCGCCGCGTGCTCTGTGGAAAATCGGCGATTCCCATCTTTGTCGGCGTCCCCAGACGCCTTCAAAAGAATCACCGCGGCGAGAGTCGTGCAATCGGGAAGATATTGGCGGGTCAGAGAAAATTTCGGTTCCGTCGCATAATCATTTGCTGGCGGACGCTTTTACCAGCGGATCAAGGCCGCGCCCCAAGTGAAGCCGCCGCCCATCGCCTCGATCATGACCAGGTCGCCCTTCTTGATGCGGCCGTCGCGGCAGGCGATGTCGAGCGCCAGCGGGATCGAGGCGGCCGAGGTGTTGCCGTGCTGGTCGACAGTCTTGACCACCTTTTCCGGCGCGATGCCAAGCTTTTCGGCCGAAGCGTCGATGATCCGGCGATTGGCCTGATGCGGCACGAACCAGTCGATATCGGCGGCGGTCACATCGGCGGCGGCGAAGGCCGCCTTGATCACGTCGGTGACCATGCCGACCGCGTGGCGGAACACTTCGCGGCCCTCCATCCGCAAATGGCCGACCGTCTGGGTCGAGGACGGGCCGCCATCGACATAGAGCTTGGCGCGATGCGCGCCGTCCGAGCGCAATTGCGCGGTGATGACGCCCGGCGAGCCGAGCCGGCCGTCGCTTTCCTGCGCCTCCAGCACGATCGCGCCGGCGCCGTCGCCGAACAGAACGCAGGTCGTCCGGTCCTTCCAATCGAGAATGCGCGAGAAGGTCTCGGCGCCGATCACCAAAGCGCGCTGATGCGAGCCCGAGCTCAGGAACTTGTCGGCGGTGGCGACGGCGAAGACGAAGCCGGAACAGACCGCTTGCAGGTCGAAAGCGACGCCGTGACGCATGCCGAGATTGGCCTGCACCTGGGTGGCGGCGGCGGGGAACGTATAATCCGGCGTCGACGTCGCGACGATCACGAGGTCGATGTCGGCGCCGGTCAGGCCGGCGTTGGCGAGCGCGGCTTCGGCGGCGCGCGTCGCCAGAATCGAGGTGGTTTCGCCTTCGGCCGCGATATGGCGCTCGCGGATGCCGCTGCGCTGCTGGATCCATTCGTCGCTGGTCTCGACCATGGTCGAGAGCTCGGCGTTGCTCATGATCCGCGCCGGCAGGTAGGAGCCGGTTCCGCGCACGACCGAGCGAAGCGTTTTCAGAGGCGCCGTCAAAATCTTATCCTGGTTGGGCGATCAAGACTCCGCCGCAAGCATGGGCGGAGGTTGGGCGCGCGATTCGTTGGCCTGGGCGATCATATCGCGCGTCTTGCCGAGCAGTTCGTGGCGGACCATGTCGTAGCCAACTTCGATCGCCCCGGCATAGCCCTCGGCGTCGGCGCCGCCATGGCTCTTGATGACGACGCCGTCAAGACCGAGAAAGACGCCGCCATTCACCTTGCTGGGATCGAGCTTGTCGCGCAGCGCCTCGAAAGCGCGGCGCGCGAAAACGTAGCCGATCCGGGCGAAGAAGCTGTGGCGCATCGCGTCACGGATATATTGCGCGATCTGCCGCGCCGTGCCCTCGGCGGTCTTCAGCGCGATATTTCCGGTAAAGCCCTCGGTGACGATCACGTCGACCGTGCCTTTGCCGAGATCGTCGCCCTCAACGAAGCCGCGATAATCGAGATTGGGGAAATTCGCCTCGCGCAGCGCCCGCCCGGCCGCCTTGACCTCTTCGAGGCCCTTGATCTCCTCGACGCCGACATTGAGCAGGCCGACGGTCGGCCGCTCGATATCGAAGACGATCCGGGCCATGGCGGAGCCCATGACCGCAAGGTCGATCAAATGCTGCGCGTCGGCGCCGATCGTCGCGCCGACATCGAGCACAATCGATTCGCCGCGCAAGGTCGGCCACATCGCGGCGATGGCCGGACGATCGATCTGCGGCATGGTCCTGAGGCAGATTTTCGACATCGCCATCAGCGCGCCGGTATTGCCGGCGGAAACCGCGACATCAGCCTCGCCTTTCTTGACCGCGTCGAGCGCCAGCCACATCGAGGAGGAGCGCCGGCCGGCGCGCAGGGCCTGGCTCGGCTTGTCGCTCATCTTCACGGCGACATCGGTGTGAATGATTCGCGTCTTGCGCTTCAAATTGGCGTCGGCCTCGACAAGCGGGCGGATAAGCTTCTCGTCGCCGAAAAACAGATAGCTGACATCCGGCCGGCGGGTTAAAGCGATCGAGGCGGCCGGCGCGACAACTTTCGGTCCGTAATCGCCGCCCATAGCGTCCAGCGCTATGCGGACGTCCTTGTTCATGCCAGCGACCACCCGACCGCGCCTCTCGGAAACGCCCCCGCCCCCCGGCGGCGCGGACAATAACCGCTTCGGCGCGCAACGCAAATGTCGGCCGCAAAGGGTTCACAGCCGTTTCGGCGCAACCCGTTTCGCGACGGATTTCAATGGAATGCCCTGACCAAACGGCCCCTCGCGCCGGCCTCGCGAAAGAAACGCCGCGCTCCGGATCAGGCGTCCTTCTTGCGCTCGGCGAGCACGCTGAACGGCGAGTCGGAAGCGCCGTCGCCGCCCGAGGCTGGCGCTTCGAACGCGGCGCCGGGCTTGCGCGGATAGGGATCGAGATTGAGCGTGAGAAATTCCGACGCGACCGCGCCGAGATCGATCACGCCGTCGACGATCGGATCGGGCTCGTCCTCCTCCCCGACGACCAGCATCGCCTCGGCTTCGCTCGCGGCTGAGTCAGGCCCCGCGGAAGCCTCGCCCGCCGGCGCGAAGCGGAGGTCGATCGGCGCGGAAATGGAGGCGTCGAAGGGCTCCAGGGTCACGACGCAGGTCTGGGTGACTTCGGCGGTGAGTTGGCCGCGGACCAGGATCGTTCCGCCGCCGCCATGCTTGAGGCTGAACGCCGCGCCGAGCGCGGCGACCGCCGGCAGCCCATTGAAGGCGGCCAGGGCCGCGCGCTCGCCGGCATCCGCGTCGATGCGCGTTTCCAGCCCGTCGCGCGGGATGGCCTCGACCCGAACAGGCCTGCTGAAGGGCGGCGTCATGGCTGGGCCGCCGAGGGCTCCGGAAAGGCGATGCGGCCGGCCGCGAAATCTTCGAGGCCGAGGCGATCGAGCGCGGCCGCGCAATCGCGCGCAAAGCGCGCCAGAGCCGGCGCGTACGGGGCCTCGGCGAGGCTCGCCGCGCCATAGACGTTGCGCGCGAGCGCCTCCGCCAGGCGGTCGTTTCCGGGCGCCGCCAACCCCTCCGCATAGGCCTTGTTCCGGCCGTAGAAAGCTTCGGCCATCCGCTTCATCCGCTTGGGGATCGAAGTGTCGCCGACGCCGATCTCGCGCAAGGCGACATCAAAGTGGCGAAAGAGGCAATCCGCCAAATCCTGCGCGATTTCGTCGCCCAGGCCGGATATGGCGTGGAGCCGGCGCAAGATAAGGCCGGCATGCAATGCGATCATCTCGAACCGTCCATCCAGCGTGTCGGGGGCGTGAAAATCGGCATAAAGCGCCGGCCGGCGCGCCGCCGCCACGATCTCGCCGTGAAGTTGCTCGATCAGATCGCGGTTGGCGCGCCGGGCGCGCCATCTCGCAAGGACCATGTCGCCGCCGCCTTGCATTTGAGGAGCGCCTTGGGTTAGGCATCGCGGCGCGCAAGCGCAAGCAAAAAGCGCGGGGAATCGGAGAAGCTTTGATGGGGAGTTCAGGGGCCTTGCGGACCGGCGCCGCGCGCGTTCTGTGCGTCCTGTCGCTCGCGACCAGCCTTTGCGGCTGCCTCGGCTATGACGGCGATTTCGACCGGGGCTACCAGATCGACGAGAAGACCTATTCCCAGGTCAAAATCGGCGCGACGACCAAGCAGGAAGTGCTCAGCCTGATGGGAACGCCTTCGACCACCTCCACGGTCGGCGGCGACGCCTGGTACTATATCGGCCAGAAGATGCATCGGGCGCTGGCTTTCATGCCGGTCAAGATGGAGGACCAGAACGTCCTCGCCATCTATTTCGCGCCGAAGACCGGCAAGGTCGAGCGCATCGCCAATTATGGCTTGAAGGACGGCGAGATTTTCGACTTCGTCTCGCGCACGACGCCGACCGGCGGCCAGGAGCCGAGCTTCCTGCGCAACATGTTCAACAATTTGTTCCGGTTCTCGTAAGAAGGGCGCCGCCGTTGCGAGGAGCGCAGCGACGACGCAGTCCGCTCATAAGTCTGTACCTACGAGTGGATTGCTTCGCTTCGCTCGCAATGACGATCGTCTACCTTAGAGCAGGTTCGAGGAGCCGGTTTCGACGATTTCGACTGGATCGCCGACCTGCAGCGCGCCGACATCGTCGGGAATCGCGTTCTGGCCGAAAATGATCCCGCCATTGGCGGCGCGGTGAAAGGCGCCGAGCGTGCGGATCGGCTCGTTTCCATCGAGCGCTTCGCCGGTTAAAGGATCGAGCGTCGGAACGGCGCAGCGCGAGCAGGGCTTGGCGATGCGGAACGAGAGCCCGCCGATCCGCACCTTGCGCCACGTATCCTCCGCCCAGGCGGGCGCGCCGTCGATAACGAGGCTCGGGCGGAAGCGGTCCATGCCGATCGCTTGCGGCAGGCGGCCGTTGAGGTCGGCGAGCGAGGCGGCCGACGTGATCAGCATCGGAAAGCCGTCGGCGAAGCTGACGCGATCCTCGGCGCGGCCGAAAGCCGGGTCGACGCGGCGCTCGCTCGCGTCGTGCAGAAAGACCAGCCGGACGGGCTTCTCCAGGAAAGCCGAAAGGTAGGCGCCGGCGGATTCGGCGACCCGCGCCTGAACCGCGTCGCGCCAGACGACGACCGTCTCGATCGGCGCGCGCGCGTCGGGAACATCGATCTCGATCGCGCCATGCGTGGCATGGCGCAGGGCGACGCCGCGCGCGGTAGGAGAAGCATCGATCTGCGCGAGCTTCGGACACTGGCGCTGCGTGACGAACTTGCCCGCTTCGTCAACAATCATCCATCGCCGATCGCCGGCGAGGCCGATGCGCTGCACCTCCGCCCTTTGCAACGAATAACCGCGCAGGCCTTTGACGGGATAGCGGCGGATCTGGACGAGGCGCATCGATTGAGCTCGCTTTGCTGAAATCGGGACGGCGCGCGCCGGCTCGCGCCGTCTGTTCCGCCTTTGAGAGATCGATCGCGTCGGGAGCCATTTGATTTCGGCGCCGGCTTCGCGTTCCGCGATACGGATATCGAAGGCGGATTGCAGGTCCAACCAGAACTGCGCGAACCGGTTGGGTTTAAAGATACATCGATCCTTAGCCCCTCAACGAAAAAGGGCGGGTCCTCCCCGCCCTTCCTTCCCATACATACCTTCCGCCTCAATGCGCCAGGATCGCCAGCAGCAGCAGCGCGACGATGTTGGTGATCTTGATCGCCGGGTTCACGGCCGGGCCGGCGGTGTCCTTGTAAGGGTCGCCGACCGTATCGCCGGTCACCGACGCCTTATGCGCGTCAGAGCCCTTGAGGTGCTTCACGCCGTCCTTGTCGGTGAACCCGTCCTCGAAACTCTTCTTGGCGTTGTCCCAGGCGCCGCCGCCGGAGGTCATCGAGACGGCGACGAAGAGCCCGTTGACGATGACGCCGAGCAGCGAGGCGCCGAGCGCGGCGAAGGCCTCCTTCTTCTCGCCAGAAATGAACAGAACGCCGAAATAGACGACGAAAGGCGCCAGGACCGGCAGAAGCGAGGGAATGATCATCTCGCGGATGGCCGCCTTGGTCAGCATATCGACGGCTCGGCCATAGTCGGGCCTGTCCGTCCCTTGCATGATCCCCGGCTTCTCGCGGAACTGGCGGCGCACTTCCAACACCACCGAACCCGCCGCGCGGCCGACCGCGGTCATGGCGATGCCGCCGAAAAGGTACGGAATGAGGCCGCCGAAAATCAGGCCGGCGACGACATATGGATTCGACAGTTCGAACGAGACCTGGCCGATATCCTTGAAATAGGGGAACTTGTCGGGATTCGAGGCGAAATAGGTCAGATCGTTCGAATAGGCGGCGAAGAGGACGAGGGCGCCAAGGCCCGCCGAGCCGATCGCATAGCCCTTGGTCACCGCCTTGGTCGTGTTGCCGACCGCGTCGAGCGCGTCGGTGGATTGGCGAACCTCTTTCGGCAGGCCGGCCATTTCGGCGATGCCGCCGGCATTGTCGGTGACCGGTCCGAAAGCGTCGAGCGCGACGATCATGCCGGCAAGGCCCAGCATCGTCGTCACCGCCACTGCGATGCCGAAAAGGCCGGCAAGTTGAAACGACGCGATGATGCCGCCAATGATCACCAGCGCCGGCAAGGCGGTCGCTTCGAGCGACACCGCCAGGCCTTGGATCACGTTGGTGCCGTGTCCCGTCACCGAGGCTTGCGCGATCGACACGACCGGCCGTTTGCCGGTGCCGGTATAATATTCGGTGATGACGACGATCAGCCCGGTGACGATGAGGCCGACAATTCCGCAGATGAACAGGTTGGCGCCCGTCACCGCCTTGTCGTGGACCGTTCCGATGTCGCCCCAGCCGATGACGAATTGCGTCGCCACGGCCAGACCGAGGATCGACAGGACGCCGGTGACGATGAGGCCCTTATAGAGCGCGCCCATGATCGAATTGTTGGCGCCGAGCTGGACGAATTGCGCGCCGATGATCGAGGTCACGATGCAACAGCCGCAAATCGCCAGGGGATAGAGCATGGCCGGCACGAGCGAAGCGCCGCCGGCGAAGAAGATCGAGGCGAGAACCATGGTGGCGACAACGGTGACCGCGTAGGTCTCGAAAAGATCGGCCGCCATGCCGGCGCAATCGCCGACATTGTCGCCGACATTGTCGGCGATCGTGGCGGGATTGCGCGGGTCATCCTCCGGAATGCCGGCCTCGACCTTGCCGACAAGGTCGGCGCCGACATCGGCGCCCTTGGTGAAGATGCCGCCGCCGAGACGGGCGAAGATCGAGATCAGCGAAGCGCCGAAGCCAAGCGCGACAAGCGCGTCGATCACCGTGCGGCTGGCCGGCGTCAAGCCCAGCGGTCCGGTCAAAATCCAGTAATAGAAAGCGACCCCGAGCAGGGCCAAGCCGGCGACCAGCATGCCGGTGACGGCGCCCGACTTGAAAGCGATCTCGAGGCCGGCGCCGAGCGATTTCGTCGCCGCTTGCGCGGTCCGTACATTGGCGCGCACCGAGACGTTCATGCCGATGAAGCCGGCGGCGCCGGAGAGCACCGCGCCGATCAGGAAGCCGATCGCGACATCAATCGAGAGGAGCAGAGCGAGGCCGATAAAGACGATGACGCCGACCCCGGCGATGGTCGTATATTGCCGCCGCAAATAGGCTTGCGCCCCCTCCCGGACCGCGCCGGAAATTTCCTGCATGCGCTTGGTGCCGGCGTCGGCCGCCATCAGCTGGCTGATCGTAAACCCGCCATAGGCGACCGACAGCAACCCGCTCAGAATGATCAGAATCAGCACAATGGTCATTCGTTCAGTCCTTAAGGCCTTTCCGCCGCGCCTTTCGGCTTGTTCAAGCCCCTGAGCCAGCGATCGACAAGAATTCCGGGCGCCCTCTTGCCAGAAAGCAAGAGCGCCTGCAACGCGCCAGCGCAAATCCGACGGGAATTCCTCTCCCTCACGCGCAATACTTACCGGTCGACGCTCCGCTCAACGAGGTCCGATAATTCGGCCGCCTGATCTATTCGCGGGCGGAAAGGTTTTTCGACGAAATTCTGGCGCGGCTCGGCGTCAAAGCTTCGGCTCTTCCAAGCCCTGCGCGCGGCAGGCGGCGATCAGCGTGTTGGCCATCAGCATGGCGATGGTCATCGGGCCGACGCCGCCCGGCGCCGGCGTGATCGCCGCCGCCCGCTGCGCGGCTTCCGCAAAGGCGACATCGCCGACGAGCCTGGTCTTGGGCTGGCCCGAGGCGTTGAGCCCCTCGCCCGGAATGCGGTTGACGCCGACATCGATCACGATCGCGCCGGGCTTCACCCAGTCGCCGCGCACGAGTTCCGGCTGGCCGACAGCGGCGATGAGGAGATCGGCGCGGCGCGCCACGGCCGCGAGGTCGCGCGTGCGCGAATGGGCGACGGTCACGGTGCAATTGGCGGCGAGCAGCAAGCGGGCGAGCGGCTTGCCGACAATGTTCGACCGGCCGATCACCACCGCCTCCTTGCCGGCGAGGCTCTCGCCGAGCGCGGCGCAGGCCTTCTCGATCAGGATCATCGCGCCGGCGGGCGTGCAGGGAATGAGCGCGCGCTTGGCCTCGCCGATCGCCGCCAAGCCGACATTGATCGGATGGAAGCCGTCGACATCCTTATGCGGCGCGATCGCTTCGAGGATGCGGGCCGAGCGGATGTGCTTGGGCAGCGGCAATTGCACCAGGACGCCGTGCACGCCTGGATCGGCGTTGAGGCGCTCGACCAGAGCGAGCAGGTCCTCCTCGCTGGTCGCCGGGGAAAGATCGTGCTGCTCGGAGCGAAAGCCGAGCTCGCTTGCGACTCTCCCTTTCGAGCGGACATAGACCTGGCTGGCGGGGTCCTCGCCGACCAGGACCACGGAGAGGCCGGGCCTGACGCCGGCGGCGATCAAGCGCCGCGCCTCTTCGGCGAGGCGCGCCAGCAGGGCCTGCGACGCCGCCTTGCCGTCGATGATCAGCGCGCGCTCGGCCGAGGGCTTCAGGATAGAGGTCACGGCTTGATTCATGAGGACGCTCCGGCGGCGCTCGGCGGAAGGTACGTATAGGCGGCGACGCAACGCTGCTTCTCGCCCGGCGCGACGACCCGCATGGCCGGCTTTTCAAAGAGATCGCCGGCGAAACCTTCAGGATCGCTATAGCCGGTCCAGGCCTCCATGCACAGGAAGGGCGCGCCCGGCCGCATCCACAGCGCGGCGTGCGGAAAATCGCCCAGCGCCATTTCGATCGCCGCGCCGCTGGCGCCGACAAAGCGCAGCCATCGGCTCGCGGGCGAAAGGAAGCAGAGCGCGTCCTTGGCGAAAAGCTCGTCGTTCAGATCGAGAACGTTTCCTTTCATCGGAATCGGCCGTCGGCGCGGCGAGACCATGCCGCCCGGCGCAAGAACCGGAATGTCGCCGCTCTCAGGCTTTTCGAACACGACGCGGCAGCCGTCGCGGCCGGCGCCGTCGAAAGGCCAGCGAAATCCGGGATGAAGGCCGAACGCGTAAGGCGCCGGGCCCGAACCGCGATTCTCCATTTCAAGCGCGATTTCCAGCCGCGTCGGCGTCAGGCTGTATTCGACGGCCAAGCGGAAGGCGAACGGGTAGACGGCTCGCGTCTCATCGTTGTCCGTCAGGACGAAGCGCGCCTTCGCCGGCTCTTGCTTGTCGAGCGCAAAAAGCTGCGCGGCGGCGAAGCCGTGCAGCCGGAGCGGATAGAAGCGCCCGTCGACACGGGCGCCGTCCCGGGTCCAGCCAACGACGGGAAACAGGATCGGGCTGATCTGATTCCAAAAGGCCGGATCGCCGCTCCATAGCAGATCGCGCCCGGCGATCCGCCATTCGCGCGCCTCCGCGCCTTCCGGCGCGATCGCAAGGCTCGCCTCGCCCGCGCTCAGCCGCACCAGATCTGTCATGTCCCCTCCGTCGCGAAGATTGGCAGCTAGCCCATTCCCGCGCTCAGCGCCAATCGAAATTGGCGGGACCTCGTCCCGCCGCGTGGGCCTCGCGCGCCGAAGAGCGCTCGGTCATAGCGCCAGGTCCTTGATCGCCGCCGCCTCGATCAGCGCCTCCTTGACGCCGGGCGCGCAGGCGATCAGCGGATTGCCTTGGCTGAGGCCCTCGCCGGCCAGGAAATCGCTGGCATAGCCGCCGGCCTCGCGGACGAGCAACACGCCGGCCAGGCAGTCCCAGGCTTTGATATGGGTCTCGACATAGCCGTCCCGCCGCCCGGCCGCGATATAGGCCAGGCCGAGCGCGCCCGAGCCGGCGCGGACGACGCCGGCGCCGGTCGCGACGATCCGGCCCATCACCGCGAGAAAGTCCTCGGCGCCGAACCGCATGTTCCAGCCGACCTCGACCGTCGCCCTGGCGAGCGAAGCCGTTTCGGAAACCTTGAGCGGGACGCCGTTCACAACCGCGCCTGCGCCGCGCCGGGCGGCGAAGAGCTCGTCCAGCATCGGATCGTAGATGACGCCGACTTCAATTTCGCGATTGCGGATCAAGGCGATGGAGACGCAGTAGAAAGGCGCGCCGCGGGCGAAATTGGCGGTGCCGTCGATCGGATCCACCACCCAGGACGGCGCGCCTTCGGCGCCCGGCGCGGCGCCGCCTTCTTCGCCGATGAAACCGTCTTGTTCGAAAATGCCGATCAGGCGGGCGCGGATCAGCTTCTCGACCTCGCCGTCGACTTCGGTGATGAAATCCTGCGGCCCCTTGAAGCCGACCGTGAAGGACGTCCGATCGAGAAAGCGCCGCCGGGCGAGCGCGCCCGCTTCGCGCGCGACCGCGCAAGCGGCGAGAAGGCGGTTTTGCAGGGCGGTCGCGTCGAGCCTCACGTCATCAACTCCTTAGAAATGGCTGAACGAGCCGCGCTGGAAAACGATGGCGCGGCTTCCGGGCGCGGTGAATTGCGGCGCGCCCTTCCCCGCGACAGCTTCGCCGACGCGTGTGATTCTGACCCCGGCTTCTTCCGCGGCGCGCTCAAGGGCCGGCGCTTCCGCCGGCCCGATCGCGGCGAGGATTTCGTAATCGTCGCCGCCCGTTGCGATCGTCTCCAAAAGCCCGTTCTCAGCGGCGAGCGCGGCCTCAGCGGCGGGCGAAAGCGGCAGGTGCGAGAGATCGATCCGCCCGGACACGCCGCTGACGCGGAGCATCTTGGTCAGATCGCCGACAAATCCGTCCGAAACGTCCATGCCGCCATGCGCGAATTGTCGCATTGCCGAGGCCAGAGCGGTGCGCGGCCGCGGCAGGAGATAGCGGTCGAGCAGGAAGGCGCGGCTTGCCTCTTCGAGGCCGGCAAGCGCCGGCGCGCCGAGTCTCAGCGCCAGACCGAGAGCGGCGTCGCCGATCGTTCCGCTGACATAGAGGCGGTCGCCCGGCTTGACCCCATCGCGCCGCGCCATCCGTCCCGCCTCGATCCGGCCGAAGGCGGTGATCGAAACCATGAGCGGCCCGGGCGTCTTGACGGTGTCGCCGCCAAAGAGCGGGCAGCGATAGGTTGCGGCGTCGTCGGCTAACCCAGCGGCGAAGGCGGCGAGCCAATCCTCGGTCCAGCCGCCCGGCAAAGCGAGCGCCAGCAGAAAGCCGACCGGCTCGGCGCCTTTGGCGGCGAGGTCGGAGAGATTGACCCGCAGCGCCTTGCGGGCGATCGCGCCGGGCGGATCGTCGGCGAAGAAATGCACGCCGCCGACCAGGGCGTCCTTGGTCAGGACGAGATCGCCAGGCCGGCCGGAAAGGAGCGCCGCGTCGTCCTTCAGGCCGAGGCCTTCCGGCGCGGCCATCGGCGCAAAGAAACGGGCGATCAGATCGTCTTCGCTCAAAGGGGCGGGCATGGCGGGCGAGAACCGGACGCAACGCCCGGCTTATTGCATAACGCTGCTCAAGTCCCTAATGCTCGGCGCGTTTTTTAGGAGCAAAGGCTTGGCCGAGACGTTCCGCCCGCGATCCGATTTCCTGGCGACGCTCTATGAGCGCGGCTTCGTCCATCAATGCTCCGATCCAGCCGGGCTCGACGCCAAGGCGACCGACGGCTCGCTGATCGCCTATATCGGCTTCGATTGCACGGCGCCGTCGCTCCATGTCGGCTCGCTGGTCCAGATCATGCTGCTCCATTGGCTGCAGAAATGCGGCGGCAAGCCGCTCGCCCTGATGGGCGGCGGCACGACGATGGTCGGCGATCCCTCCGGCCGGGACGAGAGCCGGAAGCTTCTGACCGTCCAGCAGATCGAGGCCAACAAGGCTGGGATTCGTAAGGCTTTCTCGCGGTTTATGACATTTGGCGAAAGCAAGACAGACGCCGTCATGCCGGATAACGCGGAATGGCTGGCCAAGCTCAACTACATTGAATTTTTACGCGAAGTCGGCCGCCACTTTTCCGTCAATCGCATGCTGGCGATGGACTCGGTGAAGTTGCGCCTGAGCCGCGACCAGGAGCTTTCTTTCTTAGAATTCAATTATATGTGCCTGCAGGCTTATGATTTTGTGGAGCTTCATCGACGCTATGGCTGCGTCCTGCAGATGGGCGGCTCCGACCAGTGGGGCAACATCGTCACCGGCGTCGATCTCGGCCGCCGGCTGGGAACCGCCCAGCTTTATGCGCTGACCTCGCCGCTCATCACGCTGGCCTCGGGCGCGAAAATGGGGAAGACGGCCGCCGGCGCGGTCTGGCTCGATGCCGACCTGCTGTCGCCATACGATTACTGGCAGTTCTGGCGCAACACGGAGGATGCCGATGTCGGCCGCTTCCTGCGCCTGTTCACGACTTTGCCGGTCGGCGAAATCGCAAGACTTGAAAGTCTTTCCGGGGCGGAGCTCAACGAAGCCAAGAAGGCCCTCGCCAACGAGGCGACGCGGCTCCTTCACGGCGATGCGGCGGCCGCGGCGGCGGCCGAGACGGCGCGCCGGACTTTCGAAGAGGGCGAAGCGGCGGAAACCCTGCCGACTTTCGAAACGCCGGCCGCCGATTTCGACGCCGGCTTGGGCGTTCTCAGCGCCTTTGTCCGCGTCGGCTTGGTCGCCTCGACTGGCGAAGCGCGCCGCCAGATTCGCGGCGGCGGGCTGAAGGTCAACGACGTCGCGGTGACGGACGAGCGCGCAGCCCTCGGCCGCGGCGCGCTCGACGCCAAGGGCGTCGTCAAGCTGTCGCTCGGCCGCAAGAAGCACGTGCTGCTCAAGGCGGTCTGAGCGACGCTCAAAGCTTCAGCGCGGACAGCGCTGCGGCCCAATGGGCGAGCCGCTCCTTGAGAACGCGGTCTTGGCGGACGCCGAGGCTTTTCTCGTCCAGTCGCTCCAGTTCTTCGTAGAGAAACCCCTCTCCTCGCCGCTCGCTCCAAAGAGATTGGAGGCGGCGGCTCGGATGGGCGCCGTTCCGCAGCATGAACGAAATCCGATTCCAGATGGTCGACAAGTCCCGGGCCTGACCAACCCAGCACAAGCTCGCCGCCGGACAGCGAATGACATAAACGCCGGGAGCGACTTTTCTCTCCTTATAGGCGGCCGTAGCCGCCTTCCGATCCGGCTGGCGCATTTACCATTGTATCCCGTGCATGCGTTTAAAGCGCGAAGCCGCCGTCGGCGAGATGGATCTGGCCGGTCGTGTAGCTGCTCTCGTCCGAAGCCAGATAGACGGCCAGCGCCGCGATCTCCTCGGCCTTGCCGAGCCGGCCCATCGGCTGGCGGTCGATGAAGGCCTGGCGCACCGCTTGCACGCTCTGGCCGGTCTGCTTGGCGAGCGTCTCGATGCGCTGGTCGAGCGACGGGCTTTCGATCGTGCCGGGGCAGATGGCGTTGCAGCGGATTCCGCGCTTGATGAAATCCGCCGCCACCGCCTTGGTGAGGCCGATCACCGCCGCCTTGGACGCGCCATAGACATAGCGGTTGGGAATGCCGCGCACCGAGGAGGCGCCGGACGAGACGTTGACGATCGAGCCGCCGCCTTTCTCCAGCATGCCGGGCAGGAAGGCGCGGATCGTCCGATGCATCGCCTTGACGTTGAGATCGAAGGAGAAGTCCCAATCGCTCTCGGAGCATTCAAGGACTGTCCCGTGATGGACGAAGCCGGCGCAGTTGAACAGGATGTCGACCGGCCCGATCTCCTTGGCCAATGCGTTCACCGCCTCGGTCGAGCGCACGTCGAGCTGCTTGAGATCGCCTTTCAGGCCCTTGAGCTTGGCCGGATCGAGGTCGGTCGCGATCACATGCGCGCCTTCCCGCGCGAAGGCCTCCGCCGTCGCCCGGCCGATGCCGGCCGCGGCGGCGGTGAGCAGCGCGACTTTGCCTTTCAAGCGGTCCATCACTTCTGTCCTTTC